>Ga0154442_1048_pt2 | contig 19302 bp, 20 predicted proteins | sample RifGroC2_FD_115946 | JGI IMG/M metagenome (GOLD analysis project Ga0154442, IMG submission 115946) | Nitrospirae bacterium GWC2_57_13
GGAGGCGAGCCCCGGATCAGTCAGGCCGATGACATAGAAGCCCACCTGGTCGGCCCTGCGGGGCACGGTCTTTTTCATCGTCTCATTCAAGTAGTCCCAGTGAAAGAAGAATTGGGTCTCGTCGGCGTTCTTCTGCCTGCCTTGGTACACGCCGCGCAGCACGAACTCCCAGTTGCCGGGAAAGATGGTGCCCTTGAGCGTGATGAGGTCGCCCAGCTTCCAGCCGAACCGGCCGATCAGATTGCGTCCTGCCACGGCGCCCTTGCGGTCGAGCAGGAAGGCCTTTGTCTGGTCCGGCGGCAGCACGAACTCGGGATAGAGCTTCAGATAGCCTTCAGGTTCGACGGCAAAGCTGGGAAAGAAGTTCTTCTCGTCGATATAGACGCCGCCGAACCAGTTGCCCCAGGAAACACCCTCTACGCCCTGCACCTGGCGGATGCGGTCCTTGTAGGCGATGGGCAGGGGGAATACCAGGGAGATGGCATTCCGGGTGACGAGGCGCGATGCCGAGGAAGACTCGACGCCCAGGTACCACAGGTCCACGAGGGTCCGAAGCAGGCCGAATGCAAGGACGGCTATGGCCACGCCCACGATGGTCAGGACCGTGCGGAGCTTGTGGCGGAAGGCGTTCCGCATGATGAGCTTAAGTACGAACATCGTTCAGTACGCCCTTTTCAAGATGCCTCACAAGATGCGCTTTTTCAGCGGCCCGGGGATCGTGGGTCACCATGATGATGGTTTTGCTGAACTCCTGGTTCAGGCGGCCCATGAGGGACAGCACGTCCCCGGCCGAGACCTTGTCCAGATCGCCCGTGGGCTCGTCAGCCACGAGGATGGTGGGGTCCGTGATGAGGGCGCGGGCAATGGCAACGCGCTGCTGCTGTCCTCCCGAGAGCTGGGAGGGGTAGTGGTCCATGCGGTCCGTGAGACTTACGACCCCCAGGGCCGTCTCGACATGCTCTTTCCGTTCCGATCGCGAAAGACCCGTCAGCAGCAGCGGCAACTCCACGTTCTCGAAGGCCGTGAGCACGGGGATGAGGTTGTAGAACTGGAAGATGAAACCCACATTCACGGCCCGCCAGGCAGCGAGCTCCGCCTCTGAAAGGGACGAGATGTCCACGCCTCCCACGAGCACCGTGCCGCTGTCGGCTTTGTCGATGCCTGCAATGATGTTCAGCAGCGTGCTCTTGCCTGATCCCGAAGGGCCCATCAGCGCCAGGAACTCGCCTTCGGCTATCTCAAAGGTGATGTCCTGCAGCACAGGGATCTCCTGGTTCCCGCGGTGGTAGGACTTGAAGAGGCCCCTGATCTCGACGATAGGTGGTATGGTGTTGTTCATGATGATCTCACTAGGGACAGGCACCTGAAATACAAAGGGTGCATCAGTGATGCATAGGGACAGGCACCTGAAATACAAAGGGTGCCAGTCCCTAATTTCCCTTTACCGTGACACGGTCGTTGTTCTGGAGCTTCTTCGGAGGGTTCAGCACCACAGCGCTGCCTGCCTCCACACCACTCAGGATCTCAACCATATCGCCCAACTTGCCGCCCGTAGTAACGGGTGTTTCCACGACGCGGCCGTTTTTCACGACAAACAGCACCTTTTTCCCGTTCCGCTCCACCACGGCCGCGGGGCTTACGCCCGTCCGGGCATCCTGTTCATTCTTGGCCACAGGCCGTTCGAGAAAAGCGACGCGGGCGCTCATCTCCGGAAGCACCCGCAGGTCCCGGTCCAGAAATCGCACCTTGACCATCACGGATGCCTTGGTCCGGTCCGCTGTAGGAACGATCATGTGCACGGCGCCGCGGAACCGGGAGTCGGGAAAGGCGTCGAGCTGTATTTCAGTCGGCTGTCCCGCTTTCACCTTTGCCAGGCTGGATTCGGACACATCGGCCTCGACCAGGAGCGACGACATGTCGGCAATGGTCACGACAGAGGCCCGGGCATTGCTCGCCGCGCCGAGCGGCGTGACGATGTCTCCCACATCGGCGTCCTTGGTCAGGACCACGGCATCAAAGGGCGCTCGGATGCGCGTGTATTCCACGGCCACGTCGGCGGCATCGAGGGCGGCCTTGGATGCGTTGATCGCTGATCCGGCCCCGGAAACCCCGGCCTGGGCCCGCTTGAACCGCGCTTCAGCGGCATCGTAGTCCATCTTGGCGATGAATCCTTTTTCGAGCAGTTCCGTGCTGCGCGCAAAATCCCGCTTGGCCACCTCGAGTTCGGCCTGCGCCTGTTCGAGCGAAGAGCGGACATTATTCAAGTTCGCCGCTGCCTGCTCCCGCGCCGCTGCCACGTCCCTGGCTTCGAGGCGGGCGATCACCTCGCCCTTCTTCACCTTGCTTCCTTCTTCGACGCCGAGCCATTCAAGCCTGCCCGTCGCCTTCGAGGCCACGGCAGCCTTGCGCTGGGCAACAACGTATCCGCTGGCGCTCAGCAGCGTGAAGGACTGGGAGGGATAGACGCGGGAGGCGAGGGCTGTCTCGACCACCACGGCCGATCCGCTCGAGACGAGATAGAGGACCGCGACGATCAGGAACAACGCGACTGCGACAATGCCGAGCTTAGGCCGTTTCTGTTTCTTGCGGAAGTTCGCGGCGGATTTGTCGATCCTGAGCTTTGCAAGATCTTCGTTGGCCATGACGGTCCTTTCCTCAGGCAGGATGACAGGGACAGTCCCCCTGGCATCGAAGGGGGCAGTCCCTTTTATCCGATCAGCTTACACGGACATTATAATCATCTCCTTTGTTGTTGGGAAGCCTTTTTTGTCCGCAGGTCTTCTGAAGCGAATCCCGTTTCGCATTGACTTTTCGCGTGTTTTTTTGTACAGTGTGGTTCCCAAGCATCGTACGTTAACAACTCGCGGAGGGCTACATTATGCGCAGAATTTTCTATTTTCTGGTCACCAACCTGGCGATCCTGATCGTGCTGAGCGCGGTGATGAAGGTCTTCGGCATTCGCGATATGTCGCTCCTGGTCTTTGCTGCAATTTTCGGCATGGGCGGAGCGTTCCTCAGTCTTGCCTTGTCGAAATGGTCGGCCAAGCGGTTGACGGGCGCCAAGGTGATCGAGAGTCCCTCGAACGAGGCCGAAGCCTGGCTTGTGCGCACCGTGGGCGACCTGGCCAAGAAGGCCGGCATCGGCATGCCGGAAGTGGCCGTGTATCCCGCCGATGATGTGAACGCCTTTGCCACGGGCATGCAGCGCAACAAGGCGCTGGTGGCCGTGTCCGTGGGGTTGATGCGCAAGATGGACCGTGACCAGGTGCGGGCTGTGCTGGCCCATGAAGTGGGACATGTGGCCAATGGTGACATGACGACCCTGGCGCTCATCCAGGGTGTGTTGAACACTTTCGTGATCTATCTTTCCCGTGTCATCGGAAGCACCGTGGACAGGATGGTGTTCCGCACTGGTGAAGATGATCGTCACGTGGGATACGGCCCGGCCTATTGGATCATTACGATCCTGGCTGAGATCGTTCTCGGAATTCTTGCCTCCATCATCGTCTTCTGGTTCTCCCGGAAGCGCGAATACCGCGCTGACAGCAGTGCCGCAAGCATGGTGGGCAAGAAGCCCATGATGAGCGCCCTTGAGGCGCTGAAGGCCTCGGTACGTCTGCCGCACCTTCCTGACGAGATGGCCGCCTTCGGCATCTCAGGCGGGAAGAAGAAGGGGCTTGCCGCGCTCTTTGCCACGCATCCGGACCTTGACGACCGGATCAGGGCCCTGGCCGCGTCGCGGTATCCCGAATACAAGCCATGATCCGCATAGAGCGGAATTGAGAATTGTAAAGTGAAAAGTGCAAAATTACATAAAAACGACTGTTAAAAAAATGATATATTGTTCTCTAGTTACGAGAGCTTATTGACGTTCGAATGGGGAGGGATTGTATACAGTGCACGGGATTGCTCCGTGAGTGATGAGCAGTTCAGGGGAAACTGATGAAAAGACTCTACAAGGGGATACGGGAGTTCCAACAGTCCCACTTCCGGAAGGAAGAGGATTTTTTCAAGCGGCTCTCGAAGAGCCAGTCGCCGGAGGTGCTGTTCATCACCTGCGCGGACTCGCGCATTGATCCGAATCTAGTTACCCAGAGCAGGCCGGGCGAGCTGTTCATCGTGAGGAACGTGGGCAATATTGTGCCGCCCTACGACGCCATCAAGGACAAGAACAGCGTGGCGGCGGCCATCGAGTTCTCCGTTCTAAGCCTCAAGGTCAGCGACATCATCATCTGTGGCCACTCGGGATGCGGGGCCATGGATGCCCTCTATGCCTCCGACGAGGATCTGAAGGATATGCCGCACTTGCGTGACTGGCTCAAGATCGCCAGTCCTGTCAGAGCACGGGTGGAAGCGGCCGGCGAGGAAGTCGGCCTTGATCGGCAGCGCGCCACGGAAGAGGCGAACGTGCTGACGCAGCTGGCGAACATACAGTCCTATCCCTTCGTAGCTGAGGCCCTGAACGAGGGGCGTGTTCACCTGCACGGGTGGTACTATGAGATCAGCACGGGCCATGTCTACGCGTTCAAGCCCGAGCAGGAGCAGTTCGAGAAGATCGTCTACGCCAAGGGATAAGCAGGATTCCGTAGAAGACCGGCGTTTTCCAGTGAACGGGTATATGCGCCATGAGCAGCAATAACGATATCATAAGAATCCCGCGGATCATGTCCACCCAGCACCCGGACAACGTCCAGATACCGTTCTTCGCCGAGAACCAGGACATGTCCGGCGACGACGAGGTTCAGGAAGCTTACTACGCTTTCTCGCATCTTGGCTGCGACGAGCAGATGTGGGACTGCGAAGGCAAGGAAGTCGACGATTTCGTCGTGCGCAAGCTGCTGACGCGTTACGAACCTTACTTCCGGCAGAACAAGCTTGGCAGGGAGGTGCGGATCACGCTCCGCGTGCCGAACCCGACCGTGGAGCAGCAGGAAGCGAAAGTGCTGATCGAGACCCTTGAGTCCATTCCCCGCTCCTACGATATCGCCCGGCTTTTTTACGACGAGGACATCCCGCCGATCTTCGAGGTCATTCTGCCGATGACCACGTCGTGCCAGAGCCTCGACCGCATCTATCACTATTACCGCAATTTCGTGACAGGAAAGCAGCACCGGTCATTTTTCCCCGGCGACATCACTATCGCTGAGTGGGTAGGGGAGTTCCGGCCTGAATCCATCAACGTGATCCCTCTCTTCGAGGACCGGGACCACATGCTGGCGTCCGACACCATCGTGCGTGACTACCTGCAGGACAAGGTAGGCACGGAACAGCGGGTCTTTCTGGCCCGGTCCGATCCCGCCATGAACTACGGGATGGTCAGCGCCGTGCTCTGCAACAAGATAGCGCTCCAGCGCCTAAGGGCCCTATCCCGGGAGATCGGCGTCGGGATCTACCCTATCCTGGGCGCAGGCTCCGCGCCTTTCCGCGGACATCTCACCCCGGCAACGGCAGACGCCGTGATGGCCGAATACCCCGACGTGCAGACCTTCACGGTCCAGTCTGCGTTCAAGTACGACCACGCCGTGTCTGACGTGATCAATGCCGTACGACGGATCCACGAGACGCCGCGGCGTGAAGGCCTCGCCGTTGACGAGGAGCGGTGCCTGACGATCATAGACAAGGTGTCGGTGGCCTACGCCAAGCAGATCGAGGCACTGGCGCCGCTGATCAACCTGCTGGCCGGGTTCGTGCCGCGCCGGAGGATGCGAAAGCTGCACGTGGGCCTTTTCGGCTATGCCCGGAGCCTGGGGAAGGTAACGCTCCCGCGGGTCATCGGCTTTTGCGCAGCCTGCTATTCCCTGGGGCTGCCGCCCGAATTGTTGGGGCTGCAGGCCCTTTCGAAAGACGACCTGCGGTTTCTGAAGTCCGTGTACGTCAATTTCGATTTTGATATCACATCGGCCATGCAGTATTTCAATCCCGAGGTGTTCAACGTTCTGCCCGAAGGGTTCCGCGGGACGCTGGCCCTCGACTGCTGCGAACACCAGGTGAACGAGATGCACCGGGCGGTCACGTCGCGTATCATCAAGGCAGTGAAGGACGGACAGACCAACGCGCTTTCTTCGCTGATCGTGGAAGCGGCGCACATCAGGAAATTTTTGGGATAGTTACAGATAAAAAGCTTCTCAAAACGGGTTGAATATTTTCGAGAAAATCATAAATGCCCTGTAAATAAAGAATAAAATTGCTGTTTTTGGAACGCCGATTTCCGCAGATTTGCACTTTTCAAGTTACAATTTTAAATTTCCAATTTCGGCCTGTCCCGCTTGCGGGGCTTGTCTGGGTTAGGAGTGGATCAATGAATAAACCGTTAGTAGGCATTCTTATGGGGAGTGAAAGCGATCTGCCGGTTATGGAAAAAGCTGCTGAGGTTCTGAAGCAGATGGGCGTGCCGTATGAGATGGACATCAGCTCCGCGCACCGGCTGCCCGACAAGACCGCGGATTATGCGAAAACGGCTCGTGAAAGGGGCATCGTGGTGTTGATAGCGGGCGCGGGCATGGCAGCGCACCTCGCGGGTGTGGTGGCTGCGAACACAACGCTTCCGGTGATCGGCGTTCCCCTGCGGTCGGGCGCCCTGGAAGGGGTGGACGCTCTCTACTCAACCGTCATGATGCCGCCGGGCATTCCGGTGGCAACGGTGGCCATAGACGGCGCCAAGAACGCCGCCTACCTGGCCTGTTCGATCCTGTCGACGAAGGACCCGGAAATGGCGAAGAAGCTTGATGCATTCCGTGAGAGAACTCGGCAGGAGCTGATGGAAAAATCAGCGAAACTCAAGGCGAAGGCCTGACAGTACTACAGGGGAAAAAGCGGTCATTCTTTTCCAGCGAAAAGAATTGAAGGGTTAAGGGACTACCAATTTTCGAATCTTTTCATGAGTTCCTTCGTGCCTTCGCGTCTTTCTCCGTCCCGCATCCAATTAGTACTTGTTAGTACTTGGCAACGGAGCGGGGGTGGCATATTGGGTTCCCCGCTCCTTATTAAAAATAGGATGCGGGGCGTAGCCGGCCTGCCCCGACTTGTCGGGGCTTGTCCGGGTTAGGGGTTCCTCAGAAAATCGTCATTCCTCCCTGATGCATCGCGGCACAGGACGCGTCTTCCCCTGATCGTCAGCCTGCCTTCAGCATAGAGCTGTATGGCCTTCGAGTAGATCTTGTGTTCCTGTTTCAGGATCCGTTCCGCGAGGCTGTCATCTGTGTCGCTGTCCAGCACGGGGACCACGGCCTGGATGATGATCGGTCCTGTATCCATGCCTTCGTCCACGAAATGCACGGTGCAGCCTGAGAATTTTACGCCGTGGTCGATGGCCGCCTTCTGAACGTGGAGTCCGGGAAACGAGGGCAGCAGTGCCGGATGGATGTTCATGACGAGGTTCGGGTAGGCGGCAAGCAGTTTCGGCGTGATGATGCGCATGAAACCGGCAAGGCATACCAGTTCGACATTCCGTTCCTGCAGCGTCCGCACCAGCTGGGCATCGTACTCTTCCCGTTTTCCCTTGTATCCTTTGGCGCTGACATGGACCGCCGTGATGCCGTGCTTCCGGGCGCGCTCCAGTGAATAGGCCTCTGCCTGGTCGCTGATCACGACGGCGATCTCAGCGTTCAGCGAACCCTTCTCCACATTGTCGATGATGGCCTGCAGGTTGGAGCCCCGGCCCGAGACGAGGATGCCTATGCGTAGCTTGCTCATACGGTTTTCACTCTTGTGGATTATTTCGCATACCCGGCGGTGATGCCAGGCGGAACGAAGGTAAGAGGGTAAGAGGGTAGGAGGGTAGGAGAGGAAGAGAGCATTCAACCCTTCCCAACATCCTGCCTTCCTAACTTCCAGTCCTTCTCGTACTTCACTCCCGGCTTTCCCTTAACGATCTCACCGATGCGAAAGGCCTTTTCGCCGAGCCGCTTCGCCTTCTTCATGATCGCCTGCGCCTGTTTTTCCGGAACAGCGAGGACCATGCCGATCCCCATATTGAAGTCCCGGTACATCTCGTCATCGTCCACTCCCGCGTGGTGCTGGATCAAGGAGAAGAGGGGATGTATTTCCCAGGCGCCTTTCCGGATCAGGGCGCGGGCCCCTTTCGGCAGCATGCGGGGTGTGTTCTCGGTGATGCCGCCGCCGGTGATGTGGGCCATGCCAAGGATATCGAACTCCTTCAGCAGCGCCATGATCGTCTTTGCATAGATCCGCGTAGGAGTGAGCAGCACATCGCCGAGCGGTCGCCCGAGCTCGGGCAACACATCGCTCACCGAATATCCGGCTGCTTCGAGCAGTGCCTTGCGGGCCAGGGAGTAGCCGTTACTGTGCAGGCCTGACGATCCGAGGCCGATGAGCGCATTGCCGGGACGAATCCGGGAGCCGTCAATGATCCGTTTTTTCTCCACTACGCCCACGGCGAATCCTGCAAGATCGTATTCATCTTCGTCATAGAAGGACGGCATCTCGGCGGTCTCGCCGCCGATTAAGGCGCATCCAGCCTGGCGGCATCCTGCGGCAATACCCTTTACGATGTCGGCATGCTCGGCGGGTTTTAGCTTACCGGTGGCAAAGTAGTCGAGGAAAAAAAGCGGTTCAGCTCCCTGGACGATGATGTCGTTCACGCACATGGCCACGAGGTCGATGCCGATCGTATCGTGTTTCTTCGTCAGGAACGCGATCTTGAGCTTGGTTCCCACACCGTCGGTGCCTGACACGAGTACGGGGTTGCGGTATTTCTTGAGGGCAAAAAGGCCTCCGAACCCGCCGATATGGGTCATCACCTCAGGCCGGAAGGTGGATTTCACGTAAGGTTTGATCTTCTTGACGAAGAGGTCTCCTGCGTCGATATCGACGCCGGCATCCTTGTAGGTAATGGGCATCTGCGGTCCTTCTGTCCTGCGGATATATAAGTGACGAGGCGATTCAGATAGTAGCGATATTCAGCGCGGCTGTCAACAGCTTTTCCCGGGGCTTTGCAACCCGGCACCTGGGGTAGGCGGTTATTCCTGAACTTTTTTCCGTATCTCCCCGATAGTAGCATTGTTCAGAAGTTTCATGAACGCAGGATTCGCCGTGAGCGTTGCGATGTCGCCTTTTCCCACGGCAGCCATGACCGCGGGGTCCCGCAGAATTTTTTGGAAATCCGGGTCGTCCTGGAGGGACCTGATCAGGTCCATGATCTCCTCGTTGCCCATCATCTGCTTCTGGAGAGACCCGATCTGGCCAAGCGCAGCAGGATCGACCGATGAAGTTGCACTGCCTCCCGTTGCAGACTCTGATCCCGAAAGTGTCCTGATGGACCGGATCTTTCTTTCCGGAACGGTGATCGTGCCGAGGGCCGGTGACTTGACCGTATACAGCCCGTTCTGCAGGGACACTACTTCGCCGATCATGGTGCTACCGTCGCTCAGCACGATCTCGCGCAGATCACCGGCAACGGCTCTGTCAGTGGACAGCAGGGTGAGCATGAAGAGTAGAATGAGGATGCAGCGACGTAGAAAAAGCATGATGGTATTATAGCACGTGACCAGGCAATGCGCAACGATACAGGTTATTCGCCCGGGTTCTTTCAGGACACATCATTTTCTGGTTTTCTCTTAAAAGGTGGTCGCCCACGGGCGGAAGCTTCGTTCCGCTTCTTTGAGATCAGAACCATTGACAAAGTGCGGCAGTGAGTTTATCATTGTCTGCGTGGGCTGCTTCATTGCCTCTCTTTGCCTCTGCAGCAAGGCCCATGAAGAGCACATTTTGTCTGTCAGGAGGAAAACCATGAGCACCGTCATTCCGCAGGCGGATTCCTTCGGCCTGCCTGTGAATCCGGATACAGCTTTCTCTACGCCCAAGGGCGAGTTCAAGGAACGGATCAAGAAACGGCAGCTCAAGATGCTCGAGAAATATCAGGACCTGCTGAAGCAGTTCCTGGAGCCGGGAGAAGAGATCCTGCTCGCCATGCGGGGCTGTTCTCCCATGTCGTTCATCGAGCAACTGACCGTCGGCTGGGTCATCCTTCTTATCAAGAGGTGCACGCTGATCGTGACGAACAAGCGGATCCTGCATTTTCCCGCAAAGATGGATTTTTCTCCCAAGCGCTCGATCTCCCAGATCCGCTACGGCGACGTGGACACGATCAAGCCGGCCGGCTTTCTCGGGAGCCGGTTCACGGTGCGCTACAAAAACGGCGTCAAGGAGACGTTTCTCTATGTGAAGGAAAGCAGAAAGCTCAAGGCGATCATGCCGAAACTGAAGCTCCAGGGAGAACCGACGTCGCTCTTCCGTTCCCGTCATCATCTTTGCCCAAAGTGCGCCGTTCCCCTGGAGCCGGGCGTGTACAAGTGCTGGAAATGCGGCATGGAGTTCAAGAGCATGAAGACGGCAATGGCGCTCTCGATCTTTCTTCCCGGTGGCGGCTATTTCTATACGGGCCATCCCTTTCTGGGTCTCGGGGATGCCATCGGCGAGATCATCCTTCTTGTCGTTGTGGCCTTCTCAGCCTACAACGTCGTCTTCGGCACGGCTGATCCGGTAGGCGATCTGATGCTCCTGGCCATTTTCGGAGTTCTGCTGGTTTTCGAAAAGATCATGACCGTGTATCATGCAAAGCATTTTGTGAAGGAGTACATTCCCGTTGAGAAGGATTTTCAGCCCATGAAAGGGACCTGAGGCAGGCACCAGCTAAATCTGGATTTATTTAAAACGGCGCGGGATTTCCTCTTGCGCCGTTTTTTTACAGAGAGGTGAGAAGCCTCACTGACTTTCTTGGAACATTTTCATCGGCAGCGATGCTGAGCGACCGGAGCCGGTATTCCGTCTTCAATGCCATCACATTACTACGTTTCTGACCGAGGGCGGTCGAAAGATCGAGAGGGTGCACGGTGATACGGGCTGAACTGTGCTCCGATCCCTTCCCCAACAGCCTCTGCATTTTCCCCAGAAAAATCGATGACTCCACAAGCTGGCCGAAAGCGGGATGATAAGGCCCGGCCAGCACGGTGCCTGGTCTGCCCAGTTCCGCTGTGGGCTGGAGTCCGATCCGTATGACCGGGATGCCGGCCTCTTCGAACCGGAGCAGCGCCTGCCGGCAAAGATCAACGGCACTGTCGATCGAAAGCGGCTCGTACGCGCCGCTTCGATACAGTTCCTCTAGCGGCGTATTCTTGATCACCAGGGTGGGGTAAAGCCGAACGAAATCCGGCTTTAAACCCACGGTCTCTTCTACCGTGCGGAGAAAGGTTTCGTCCCTGTCGCCGGGAAGTCCGGCCATGATCTGAATCCCGATGATGAATCCCTCGCTGCCGAGAAGGGCCACGGTTGCTGCAGTGTCAGCGGCGGTATGGCCCCGTCCTGAACGATGCAGTACTTCATCGTCCATGGACTGGGATCCAAGCTCCACGATGGTCACTCGAAAACGTTTCAGCAGGGAAATTCCGGATGCGGTGACGCAGTCCGGCCGTGTGGAAATGCGGATTGTGCTGATACGCCCGGCCTCGATGAACTGAGACACTGGCGCAAGATAGGCTTCCTGGCGGTCAGGGGCAAGGGCGGTGAAGCTGCCCCCGTAAAAGGCGACTTCAGTCCTGTCGCCGCTTTCGGCCGATGCCAGATACTCCTCGATCATCGGTGCGATCGTGGAGGGTTCCGGCGGACCACTGCTGCCGGTGATCTGCTTCTGGCTGCAGAACACACACTGGTGCTGGCAGCCTGCATGAGGGATGAAGAAGGGGATGATCATGGGGAATTCAGCAAACAGGATACAGCAAACAGGATACAGTAAACAGGATACAGGCAGACCCTTATTCCTCTCCCCATGTACTGCATGCTGTCTACTAACTACTACCGAAATTTCGTCAGCGCTTCTTTTGCCGCTCTCTGCTCCGCTTCCTTTTTGCTGCGGCCGACGCCCCGGCCGTAGGACTGGCCTTTGATCAAGATCTCCACTTCGAACTGCTTCTGATGGTCAGGGCCTGACTCGGAAGCAACGCGATACTCCGGGAGTTGCTTGAGCCGCTCCTGGCAGAGCTCCTGGAGCTTCGTCTTGTGGTCTACAATGCCTCCTGAGGAGCAGGTCTTTTCGATAAGGGGTTCGAAGAACAGGGAGATGAATGCTGAGGCTGATTGCTGGCCACCGTCAAGGTAGATCGATGCGATCAGCGCCTCAAGGCCGTCTGACAGCAGTGAGTCCTTGTCCCGGCCGCCGGACTGCTCTTCGCCTCTGCCGAGCAGAATATAGCTGCCGAGCCCGATGTGGCGAGCCACCGCCGCGAGCGACGGCTCGCTCACGACGGCGGCCCTGAGCTTCGAGAGGTCGCCCTCCGATGAGTCAGGGCATTTGTTCATCAGAAATTCGCTGACCAGGAGGTTCAGAACTGCGTCGCCCAGGAACTCGAGCCGTTCATTATGAAAGGGGACCCGGTGCTCGTTCGCGTAGGACTTGTGTGTCAGCGCCCGTTCGAGAAGCGACGGATCCCGGAAGGCATGGGCGATGCGCTCTTGAATGGCCATGACCGGATCCATGCTACTTCCGGTGCTTTTTGAAGATCAGGCTGGCGTTCGTGCCGCCGAAGCCGAAGGAGTTGGACATGGCAACGTCGACCGCTGCTTTCCTTGCCTTGTTCGGAATGTAGTCCAGGTCGCACTCGGGATCGGGGTTCTCCAGGTTGATGGTCGGCGGCAGCACACCGCGTTCCATGGCGAGAATGGTGATAACGGCCTCGACGCCTCCGGCAGCGCCGAGGAGGTGTCCTGTCATCGATTTCGTTGAGCTCATCGGTATCTTGTAGGCATGATCGCCGAAGACAGTCTTGACGGCCATGGTCTCGTACTCGTCATTGTACTTCGTGGACGTGCCGTGGGCGTTGATGTAGCCCATGTCCATGGGTGAGATGCCTGCGTCCTTGACGGCCATGCTGAGGCAGCGGGCAGCGCCTTCTCCGTTCGGCGCCGGCGTAGTCAGGTGGTAGGCGTCGCCCGAGAGGCCGTAGCCGATCACTTCGGCGTAGATGCGCGCGCCGCGTTTTTGAGCGAATTCCAGCTCCTCGAGGATCACAACCCCGGCTCCTTCGCCCATGACAAAGCCGTCGCGCTGGGCGTCGAAGGGCCTGCTCGCCCGCTGCGGTTCGTCATTGCGCGTGGAGAGGGCTTTCATGGCGCAAAAGCCGCCCATGCCGATGGGGCATATACAGGATTCCGTCCCCCCGGCGATCATGGCGTCCGCATCTCCGCGCTGGATCATCTTGAAAGAGTCGCCGATGCAATGGGTCCCTGTGGCGCAGGCGGTAACGACCGCCGAGTTGGGGCCTTTGGCGCCGAAGCGGATCGATATCTGACCCGACGCCTCATTGATGATCAGCATGGGGATCATGAAGGGTGAGATCTTCCGGTACCCTTTTTCCAGATATGCCTTGTAATACCGTTCGATTGCCGGCAGCCCGCCGATGCCGGCGCCGACCATGACGCCCACGCGGTCGGCGTTCTCCGGCGTCGTCTTGAGGCCTGCGTCGTCCATGGCCATCTGGCTCGCTGCGATGGCCAGATGGATGAAGCGGTCCATCTTCTTGATCTCTTTCAGTTCAATGTACTGGGCGGCTTCGAAGCCTTTAATCTCGCCCGCGATCTGCGTCGGAAAATCCTTGTCTTCGAAGAAAGTCAGCGGACCGATCCCGGATTTTCCGTTGATCAGGCCCTCCCAGGTTGTTTCCGTATCCATTCCGACGGGGGTGAGCATGCCCACACCGGTCACCACGACTCTGCGTTTCACAGGAATACCTCCTCCCCTTGAAATCCGAAAAGCCAAAAGACCGGCTCAGCGCTTTTGCGCTAGGGGTCTTCTGGCTTTCGGTGCTTCGGGGACCAATCTGACAATACGCTCTCGGCGTCCGAATACGGACGCTGTTACTTCGATTTTGCGTTAATGTAGTCGATCGCGGTCTGGACCGTGGCGATCTTTTCAGCATCCTCATCGGGGATCTCGACGCCGAATTCTTCTTCCAGGGCCATGACAAGCTCCACTGTATCGAGCGAGTCCGCCCCCAGGTCGTTCACGAAGGACGACTCGAGTTTCACATCGCCCTCGGGTACACCGAGCTGCTCGGAAATGATCTTTATTACCTTCGCATTCACGTCTGCCATTGTATCCTCCCGTATGCTTATTCGATTCCGATATGATGGTGCGGATCGCTCCGCGTTACATGTACATTCCGCCGTTCACATGGACCACCTGGCCGGTGATGTAGGCCGCCCAGGGCGAGGCCAGGAACCTCACGGCGTTGGCCACGTCCTCGGGCGTGCCGAGTTTGCCGAGGGGAATCTGCTTGGCCAGGTCCTGCCGGACGTTTTCCGACAATGCCTGGGTCATCGCCGTATCGATGAAGCCCGGCGCCACGGCATTTGCCGTGATGCTGCGGTTGGCATATTCCCGCGCAATGGTCTTGGTCAGGCCGATAAGCCCTGCCTTCGAGGCAACGTAGTTCGCCTGACCGGCATTGCCCATGACTCCCACGATGGAAGCGACATTGATGATGGTGCCTCCGCGCTGTTTGGTCATGTATTTGAGCGCGGCTTTGACGCAATTGAAGGCGCCCTTGAGGTTGATGCTCAGCACCAGGTCCCAGTCCTCCTCCTTCATGCGGAGGATAAGACCGTCGCGGGTGATGCCGGCGTTGTTCACAAGGACATCGATCCGACCGAACTTCTCCACGACCTGGTCGATCATGGCGGTCACTTCGGCGGAAGCTGCGACGTTCGCCTTGTAGGCGGCAGACGTGCGTCCCAGGGCTTCGATGTCGGCTGCCGTTTTTTGCGCAGCGTCCAGATTGACGTCGCAGATTGCCACGTCAGCGCCATCGGCGGCAAGGGCCAGTGCAATGTCGCGTCCGATGCCCTGGGCCGCGCCCGTAACGAGGGCTGATTTGCCTTTGAGAGTCATGCAGTGTCTCCTGGATCGGGCCCTATTTTTTGCAGGATCCCTTGATAACCACGCCGTTCAGCGTAAAATTATTATGCCTCACGAACTCGCCTGTGCAGGCTACGCGTTCGTCCTTGCGGAATTTTTCAGCTGCGTTCGTTTCCATCTGGACGTCCACGACAAATTCCTGCGACCGTTCAGGGACCTTCACGAGCACGACGACCTTGGCGTTCTTCTTGCCGATGCGTACGTCATTGACCCTGCCATCAGCCTGGACCTGCTGACCCTTCAGTCCCTTCAAGAATGACTTGATCTCGGCAGTCGTGTGTTTGGTCTTGTCCAGGCGCTGTGCGATCTGCACAGCGCTGACCGTCCCTCCATACGCTGCAGCACTCATGCCGGCCAGGATGATCCCGGCCATAATCATGCGACTGATATTGCCGCACTTCGTTCTGACCATGTCGACTCTCCTGAATTACTTGCGGTAGGGGCCTACGCTGCTCCGACAGCCTTCAGCGTTTCGTCCATGCTCTTCAGGTCTTCCACGTTCAGGATCTTCGCGTCCTTGGCGATCCGTTTTACGAGGCCCGAAAGGACCTTGCCGGGACCGATCTCGATAAAGGTATCAAATCCTTGTCCGGTCAGGGCGGTGATCGAGTCCTCCCAGTAGAGCGGGGAGCTGATCTGCCTGATCAGCGACGGTCTGAGCTCCGCTGCGGTCCGGAGCATCTTTGCATCTGCATTGTTAACAACGGGGATGCGAAGATCCGAAATTACGACCGCATCCAGTTCTTTGGCAAGCCGATCGCCTGCAGGCTTCATCATGACGCAATGTGAAGGCACGCTGACTGCCAGAGGAACAACTTTTTTTGCTCCCGCGGCCCTGGCAAGCTCCATGGCATGCTCGACGGCCTTCTTTTCGCCTGCAATAACGATCTGGCCCGGACTGTTGTAATTTGCAGGGGCAACTATACCATTTTTGGACGCTTCAAGGCAAGTTTTTTCTACGTCCCCGCGGCTCATGCCGAGGACGGCAGCCATGAGCCCCGCGCCCTCGGGCACGGCTTCCTGCATATACCTGCCCCGTTTGCGAACGAGGGCGATGGCGTCCTGAAGAGTGATGCCGTCGGCAGCGGTGATCGCAGTATATTCGCCCAGGCTGTGGCCCGCAACTGCCTCGGCCTTCAGCCCCCGTCGTTCAAAGGGGAGAAGAATGGCAATGCTTGCAGCAAGAATGGCCGGTTGGGTGTTTTCGGTGAGGTTCAGCTGTTCCGCAGGCCCGTGCAGGCAGAGCCGGGTAAGGTCGTATCCGAGGACGGAGCTTGCCGTTTCAAAGACCTGCTTCGACTCCTCGAACTGTTCGATGAATTCCTTGGCCATGCCCACATACTGTGAACCCTGACCGGGAAAGAGATATGCTGTTTTCATGAAGGACCTCGTGAAAAATTGGAAATTGAAAGTTGAAAAATGAGTTGATTGAATAAAATTACTGAATTTTCATTTTCCAATCTTCAATGTAACATGCGCGCCAAAGCGCGGCTCACCCGCGTATTTCCCTGAACTTCTTGATCATGGCCGGGATGACCTCGTTCACATCGCCCACGATGCCGTAGGTGGCGACGTTGAAGATCGGCGCGTCGGGATCCTTGTTGATCGCGACGATCACATCGGCCGATGACATGCCGGCAACGTGCTGTATCGCACCGGAGATGCCGGCGGCAATGTACAGCTTGGGGCAGACGGTCTTGCCGGTCTGGCCCACCTGGTGCGAATAGGCGATCCACCCCTCGTCAACGGCCCCGCGCGTGGCGGCAACAGCGCCGCCGAGCACCTTGGCGAGCTCTTCGAGCATCGCGAAATTCTTGGCGCTTCCGAGGCCCCGGCCGCCCGCCACGATGATGTCCGCCTCGCAGATGTTCACCGTCTCGGTCAGTTCTTCCACGGTCTTCACTACCCTGGTGCGTACAGTACCCGCCTGCTTGAACGTGACGTCGATGATGTCGCCGGTGCGGGATCCGTTCCGTGCAGCGGGCTTCATCACCTTGTGGCGCACCGTGGCCATCTGGGGCCGGTGGTTCGGCGTCACGATGGTGGCCATGATGTTGCCGCCGAAGGCGGGCCGCGTCTGGTGAAGGTGGCCGGTGGCTGCATCGATATCCAGCATCGTGCAGTCCGCTGTCAGGCCCGTGTAGAGCGTTGAAGCGACCTTGGGGAAGAAGGAGCGGCCGATGGCCGTGGCGCCGGCCAGGATGATCTCGGGCTTGTGCTGCTTCGCCAGCGTCGTGAGGACGGCGGCATAGGAATCGTCGTTGAAGTCCTTCAACGCCGGATCATCGGCCACATACACGATGTCCGCGCCGTGGGCGATAAGTTCCGCTGCTTTGTCCCTGATGCCCGAGCCGATGAAGACGGCTGAGAGCTTGGCCTTTCTCTTGTCGGCAAGCTTCCTGCCTTCGCCGAGAAGCTCCAGCGAAACGCTGGCGATATCGCCTTTATGCTGCTCGGCAAAGACCCACACGCCCTGATAAGCGGAAAGATCGACAGCGGGCTTTGCCGCTTCCTCGGTGCGATCAATGGCCTGGAACTCACATGCATCGACGCAGGCGCCGCAGACCGTGCAGGCCTCGGTGATGTAGGCTTTGCCGTCCCGCATCTCGATGGCGGCGAAGGGGCAGGCCGTCACGCAGGTCTCGCAGCCTGTACATTTGTCCGGATTGATGCTTATGCTCACGTCGTACTCCTCTTGAAAACCAGGAAGGTAAGAGGGTAAGAAGATATGCGGGTAGGAAAGAACGCCTACCCTCTTACTTTCACACCTTCGTGGTTCATATCAATGATTGTCCCTTCAGATTCTTCGCGACCGTTCCGACCTGCTCATCGATGCTGCCTGACAGCATCTCCCGATTGCCGCGGGGGGCCGGCGGGAAAATGCGTACAACCTGGGTGGGTGAACCCTTCAGGCCGATCCTGGCATCGTCAGCGTTGATGTCCTTGGCATTCCAGGCCGTGACGGTCAAGTTCTTTGCCTTCATTTTTCCCTTCAGGGAAGGAAGGCGGGGCTCGTTGATCTCTTTCACGACGGTGATGAGCGCCGGCAGGGTGGTCTCCACGACATCGTAGCCTTCATCCATGAGACGTTCAGCGACCATTTTTTTACCTTCGACCTGTTCGATCTTCCTGATATAGGCGACAAAGGGGATGTCGAGCATATCGGCGGTCTCAGGTCCTACCTGGGCCGTGTCGCCGTCGATGGCCTGCTTCCCGGCGATCACGAGATCGAAGGTCCCGATCTTTCTGATCCCCGCGGCGAGGGCATAGGAGGTGGCCCAGGTATCGGCGCCGGCAAAGGCGCGGTCCGACAGGAGTACGGCATCGTCCACGCCCATGGCAACGGCCTGTTTGAGCGCTTCGGCAGCCTGGGGCGGCCCCATGGTGACAGCCGTGACCTTGCCGCCGTGCTTCTCGCGCAGGCGCAGGGCTTCCTCAATAGCATACATGTCGAAAGGATTGATGATGCTCGGCACGCCGTCACGGATCAGGGTGTTCGTCTCGCGATTGATCTTCACCTCTGCCGTGTCAGGCACCTGTTTAACTAAGACAATGATATTCATGCTGATACTCCATCGTACTTGCAAAATTCCAAATAATAAACTACCAATACCAGATAAATTCAACGTTTCAATTTCCATGAGGAAAATTGCTTACTGTTCTTTGGAATGTATTTGGTATTTGGTGCTTTAATTCAGAACTCGCTTGTTATTTTGCCCTCATCGCTTCCCGGACCATGTCCAGGGCGATGACGTTCCGCTGGATCTGGTTCGCTCCTTCGAAGATCTGGAGGATCTTGGCGTCGCGCATCATCTTCTCGACGGGGTACTCCTTCATATAGCCCGAGCCGCCCATGACCTGCACAGCGTCGGTCGTCACTTTCATGGCCACGTCGGTGGCGAAAAGCTTGGCCATGGCGGAAGCGCGCGAGAAATCTTTTGCCCCGCTGTCGATGAACCGCGCTGCGGCATAGACGAGAGCCCGGGCCGCCTCGGTCTGGGTCTGCATGTCGGCCAGCATATGCTGAATAGCCTGGAAGGAGGTGATGGGCTGTCCGAACTGGACCCGGTTCCTGGCAAAGGAGATCGCCGCGTCAATGGCCCCCTGGGCCACGCCTACACCCTGGGCGCCCACGCCTGTACGGGAGCTGTCGAGGGTCTTCATGGCAACAATGAAGCCCATGCCCTGCTTGGCGATCAGGTTCTCCTTCGGAATGCGGCAGTTGTTGAAGATGAGCTCCGTGGTGGAGGATGCACGGATGCCCATTTTGTTCTCTTTCTTGCCGAAGGTGAAGCCGGGGGTGCCTTTCTCGACAACGAAGGCCGAACCGCCACGGGGGCCTTTGGTCTTGTCGGTGATGGCAATGATGGTGTAGA
>Ga0154442_1103_pt2 | contig 18668 bp, 18 predicted proteins | sample RifGroC2_FD_115946 | JGI IMG/M metagenome (GOLD analysis project Ga0154442, IMG submission 115946) | Nitrospirae bacterium GWC2_57_13
GACTGGGTTGCGATCAAGACCCACTGGGGCTCCCAGGGGGCCTTCCGGATCGTTCCGCCCAGTTTCCTGCGCAAGGTCGTTAACGCCGTCAAGCAGACCGGCGCCGGCCCCTTTGTGACCGACACGGTCCGGATCATGGGGCTGGATTATCTTGAGGTGGCGAACCAGAACGGCCTGAACCACCTCTCCTGCGGCGCGCCGGTGGTGCTGGCTGACGGGCTCTACGGCAAGGACAGCATCCTCGTGAAGGCCGGACCGCTCCTCGGCAGCCTCGCTGTTGCCTCGGCCATCCATGACGCGCCTGCCATGATCGTCTGCTCCCACGTAAAGGGGCATATCAACTCCGGCTATGCCGGCGCCATCAAGAACCTGGCCATGGGCTGCGTCAGCTCCCGCCACCGCGACCAGGGCTGGCAGAAAGGCCGGGGCTCCATGCACTGCCACGGCGAGATGGGCCTGCAGTGGAACGCCGAGGTCTGCACCTTCTGCGAACAGTGCGCCAATATCTGCCCCCTCCACTCCATCAAGTTCAAGGAAGGCGCTTTCTCCTACGACCATGACGCGTGCTGGCACTGCGGCCGGTGCTCCCGCGTCTGCCAGGAAGGGGCCCTTACCCTGCCCCAGGACGACGAGACCTTCCAGAAGAGCTTGGCCGAGGCGGCCGCGGCCGTGCTCTCCACCTTTGACCGGCGCAAAGTGGTGTACGTGAACTTCCTGCTGCAGGTCCAGCCTGAGTGCGACTGCATGCCCGTGGCCGACGTGCCGGTGATCCAGGACCAGGGCATCATGGTCTCCGACGACCTGGCTGCCATTGAGCAGGCCTCCCTCGATATGCTGCGCTCCTGCCCTCCCCTGCCCCAATCAGCGGCTGACGAGGCAGGCATCAAGGCCGGTGACGATGTGCTGTTCAAGATCAACCCCCGTCCGGCCCGGCTCCAGATCGAAGAGGCTGAGCGGCTGGGGCTGGGGACGAGGAAGTATGAGTTGGTGCGGGTTGAACCGTAAAATGCGGTAGACAAAGAATGCGTAGGGGCGGGCATGCCCGCCCACAGGAAGGGCGACCATGGTCTCCCCTACATACAGCTTTTTGTGCGGGGAATGTCATGCCTTCGCTTTCAGACCAAATCCGATCCTTCAGATGTGATCCGTGTCCAGAGCTTTCGCTTGTATTTATCTGCGTTCATCTGCGAGGATCCGAGGCCGGACAGGTCCTGGCTTTTTTATCTTACCCGTGTTAATCTGTGTTCCTCTGTGGTTACGGGACAGGAGTCATCATGACCAAACGCACAAAGATCATCGCCACCATCGGCCCGGCATCAAGCTCCCCCGCAGTGGTCGGGAAGCTGATCCGCGCGGGCATGGACGCAGCGCGCCTTAACTTCTCGCACGGCGAGCGAAGCGACCACCGGAAGCGCATCCGCCTGATCCGGCAGGAGGCCGCCAGGGCGGGGCGGGAGATCGCCATCATCCAGGACCTGCAGGGGCCGAAGCTGCGCGTGGGAAAAATGGAGAACGACTCCATTATGCTGCGGCGCGGCAGCGAGCTGCGCATCACGACGCGGGCCGTCATCGGCACGAAAGAGCTCATCTCCGTGAACTATCGGCCCCTGACCAAGGACGTGAAGGCCGGCGACCGGGTCCTGCTGGACGACGGCGGGCTGGAGCTGAAAGTGCTCGGCAAGGATGCAAAGGGCCTGAGGTGCAAAGTGGTCCGCGGCGGCGTGCTCAGGAGCAACAAGGGAGTGAACCTGCCGGGAACCAGCATCTCGCTGCCGTCGATCACGACAAAGGACCGCAGCGACCTTCTCTTCGGCATTTCCCAGCGCGTGGACTACATCGCTCTCTCCTTTGTGCGCTCGGCCGCCGACGTTGAGGCCACGCGCCGCTTCCTCCGGCGCCAGGGCGCGGACATCCCCATCATCGCCAAGATCGAGAAGCCCGACGCCATCAGGAACCTTGAAGCGATCATCAATGCCGCCGACGGCATCATGGTGGCCCGGGGCGACCTGGGCGTGGAAATGTCGCCCGAAGAGGTGCCGCTGCTCCAGAAATGGATCATCGAGGAGTGCAACGCTGCTGAGAAGCCGGTCATCACGGCCACCCAGATGCTCGAAAGCATGATCGCGAACCCGCAGCCCACGCGGGCCGAGGCTTCGGACGTGGCAAACGCGATCCTGGACGGCACGGACTGCGTTATGCTGTCCGGCGAGACCGCCGTGGGCGGCTATCCGGTCCAGGCTGTTGAGGTCATGACCCGGATCGCGGAGCACGCAGACGGCGCCATCTCCCCCCGAGACTCCGACAACCGGATCGACAACATCAGCGAAAGCATGGCCCATGCCGCCTGCCGCACTGCCGAAGAGCAGCAGGCGAAAGCGATCGTCACCTTTACCCAGTCAGGCAGCACGGCCCTGCTCGTCTCAAAGCACCGGCCTTCAGTGCCCGTCTATGCCGCCACTCCTTTCGATATCGTAGCGAGAAAGATATCCCTCTACTGGGGCGTCGTGCCCATCATCCTCAGGACCAAGAACACCACCGACGACATGATCGCCGCCGTGGAACGGGCCATGCTGGCCAGAAAGCTCGTGAAAGCCGGCGACCTGATCGTGATCACCGCCGGCGTGCCTGTGGGCGTGCCGGGCAGCACGAACATGATCAAGGCGCACCGGGTCGGCGCGTCAAAGAGCCTCGAATAGGGCCTGACCCGGGTAACTTGGAATTGGAAATTTTAAATTGTAAATTGCAAAATGCAAATTTACGGAAAACGGCGTTTCGAAAACAGCCATTCCAGCCCTTATTTACCGGGCCTTTATGCTTTTATTAAAATTTTCTACCCGTTTTGAGAAGCCTTTGATTCTTTAGTGACTACAGGCACAGGGACCACAGGCCCCCTGCCCCTTTACATCCGCCCGTTCCTTGCTATACTATAATGAATCGCGAGATCGCCACACCACTTCCTAACTATAAAGCGAGGGACGCCCATGAAAGTTCAGGACCTGCTCGAATCCAAGGGGAAGGATATCATCTCTATCGATGCCGACAGCTCGGTGGAGGACGCCATCACAACGATGAATGCCAAAAAGATCAGCGCCGTCATCGTCACGAGCGGCGGCAAGACCGCGGGGATCTTCACGGAGCGCGACGTGGTCAGGGCCTACATTGCCTCGAAGGGCAAGAATTTCAAGGACGTCAAGGTGCGGGAAGGCATGGTGAAGGACCTCGTCGTGGCCGTGCCCCAGGACGACCTGAACGATATAGCCGCTGTCATGGTCGAAAAGAATATCCGCCACCTGCCTGTTGTCGAGAACCACAAGGTCATCGGCATGCTGTCCATCCGCGACGTCATCCAGACGCAGGTCAAAAAGCTCACGTCCGACATCCATTATCTGAGGGATTATATCAGCGGGTATTGATCCAAAGGAGCGAGTTCGGAGTGCGGAGTTCATAGTTCGTAGTACGTGAAGAAAACTACGAGCTACGAGCCAACCACTCACCCCATGCGCCATGCCCTATGCGAGGAGTAGATCGCGCCTTGGCGAGAAACAAATCTTTTCGCCTTTACCAAGGGTCAGCTTTTCGCTTCACCCTTTGCGAACTTTGCGCCTTTGCGAGAGACAATGCTTTTTGTTTTTGCTTTATGCCTTTACCAGATGCTCTTGAAGTTAACTATGCGCCCTCTGCGCCTCTGCGAGACACTGGCTTTTGCTCTTCTGTGCGGTTTTGCGAGAAAACAGCGTGTCCTTTTACGAGGCTTTGATTCCTTAGTTACTCTATGACCGAACTTCTCGACCAGATCATTGCCCGCTATCATGAGACGGAGGGAAATATCATTACCCTTCTGCAGGATACGCAGGAGTCTTTCGGGTACATTCCGAAAGAGGCGGTCCACTATTTTGCCGAACAGTTGAACCTTCCCCCCAGCCGCTTGTACGGCATCGCCACCTTCTACGCCCAGTTCCGCCTTACTCCCGTCGGCAAGAACAGGGTCACCGCCTGCTGCGGCACCGCCTGCCATGTACGGGGCGCCGAACGCATCCTGAGCAGCATCCGCAGGGAGCTCGGTCTGCGCGGCAGCGAGGACACCACCAGCGACGGGGAGATAACCCTGGAGCAGGTGAACTGCGTTGGCGCCTGCAGCATCGCCCCTGTCGTCATCATAAATAACAAAGTGCTTCCCAAGTCATCTCCTGACAGGATCGTGAAAGAACTCCGGGCATTAAAAAAGGACGAGCATGCAGATGAATAGCGCCATCGTCAGGGTCTGCATGGGACCTGCCGGGATCGCCGGGGGCGGCAAAGAAGTGCTCGCCGCCTTCGCGGACGTTCTTGCGCAGCGGCAGGAACAGGCCGTGTTGGAAGAGGGCTGCTCCGCTCACCAGGTGGGGTGCCTCGGACTCTGCGCCCGCGACGTCCTCGTCGAAGTACACCGGAACGGTTCGAAGACCGTCTACCAATACATCAAGCCCGACATGGTGCCTCGCATCGTGGACGAACACGTGGTCGGCAATGTCCCGGTCCGGGAATGGCTCGTTGACGATGTATACGAAACATTCTACCGGAAGCAGAAGAAGATCGTACTTGCCGACTGCGGCCGCATCGACCCCGAGGACATCGACGCCTATTGCGCTGTCGAAGGGTATGAGGCGGCTCGGGAGGCTGTCACATCCTTGAAGCCCGACGAGATCATCGAAGAGATCACCATGTCCGGCCTTCGAGGCCGCGGCGGAGCGGGCTTTCCCACGGGCCTCAAGTGGGAGCTCGGAAGAAAGTCCAGGGGCGGCGTCAAGTACATCGTCTGCAATGCCGACGAGGGTGACCCGGGCGCCTTCATGGACCGCGCGGTGATCGAGGGCAATCCCCATTCCGTGATCGAAGGCATGATCATCGCCGCCTATGCCGTCGGCGCCTCCCAGGGGTACGTGTACATCCGCGCCGAATATCCCCTTGCCGTTGAACGGCTGACGCACGCCCTTGTGCAGGCGCGGGAGCGCGGGTTCCTGGGCAGCCGGATCTTCAACGCAGATTTTGATTTCGACATCAAGGTAAAGCTGGGGGCCGGCGCCTTTGTCTGCGGCGAGGAGACAGCGCTCATCGCGTCCATTGAAGGCCAGCGCGGCATGCCCAGGCCCAAGCCGCCTTTTCCCGTCAGCAAAGGGCTGTGGCAGCGCCCCACGATCATCAACAACGTCGAAACGCTGGCCACTGTCCCTGCCATCATCAGGAGGGGGTGCGCATGGTACGCCTCCTACGGGACCGAAAAATCCACGGGAACTAAGGTCTTCGCGCTCACGGGCAAGATCAGGAATCCCGGCCTCATCGAGGTCCCCATGGGCATCACCCTGCGCGAGATCATCGAGGAGATCGGCGGCGGCATCGAGAACGACAAACCGCTGAAAGCGGTCCAGACCGGCGGCCCCTCGGGAGGGAGCATTCCCGCTGCTATGCTCGACCTGAGCGTTGATTACGAATCCCTCGCACAAGCCGGCTCCATCATGGGCTCCGGCGGCATGATCGTGCTGGACAGCGATGATTGCATGGTGAACATGGCAAAATACTTTGTCCAGTTCACCCAGGCCGAGTCCTGCGGAAAGTGCGTCCCCTGCCGTGTGGGCACCAAGCGGCTGCTCGAAATCCTGGAACGCATAGTCGGCGGCCATGGAAGAACGGGCGATATCGAGCGGCTCGAAACGCTCGGCAGAGGCGTGAAGGCAATGTCGCTCTGCGGCCTGGGCCAGACAGCGCCGAATCCGGTTCTGAGTTCGATCAGGCATTTCCGGGACGAATTCGAAATACATATCAGGGATAAGAAGTGCCCGGCTAAGGTCTGCAAGGCCCTGCTGACCTATTCCGTCAACAAAGAGCGCTGCAAGGCCTGCGGCCTCTGTCTGAAAGCCTGCCCGGCCGAGGCCGTGACCGGTGCGAAGAAGACGCCTCATGAGATAGATCCGGCAAAATGCGTTCACTGCGGGGCCTGTTTTGAGGTGTGCAAGTTCGGAGCGGTGGACAGGGAGTGAGCAAAAGGGACAGTCCCCTTTGGTTCCTTGGGGACTGTCCCTGTCAAGCTATTTGGACACGGATTTACACGGAGGGACGGAGTGACGCGGAGACACGGAGAAGGGACGATGGGGCGTGAATGGTGGGAGGGCAGGAAGGTGAGAAGGTAGGAAGCTTGCTTATAGCAGTCAGTAGTCAGCAGATAGTAGAGTCAATCCTGACCCTTGATTCAGCTTCATTTGCTTTTCTTTGCGAACTTTGCGCCTTTGCGAGAAAACGGCCCTTTGGTTTTGGCGCCTCAGAGTTGCATGTGCCTTTATAAATCTCCAATTCCGCTTTATGCGGGTTAGGTTCTTGAGGTTCTCATGATCAGGCTCACCATAAACGACAGGGAGATCAGCGTACCGGAGAACACGACGGTGCTGGAAGCGGCGCGCATGCACGGCATCGGCATCCCCACGCTCTGCAATCACCCCAAGCTCACCGCCTCAGGCGGCTGCAGGATGTGCATTGTCGAGATCACGGGGATCCCCAGACCCATGACCTCCTGCACCACGCCTGCGGCCGACGGCATGGTCGTCATCACGTCGACGCCCGAGATCGAAGAGCTGCGGAAGCTGGTGCTGGAGCTGATCATTTCCGACCATCCCAACGACTGCATGACCTGCGAGGCAACAGGCGACTGCGACCTCCAGGAACTGGCCTATGCCTATGGCGTTCAGGGCGTCGAGTACGCGGGCGAAAAACGCTTCTACCCCGAGCGGGACGGGAACCCCTTTATCGAGCGGGACCTGGCCAAGTGCATCCTCTGCGGCAGATGCGTCAAGGTCTGCAACGAGGTGCAGGGCGTTGACGCCATCGACTTCGGGTACCGGGGGTTCAAATCCAAGATCTCCACGTCCTACGAAGAGGACCTGGACTGCGAATTCTGCGGCCAGTGCATTGCCGTCTGCCCCACGGGCGCACTGAGGGGTAAGCAGTGGGCCCGAAAGGGAAGATACCGGGACATCGAGCAGGTCGACACGATCTGCCCCTACTGCGGCACAGGATGCAACATCACGGCCCAGGTGAAGCAGAACGAGATCATCCGGATCACGTCGAAGCCAGGCACCTGGAACGAAGGCTGGCTCTGCGTCAAGGGCCGCTTCGGCTACCAGTTCGTGAACAGCCCCGAGCGCCTCACGAAGCCCCTGATCAGGCGGGACGTGCAGTTCGAGGCCGTGACCTGGGACGAGGCCGTGGCCTATGCCGCTGGGAAGCTGCAGGCCATCAGGAAGAAGCACGGGGCCGACGCCATCGGGGGCCTCTCGTCCGCCCGGTGCACGAACGAGGAGAACTACCTCTTCCAGAAGTTCATGCGAGCGGCAGTGGGAACGAACAACGTGGACCACTGCGCCCGACTCTGACATTCCCCCACGGTGGCCGGTCTGGCCGCCATCTTCGGCTCCGGGGCCATGACCAACTCGATCCGCGAGATCGAGGGCATGGAGGTCATCTTCATCATCGGCTCCAACACCAAGGAGACCCACCCCGTTATCGCGAACCGTATGATCAAGGCCCATCGCAAGGGCGCCAGGATCATCGTGGCAGACCCCCGCCGCGTGCCCATGGTGAAGTTCGCCGAGCTGTTCCTCAGGATACGGCCCGGTTCCGATATCGCGCTGCTGAACGGTATGGCCCATGTCATCGTGCAGGAAGGGCTCCAGAACGATGAGTTCATCAGGGAGAAGACCGAAGGCTTCGAGGCATGGAAGCGGTCGCTCCGGGAATTCACGCCTGAGGTGGCGGAAGGGATCAGCGGCGTGCCGAAAGAGCAGATCATCCAGGCGGCCCGGATCTACGGCGGGTCGCGCAAGGCAGGCATCTTCTATACCATGGGCATCACCCAGCACGCCTGCGGCACGGACAATGTGCGCGCCATCGCGAACCTGGCGACCCTGACAGGCAACATCGGAAGGGAGTTCACGGGCGTGAACCCCCTGCGGGGCCAGAACAATGTGCAGGGCGCCTCGGATGCTGCCTGCCTGCCGAACGTCTATCCCGGATATCAGAAGGTGGACGACAAGGAGATCAGGCAGAAGTTCGAGAAGGCCTGGGGCGTGCCCCTGTCGCCCAAGCCCGGGCTCACGGCAACGGAGATGATGAACGCGGCACTGGACGGATCGCTCAAGGCCCTCTACATCATGGGAGAGAACCCTGTCATCACTGATCCGAACATGCACCACACCATCAAGGCGCTGAACAGTCTCGAGTTCCTCGTGGTCCAGGATATCTTCATGACCGAGACAGCGCACCTGGCCGATGTGATCCTGCCTGCCGCATGCTCCTTTGAAAAGGACGGAACCTTCACCAACACGGAGCGCAGGGTCCAGCGCGTTCGCAAGGTTGTGAACCCGCCGCCCCGGGCGCGCGATGACCTGACGGTGATCAAGCATTTCTCCCGCTCCATGGGATGTCCGATGGAATATGATTCGCCTGAACAGGTGCTGCAGGAATTCGGCAGGCTCTGGCCGGCCATGGCAGGGATCACCTACGGCCGGCTTGAGAAGAACGGGATCGCCTGGCCCTGTCCGTCGCCGGACCATCCGGGGACCGAGTTCCTGTACCAGGACGGGTTCCCAAAAGGCAAGGTCCCCTTTGTTCCCGTGCCCTTTACGCCGCCTGCTGAAACGACGAGCGACGAGTATCCCTTTGTGCTGACCACGGGCAGGAACCTGTTCCAGTACCATTCAGGGTCCATGACCAGGCGCGTAAAGCCCATCGAACAGCACGCGGGCGAGGCCTATGTGGAGCTTAACGCAATGGACGGGAAAAAACTCGGGATCAAGAACGGTGAACGGATCAAGGTCCGGTCACGGCGGGGACAGGTGGAGATCAAGGCGCGGATCTCGCGGCGCGTTGCCGAGGGAATAGTCTTCATTCCCATGCATTACCGCGAGGCCGCCGCGAATGTGATCACGAACGACGCCCTCGATCCCACGGTCAAGATACCGGAGTTCAAGGTCTGCGCTGTGGCGGTGGAACGGATAGTGTCCGAGGCGGATGAACAGAAAAACGCGGAAGGGTAAAAAATGACAGGCGAGGGACCTGATCGCAAAGAAACTTTTCCGAACTTCCCATCTTCCCATCTTCTCAGCTTCTCAGCTTCTTACTTGCCGCTACTCCTCGTCCGAAGGCGCGCACTGTTCCTCAAGGCCGGCCGTCTTCAGCATGTATTCCAGACCGAACCAGGGCAGCGCATAGTTCTGGCCGTTGTCGGGCGCGATCATGTACCGGTAGGACGCCCTCTGCCCCACCGTTTCCTCCATTTGCTTCCAGCCCCTGACGAACAGGTTGCATTCATTATTGAAACAGACCCATAAAAAATGCGTGCCCCAATCCAAATGGCGCGCATCTAACTTCTCCATCAGCGCCTTGCAGTGCGGACAGGTCGGTGCTTCCTTGATCTTGATCTCCATCTCTGACATTATACTTTCCTCCTCATAGACTGAACCTGACAGGAACTATTATACGACGCCATCCGTCCCTTCGCAATAGTGAATTGCCTCCCCCGCGGCCCCCATCCGCGCGGTCTGTACCCTCTTCGACTTTGCTTTGACCGCCTTGATGTGCTATAGTCGCCATAGAAAAACGACCGTGTCCCGATGCTGAAACAACGTTCACTGGCACGATTAAAACAAACCAGCTCCCGATAGTCCATGATACTATAAAGGTCAGCTGTAACCACTGATGAACACGGTTCGAACCATAATAAGTGAAAAAACTTATGAAAAAAAATTACTTTCGCCAACGTGGTGGTTGCCGGATTTGATTTATCAATCTGAATTATCCGTGTTTATCCGTGGTTATATGCTTTCTTCATGATGACTAAAGACGACATACTCCAAGGCCTGAACGAGCCTCAGAAACAGGCCGTCACCGCAGCTGCCGTCCCCCTGCTGGTCGTAGCAGGACCGGGCACAGGCAAGACCCTCACCATCGTGCGTCGCATTGCCTGGCTGGTGCATCAGGGAGTGAATCCTGCCAACATCCTGGCCGTCACCTTCACGAACCGCGCGGCACGGGAGATGAGCGAGCGGACCGGGGCACTGCTGGGCGATCAGACGCGGGATGTTTTCATCGGCACCTTCCACCTCCTGGGTCTCAGGATCCTCCGCGAGACACTTGGAAGCGACCTCACCCTTCTCGGCCGGGAGGAGCAGACGGATTTGCTCAAGCCTCTCGTGGGAGACTCCAGCCGCAAGGCGCGAACAGCGGCAGAGCGGATATCGCGGATCAAAAACGGCGCGGAAAAAGCGGATAAGGAAACACGCGGGCTCATGGAACGATATCAAACAGCCCTGCGGGATCGGAAGGCCTTCGACTTCGACGACCTGATACTCACGCCTGTAGAACTGCTGGCTGATCCCGCTGTCCTCAGCAGGTACCGCAATCGCTTCCGTTACCTTATCATCGACGAATACCAGGACATCAATCCTCTTCAGTACCGTCTCATAAAGCTTATCGCAGAGGACGGAGGCGGCCTCTGCGCGGTGGGCGATCCGGACCAGGCCATCTACGCTTTCCGCGGCTCGGACCTGCGGAACTTCCTGGACTTCGAACAGGACTTTCCGAAGGCGCGCAGAATAACGCTGAGCGAGAACTACCGCTCCTCAGGCGCTATCGTACAGGCCTCGGGCAGCATGATCAGGAACAACCGGGCGCGACTGGACAAGAACGTCAATGCTGTCAGGGACCAGGGGGCACGGCTCACGGTCCTGTCCCTGCCTGATGAGCAGGACGAGGCCGCTGCCATTGCCGGCGAGATTGAAGGCCGCATGGGCGGCACGAGCCACTATCGCATCTACACAGGAGCAGGCACAGGCAGCCAGGATGGATCGTACGGATTCTCCGATTTCGCCGTCATCTACCGGACCAATGCGCAGGCAAAAGTGATCGAAGAGGCCTTCAACGCGGCAGGCATCCCCTGCCAGGTCCTGGGCAGAGGCGGGACCCGGCAGAACAAGGAACGAGATGAGATGATCGCCTATTTGCGATCCGTAATCGGCGAGGATGGACCCGGTACGCTTGTGGATGGAAACGCGGATAAGCTGCTCACATTGGCGGACCAGTACGATCCCCGGGCTGATGCTGTAGCGCTCATGACCATGCACATGGCAAAGGGTCTGGAGTTTCGCGTGGTGTTCATTGCCGGAGCCGAAGATGGCCTCGTGCCCTACACGCTCATGAAGGAAGTATGCGACATCGAAGAAGAACGCAGGCTCTTCTACGTGGGTATGACGAGGGCAAAGGACGAGCTGTTCCTCCTCCACTCGCGCATCCGCTTCCTCTACGGCCGGAAGCTCACGCCTGAGCCGTCCCTCTTTCTCGGCGAGATACCGTCGGAACTGAAGGACAACAAGCTCGTGCCGGATAGGAAGAAAAAGCAGAGTGAAAATGCCCAGATGGGGTTGTTCTGAGCCGGGTAGCCACGCAAGAGGCTATTTTACCTCGGAGACAGGGAGAGGCAGGCTGTTTTCTCGCCAGGGTCACCAAGAAACGGCGATAATAGGCCCCCCTCACCTTGATCCTCTCCCCTGATGGGCGAGGAAAAACAGCGCCCCCTCGCCCCTTCGGGGAGAGGGACGGGGTGAGGGGAATTGCTTGTCTTGATCGGCCTCTAAATCTCTGCGCGCTCAGCGGCTTTGCGAGAGATGCTTTTGCAAAGTCGGCAAGCCTTAACTTCATCATGAATTTCTTCGTGCCTTCGCGTCTTTCTCCGTCCCGCATCCAATAGTAATTGGTAACGCCCGTCCCGGATTCAATAAAGATCGGACACGGGCCGGGGGAGCGGGGGTAGCATCGTTGGTTTGGATTGTCAGGATTAGGACTACAAGGAGGTCTCGCCATGGCCCGTATCGGAATACTCACCTGTTCGAATGCCACCCAGGACCTGGGATGCTCCTCGGCGAGCTGTCTCGCTGACCTTCGCAAACGGCACGGCTCATTCGCCGATTACCCGGCGGACGAACCGATCCATCTTGTCGGCATCATCAACTGCCCGGGCTGCCCCACGGTGATCGGGCCGGAGAAACTGCTGCAGCGAGTGCGGGCTCTCACGGAGTTCCGGATCGATGCGATCCATCTCACCTATTGCGTCAAGGCCCTCTGTCCCTTTCGGGAAAAGTACAAGCAGGCACTGGAGGAGGCCTTTCCGAAGATCAGAGTCGTCATCGGCACGCACAAAGAACGCATATCAGCCGACGAATTCCGTGAACGGGTCAAAAAGCTCTTTTGCCAGCCGAAAAAGACCATGATAGATCTGATCCTGGACAAGGACTGAAGGAGCCGCCTATGCTATCCGTTCAGCAAACCCTCTCCCTCGAAGACGTCGCACGCGATTATGGAAAGCTCGTCTCGATGGTCTGCCGCCGGATGATACTGGAAGAAGAAACCGCCCGTGACGCGGCGCAGCAGGTCTGGGTCGAGATCGTGAAGAGTTTTCCCTCCTTCCGGGGAGAATCGAAGGTCTCCACGTGGATTTACACCATCACGCGCCGTGTTGCCATGGAATACGCAAAGAACGAGAGATTGGTCAGCACGCGGTTTCTAAGGGAGTATTCGCTGAAAGATGAACTCGATCTGCCGGACAACACAGACCTCGACAAGACGCTGTGGATAAAGGAGATGTGTGACAAGTGCCTTACCGGCATGCTGCACTGTTTTGATAATGAAACACGGCTGGCGTGCATTCTCCGGGACATCGCCGGACTGTCCTACGGGGAACTCGCGGAAATTCTGGAACGGGATGAGGCTGCGGTACGCCAGATGACCTCCCGGAGCAAAAAAAAGCTGCAGTCCTTCATGCTCGACAGGTGCACGGTATATAATCCGGGCAACGGAAACTGCAAATGCCGAATGAAGAAATGGGTCAAGGAGATTGACCTCGCGAAAGAGTACGAGAAAATCCGATCAACGGTCGGGCGCGTGAATTTTTACAAGATGTCGGAAATGGTCCTCCCCCGGAAAGATTACTGGGAAGCCCTCCTGTAGTTGTCACAGCGGTATTCTTTTTGTGTCTAAGATATTCGAAAAGAATTTTTCTTTCGTTGTCACAAAACCCTCCTTCCAGCCACTTATGGAATAGCAATAAATTCTGAAGGAGGGATAAATCATGAACAAGAAGGAATTGACGGCCCCTTGCGGGCTGGACTGCTTCAACTGCATTGTGTATGAGAAGAACATAACCGATACGATACGAACCAAGGTGGCGCAAAGCTTGAAAATTCCTGAAGCCAAGGTGGACTGCCGGGGCTGTCGGGAGCAGAAAGGCTGCCTGCTGCATCTCACCTCCTGCCCGACCCTTGACTGTGTGAACGCACACGGCGTAGAGTTCTGCTTCGAATGTGGCGAGTTCCCCTGCGCCAAGCTGCAGCCGGCCTCTGAGGGCGCGGACAAGTACCCCCATAACCTGAAGGTATACAACCTCTGCAGAATGAAGGCAATCGGAGTGGAGAAGTGGGCCGAAGAGGAAGCCGTTGATATCCGGCGGAGATATTTCAAGGGGAAATTCATCCCGGGAACAGGACCTGTGATCCTATAAACGGCAGTTGAACCACGGATGAACACGGTAAAGACGGAAAAAACAAAGGCGTCTTATCTTTCTGATGATTCACGAGTTAGGTGACTCGTGCATGTGGTTCAAGTTATTGAAAATTAGCGTCAATTCGCGTTTACCCCGTTAGAAGATTCTTATTTCTAACGGGGTGAATCCGCGGTTAAATGCTTTTTTCTGGGTGATAGGAAAATAACGTTGGCCCCGCCCTTTCCCGGCATGATAGCCGAATTGGGCGGGGGCTTTCATTTAACTTGCCAAGCTCCCTGAACTAATGTCATAATCAGCCGCATGAAAAATGACCTTGCCGCCATACAGCCCCTCGTGGGGGCGATCACGAAGGAACAATTGCGGTATGTGGATCGCTTTGTCGCCGATGAGATCGCCTTGTTCATGCCTGCGGGAGGTCCATGCTTTTATGCCAGGACACCCGAGCACTCGCATCCCGCCTACATGTTCATCCTCCCGTTCAATGACCGTCTCGCGATGAAGCTGAACGGGCAGGTGATGTCCAGCAGGCCCGGCCGAATCTTCTCACTATCCCCGGGAATCCCGCATCAGGAGCTGCATACGGATACTCCACCGCGATACATCGGTATGTTCATCAGCAAACGGTTTTTTGAAAAACAGTACAGCCGCTACTCTCGTAAAAAGCCCGATGCTTTTCACGGAGTTTTCTTCGATCCTACTGAGGGTTTCCTCAGCCTGCTCAAGCGGTTCATGATAGAAGCGGACAGCCGGATAACCGGAGCCGAAGCGGTTTTGGACGCCCTGGGTATCGAGATATGTCACTCCCTGATAAGGGCCATTCTCAAATCGCCTGCGCCCAAGGACCGGGTAGCCGACCGGATTGAGGTCGGCCGCGTGATCGAATACCTTCACGCTAACCTCGACGAAAAGATTACCGTGGATGTCCTGGCGGGGATAGCTCATCTTTCTGCATCTCATTTTGCACGGGTATTCAGGGAGGACATGGGAAAGTCCCCCATGGAGTACGTGCAGGACCTGCGCCTGCAGCGCGCAAAGAAGCTGCTCCTGGCTGGGGACATGTCCGTTACTGATATCGCTCTTGAATGCGGCTTTGGCAGCCCGTCGTACCTGTCCTCCTGTTTTCAAAAGCAGTTCAGGATGACGCCCAGGGAATATCGCAAAACCACATCCGATTACTATGCCGAGAAATGATTGCCGTGGATGTCTTCCCTTGTTCATATGCACTACCTCGAACGAAAGAACGATTGACTTCTTGGAAAAGATGATCGGATTTTGAAAGTCCCTGTCCCTCCCCTGTTTTATAATGCGCTCTACTGTAATCTCACTTGAATAGGTTCCGGACTTGCCCCTCACCCACCCCTCTCCCCCTGGGGAGAGGGGTGGGTGAGGGGGAGAAAATAACTATGCAGGAGGTCGGATATGTCGTACCAGGATGTATTGGCATTCGTGCGGGAGAACCCCGCCTGCTTCATCGCCACCATGGACGGTGACCAGCCGAGGGTACGGGGGTTCCTCGCGGTCCTGTTCAACGACGGGAATATCTATTTCACCACCGGGACCATGAAGCGCGTCTACGACCAACTCGTTCAAAACCCAAAGGTCGAGCTATGCTTCGCTTCCCAGGGTTTTCAGAAGACGCTGCGGATCAGCGGGACAATCGAGATCATTGACGACCGGGAGAAGAAACAGCAGCTTTTGAACGAGCGGGACTACCTCAAACACTTTGGCGGCAAAGCAGATGATCCGCGGTTCATTCTTCTGCGTCTTTCCCACGGCAAGGCGCATTTCTGGACGATCCAGCAGAATATGCGGGAGAACGAAATACCGGTGATTGAATTTTAGGAGCTTATTCCCCTCTCCCCTGCGAGGAGTTGATCGAGATATGGCAAAATTAGCCGCTGCAGGAGAGCAATAAATGCTTACCACAGTGAGCAATACCATAACCAGAACATACTCGCTTCGAATAATGATAGCGATGTTTGCAGGCGTGGCATTCTTCTTCTGGCTCTTCAATTTCTCCACCCTTCCTCTCTCGAACCCCGAGCTGATGAAGCTGAGCAACGGGGAAGGTTTGCTCGACCTGCGGATTTACTACACGGCGCGGGAAGCCTTCCACGCAATGGCCCACTACGGATCAGTCGGCCGTACGTTATACCTCCGTTTTCTGGCCACTGACTTCGTTTTTCTGGTCATCTACGGGCTCGCCTTCTCTCTTTTGTTTGCGCGCATGGCACTCGCGCTCTTCAACCCTACGTCGCCCTGGAGAAAAATTAATCTGCTGCCGCTCGGCATCGCCCTGGCGGACTTTGTGGAAGATACCTGCCTGCTTCTGTTGCTGACCGGCTATCCCGAACGGTATCTGTTCATCGGCACTCTGGCAGGCATGGCAACGCTCACAAAACACGTGCTGACTATTTCGGCTCTTTCGTTTCTCGCCTACGGCTGCCTTCGCCTGCTGACACGGGGGTTCGGCTCAAAAAAACGCTTACTGACGGAAATAAATAACTTGACAGGAGAATTGAGTTTGCATATATTCACACTATGCTTCTTACAAACCTCCTCATTGCCAAAGTAGTTCTGATGGCGGCATGGCGTACTACCGCCGTGGCTGATGGGGGATTCTATTAGCTTTTTTCAAGATACATAGAATAGAAAACACCCACAAGGCCACGGAAAACAGATTCCGTGGCTTTTTTTATTTTCCCGGCCCTTCTAGGGCTGAACGTAGAAGAAAGAAACATCCTCATGGAAAAAACATCAATAGAAAATCTGGAGATTGCTTCAGAACCGTCCAGATCAGGCGTTATCCTGGCCCTTGCAGCGGTCTACAGTTCCTGGGGCTCGACCTACCTGGCGATCAAGTTCGCCCTTGAGGAACTGCCTCCCCTCTTCATGATGGGAATCCGGTTCTCCTTCTTCGGGATCGGATTCTATTTGTTCCTGTGGGCAAAGGGTTCTCCCCATCCGACGAGCAGGCAGTGGCTGTGGTCAGCGGTGATCGGCGTCTTCCTGATGCTTGGAGGCAGCGCTGGTGTGGCATGGGCCGAGCAGTGGGTGTCCTCAGGCATGGCCGCCCTCGTGATCGCCACGACACCTCTCTGGACCGTGCTGTTCGCCGGCATCTGGAAGCGCTGGCCGAACGCCTGGGAATGGGCAGGCCTGATCATCGGCCTTGTGGGCATCGTGGTCCTGAACTTCGATGGTGATCTCCGGGCAAGTCCCCTGGGAGCGGCAGCGCTGGTCCTTGCCGCCATGTCCTGGGCCTTTGGATCGGCCTTGAGCCAGAACATCCCGATACCCAAGGGCATGATGGCAGGGGCGGCCCAGATGATCGCCGGAGGTTTCATCGTACTGATCGTGAGCTTCCTTATCGGTGAACGCATCACGGTCATGCCCACCTGGCGTTCGATCAGCGCTGTGATCTATCTCGGCGTGTTCGGATCGCTCATCGGGTTCACGTCCTACGTATACCTGCTCGGCAGGGTCCGGCCGGCCCTTGCCACGAGCTATGCCTACGTGAATCCGATCATCGCAGTTCTGCTCGGCATATGGATCCTTGGGGAGCGGATCACGATGATCGGCGTTTCGGCAATGGCTATCATTGTCGTGGGTGTGATTCTGGTAGCGTTCGGGCAGCGAGGCGGGAGGAGTTCGTAGTTAGAAGTTCGTAATTCAGAGTTCAGAGTCACAGACTCCTCTCCTTCAGGGAGAGGGAGGGCCTGCCCCGTTTGAGGCAGAGCCTCATGCGGGGGGTGAGGATGGGTTTCAATGGCATTGCATCACGTTATGAGCGGGACTCCCTTATTCAGAAATCAGCAGCGGACAAACTTATCAGCCTGCTCGACATCAGACGAGATGATGCTGTTCTTGACCTGGGATGCGGGACCGGGAGTTTGACGAGAAAGCTACGTGCGCTCACGGACGGGAAGGTCATGGGCATGGATCCGTCCGAGGGGATGATTCACGAGGCTGAGAGCAATCGGGGCGGACTGGACATTATCTTCAAGGTCGAAACAGCGGAAAGACTTGCTCATGATGATTCGTTCACTGTCATATTTTGCAACTCGGCATTCCAGTGGTTCCGCGATCCTTTGAACGCGCTCAAAAATTGTTATCGTGCGCTTCATAGAGGCGGGCGCATGGGCGTCCAGGCGCCGGCAAAGAAAGAATACTGCCCGAACTTTCTCGAGGCAATAGATGCAGTTGCCGGAGATCCCCGGACAGCAACGATCTTTGCCGGCTTCAGGCCGCCGTGGCTGTTTCTCGATGCCGCGGAAGAGTATGCCTCACTGTTCAAGCAGGCGGGCTTTATTGTTCCCTTTGCGAAGATCGAGACAGTCTCTACCCTGCACTCGCCCGGCGAGGTCATGACCATCTTCGAGTCGGGCGCTGCAGCAGGGTACCTGAATCAGGAGTACTATTCAACGAAGCTCGATGAGGCATATGAAAGGGCTTTTCGTGAGATCGTGAGGGAATCGTTTCATAACCAGGCGAATGCACAGGGAAAGGTCGAACTGGTATTCAACAGGATATATCTGGTGGCGGTGAAATAATTTTCTCCTCCCCTTCAAGGGGAGGATTTAGGTGGGGATGGGTCAATGCAGGGTCAAACGAATAAGACTGTCCTCAAAAGCCGACTTCAACAAAGACTTCGCCGTACTATGACCGATGCCGAGAGAAAGCTCTGGAACCTAGTGCGCGGCAGGCAAATGGGCGGCCTGAAATTTCGCAGACAGCATCCATTCGAGAATTATATTCTCGATTTCGTATGTCTTGAGAAGAAAATCGTCGTTGAAATAGACGGTGGACAACACCAAGAGCGGAATGAAATGGATGCGATCAGAACAAAAGTGCTTGAGGATGCAGGTTTCAGTGTTCTACGTTTTTGGAATCATGAGATTCTTCAACAGCCTGAAGCTGTGACGGAAAAAATTTGGCAGGAAGCGATGCTTAAAAAAGACCCATCCTCACCCCTGCCCTCTCCTTGAAGGAGATGTGCAACATGCACATGGGTTACATTTTAACCCTGGGACATGGGTTACACTTTTTTACTGGAGGCTCTAGTTTTCTGAGCCTCACATCGAGGCTA
>Ga0154442_1051_pt2 | contig 18500 bp, 18 predicted proteins | sample RifGroC2_FD_115946 | JGI IMG/M metagenome (GOLD analysis project Ga0154442, IMG submission 115946) | Nitrospirae bacterium GWC2_57_13
GAAAACCGTGGCAATGACGAAGCTCAGGATCCCCACGAGGAGCGAAAGGAACAACAGACTGCGCGTCTGCCTGCTCACCGCTTCTCCCTTCAGGGCGATGCGGAACACACCGACCTTCCTGCCCTCCAGGCCCAGGAGCGGGATCACGTGCTCATAGTAGACGCCCCCTGCGTCGCGGTGCGTCAGAGTGACCGCCTCTGCGGCGGCCAGGGCCTCCTTTGCGGCAGCGTCCGTGAGAACGAGATTTACCCGGCCGCGCTCGTTAGCATAGAGCACTCTGCCCTGCATATCAGTCACCAGGGCATAAGCGATGTCGCCGTCCTGCTGGGCCAGTTCCTGCAGGCGCTCCACCATACCCGTGAGATCGTTGACGGCCATCCCGAAGCCAAGCGCCTTGTCGATGTCCTTCTTGACGCCCGCCGCCAGGATCGCGGTCTTGGCGGTCAGCGCCTCCTGGTATTTGCCCGTCGAGGCCCGGATATTGATATACGTATTCAGTCCGAGCACCAGGAACAGAATGCCCGCTGTGGCCAGGAGAGCCTGTTTTTTGAGCGTCATCCTTGGAAACATATTCATTTGATCACCTTTGTGGCGTCTGAAACCAGTTCGTCGGGAACCTTCAGCCCCAGCAGCCCCGCCTCCTTCAGGTTCAGCGCAAGTTCAACCTTTTTCGGCATCTCCACGGTAATGCCGGGCGGGTTCTCTCCCCGCAACAGTTTTGCGGTGATGCGCGCCGCGGCCTGCCCCTGCTCCGTCGCGCTCGGCGAAAGGCTCAGAATAATGCCCCGCTCCGCAGTGCCGCTCATCTGGCTGATGGCCGGGACCTTCGCCTCGCGGCATTTCTGCACAATGGAATCGAGCGCCTCGTTCGCCACCGAGCTGACCGAGATCAGCACGGCGTCGGCCTTGCCGCGAAACGAAAGATTCTTCACGTCCTCGGGCCGCCTGACCGGCAGTTTGATGGTATGAAAACCGTACTGCTGTTCCAGCTGGCGCAGCTCCTCTACCTGCCGGACAGCATCGGGCTCCGCCTCGTTGTAGACCACGGCGATCCGGGAATAGACGACCAGCTTCTTGAGATATTTCAGCAGGCTGGTCATGGGCGCCTTCGAGCTGATCCCCATGGCGTTCCGCGACTGGGCGCCGACGGCGACGGGATCGTAGAGGCCGGCGAACACGATGGGGATGCCCCGGGTCTCCCGGATGGCCGCGAGCGTGGCCGGCGCCCCGTAGGTGACCAGCACGTTCACGTCTGCCGCCACGAGCTTTCTGGCTGCGTTCGTCCAGGACATGGGCTCCGGCGAGGGCATCTGGAGGATCGTGTCCGCTGCAGCAGGCCCGAATCCTTCCTGCGCAATGGCAGCTACAAAGGCCTTGTGGACCTCCTGATAATAGATGATATTGCCCGACATGATCACGCCGATCGTTTTGTCGGCCGCCTCCGCCGCGGGCGGGCCGGCCAGGGCGCATGCAAGCGCTATCCAGCGCAGTCCTCTCATCATCTTCCTCACTACCACTTGACGGAAACCGTGGCCAGCGCGGCATGCAGCGTGCCGTCATTGGCGCTGTTCACCTGATCATTGTACTCACGATACTGATAGCGCAGGGCCGTGCCGACTGCCTTGCTGTGCTGCATCTCGATGCCCGCGGAAAAAACGTTCTCCACGACCTTCAGGTCCGAAAACCCGGCAATGCCGTCAGAGCCGGGCACGGAGCCCGAGGGCCGGAAACTTCCACGCGACCAGGTTCTCGATGCCTCGGCCTCTGCCGTCACCTGATCGCTCAACGCCCTGGTGAAGGCAATGGACCCCGTATGGGCTGCGTCATCATAGGGTACCAGTCCGGGATCGAGCACTACGTTGCCGGATCCATCGTGATAGGGCACGGTATAGTCCACGTTATTATGGAAATAGGCATAGGTCGCCGTGACCGATGAACGGTCATCGATCATCATTGTCACGCTTCCCAGTGCCTGGTCCCGCGCTGTCTTTCGCTGCCCGCCGATCACCAGACCCGCTGTTCCATCCCATTCCATGTCGGCGCGATGCTCACGTGCGCCGCCGTAGCTCAGCAGGACCGTGACGGTCCGGACCGGAAGCCAGGTCATCGAGACCTTGGCCTCTCCTGCGGCATCCGGATCCCCGTTGTATGCGGGATGATCGACATCCTGGTAGCTCACATCGCCCCGGAGCGTCAGCCGGTTCAGAACGCGGTAGCTTGCCGCCAGCCTCCCTTTGTTCTTTGTTGTGCGATGAGCCACGTCCCAGTTGGAATCGATGTCCCGCTGGACCGATTCAAAGGCATACTCTCCCCGAAGCGTCAGCCGGTCCGTAAGGCGGTATCTCACTGCGCTGGTCATCACGTCCTTCTGGGACGAGATGGAGTCACGGACGTTGGAATAGGCATTGATCGTGCCAGATGTCGTCCCTGTCAACGTAATTGTATCGGGATTCCGCACATCAAGGTCATAATGGCGGTACTTGAAAAACACTGCCAGGTCCCTGGCAGGTACAAAAGTAAGGTCCCCTGCCGCGTTCCAGTACTCGGAGCGGGCGCCGCTGTCCTCGTTCTTTTTATCGCCCTGGGAATAGGTTGCCGCTGCCGTGATCCTGCCGGTATGAGACGTGTGGACCTTTACCGTATCCGACGACGACTTGAGGTCAGGCACGAGATTATGGGGATAGGTGTCGGCAGGACGGCTGCTCGGTGCATTAGGATAAGCATCATAAAGAATCTTATCCCCTGAAGCCTCAAATTTTTTCTCCGCATGGCTGTAATCCACTTCGACCAGCCCCAGGTGGCTGTTCGCTCCCACCGTCACTTCGCATGTCTGCCAGTCGATCGTCCGGGATGTGGAAACTTTCTCGAGAGCGCCGAAGTAGCCGAGCAGAAACCGCTGCTGCACAGTGCCTTCCTTGTCCTGTCTTACCGTGTCAGCATATATATGGAATGGAAAATCCGGCGTCTTGAACCGCACAAAGGCCCTGTTCATCATCGTCGCTACACCGTAGCGGTCTCCGGGATTCCGGTCGGTAAAGCTTAGCACGGGGGGGGTGTTAGGATCCGGTCCGAATGAATAATGATCAAGATTGTGGAACAGCCCGCGCGATTTGACGTTCACCATGAAAAGATCGTGATAGGCATAGTCGATGTCGGTAAAAAAATCCTTCCGGTTCAGATAATAGGACTCCATCATCAGGCGGTGCGGCAGGGGGTCCCACTCAAGGAAGAACGACCCTGCCGCGGAGGGATGGAGATATTCATACTCGCCGGCGTGACTCCTCCCGGTGATCTTCATCCATCGATAACCGGCCTGGAGCTCGGCCTCAAAGGGCGTCTCCGCGCCGTCCGGAAGGGGGGCGTGGGGCAGCTCCAGCGCCGCACCGGGCGAGGCCCAGAGCGCAGCGGAGATCAGAAGCAGCAGGGTCTTTTTCATCTCACGCCTCCTTTCCTAGTGTATGAACCGGCCCTGGCCGCTCGGCGAAGGCAGGTCCGTGCCGTGGATCTGGGAATGGCAGTCTGTGCAGCGCGTATAGAAGGCCTGCTTCATCTCTGGCGATGTTACGCCTTCCAACTGGTGCGTGGTATGGCACTGCAGGCAGAGGAAGGGTTCGCGCAGCACCAGAAGATTATTGTTCACCGACCCGTGCGGCGTGTGGCAGACGCTGCAGTCCTCGCCCGTATCAGCATGTTCGAACACAAAGGGCCCGGCCTTTTCGGCATGGCACTGAGTGCAGGTGGCCTTTACCGTTTCCTTCCGCAGGTTCTTGCTGCCCATCCCGCCGTGAGTGTCGTGGCAGTCGGTGCAGAAGACCTTCTTTTCCGGCACCGGATGCCGGTTGGGAAGCGAGAACTGGGCCTGCACCTCCTGGTGGCACTTGTAGCAGAGGGCTGTTGTCTCCCGGGGCCGCACCTTCAAATTATGGCCCACATGGATCGGGTGGCAGTCGGAGCAGGAAATGTCCGCCATGTTATGGCTGCTTGCGTTCCAGTTGTGCAGGTTGAATGTGGCGTTCGCCGTGTGGCACTTGAGGCAGATGAGCGACTGGGCCTGGGCCGGCAGTTTTTTGATGTCGATAAAGGTCTTGTGATTGCACTCCGTCTTCTTCCCGGCGGCGGCATCGGCCCTTACCTTCTCGGGCGTGATGCCCTCAATGGCGAGACTGCCCGGACCGTGGCAGCTCTCGCAGTTCACGAGCGGCAGGCCCGACTGCCGGGAAAGCTGGACGCCCATGGTGGAAAAATCAAAGTCCCGGCGTATCTTGTCGTGAGCATGACAGGCCTTGAGGCAGTTTTCCGTGCCGATATAGTCGGCGTCAAAACGCCCGGCGATCATCTTCTCGTATTCCTTCAGGGGAAGAAGGGGGCGCGACTCCTTCAGCGCAACGCAACCTACCAGTACTGCTGCAAGGGTCAGCAGTGCCGCTGCCGCTGTCCTCCTTTTTACCATACACCTTTCCCTCATGTGCGACCTCCCGCAAACCTGAACCGCAGAGCTTGATTGCGAACGGCCAAGCCTGCCGCTCTACAGTCCCGACGGCATCGTGCCGGCATTCTCACTCCTTCATCCACCGACCTTCTCCAGGTCGAGCAGTATGTAGAGAGTATCGTCCTTCCGGGCGATGCCCCGCACCAGTTCCGCCTCAACACCCTGCCCCGCTGTTTCCGGAGCGGGCTTGATCTCATCGGGCCAGACCCGGACCACGCCTGTCACGCGCTCCACCAGAAGACCTGTTTCCTCGTTTCCGATGCTGACCACGATCACCCGGGACCGCTCCCCCCGGTCGCCGGGCCCGAGCCCCAGGCGCAGCGAAAGATCGATGATGGGATGCACGGCGCCCCGGATCGACATCACGCCCAGCACATATTCCGGCGTATGCGGCACGGCGGTCGTTTCCCACAGCTTCAGCACTTCCCGCGTCTCCTCCACCAGCACGGCGTAGGCCTCGCCGCCGATGCGAAAGGCCAGCAGTTCGACCTCCGCCAGGGCAGGAGCGGCCTCTGCCGGCTCCTCCTGTTGTGTCGGCACTTCCGCCGGGACGCGTTCTTCAGCCTGCGGCGCAGGACCGGCAGGTGGGACAACCGGCGCAGCTGCGGCAGGCGCGGCCGCGCTTTTCTCCGGCTCCGAAGCAGGCCCTGCAGGAAGCGGCGCCTGCTGCTCTTCCGCAGCCGCTTCCCGGTCCCTGGCCTTTTTGTTTGCAGCCGCTTTTTTTCTTGCTGACAGAATGTCCATCGTTCCCGCTTCTTTCCTTCTTTCCTTCTTTCCTTCCTTCTTCCCCTCTTACCTTCTCAGCTTCCCAGCTTCCCACCTTCTCGCCTTCACAGCTCCCTCGACACGTCCTCAATTATGTCAGCAGTGATCATTGCGGCCTCCCTGCCGAACCCTTCAAGCAGGGCATTCCCGGCGATGATGTTGATGAGCCGGGGTACGCCGCCGGAATGACGGTGCAGGCTCGCCAGCGCCTCGTCATCAAAGAGCGGCGTCTCGCGGCCCGCCACGCGAAGGCGGTGCTCTGCATAAGCGCGCGTCTCACCCTCATCGAGCGGGCCGAGATGATAGGCGAACCCGATGCGCTGGCGAAGCGCCCGGTAGGGCCGCCGGTTCAACCGCTCCCGCAGCTCGGGCTGCCCGATCAGCACCAAGGCCAGCAGGTTGCGGTCATCAAGCTGAAAGTTCGTGAGCAGCCGGATCTCCTCAAAGGCGTCCTTGCCCGGTATGAGCTGCGCTTCGTCGATGATGAGCGCAGGACGCCGGCCCGCCTCGTAGAGCTCATAGAGCTTTGCATTGATCCCCTCAAGCAGCCCGTGCTTGTGCCGCCCCGACTCGTCCATGCCGAGCCGCTGTGCCACGACCTTCAGCAGCTGCGACGGCGACAGCCGCGGATTGATGATCAGAACGGGATGATACTGCTCGTCGAGGGAATCGATGAGCGCCCGCGACAGCGTGGTCTTGCCCGCCCCGATCTCGCCCGTCAGCAGGATGATGTCCTGCTCCTCCACGGCATGCTGCAGCCGGGCCAGAGCCTCGGCATGGGTACGGCTCTCATAGAGAAAGCGCGGATCCGGCGTCTTGTTGAAGGGCTTCTCTTTCAGACCGTAAAATTCTTCGTACATCGTCTACACCAGGCCCCAAACCGTACCTTCTCAATCCGAATGAGCTCCAAGATCCAACCCCTGTTGTTCTATGTGAACTATCCGTGTTCATCCGTGGCCAAATACTTTTTTTCAGGCTGAACGAATTCCGGCTTCCTTCCTGCTGACCCCTGACTACTGACTGCTGACCACTGTCCTTCTAAACGCTCCGCCGATCAGCGTTTCCACGTCCAGGACCAGCACGACCTTCCGGTCGCCCAGCTCTGTAGCGCCCGAGATGCCCGGAATCGCGGCAAGACGTTTGCCCAGCGGCTTGATCACGATCTCATGCTGGTCTTTGAGGCTGTCCACCACTAGTCCGATCCTGCGCTCCGCGAGGCCCACGAGCAGGACGTACAGCATGTCCTGCTGAGCGCTGTCGGGAAGCTTGAAGGCCCTGCTGAGCCGGAGGAGCGGGACCGTCTCGTCGCGGACCGCCATCACCTCCCGCGATTCGATGGTCTCGATCTCGTCCGCCTTCACCCGGATGATCTCGAGCACCGAGGCCACGGGCACGGCGAACACTTCCCTGCCTGCTTCAATGATCAGCGCCTTGATGATCGCAAGGGTGATGGGGAGCGTGAACGTGAACCTCGTGCCCTCGCCGTGCTCGGTCTCGATGTCGATGATGCCCGAAAGGCGGGAGAGGTTTCTTTTGACCACGTCCATACCGACGCCGCGGCCCGAGATCTCCGTCACCGTTTCGCTCGTCGAGAAACCCGGCAGAAAGATGAGCTCCAGGATCTCTTTCCGGTCCGCCTCGGGGTCAAGGCCGTGGTCCGGGGGCACGATGCCCTTTTCGACGGCCTTGCGCAGCAGCTTCCGCGGATCGATCCCCGCGCCGTCGTCCTCCACTTCGATCACCACCTGGTTGCCCTTGGGATAGGCCAGAAGCCGCACCGTGCCCTGCTCCCGTTTTCCCAGGGCCCGCCGCGCCTTCGGCGGCTCAATACCGTGGTCCACGGCGTTTCGGATGACATGCATGAGCGGGTCCGCCAGGTCCTCGATCATGAGCTTATCCAGCACAGTCTCCTCGCCTGCCATCTCCAGGTCGATCTCCTTCTCGGCCTCTTTAGCGTATTTCCGCACGGCCTGGGACAGCCGCCCGAAGATCTGCCCGATGGGGACCATCCGCACGTCCAGAATACCGTTTTGCAGCTCGTTCAGCTTCCGCTCCAGGTTCTTGTGCACCTTGGCCATATTGGCGGCGAACCCGGAAAAACCCTGGGCCGCGCGGAGGTCGACGGCGATCCTGCCGATGGTGCTCTTCAGCAGGTGCAGGTCGCCCACGATGTTCATGATGCTGTCCAGCTTGGCAATGTCCACGCGCACGGTGTTGCTTGTGGACCGGAGCTGCGCGTCCTGTTTCGGCCCCGCGGGCCGCGGGGCCTCCAGATACTCGACCTGTTCAAGGACCGCACCGCCAATGCCGATGGCGGCTATGCGTGCGGCAAGGGACTCACCGGACTCACCGGTGGCCACGAGGATCGAAAAGGCTATCCCCGGGCCTGACGCGGCTGCCGAAGGAAGGGTGCAGATGATCTCGCCCTGCCGCTTCAGCTCGGTGTTCAGATTTTTGATGCCGGACTCGAACGATTCAAAGTCAAACTGGACCTTGAGCAGATGCAGATCGCTTCGCTTCTCGATGTTCTCGATCAGCCGGTGCTCCTCGTACTCGGTCAGGACCTGAAGTATGGCGGGATCGATCCTGACGCGGGCCAGGGCCGACCGGTCCGCAGTGGCCGAGCCCCCGGAAAGGAATTCTTCTATGCGCTGCAGCAGCGAGGCGATCTCGCCGGGCTCCTCGCCCCGGCCGAGCTGCTGCACCTGCATTCCCAGCAGCGATGTGGTCTCGAAGAGAAGATCGAGGGTACCGCTGTCGAGCTTCAATTTCCCGAGCCGGAGGCCGTCGAGGAGGGATTCCATCATGTGGGCGAGGTCGGCCGGCGCCTGGAGTCCGAACATCCCGGCCAGCCCTTTGAAGGAATGCATGGCGCGGAAGAGGGCGTTCACGGCTTCGACGGCGGAGCGGTTGCCGGCCTGATCGCTCTCGATCGACAGCAGCGCCTGATTGGCCGCTTCGAGGATGTCCTCGGCCTCCGCGAGAAACTCCTTTATAGGGCGTTCCTTTTTCATTCTGCCGATGCGCTCCCGCGTCCGCCGCGCTTTGGGGTTCCATACCCACGCGGTACGGCGGACCGTGTCATGCTCTGGGCCTACGTTTTGCCGATGGCCGCGGCGACGGCCGCGAGAAGATCTTCTTTTTTGAAGGGCTTGACGACGTATCCCGCCGCGCCCAGGGCAAGGCCCCGCTTCTGGTCTTCTTCGCTCTTTTCCGTGCTGACAATGACAAGGGGGATGGTGCGGTAGGCGGGATTTGATTTCACGAAATTGATCAACTCAAGACCGTTGATATCGGGCATGTTGATATCGGTGACAATGAGATCGAAGTCCCGGGTGGGAAGGGCCTTCAGGGCCTCGAAGCCGTTCGTCGCTTCCACGACGAAGTAGCTTCCCTGCTCCTCCAGAGCAACGCGGATCATCGACCGTATTGCCTTGGAATCCTCAACGATCAGGACGTTCCTCATTCTCTCTCCTTTTGCAGTTCAGCAATCTTCTTCTCGAGCAGGGCCTTCTCCAGCGCCATCCCTGCCTGGCTCATGAAGATCTCGAGCGTATCAACGTCGCGGAGCTGTTTTTTATCAGGAAGATTGTCCCCGTACACGACAAGCGCAATTTTTCCGTCGACGATCAGCGGGATGGCCATGATCTCGTCGGGCCGGTCGCCGCCCAGCGTTTTGATCATGGCCGTATGCGTATCGTTCTCCTCCAGGGGGCCCACGTAAGTCTGGCGGGTCTCGACGACGGTGGAAAAAAAGGAGGGGCAGTCGAGGGGAATGCGGATATTGCGCACCACCTGGTCCGCTGAGGCGCCCTTCAGCTCGATGCCGAACTGGCCCAGGCCGCGCACCTCGTCGCGCTTCACCATGAAGAGTATGGCGCGGTTCACCACCTCGCTGGCGTACCGGAGAATAAGAAGCGTCACTTCCGCCGTTGCCGTAGGAAAGCGCAGTTCATTGAACATGGACTTGAGCGCCGTTATCCCGCTGCGCGGCTCTTCCTTTTCGATCCTCTCACGGAACTCGGCCACCGCCGGCTCGTAGCTATGATGAGTCGTGACGGGTGGGGGTGGCGCAGGCGGTGGCGCGGCAACCGGTTGCTGACGCTTCGGCGCCGGGGCCTCGCGAGGCTGGTCCTTCTTGCGCTCGTCCAGGATCCGCGTCCCCTCCATCAGCAGATATTCGGCGCTGATACCGGAGCGCAGCAGGAACTCCTGGGTGTCGATCTCGATCTTGTCCTTGGGGGCGATCTCACCGAGCTCAAAGTTAAAGAACCCCTCGTCCCAGGAGAGCAGCTCGTAGACGATCTCTTCGATCTGTTTGCGGATGAATGTTTCGATGGTCTGGGCGGGGACAGCGCCCATCTCGGAAAGGATCATGCCGATGGGCTTGTCGGGTTCCTTGCGCTGCTGTGCAAGACCCTTGGTAAGCGCGCCCTGATCGATCAGTCCCTGGGATACAAGGATGTTGCCCAGGGAGTCACGGATGCCGTCGCTCGCGGCCTGGATCACCTGACCGTTCCTGAACACGACCATGCCTGTGCCCCTGCGGCTCCGCACGACCAGGGTTCCGGTCTTTTTGCTTAGACTGATGATCTGGAAAATATCCGGTAACGCAAGATCTTCCAGTCTGCCGACAAGGCTCATGCACTCTCCCTCGGGAACTTCGTCCCACAAATTATAGCAATTCAGAAAAAAATTGCAAGGTTCATCATTGGTTAGAGCATCTGGGCGGACGAAGGCAGGAATAAAACTGTTGTTTGTTTTTTGTCGGTTTGTTGAAACTATGCTCAAGGATGTCTCGTTGCGAGGGTGTGATCACTGCCCGCGCCAAGACCGTCCAGACGATGACGCCACATGACCATGGCGTCGATATCGCCTGCGTAAATACCAAAGAGGGATACGACCGGGTCGCGCCCGCCCGGGTCAAGTGTTGCGATAGTTGGTGAATTGAAGGTCCAGTTTGAAGTCCTTGTCCTTCAGGAGCTGGATAACGGCCTGTAGCTCGTCGCGGTTCTTTCCGGATACGCGCACCTGGTCTGCCTGGATCGAGGCCTGGACCTTCATTTTCGCGTCCTTGATGGCCTTCACGATCTCCTTGGCCTTGTCCGTCGGGATGCCCTGCTGCAGTGTGATCCGCTGACGCACCGTGCCGCCCAGGGCAGACTCCATCTTTCCGTAGGTCAGGTTCTTGATCGGCACGCCGCGCTTCACCAGCTTGGCCTGCAGGATGTCGATCACGCTCTTCAGTTTGAATTCGTCGTCGGACAGCACCACCAGGGCGTCCTTCTCCTCGGTGATGCTCGACTTGCTGCCCTTGAAATCGAACCGCTGGCTGATCTCCTTCATCGCCTGGGTCACCGCGTTCGTCACTTCGGTCATCTCGATCTTAGAAACCACATCAAATGAGTTCTCGGCGGCCATATAACCTCCTTGAGGAAATCACGAAGGTGTGAGGGTAAGAAGCTAAGAAAATGAGCAGACCCGTCGTTTCTGCCTTCCTACCTTCCCAACTTCTCACCTTCGCCGTTTATCATTGCTCAATGATCTCCGTGCCCCTGGGAACGGAAAAGCGGAACTGCTCCTCATCAACGCCTGCGTCTTCCGCGATGTCCGAGAAGGCGACCGTCGAGGTGTTGCCGGAACGGTCAAAGATGACCAGCTCCGTGATGCGGCCCCCGTTGTCCACGCTGATCCGGACCCTGGTCATTGCTGCGCCGGCCCGCTTCGGCTTCAGGTCCAGCAGGCGGGGGTTCTTTTTGTCAGGCTGGGACACCTCGAAGTCGTCCCGGATCGATGCAGCGCCGAGCAGAAAGGCAACGGGAATGTTCGCCTGCTCGAAATCCGCAAAGGCCCGCTTGATCACCTGCTTGCTCTTCTCGGAATAGAACCAGGCTTCGTTGCCGTCGATCACGATCCGCTGGCCGTTCGTATAGTCGAGGCGCAGCCTGCCCGGCTTCCTGATAGCCAGGGCGCCGCTGAAGGTCTGCGTTTTATCCAGGGACTTGAGATAATTCTTCTGTTTTACCCTGGCTGTCATGTCCATGAGCCCGGAGTAATGCTTTTCCACGGCCTGTATCACCTCGTCAGGAGACCCGTTCGCGAAGGCCGGCATCGCAAAGGATGCGGAGACGATTATGACGATCAGAATTAAATGATACATGCTAATAGTGCCTCTCTGCGTCCTTCCCCTCTTCCCTTCCTGTTCCGCACTCCGCACTCCGCATTTAAATCTTTTCCTTCCGCGCTGCTGAATATGGAGCATGATATGCTCAACGACTGCTTATGTCAATCCGCAAAATGAAATGCAGTGTGCGCGTTCGAGACAGGACGACCGTCTTTGTTGACTGGATACGGCGCGGGTAGGAGGCGCGTAGTTTTCCGACATCTTCTACCCGTATGCTACTATTTCTTCTTGGTTTTTCTGCTGCTCGCAAGATCGAGCAAGGCACGCGGATGCGTGGCCGCCACTTGCAGCAATATGCGCGCCGGACCTTCCGGCTTGCGGCGACCCTGTTCCCAGTTGCGAAGCGTAGCAGTGCTTATCCCCATGAGGATCGCAAACTTTTCCTGTGACAGGCCATATTGGTCACGAATCTTTTTCACTTCGGACACGGCAAAGGTAAAGGTGCGCGAAGGCTTCAGGGTGCGCTTCATGATAGCCCCGCCCTGCTTCACACTCTGGAGCAGTTCATCAAAAAGTTCTTTTTTCATCGAAATTCTCCTTCAACGATCTTTTTCAGCTGTTTCAACTGGTCCGTCGTCAAGTCATCTCGTTCGTTCTTGGGATAAGCAAACAGCATCAAGATGACCTCCGGCGATACAAACCAATAGTAAATGACCCTGATGCCGCCGCGCTTTCCGCGGCCATCCGCAGACCAGCGCAGTTTACGCAACCCGCCGCTCCCTGGGATAATTTTACCGGCATCCGGTTGTTGGACCAGTTGATCCTGCAAGAGCCGATACTCATCATCGGCAAGAACAGCCTGAATTCGACGAGTGAATATCGGGGTCTCTATTATGACCATAGTTAATTATACGTCAATGGCGTATATATGGCAAGAGGCTTTTTGCCGGAAAACAACTGGACTGTGGGATGGTTGACGCCTAGCATGTGATTTGGCTCCCTCGAAGCGTGTGGTTATAGTGGCCTTCTATTTCGGGAACGCTGTTTTTATTGAAGTCCGCGTCAGCAGCAAAATGAACAATGCGCTTGTCACAGCATATATATACGTCGGCCACAGGCTCACAGCAACCCCAACATAGGCGCCTTCAGGAATTGCTGGAATTGGGAGAGTGCGCGATTCATGGACGGCAATAGCAAAGCGTACGGCGCCAGCTACTTTCACAATAAATGTGATCGTGCAGACTATTACTGCCAACAGCCAACCCCACCTTCTCGTTTTGACCATGCCAACACCAGCAATAAAAATTGCAAGTGGCAGGACGATAAAAAAGAACAGAGAGGCGCCGCTATAAACCAGATATTCTTGAATCGTCACGAATGAGGCAGGGCGGAACAGCATCGCTAATGACCACCAAATATCCTTCGCTCTCAACGTCAGCTGAAGCGAACCAACTGCGATGAGTGTGGCGCCGAGAAGCTTTATTATTTTGTCTTTATTCATGATGCCTGATGGACCGGATGAGCTGCGTATTCGCGTGCGTTCGCTTCAGCTTAACGTATCGCTCTGGTTTCGAGCGCCCTGTCATGCGTTGAGCCTCTTCAGCGGCTCTACCGAGTTGTTATTTGGTCGTCCTTTTTCCCATATAGCGCACGTCTGGGTGAGTGATATGACCACGGATAAAGTTCCCTCAGTCGACATTGCGCACCCGTCGACCGCCGCGAGCAATGCGCCCTGCACGCTATTGCCGTGATTTCCTGTACTGCCAATACAATAACGCGACCGGAACACAGCAGAGGAGCAAGGCAATGAGAGAATACCTCGAGTAGCTTTTTAGGGCCTCATATTTACTATTATCAGATTCCCCTATTGCATTCAACTCCAAACTTACCGGGCCCAGGATTTCCAATGTTGCAACATCGTATTTTGTAATTCTCCTGTTAGCGGCATCACTCACGTAAACGATATCGCCCTTCATGGCGACATCTCCAACCGACCCTGATCCGGCTGCCTGAGGTATTTTGCTCAACAATTTTCCTTCCCAGTTATACGACGCTATGAGGCAATGGGCAAATAACACGTCGCACTCGATAGTGACGACATAATCGTCTGCAATGTCAAAATCAGTGATCAGATTATAGAGAATGTTTCCTTTCGGCTCAACAATGGACTTAATAAATTTGCCGTCAGTCGAAAAAGCGTCGACACCGGAACGCATCACATTGCCGACGTATAACGTATCATTCAGGAGGCGCATGTCTTTAGGTGATGACAGTGACCCTTGACCGAAGCCAAAGCGGCCGAATGATTCACCGTAGCTGCCCTGACTATCGTACTTATGTATGCGGCTCCCGTCGCTGTCAGTGACATAGATAGCATTATTTTTTTCATCTAGTATGGCGTTCAGGTGAGCGTTAATATTCGGGCCGCCCCGTAACTGTATCGAGGTCATGCCGTAGGAACCAAACAAGTGCAATTCATCATTCTTCCAATCCGCCACTATGAGTTTATCATTATGCCAGGAAAGCTGGCAGGGCACAATGTGGTCAGGAATGGTTATTCTTTTACTGATAGTGCCTTCTGCATCGCACAGATAAATGGTATCTCCGTATATGATCGCTATTCCGTTATCTGATACGGCAAGCCAGTATGGATAGGGAACTGCACTGGCCTCCTTTTCCAGCCATAAGCGAACACCGGCCAATGACACTAGTACGAGTATCAGCATGACCAGAACAATATTTCCTTTTCCCCCCGCGGGGGAGAAAGTACTTTTAGTCATTGGCACCTCTCGATATTATTTTATGACGGCGTAAAAAGCGGATTTAACCACAGAGCCTCGGCGGGCATGGACACAATCCCTTTACCTTTGTATATCTTTTCTACCTGTCTCAGTGCCGGACTGGTAGATTTTTTTAACTTTTTTTCGAATGTGACAATATTTTGTTGCAGTTTAATGACCCATTTGCATGCTTAATACTGCAACAATACCGACCGTCTCATCCGTCAAGATCCCGCTCCGTCCCGTCCATGTTCCTCCGCACCAACACCTGCCGCGGCTTTGCGCCGTCGGCCCGGGCCACGATGCCGTCCTCTTCCATCATCTCGATCATGCGCATCAGAGGCTTTCCAGATGCCCCGCCCGCCTACAAACGCATATCACTGCACTGCATGGGCACGAATGGCTTGGGTTCGTGATTGACAAACTCGTTAAATGCGGAAACAAAGAATATATACGCATCCACGTCAACAACTCCGGCGTTAATAAACGGATTATGCCGCGAACGCAGGACAGCATCCATATCCTTGCGCAGGGCCTCGGAACGCGATAATTCGCGTAATTCTACCATCGCGGCCTTTGATAGCGTCATTGCGTCATTCCTCGCCAAGCTCGGCCAGCAATTCCCCGGCCTCCAGGATATCTGCATAGGACCTGATCAGCGGCCAGTCAAGCTTTCCCTTCCGGGCCGATGCTAGCGCCTTGATGTCCGCCATATCTCCTTCCTTTCTCGAAGGATTGTTCTTGATCGCCTGCAGTTTAAGTCCGATAAGGTCTTCCGGCATCAACACTCTGATGTGCAGCTCTCCGTTAAAAATATCTTTTTCCTCGGCCCGCTTCAGCATTTCCAGGCTCGCTTGTCTAAAAGCGTGCAGGAAATCCACCTCGCCAAAAAGCTTTAATGGCGACACGAACTGTGAAACATTTTCACTCTGAAACTTGCACTCATAGCCCAGACCGCCCATACGCTCCGTTATCTGCGCCATGTCCTCTCTACGAACAAGGAAATCGAGATCAACGGTCGCCCGGGCTACACCCCAAAGCCCAAGCGCAAACCCGCCCATGAGGCCATAGCGTATTCGACGCCGGTCAAAGTCATTCACTAACGATGAGATGACGGTCTTAAAATCCATGGTCCCTTAGGAATCTTTCCTGTGCTGCCTGAATATCCGGCCGGGCTTCCGGTTGATGCTCGCCCCATCTTCCGATCCTCCCGACGTCTCAACCTCCTGCCATTGCACGCGCTTCCCCTCGTACCTTCCGGCACATTACTCCGCACTCGGAATTTCGCAGTTCTATATTTCCCTCTCCGTCCCGTCCATGTTCTTGCGCACCAGCACCTGCCGCGGCTTTGCGCCGTCGGCCGGAGCCACAATGCCGTCCTCTTCCATCATCTCGATCATCCTCGCGGCCCGGTTATAGCCCACGCGCAGCCTGCGCTGCAGGAACGACGTGGAAGCCTGGCCGTTCTGCATCACGAGCTCAACGGCACGCGAATACAGCTCATCGCGCTCGCTGTCGTCCACAGCCGCCGCCTCTGCCGCGGCTACTTCCTTCACGCGCTGGGCCAGAAATTCATAATTGGGCTTTGCCTGCTTCTTCACGAAATCAACGACGCGCTTGGTCTCGCCCTCGGTCACGTAGCAGCCGTGCACGCGGATCGGCAGGGCCGTGCCCGGCGGCAGGAAGAGCATGTCGCCCATGCCCAGAAGGTTCTCGGCGCCGTTTGCATCCAGGATCGTGCGCGAGTCGGTCTTGGACGAAACCTGGAAGGATATGCGCGCCGGCAGGTTGGCCTTGATGAGTCCCGTGATCACGTCCACGCTCGGCCGCTGCGTCGCCACGATCAGATGGATGCCCGCGGCACGCGCCATCTGGGCGATGCGCATGATCGAGTCCTCCACCTCGCGCTGCACGGTCATCATGAGATCGGCAAGCTCATCGATCACCACGACAATGAAGGGCAGCCGCTCCGCTTCGGGAACGGCCTTGTTGTAGGACTCGATGTTCTTGGTGCCCTTCTCGGCCAGCGTACGATAGCGGCGCTCCATCTCGGCCACCACGGCGCGCAGCGTCTCGGCGGCCCGCTTGGGCTGGGTGACCACGGGCGACAGGAGATGCGGCACGCCTTCATAGATCGAGAGCTCGAGCATTTTGGGGTCCACGAGCACGAGCTTGACCTCGTTCGGCCGGGCATTGAACAGGATGGACAGGATGATGGCGTTAATGGCAACGCTCTTGCCCGATCCCGTGGCGCCTGCCACGAGCAGGTGCGGCATCTTCTCGATGCTGGCCACCACGGGTGCGCCGAAGATGTCCTTGCCCAGGGGGATGCGCAGCTTCGACTTGTTGGCCTGAAAATCGGGCGTTTCGAGGATCTCGCGGAGATAGACGATCTCCCGCGTGTTGTTCGGCACCTCGATGCCCACCGTGCCCTTGCCCGGCAGCGGTGCGACGATGCGCACGCTCGCCGCCTTCATGGCCAGGGCCAGGTCGTCGGAGAGGGCCGTGATCCTGCTCACCTTCACGCCCGGCGCCAGCTCGAACTCGAACATGGTGACCACCGGTCCGGGATAGACCTGGGTCACGCGGCCCTCGATGTCGAAGTCCAGGAGCTTGCGGGTCAACAGCACTGACTGGGCCAGCATGTCCTCGTTCGAGACCTTCTTGGACGACGGTGCGAGCGGGTTCAGCAGGTCCATCGTGGGCAGCTTGTACGTGCCTGTCTTCTCCATGAACTCGAAGTGTTCCTGCGTCGGTTTTGCAGCGGGCTTCGGCTCGCGGACCTGAGGCGGCAGTTTCTGGGAAGTCACGATCTTCGGCGGCTCCGTGGGCAGCTGGGGCCGCTGCTTCGCCTCCCGCGCCTTCTGCTGCCTGCCGCGGTGCAGGGACACCAGGATCTCGAGCTCTTCCATGAGCCGTGCATAGACCTGCTTGAGCCAGGTCAGTGCCTTGATCGGCGAAAAAGGCGTGAGCAGCATCAGGGCGATCACAATGGTCGTGCCGGTCACGATGTAGGAGCCTGTCTGGGACAGGCCGCGCAGGAAGAGTCGTCCCAGGAAGCGGCCGAGCATGCCTCCTGAGGGAAACTGCTCGCCGAAAAGCCGTACTGCGTCATTCTGGAGCCCGAAAAAGGCCGACGCCGAGATGAACAGCACCAGGCCGCCGATGTTCTTGAGAAGGGGGTGCAGGGCCTCGCGGCCGAGCATGAAGAATATCGCGTAGGCGAATAGATAGACAGGGACGAGATAGGAGGCAAGTCCGAAGAGATGCAGCGCCATGTCTGAAAGATAAGCGCCTGTGATGCCGATGATATTCCTGGTCTTGCCGCCCACACCGGAAACGCTGAAGCTCGGATCAGCGTTGCTGTAGGACAGGAGGCTCAGAAGAACGAGCAGGCCGAGGGCGAGCAGCCCCAGCCCGATCATCTCGTGCCAGTGTGTATGGCTCTGTTGTTCTTTTGCAGCTGCCATAGGTTCCGGTTCTTTCTCTTCTTCGCGCGGCCTGCGGCGGCGATTGGACTTCTTACCCCATGCGAAAATTCAGGCCTGCGACCGAGTCCGAGGGAGAAGCATTTCGGACTGTCTGAGGCCGGAGGCCGAGTTTCCGAAATGCCCCGAGGGCGACCGAGCAGGCCGTAAAGAATTTTCGCCGGGGCGCCCTTCTTTCGGTTACCTTTCTTGGGCGCGCAAGAAAGGTGACAAAAGCATGCAGCACGAAAACAATTCTGTGAATGAACAATGTAGCGCCAAAAACGCCAGAACGCGAAGAAATGCTTCTGACAGGGACAGTCCCCTTAGATTCCAGGGGGACGGTCCCTTCTACTGCGCTCCCCGCGCGAACCACAGCGCCAGCGCCGCGCCTGCCACGGCAACGCGGTACCACACAAAGAGGCTCAGCGAATGGCGCTGCAGATAGGTGATCAGGAACCGGATCGCCAGATAGCCCACCACTGCCGAGCTGAGCGTGCCGAGCACAAAGCCCGCCGCTGCATCGCCTGAAAGCGAGACGTCATTCAACTGGTACACTGCGGCTCCGGCGATCACGGGCGTGGCGAGCAGGAAGGAGAACCGCGCCGCGTCTTCGCGCCGGTAGCCTGCGGCCAAGGCCGCGGAGATGGTGATGCCTGAGCGGGACACTCCGGGGACCAGCGCGACCGCCTGGGCAAAGCCGACAAAGAGCGCATGGCCCAGCGTCATGGCGCCGAGCTGCCGCTGCCGCGAGGAGTACCGGTCTGCCAGCCACATGACCACGGAGCCGCCGATGAGCATGGCCGATACCAGGAGCGGGCTGCGGAACGCGGTCTCGATGGCGTGATTGAACAGCAGACACGCGGCCACGGCGG
>Ga0154442_1061_pt1 | contig 18294 bp, 20 predicted proteins | sample RifGroC2_FD_115946 | JGI IMG/M metagenome (GOLD analysis project Ga0154442, IMG submission 115946) | Nitrospirae bacterium GWC2_57_13
CGATGGCCTCGACCACGCCCTCAGCGGATTTTTGCTTTGCCGCGTCAGGGATGTACAGGCCGCCTGCGGTCACCTCGTCCTCGTCGAACTGCCGGACCACGGCCCAGTCGTGAAGTGGTGTTAGTTTCATGGCTTGTCGCCTCCTAAAATGATTCCCCGCTCGAGTCCTGCCAAAGGCTGCGTAAGCCCTGTTGCGGCGGTGATGGAATCGATGAAATACCGGAGGCAATAATACTACAATCGAGTCGTGTACGCAAGTGGTGACTTAACTTCTCCCTAAAATTCGCATCTCTCCTGAACATAGAAGCAGTCATCTTTTGCAAACTGCCCGCATTGGCTCCATGCCTTGCCACCGCCGAATACATTTCCTCCGAGCGCGGCCCAGATAAAGTTTTACCTGGTAATTTTATCTAAAAACGATTGACAATCACTAGTGTCCCAACGTTATAGCAATAGATTCAATTGGTTATCGTCATCACTGGTATCGTTTTCGTAATTTGGTGCAGAAAGCACCTGCAAAATGAGCGTTTTCTCGAATATGGTCACACTCAGAATTTGTAGAATTGTGTAGAGGCTCCGATCCAGCTTCAATCGCTTCTTGACAATGGCCACGAGAAGGTATACGGAAATGGCGATCCATATTTGGGTCTTCAGTGCGTTCTCGCTGGTGCCATAAAACGCCTTGATCCGCAGGTGCTGTTTGATCCACTTGAAGAACAACCCCACCTGCCAGCGGCATTTGTAGAGTTTTGCGATCGTGATTGCCGGTAGTGTGAAGTTGTTGGTCAGAAAAACAAACCGCTTCTTTGTCTCGACATCGAAGTATCGGATTCGCCTGAGCTTCTCGGGATAGTCCAGCAGCGTGTAGAATCCGTTGACCATAATGATTTGGTCTGCACGCACTCCGGTTGACTTGTCCACTGGCCGGGAATAGAGACGCTTGAAAACGAAGTTGCTCTTTGCGCGCGTAACGAAGAACGCGAGCGATTGATGAATCCCGTAAAGCCGGGCGAAATCGACATATGCTTTGTCGAAAATATAGATGGATCCTTGCTCGAAGACAAGATCGTCGAGCGCTTTGACATCGTGCATTTTGCCATTGGTAATACTGATCACAACGGGGATATTGCCCCGGAGATCCAACAGCGTATGAAGTTTTACCGCTGCTTTGGTGTTGCGAAATTTGGCCCAGGGAAATACCGAAAGGCAGAGATCGATAGTCGTTGAATCGAAGGCGTAGACGGCATTCTTCAACTCCAAGCCGAAGTCTTCGTTCGCGTACAACTCCCTGGCGCTTTTGATCAGCACTTGCGCGAAATCGGCGTAGATTCTCCAGTCGCGGTTTTCGTTGGCGTGGGCCAGCGTGTTCCGGGAAACGTTGCTCCGGATGCCCATATGATACAGCTTCGGCTTCGCCACGCGTAGGCATGCTTCGATGTCCCTGAGGCTTTCTCGATACGTGAGCTGAGCAAAGGCCATGCAGAGAAACTGATCCAAACAGGTAAACGTTATCACCTTGTAGTTGCCGTTGTAACGATCTACGCATTGGTGAAACTGGAACAATGGAGCGAACTCCATGATTTGAGAAAAAACGGTTCTGCCTATGTTCACGATAAGCCATCTCCTTCCGCGGGGTTGCGGAATTATGGCCTGTCGGCAGAAATAATTTCAAATCGAAAAGTTGCATTTGGAGATAAATGTTCATGTTTTTCTATGCGTTAAGCGATGTTCCTAATTCAACGTTGGGACACTAGTGATTGACAATATGAATTTTGTAAAGTATATTAGTAGCTACTTATATTCTTGCCGGAGGGCAACTATGAAAGAAACGGCGGATCTTTTCAAAATACTCTCTGTCGATAAAAGAATAGAGATTGTCGAACTCCTAAAAAAAGAGCCCAGCAGCGTTAATGCCCTGGCTGAAGCATTGAAAATAACCCAGTCCGCTGTATCCCAGCATTTGCGCGTGCTCAAAAGTGCGGATCTTGTCAAAAACGAAAGGCAGGGATACTGGATATATTATTCTTTAAACCGAGATACCCTTGAGAAATGTCGTCAAAGGCTTAACCGCATCTGCACCTGTGGTTGTTTGGGTCAACAGACAATCGCGGTAAAAAATTTAAGGGCAAAGAAGGGTTAATTTTTTTGCTTAAGTATTTAAGTAAATACGCATTCACTTAATAAGAAGGGAGGTGATAACAATGACGAAAGACACCAAGGAGCAAAAAGAACGGCCCGATGAAAAGAAGCTTGAAAGCACGACCCTGACAGAGAGTTCCTGCGGATGCGGTTGTGGATGCGTCCCGCCTATTGAGACAAAATAGGCAAAATCAAGGTGGCGGATTGCATAACCGCGATCCGCCACCTCACCTCAACGTAAATTATAAGGAGGTCTGATGAAAGAGCTGATAATAGCATGTTACTGGATACATCTTGTTGCGACGGTACTTTGGATCGGCGGGATTATCTTTATTCTTTTTATAGCGATACCGTCATCTAGACAAGTTATGGGGGCAGAATCAGGTAAGCTCATGGGAGAAATTTCAACACGCTTCACTCCATTGGCAAACTACAGCATAATACTGCTTTTCGTCTCTGGAATCGTGTTGGCAGGGCTAAACAAACAGTTTTCGGGGGTTGGGATCCTTGAAAGCAATTGGACCATGGCGTTAATCCCGAAGTTGGTTTTGTTTGTCAGCATGGCCGCGATTCATTTCTACAGGGGCCTGGTCTTAGCTCCTAAGATTATGCGAACAGCAACCCAGACTGAAAAGACAGCGCTGCAAAAATTATCCATTAACCTGGTTAAGGTGAATTTTACATTAGGCTTATCGGTGTTGCTGTTGAGCGGGGCTATTTCTGTTCTGCGATGTTTTTAAAAATGAGAAGCAGGCTATCGTAAGACGAGTACGATGCGTAAAGATAATTCGATGCCTGCTTCTCTTTTCGCTTTTTGAGACTGCCTTAGAATTCATATCTCATTTGACAGTAGACGTTGTCATCCTTTGCGAATTGTCCGAACTGGCTCCACTGTTTGCCGCCGCCGAACACATTACCTCCAACAGCGACCCAGATGGAGTCCGTAAGGTTGTATTTCACCTCGGGATTCAGCATGTAATCTCCGTCCGACAATCCGTAAAATGCGAAGAAAGAAAGCCTCATCGTTTGATGCATCAAAAACTGCGTAAGCCGCACCGTGCCCAGCTGGTGAAGCCGTTTCTCCTGCGGGAAACCGGTGGGCAGATTTTGAACGTAGTCTGAATAATCCTGCAGGTACTCGCCGTAATACTGTATCCCGACGGTAAAATCCTCCCAGAACTGTCTTTGATAACCGATCAAGTACCGCGTTTGCGAGTTGGGTATCATCGTGTCCGTTCCGTCACGGTCCTGGCGGGAATCGTAGTAGCCTGTTTCCAGACTCAGGACGCCGTCCCATGCCCTGCCCTGAACGCTTGCGCCATAGACTGAAAGCTCGGGATAGAACAGGGTGAGCTTGGCCGGCGTCACCGGCATTACAGATGGTTGGCGTGAGAAACCGTGATAATAATATAAAGAGGTATCGAATCCCGCCACATCGCGGTACACGCGTAATGCCGTCTCCGCCTTGTGAAAGTCTCTGTAGGGATATTGTGTTTCACGGTTGGTGATTTCGGACAGGGGATCATACATCCAGAACCTTTTTGAATCAGGATAATTGTTCGGCTCGAAATACGGGATGGCAATGAGTTCGATTGACACGAATCCAGGATAGATGCCGATCTTTGCGCCGTCTACACCTTTTTTCAGATATTCCATGGGCCTGCCGGAGAAGTACGCCTCATAATCCTTGGGGAAGACATCATTGATGAACAGCAGGTCGCCGACACCCCAGGTGATGACCTGCCTGCCGATACGCGCGTCCCATTTCTCCGACGTGTAATCGGCATAGCCTTCACGTAATTCAATAATGGAATGCTTGTCGATATTATCGTAAAACGCGTCGCTTTTGATGAACAGGCGGAACGGATCAGCGGCGGCTTCAAGCTTCACCTGCGCGCGCTCCTCGGACCACTTGAAATCCTTGCCGTCAGGGTTGTCTTCTGCCGTGTTCAGCGAATAGTTTCCCTGAACGAAGCCGTGGAGGGAAACATCCGCAGCAAATGCCGGAAATGGCGATAAAAGGCATACAAGTGAGAACAATAAACCGAGTTGCCTCGATCCAGTGATCTGAATTGGGCTTCCGGTCTGCCGGCGTCTTGCCAGGAAATGCCCCTCACCCCTTCCCTCTCCCCGGAGGGGCGAGGGTGTTTGTTTTCCGTCCTCTCCCCCGTGGGGAGAGGATTGAGGTGAGGGGATACTTCGGCAGTCGGCTGTTCTGTTCCAGTATCGCCGTCTCACTCGATCCACCTCTTCGGCGGCTGCTTGAGGAACCGCTCGGTGAACAGGCTGTCCTCTATTCCGACGTTGTAATCCGTCTTCAGAAACGTGACTTCGGTCATATGCCCGCTCAAGAGATTTTTCATCGATCTTTTGGTGATCGTCGGATGCCCCTTCACATCCTTGATCTCATCTGCGCTGAAGACCCGGTACAATTCTCCCTTCTTGTCATAATATTCTTCCTTGACAGGCAAAAAGGTCGCCTTGTCGATCCATGAAAGCTTGTAGCTGTATTCCATCTCCGACGCCTTGGGAGTGCTCTTAATGACCGTGCAGTCACGATTCCCGATTTTTTCTTCTTTGACGACGGCGTGAGCATCGTCTTCCAGATTTCTGCCTGAAATATCTTCGTAGGTGAAATCGGAGCCCACGAAACTCGACCGCTTGTCCTGGGCCGCGATACGCCTGACCATATTGATGGCAGGGACGAAGAGCCACCGGTCGGCGTCCTTGCCCGGATACTTATAGACCATGAACGTCATGTTCCGCACGTCCGCCGGCTGGAAGAAATACATGAAATACTTCTGCTCGCCGCCGGGCTCGCCGTAATTCTTCCTGAGCATCATCATTTCCCTTACGCGCTCCTGGCCGCCTTTGCTGATGAGCTTCATCATCACGCGCGCCTTGAAGTCGTCGCCGGGATAGAGAAAGACCGCCTGGGACTTCTTCATGATCTCATCCGCCGTAAGCGCAAAGGCCCCGGTCGAAAACACTGAGAACATCACGATCATTGCCGAAAATGCTGAGACCTTCCTCATCGTGTCTCTCCTTTGAAAAGCCAGCCCTGCGTCAACGTAATGAGGGCTGGAAGATAGAGTATCGTCATTAAAGCGCTCAGCAGCATCATGCTCACGATGAACGCACCCACGGTGATGTACGGCGTGAGCGGCGCGAAGAGCATGACCGCGAAGGCGGCAGCGAAGAGGATCGCGTTCCGCATGATGCCCTTGCCGGGCCGCGCGGCGGTCCAGAGGAGGGCATCGGTCAATGATTCACCGGGTGTTTCCTTCATGCGCTGACGCAGCCTGCTGACAAAATGAATGGCAAAATCCACGGCCATGCCGAGAGAGAGGCAACTCATGACCGAAATCGGCATATCGAAGTCTTTACCGACGAATCCGACAACGCCGTAAATGAGGAGAATCGTGAACAGAAGCGGAATATAGCCGATGACCGCCCATTTGATCGAGCGAAAATCGTATGCAAGGATCGCGAACACGACGATAAGCGCCAGGGTCAGGCCCTTTACCATGTCCCAAAGTACTTCATGGTTCCAAACCAGGTTGAAGTACGCGATTCCGGCAGGCTTGAATTCCATGGGTGTCGGGTTCTCCTTCCGGTAGTCATGCACCGCCGCGATAACCGATTCCATCGCCTTTGCGTCCCAGGTCTTGAGCTGCACCCAGATGTTCGCCTTGCGGAAAGGATAGTCCGCCACGTTGTCGAGGTCGGACGGCTTTGCCGACATGGCGAAGAGGAACAGGTACTGGCCGATCATCTCCTTGTTCTCAGGGACGGCGTCGTACTTCGGATCGTCGTTATGAAGCACCCGGTTGATCCTCTTCACGTAATCCACAACAGAGGTCGTCTTGCCCACGACAGACAGCTTTTCAAGACGACGCTGAAGTCCTTCGATATAGCGCATGGCCTCAGGCGTTTTAATGTAATCGTCCGTGTCGGAGATCGCCACGATATAACCGAGCGACGTCCCACCGAGCGCATTGTTCATGACCGTGTCGGCAACTCTCACGTCGCTGCCCTTTTTGAACCACTCCACCATATTGTTGTTTACGACCGTCTTTGATATGCCGATGAGAGCTGCGATAAAGAGCGCCACGCCGACGAGAACGGTCGTCAGGGGTTTATGAATGCCGATGCCGGCGAGCTTTTTGAGGAACGACGACCCGCCCGCCCCGGCGTCCTCCGACCGGGATATCTTCTCGATCTTCTCCTCCTTCACAAAGGTGAACATGGCGGGAATGAAGCTGAAGCTCAAAACCCGGAGCGCGATCGTCCCGAACGCCACAAGTCCGCCAAAGACCTTGACGGGGATGATGTTCATGAACAGCAGCACGCCGAAGCCGGCCGCCGTTGCCAGGGCGGTATTGCGAACGGGCCGGCTTACGGCGTTCATGGTCGCGATGATCGCGGCCCGCTTGTTTTTCTTCTCGCGGTACCGGAAGTAAAATTCATTATAAATGTGCATGCTGTCCGTTGCGATTGCCATCAGGAAAACGGGCGCCATGGAGCTCATTATGTGAATGGGAAACCCGAGGGCGATCAGGAGCCCCATGCTCCAGACAATGCTGATCATGGCGTCCATCATCAGGGCCATGGAGAGAAAAAGGTCCCTGAACATGAGGTATCGCACCAGCAGCATGACCATACCGGCTATGGGCGCGAACACGGCCATGAGCTTGAACATGTCCGCGCCGAAAGTATCACGCGCAACAGGGTCGCCGGCAACGTAGTATTTCTCGTCGCCCTTCTCTTTTTTGACGATCTCCCGAATTTTATCCGCGATCTCTTTTCCATTCCCGCCTTTTTCGAGAGGAACATAGATTGCGGAGGTCTTTCCGTCCTTCGAGATGATGCGGTCGATGAACAGCGGGTTTTCGAAGAGCGCCTTGCGCAGGGCGGCCAGCTCTTTGCCTGATTTCGGAACGTCCGTCATCAGCGGGGCGACCTTCAGCATTCCCTCCTCGGCGGTCACATTGGTGATCGTGGAAAACCCGTTGACATCCCGGGCGGCAACACCTTTGATCTTCAGGATTTCGTCGGTGATCCTCTGTATCTTGCCGAGCGTATCGGAATTCAGAATGCCCTTCTCGTTCTGGATGCCGAGGACGATCATGTCCTCGTAGAGGGCAAACGTCTTTTCCACTTCGTCGTTCCAGACCCGCACGTCCGACGTCGGCGGGAGCATGTTCTTGGGGTTCGTGTCCGTCCTCACTTTCGGGAACTGGGTCAGGAAAAGGAACGTGAGTATAATAGATAAAGCAACGATGAGCTTGGGGTGGTCAACCGAGAACTCTACCAGGGAAAATTTACGCATGCAGACCTCCGCTGTTATATGGAAACATCATGATATTTGCATATTATCCGCAATTTAAACCCGTTAGAGCCGTCGCTGCCTGCCCGCTCATGCCAGTACAGTGCTGTAGCTTCGAACGACGGCGGCTCAAGCGGGTTAAAAAGTCAAGTTCATGTCTGCCGTAATGACTGTTTCTTTATAATATTTTGCAGGATCAGCGACCTTCACACCGTCGATCAATTTCTGAGGCGAGATGTTGAACAACGAAATGTTCAAAGGACAGGCAAGGACAGCCCCGCCTTCGGCGATGAACATGAAGAAGAGATCCTCAATGTTCGGCAACTCCATCTCCTCCATTTTTTTCATCACCGCGTCACCCTCTTCCTTGGGCTGATCAGGCAGGCATTTAAGGTCCTTCACCTTTTCCTTGTGGACCGCGTTGATGCCCCGTGAGCCGAAAAACATGGTGACCTTGGAGCCTTCCCGCAGCAGGCTCAGCGCGGTCATGAGCGCGTTATAGACCTGACAGAGCTCGTCATGGAAACACATCACGGAAACGTTTTTCACAATTTTTGACATGGCAGCCACCGCCTTTCTTTATGGTAAATTGCTATGCCCCCTTTTCATCTTCCACAAGAAGTATTTTTCAAATCCGAGCTTCATCCATTTAGCCCAGATTGCCTTTTTCATGTAGGTGCTCTGCCTCGGCGGGAGGACCGGGTAGGCCTTCATAAAGGCGGCGGTATTCCCCATGTCCATGAGACAGACCACGCCGAGCTCGTCCGCGAGAGGCGGCGTCTTACCGGTGACCTCTGAAGCTATTGTCGCGGCGGCGGTCTTCGCCATCTTGACGGTCATGAATCCCGTTTTCGGAACTCCCGTGGGCACCGGCGTCACCTCAGGCGGCGCAATCGCTATCGCAACACCGATGGCAAAGATGTTCTTCTGTTTCGTGTGCCGGTAATTCTTATCAACAGGGATGAACCCGCGCGGATTGCCGAGCGGCATGACGGCAGGCACACCCTTGAACGGCGGCGCGATCATGGCGAGTTTGAATGGTATCTTGTTGCCATCCTTCAGCCGTATCTCTCCGGGTGCGACCTCAAGAATGGCCTGGCTCACAAGCGGTTTGATGTCCCTTTCGGCGAACTCATGCTCCATGAACGTCTTCGAGTTGCCGAGCCCGCCCACGCCCATGTGGCCGAGATACGGTTCGGAGGTGAGATAAATGATCGGAACTTTATGCCGCATCTTCCTGCGCCGGAGCTCGGCATCCATCTCGAAGGCAAGCTCGTAGGACGGGCCGAAGCAGCTCACCATCTGCGATGAGCCGAGGACTATGGGACCGGGATTTTCGAGAACGCTCTTCCACGCTTCTCCGGTCTTCATCGCATGATTGAGGGTGAAGGTGCAGGCCGTATATCCCTTGTCCGGTCCGAGTCCGGGGATTTCATCAAAGGCAAGATGCGGACCGGTTGATATTACAAGATGATCATAGAGAAGCTCTCTCCCTTTTGATGTAATAACCTTCGACGCATCTGCCTCAATCTGTTTCGCGGCGTCGTGGATGAACTCGATCCCCTTCGGTTTCAGAATCTCACTGACCTTGAGCGTAATGTCCTGCGGCCTTCGCCAGCCCATGATCAGCCACGGCAGCGACGGCAGGAACACGAACCGGTCGTCGTCGCTTACCACGGTCACATCCGCTTTTTTGCCGAGCAGCCGCTTAAGTTCAAAGGCCGCTGTCAATCCCCCAAACGAGCCCCCTAACACAACGATCCGTGACATGAGATCCTCCCTTTGTCCCTCAATACATTAGAACATCCCTACCACCTTCTCGCCTCCCGTAATAATGTCCGTTAACTTGTCGTAATCAATGGCTTTGACCCGGGGATCAAGCTCAGAATCTTTTACCCCTCTTAAGCGCTTGTCGTCATCCAGCACGTACACCGTGCCCGAAAAAGTTTCAAGCCGCTCCTTCTGTGCGAAATAGACTCCGTTTTGCAGCAGAACAAGATCGGCCCCGCCTTCCTTCGCGAGGTGCAATCCGGTTGCTCCATCCGTGGTATCCGGCGCGCTCTTGATCAGTACGAGCATGGCAGCCTCCTCTCAAAAAATCATGGTCGTTTTTGCTTCTTTAATGAAACCCGCTATCGCGGTGCCGCCGACGGTCTTAACGCCTTCAATCACACTCTCAGCCGCCACGCGCCGGTTTTTCAGGGAGATGTCGTCCGCATAAACCGCCACCCCCATATCCAAACAGTCCCTGAGTACGCCTTCCAGATTGGTGAACCCGGTCCCCGTGTCGTCCTGCCCTTTCTTCGCGAGCAGCACCCCGCCATCCATCAGGATCAGGTCAACGCCCATTTCGAACGACACCGCGCCAAGAGCGTGGCGCACGGCCTCAGCCGCATTGATGTCGCCGTAGGGAGACCTCTTCAGGATCATTGCAACAGCAGCCATGTTCACCTCCCGTGTATTTTATTTCGAATTCCAAAAAAAGCCTGTCCTGGAATTGTCGGGGGCATTCCGCGTTGTCATCATGCCCCCATATTGATCCAGATATCCGATTTGCCCATGGTCTCGAACAGCCCTTTGAGGGAGCCGACTTCCGTATTTGCAAGATAATCATCTTTCGCCGCACGGCGAAAGTTCAGGCAGCCGCCTCAGAGGTACACCTTCAACCCTTTTTGTATGAGCCGGGTAAATTCCTCTTCGGCATTGAGAATGCCTTTTGCCTTCTGTTTTGTCAGAAAACAATAGACGCCGTCAGCCGATGCGATGAGGTTGACGGTATGGCCCTTGTTCAGTGCGGATTCGGCGATGCGTACGCTCGTCAGGGTGTTCTCGTAGGAGTAGGGGGAGGTGGACAAATAGAGGGTTACGATTTTCTGCATAGTTGCCTCCTTCAAGAAATCAGAACGCTATAATCCGATCACTTTCCTTGATGATCGCGTGCATGTCTTTGAGCCCCGCAAGGGGACAGACGTCTGTCGGTCCTGCATTGCGAAGTTTCAGACAGGTGCCGCATGCGAATATCTTGCCGCCTGTTTTCACGAAATCCTTCATCTTCTGTGTAACCGCGAACTGCTCCGTATCAAGCGACTCGGCCTCTACGCCCTTGCCGATAAGAAAGACTTTGACCACATCACCTTCTTTTGCGGCAAAGTTTCCATACCTGAACGCGTTCCAGACTGTCTCGGCATCATTCGAGTGAATAATCAGACCGATCATCATTATCGTCTCCTTTCACCGGGATAGGTCCCTTTTTTCGTTACCGGGCAGCAGGCCGGCGCGGGCATGTCGTCATCATATTCTTTTTTCAGGAGATCAAGCAGGTCGGGGATGAAGGGTTCTTTAAGGAAGTAGCATTTAAGCCTGCCGTCAACGAAGAAATCGATGATTCCGTTCGTACGGAGGAGGGTCAGGTGCTGAGACACATTCGGCTGGCTAATGTCGAGGGAGTCCTCGAAGTCGCTTACGCATTTTACGCCTTGCGTGAGATCTTCGAGTATCTTGATCCGGGCGGGATGGGCGATGATCTTAAGCAATTCGGCTCTCTTCTCCAACGGTATCATCTTTTCTCCTCGCAAGCAGTAATTATCAAATTCTCACTTCCTCCGTGTCCTGCAAAACAACGTTTCATAAATACATGCAAATATTATTATATTTTAATGCAAATGTCAAGCAATGTTTATCCTTAATATTCAATTAGATAATACGGCATGAAGTATATATTCGGAAAGTTTAAGCGAGAACGTAGTTGGAAAGGACAGTCAGTTATTCAGGCTCTGTTGCAGGGACGGAGCGCTATCCGCTCCCACATGGCCTCGTCGAACTCATCGGCGTAGACGCTGACGGGAAAATCCTTGCCGCACGACGTGCAGCGTACTGATACGGCCCGTCAACTGAAATTGAGCTTTGCTTCCTTGCTGCATTCTCTGCAAGTCATATAAGGCATAGCGCATGGGTACTACACGCATAGGGCATAGAGCATGGCGCATAGAGTAAAGCCTCTACTCTCTGCGTCTCTCCTCATTCCACAATATCCAGTTTGATGGACAGGTCCCGCAACTGCGCTGCGCTCACGCGCGACGGGGCCTCGGTCATGAGACAGATGGCCTTCTGCGTCTTGGGGAAGGCGATCACGTCGCGGATCGACTGCGTCCCTGTCAGGATGGCTGTGAGCCGATCAAGCCCGAAGGCAAGACCGCCATGAGGCGGGGCGCCGTATTCGAGGGCCTCGAGCAGAAAGCCGAACTTCTTCCGCGCATCCTCCTCGGCGATCTTCAGGAGGCTGAACATACGGGACTGCACGTCGGCCCGGTGGATACGGATGCTGCCGCCGCCGATCTCGGAGCCGTTCAGTACGATGTCGTAGGCCTTGGCATGCACCTTTGCGGGGTCGCTCTCCATGAGAGGAAGGTCCTCGTCCCTGGGGCCGGTAAAGGGATGGTGCATGGCGTCAAAGCGCCCTTCCTCGTCGTTCCATTCCACGAGCGGGAAATCAGTGATCCAGAGAAAGTTGAGCTTTGTCTCGTCGATGAGGTTCCGGCGCTTTCCCACCAGCAGCCGGAGATAGCCGAGCGTGTCGGCCACGAGCTTCGGGCTGTCGGCGATAAAGAGCATGAGATCACCCGGCTTCGCTTCAAGCCGCGCAGCAATGGCCGCGATCTGGCCGTCCTTGAAAAATTTTGCAATGGGAGAATCAAAGCCGCTGTCCGTCACCTTGATCCAGGCAAGCCCCTTGGCGCCGAAGATCTTTGCTTCGTTCGTGAGATCATCCACCTCTTTCCGCGACAGGACTGCCATGCCGGGCGCGGCAAACCCCTTCACCGCCCCTCCCGGCTCAAGGGCCTGGAGAAAGACCTTGAAGTCCGTGGCCTTCGCGATGTCCGAGATGTCCTTCAATTCGAGGCCGAAGCGGGTGTCCGGCTTGTCGGAGCCATAGCGGTCCATGGCCTCGCGGAAGGTGAGGCGCGGGAACGGCAGGGCGACATTTACGCCTTTGACCTCCTTGCAGACAGCGGCGAGCAATTCTTCCATGAGGGATATGATCTCGTCCTGGTCGATGAAGGACATCTCAAGGTCGATCTGGGTGAACTCGGGCTGGCGGTCGGACCGCAGGTCCTCGTCACGGAAGCACTTTACGATCTGGTAGTACCGTTCGAACCCCGCGACCATCAGGATCTGTTTGAAGAGCTGCGGCGACTGGGGCAGCGCAAAGAACATGCCGGGGTTCACCCGGCTCGGCACCAGATAGTCCCGTGCGCCCTCGGGCGTGCTCTTGGTCAGGAACGGCGTCTCCACATCGATAAAACCGCGCTGGTCAAGGAACCGCCGCACGGTCTGCGTGATCCGGTGGCGCGTGATCAGGATCTTCTGGAGGCTCGGCCTGCGGAGATCGAGATAGCGGTACTTGAGCCGCAGGTTCTCCGCCACGTCCGTATCGTCCTCGATCATGAAAGGCAGCGCCTTTGCCGTGTTCAGGATCGTGAGCCCCGTGACATGGACCTCGATCTCGCCGGTCGGAAGCTTCGGGTTCACCGTGCCTGACGGCCGGGGCGCGACCGTGCCCGTGACGGCAAGGACGTATTCGCTTCTGATGCCGTGCGCCTCCGTATGGGCCTGGGGTGCTGTCTCGGGATTGAACACCACCTGGGTGAGGCCGGCGCGGTCCCTGAGGTCCACGAAGATCAGGCCGCCGTGGTCACGCCTCGTCTGGACCCAGCCCATGAGCGTGACTGTTGCGCCCTGGTCCTTTTTTTTGAGCTCGCCGCAGGTATGGGTCTTCTTCACGTATGCTCTGTCCTCTCGATCCATTCGGTAAGAACTCAGCCCAGCGCCTGAACAGGCGCTGGATTCTCGGTCATGCTCCGCAGAAATCAAACCGTGCGATAATAGCACCATGACCGGCGGGAAGTCAAGCGGGAGATGCCCTGAGTCGTCGATAGCGGGCTTGAAATGAGCCTGCGTAGCCAATCTTTATGGAATGGAGGGATCAGCGGCGTCCTTTCAAATGGCGTTCAAAAAACTGCCCTACCCGCTGCTCATAAACCGGGCCTGCGGCAACGAGCGTCCCGCCGTGATCAGCGCCGGGAATGACCCAAAGCTCTTTTGGCTCGCCGGCAGCCCGGTACAGCAGCCTGCCGTTCTCAGCGGGGATGAGCCTGTCGCCGTCACCAGCTATGATCAGCAGCGGCACCGGTGCAAGCCTCTTGATCTCTTCTTCCGGCGAAATGGCGCTGACGCTTGTCTGAAAATACAATTCATAGCCCAAAATGGAAAGATGCAGGAAGGGAAAGGCCGGAAGGTGGTAGAAGCCCGTAACAGCGTCGCGGGCCTGATCACGGAGACTGGTGAATGCGCTGTCCGCCACTACGGCGGCGAATCCCTTTGCACGAGCAGCACTCAGGATCGCTGCGGCTCCGCCCATGGAGAACCCATAAATGCCGATCCGACTGCTGTCGATGCCTGGCCGGGACTTGATAAAATTCAGGGCCGCGGCAATGTCCTTTTGTTCCAGATGGCCCAATGATGTGCGCCGTCCCTTGCTCTCACCGTGCGCTCGGAAATCGAAGAGCAGCACCATAAAGCCCCGCTTCACGAGCGATGCGCCGAGTTCTGAAAAGTCGGACTTATTGGCGCCCACTCCGTGGCAGATGACCACGGCAGGCATGGCCGCGTTCCCGCGAGGAGGCTCGATGATCCATCCTGCCAGAACAATGCCGTCATCGGTCGTGAAGGTCACGGACTCGTAGGCAACACCATACTCGGATGGCGGAATATGAAGAGGATAACGCGGCGGATGGGTGTTGGCGTAGACCAGAATAAAGGAAAGCGCGATGATCAGGACTATAACGGCAATAAGGATGTTCACGGCGGTCTTCATAGGATAAGAGGTCGAGAGAAAAACACAGAGACGCCCGGGGGCAAGACTGCCCGAATATGTATGACATCATGGCCTCAGGCCATACGTCACATTTTCAATTTGAAATTTCCAATATTCAATTGCGGCCAATGGCCGCGCTCTATCAATCCCACCACAGGTAAAAACCGTTCCGTTTTTTCATTTCCTCGATCAGCTTGGGCCGTGACCGCGCCCCCTGATTCACCACATCAGGCGCAAAGGCATAAATACGCCGGCTAAAGGCCTCAAGATCGCGCGGAGTCCTGGTGAACCGGGCCTCGACCCAGTTGGCCCCTGCCCCGGTGATATCAAAAGGATGCGCCCGGTGCTCTGTCCGAAGCCATTTGATGATCTTCTTGGTATCCGTTCGGTAGCTCACGCCTTCGGTCTTCTGTACGGTCAGAATGTCATACTGGCTTGTACCCTTGATGACCGTCACCACATCAGGCACCTTTCCGTAGTTGTGCTCGCTCCGGAAGACCAGGTAACCCTTGCTGCGCAGCGGCTTGACAAGATCAGCGATCACCCTGTCGGCGGCTGTCGTGCGCACACTGAATCCCACGAGGCGGTCCTTGACGGGTATCACATCGCCTTTCAGGTTGTCGCAGGGCATCAGGATCGTCTCATAGAACGGCTCCGCAGTTCCGCGCGCCGCTTTTTCTACGCTCATAATGAACTCATCGGGAAATCCCAGTTCCACCCGCTGCTCCGCCGTAAGTTTCTGCGGCCGGTGCATAAGCATCACAACAGGAGCCGGTGCTGTCGCCTCCTGATGGTCAGCCTCTCCCGATGTGCATGCCGACGCCAGCGCGCCAAACAGCGCGACCGAAATGAAGCAGTATCTATATCCCGTAGCGAACATCAAACCGCCTGAACTCTCCTGAGGATGGCTCCCACGAAACGTCCACCTTGCTTACCCTCGCTCCCGGGGGGCCTTTGCGGCACCAGGCCACGATCGCCTCGACCTTCTTCTTCTCCCCTTCGAATAAAGCTTCCACGGTGCCGTCAGGAAGGTTCCTGACCCAGCCGTTGACGCCGAGACGCACGGCTTCATCGCGCGCGCTTGCCCGGAAGAACACGCCCTGCACCACGCCATGAACAATTACGCTTGCCCGAAGAGATTCCATAGCGCGGTCTCCGACCGCAATTGCAAATTGGAAATTTCAAAGTGCATTGGCTGCGGCCGAAGGCCGGCGATGCATCGCCCTGTCGATCTCGTTACCGCGGAAACCGGCTCTTAGACTTGTTCGCGCTGCCGCTTCCCCGTACGTTCTTACGGCCTTCGGGTTTTCGGCTGCCTGGACGCGCGCTGGTTCCTTTTTGCTCATACCGCCGGGACCCCCTGTCGCTGCCCCAGTCCTTGCTCTGCTTCGCCGCAGGCGCCGAGGGCCGCGCCTGCCGAACCGGCATCTTCTGCGTGCTGCTCCTGCCCGCAGTTCCTGCCGACCCTTCAGCAAAACTCCGCGTGTTCATGCGGCCTTCGGGTTTTCGGCTGACTGGACGCGCGCTGGTTCCTTTTTGCTCGTACCGCCGGGACCCTCTATCGCCGCCCCAGTCCTTGCTCTGCTTTCCAGCAGGTGCTGAGGACCGCATCGGCGTCTTCTGCGTGCTGCTCCTGCCTACCGCCCCTGACGTTCCTTCTGCCATACGCGGCATGCTCTTGCGGCCTACGGGCTTTCGACCACTTGGCCGCGCGTCTGGTCCTGTTTGCTCCTGTCTCCAGGGCCTTCTCTCGCCGGCCCTGTCTGTGCTTTTCTTCGCTGCAGGCAACGCGAATCGCTCCTGTGAGGCCTTCAGCTTCGGCGCGCTGCTCCTGCTGGCCACTCCTGCTGTTCCTTCCGCAAGGCTCTGCAGGAGCTTCACTTCCTCCAGCGTCAGGTGGCGGTAGGTGCCTACAGGGATATCACCCAGGGACAGGCTGCCGATCTTCACGCGCTTAAGCCTGATCACGCTGTTTCCCACATGGTCGATCATGCGCCTCACCTGGCGTTTTCTGCCCTCATGAATGGTGATCTCGACCCAGGAATTCGCTGCTTCCTTGCTGATCCGCCTGACCCGTGCCGGCGCTGTCCTGCCGTCGCGCAGGTACAGGCCCGTCTCCAGACTGTTCACAGCCCTGTCGTCAAGCACGCCCTTCACCTTCACCAGGTAGGTCTTGGGCAGTTCATAGCTCGGGTGCGTTATGAGATGGGCGAAGTCTCCATCATTCGTCAGCAGCAGCATCCCCTCGGTATTATAGTCCAGCCTGCCCACGGGATAGACCCGCACTTTTATGCCCCCCATGAGGTCCTGAACTGTCTTGCGCTGCTCAGGGTCCGAAAGCGTGGTCACGTATCCCACGGGCTTGTTCAGCATGAGGTACGTCTTGGGCTGCTTTGGATTGATCAGCTTGCCGTCGACCTTGATGTGGTCGTTCTCAGGATCCGCCTTGGAGCCGAGCTCGGTCACCACCTGCCCGTTGACGCGCACCCGGCCTTCGAGGATCATATCTTCCGCCGCCCGGCGTGACGTGATCCCTGCTGCGGAAATTATTTTCTGGATTCGTTCCTGCATAAGGTGGCCATTATACCCACTACGCCGGCGAAATACAATTCATATATCTGCGAAACAGGTCGGAAAATACAGATAAAGTGGTTTTCAAGACAGCGAGACGTAGTGCCGACCTATCATTACGGCCAAAATGCACCTGATGCTCGGTGCGAACGCTGGAAAGCCAAGCCAGAACAGGCGGGGCAAAAAAACATTCATTCTTACATAAATGCTCTTTTTTAATACCTGCAATCCACCGGCAACTGGCGCGGCAAAATGGTGCTCCCGTTTTTCCCCTTCACGGTCATGCCCTTCGGCACACTGGCGTATCCGCACACCCATGAGATCGGGACCACCTGCGCCCCGCTCACCACTGCGGGCCGGATGGATAGCAGCTTGCTCTCGGCGTTCTTGTTGACCCGGTTCCCAAACATGATGTCAATGGCGCCGTCGTTCACCTGGATGCTCTTCACAAAGTTTCCGACGAACTTGTCCGCAGACGGCAGCCCCGCTTGTGCATTGTTCTTCGGCAGGCTGCCCTTAGCGCGGTAATAGTCCTGGATGTCCTTCTTGGCGACTTCCGCCATGGCCATCGCCTGTTCGACCTGGGCCCGGATGACACGGTCCTGGTAGGACGGCAATGCCATGGTGGAGAGAATGGAAAGAATGGCGATCACGATCAGCAGTTCGATCAGCGTGAATCCCTGGTTTGCGTTCTTCATCATATTCTCCCGTGCAAAATTGATATTATCCTGCAACCGCACCCACCATAAATATAGGCATATACATGGCGATGACGATAAACCCCACAACGGCCCCGAGCAGGATGATCGTGAGCGGATACAGAAGCACAACAAACCTGTTGTAGGTCTTCTCCGCATCATGCTCTACAAAGCGGGCTGATTCATGCAAGGCCTCTGAAAGGGTCCCGCTCCGTTCTCCTGCGCGAACGGCGTGACTGACCAGGGCGGGGGCCAGCCCCGCCTGCCGCAACCGGGTGACGAGATCCGCTATGGTCCGGCATTTCGGCGCAATGTCCTTCAGCCGCATAGCGTAATAATCATTCGTCACGAACGCTGCCGCTGCTGACAGGACCTGCTCCGACGGCACATCCAATTTTGTCATAAGAGCGAGATTTCTGAACAGTTCCGCGCCTGCTATCTTCCGGTTCACCGTCCGGAGGAGAGGGATTTTGTCCGCGGCCGTGTAAAGCCATATTTTCTTATACAGTAATATCAATATCAGCGCCACAACTCCGACGGGAATCAACAACGCGCCCCCTCCCCAAAATAGCCCGCTCATGGCTATCACCATGCGCGTCGGAAGCGGCAACGCCTGTCCCATATCGGAAAACATCGACGCGAGCATCGGCACGACTACGACCATCAGCAACGTGACGACAAAC
>Ga0154442_1057_pt3 | contig 18207 bp, 16 predicted proteins | sample RifGroC2_FD_115946 | JGI IMG/M metagenome (GOLD analysis project Ga0154442, IMG submission 115946) | Nitrospirae bacterium GWC2_57_13
ACGAAAGGATGTTCCGTTCTGGGGCGGAAGGAGATACCGGTATCCATGATTGTCCCCTGCGACTGCGGAGCGAATCTCAGGCTTGATGACGGCAAGGTGGGCGACAAGGGCGTACGAGTCCGGTGTCCGCGATGCGGCACGGTCCTGCATGCCCGGCGTCCGGAGCAGACCCCTGAAATGCCGCCGCCTCTTCCCCCAGTAAGACTGCAGGCCTCGCCGGTTCCGGCGCAGCAGCCCCCGACGGCACCTGGCATTACCGTACTGATCGCCCTTGAGAACGAAGGCGCCCGGGCGATGATCAGGGATATTCTGTTTGAGCACGGTTTCGGCGTTGAGGAAGCCGCTGACGGACTGGTCGCGCTGCAGAAGGTCGCGGATCTGCGGCCCCAGGTGGTCATCGTTGATGTGGGACTCCCCGGGATATACGGATTCGAGCTCTGCGAACGGATCAAGGAGCACCAGAAAGAATCGGCGCCGAAAATAATCCTTCTCGCCTCGACCTACGACATACACCGTTACAAGCGGGGGCCTGTCAGCCTCTACGGCGCCGATGACTATATCGAAAAGCATCAGATCGCGGACCTGCTTGTCCTCAAGATCCGAAGGCTGCTGTATGGTGAACCTGCCGGAGAACCCTCTGAGCACGAGGGTGTCGCTCCGGCCGCCGAAACACCAACGCTGCAGCCCGCGATGAAGCGGTCAGAGGACGCGTTCGAATTCAGTCCTGAGACGCTGCTGAGGGACGATATCGAAGAGCCTGTGACCGCACCGGCAGGCCCCGGCGGAGCGGCAGGACCCGAGCCGGCACCCTCGTCGTGGCTTGATACCTTCATCAAGCAGTCCCAGGACGGCCCGGCCATGTCGCCTGACTCCTTTTCCGTCGAGTCATCGGTATTGCACGGCGGTGATGCGGTACTTTCGCCCGTGGCGGAAGGGGACCCTGAGGCCGTAGGAAAAGCGAAGCGGCTTGCGCGCATCATTGTTTCCGATGTCGCTCTCTACAACCAGGATACCGTCCGCGAGGGAATCCTGAACGGGACGTTTTATGACCTTCTGCGGGATGACATTGAAGAAGGCAGGCAGCTGTACGAAAAGCGGGTGCCATCGCCGATCCGGGAGATGCGTGATTATTATCAGGAGGCATTCGACAGCTTCATAGAAGCGCAAAAGAAGATTGTCCGTTGACAGAGAACCCATCTTAGTATACTATACGGCTTCGTCGGGGCGTAGCGCAGCCTGGTAGCGCACTTGGTTCGGGACCAAGGGGTCGGAGGTTCAAATCCTCTCGCCCCGACCATTCTTTGCCGTTTTCACACCCGGCGGATGCGGAGTGAAGGATCTCCAGTGCCGGAGTTTTTTCCATGGATACATCTCTGACGGGTGTGGAAATGCTGTGTATGCACCCGTGATGTACGCCGCCAGATCCGGGGGCCCGTCAATCCATTATTCTACGTACCGTACGAGGTGTTGATGAGTGCGCGGGAGAAGTCGGTAGATGATATGATGGATGTCGGGTCCTATCCCGAAGATGCAGCACAAAAACCGCAAGAATCCGCCCGCGAAGAAGAAGCCCCCGCCCAGAAGGGTCTCGATGCGATCAAGTATTACCTGAAAGAGATCCGCAAGACCCCGCTGCTCACCTTTGATGAAGAACAGGCCCTCGCAAAAAGGATCGAACAGGGCGATGAAGATGCCCGGGCTAATATGATTGAGGCCAATCTCCGGCTCGTTGTGGCCATCGGCAAGAAATACATCAATCGGGGGCTGCAGTTCTCCGACATCATCGAAGAGGGAAACCTCGGGCTCATACGTGCCGTCGAGAAGTTCCAGTACGAGAAGGGTTTCAAGTTCAGCACCTACGCTTCCTGGTGGATCAAGCAGTCCATTGAGCGGGCGATCGTCAACCAGACGCGTACGATCCGGCTGCCCGTACACATAGCAGAGATCGTGAATGCCTACCTGCGAACTGTTCGCCAGCTCACTCAAAAGCTCGGGCGAGACCCGCAGATCGATGAGATCGCAAAAAAAATGCGCATCACCATCGAAAAGGCCAGGAGCATCTCGCAGGTCGTGCGCGAGACCTATTCGCTGGACATGCTGATCGGCGACCAGGAAGAAGACACGCTCAAGGACATCATTCAGGACAGCAGCGCCATTTCACCGGCGAGCTTTTCCGACGACATCCGCAGACGCGAGCACATTGACGAGTGGCTTACCCAGCTCTCGGTGAGCGAACGGAAGGTCATCGAGATGCGGTTTGGCCTGAACGACGGCGAGCCTAAGACCCTCGACAGCATCGGCAAGGAGTTCGGGATCACCCGGGAGCGGGTACGCCAGATCGAGACCCAGGCGCTGAACAAGCTTCGGGCGATCACGAAGCGGAAGAAGATCGACCTTGAAGGTATGCTGTAACGCGTGATGCGATCACGCGAATTGAAAAGTGAAGATTGAAAATTTAAATTTTTACATTTCAAAACATCATTTTTCAATTTCCAGTTTCAAATTTTCAATGCGAAGCCGCCCCTGTAGCTCAGGTGGATAGAGCAGCGGTTTCCTAAACCGCGTGCCGGGTGTTCGAATCACCCCAGGGGCACCAAGTAATCAACGAGTAACAACTTATTTACGATTATATCGAAATTTGTAACTGCCTACGATTTTGCAACAGTGCCTGAAGCATTTTTCGGAATACCTAATAAATCAATATGTTATGAAGGGCGATGTGCGGGTGTCTAGACCGCGGCTCGAATGACTATTATGTGTATATACACTGACAAAATTGATTTTTAAAGGTCCCCCCTTGTATTCCATGATGTTTATGTGTTATATATAGAACATATATAACACTTGGTTGAGTGACAATTTATGGATAAAGAAAAAAGAAAAAAAAGAGTAGAACTGATTTCGGCAATCGAGAAGGAAAGAGGATCACGGGTATTATGTTATCTAACCAGTGATCGACAAAATCTAGAAGCGCGTATTGCCAAAGATGCCTTGCCTTATATGTACGAGCATCTGAAGCTATTTGGTACTGTGAAAAAAATAGATTTTTTTCTTTTTACTAATGGCGGAGATACTCTCGCAGGTTTTGGGATTGTTAATAAAATCAGAGAATTTTGTGAACAGTTCAGAGTGCTTGTCCCTTTTAAGGCTTTGAGCTGTGGAACGTTGATATGTCTTGGAGCCGACGAAATTGTTATGAATGAGATGGGCACATTATCGCCTATCGATCCCTCGATATTATCTGAATATAACCCGGTTGGCACTGCAGGTACACCCCAAGGAGGACAGTTATTACCCCTCAGTGTTGAGGATGTCGCTGCCTTTTTAAATTTTGCAGAAAAAGAGGGCAAAATAAAGAATTTAGAAAATGTTTTTCTGAAATTGGCGTCTGAGGTTAACCCGGTAGCACTGGGAAGGGCATACAGGGCGCGTGAACAAATCATCATGCTGGGTAAAGCACTCCTGTCCACACGCCGTGAAAAATTATCTTTCTTTCAAGTTAAACGTATAGTTAACCGTTTATCCCGCGAGCTCGGTAGCCACGATTATGAAATATCGAGGACCGAAGCAAAAGAAAAGTTGAAAATAGTCACTGACGCATCAGGTAAAGAATCAGATTTAATGTGGGAACTTTATGGCACATATCGTGACATAATGGAGTTAGATACAGCTTTTAATCCTGAAATGATTTTGGGATCGAATCAGCAAAGTCTATATGAGACAAATATAGCTGTCATAGAATCGACGGCACGATTAGACCATTTCCAACAAATATTCGATATGCGTCGTATCAAAATCCCACAGCCACAGGGAGTATTTGCAGAGGCAATTCAGCATAAAATTCTAAAAGCTGGTTGGTCACAATATAAAGAAAACTAAGAGGTGCACAATGGAAAGAATATACACATATGACAAAAAAAATTCTGAACGCGTGGTGACTTTGTCGCAAAATAGCGGGCTATATTTTGCTAGTAATCCAGTTAATATCACAATAAATATTCCGCCTAGTGGTTTAACTATTACTGGCATTTGGTCTGTTGCTGCAGATATTGAAGCACTTGATAATATTTCAGATGAAATAGGAATCACCCACGAGTATGCTGAGGGTGAGGTTGCTGAAACCAACAATGACGAATAATAAAAACAATGGCAATTTACGTAATCCCCGCGTCAGAAACCCCTTTATCACAGGGTGATTTATTTATAAATGTTCCATATTGGCGCCCTCACCGCAAAACGTTAGCCGATCCCTGGCCAAATGTTACTCAAAGAGGCAATCTAGCACTAGATCTGCAGCGCAATTCTTATGCTGTGCTCGCAACGCAAACCTGTGATATACCGAGAACAAAGGAATTTTTATTTGTTGCGGCTTATCCTGCGACTGAACGAGCAGATGCATTAGAAACCAGCGATGAGCATCCGATGTCAGAGGGTGAGTTTAGAAATTGGGTAGTGAAAAACCTTCATCCGAGGTTTCATTTTTTAGAACAGTATGAAGTAGATGGGCGTGTTATAATTCCAGAACTTGATGTAAATTTTCGTAGGCCCTTTACGCTACGATCAGAATATATACGTGAAAAGTTACTCCCTGATGGGCATCGCGTGTTATGTTTGGCAGAAATTTATAGCGCAGAGTTTGGGAATAGGTTTGGACAATATTTCGCGCGAGTGGCAACAGATAGAAATATGTTGAGTATTTAATGAAGTAGAAACATCTTCTACTTGCGCCATATCCAATTCGCAATTCGCGAACGGCCTAGAACGGCCTATAAGGATGGAGAGCTGTGCAGTAAAAGTCTATAATCCCCGTGGCTGGTGATGCGAAATCATCGGCTGCCGACGATTTGCAACACCATAAGCCGCCAATTGACACTTATCAATACATTTTTACTGCTTAACATTACGAAAAACAAGCATACATATACTAGACGATAATTTCCTAAACCGCGTGCCGGGTGTTCGAATCACCCCAGGGGCACCAGATTGATGAAAGTCGGTCAAGGGGTCGACTTTTTTGTTTTGAGGAGCGCAGCCTTCGAGATATTATGTCGGAAAGCGATCCTCGCAACGGTTTTGGATTATGAGGCGTAGAGTAGCAAGTGTTGACGTATTTCATGCGGGAATTCAACGGGTTTTCAGTTTTTATCCTTGACAATCTACCGAAAATTTCATAAAATCCACTTTCGTTGAAAAAAACAGGCTCGTAGCTCAGGGGGAGAGCGCTACCTTGACACGGTAGAGGTCGGCGGTTCGAAACCGCCCGGGCCTACCATATTTTCATCATAATATCAGATAGTTGACGACATGAATAACTTATGAGTGACATACGGCTCAGGCTGCCTGACGGTTCCGAGAAGGTATTCCCCACGGGTGTTACCGGTCAGGAAGTTGCCGAGAAGATTGGTCCCCGCCTGGCAAAGGATGCCATTGCCGTTAAGCTTGACGGCAGGCTTCAGGATCTGAATATTCCCGTTGAAAAAGATTCCGCGGCAGAGATCGTCACTTTTGCGAGCAGCGAGGGCCGCGAAGTATACTGGCACAGCACCTCGCACCTCCTGGCCCATGCCGTCAAGCAGCTCTTTCCGCAGGCAAAGGTTGCGATCGGGCCTGCGATCGAAGAGGGTTTTTACTACGATTTCGATTTTGAGCGCCCCTTCACGCCTGAAGACCTCGCGAAGATCGAACTGAAGATGGCTGAGCTGGCCAAGGCCGGCAGCCGGATAACGAGACGGTATCTTACCAAGGCTGAAGCCTTGACGTTCTTTCAAAAGCGATCGGAATCGTACAAGGTCGAGCTGATCAACGAGCTGCCCGACAACACGGTTTCGATCTACGAACAGGATGATTTCGCCGACCTCTGCCGGGGACCGCATCTTCCATCCTCTGCAAAGATCAAGGCCTTCAAACTCCTCTCTGTGGCGGGCGCCTACTGGCGCGGGAACGAGAAGAACAAGATGCTCCAGCGCATCTACGGTATCTCGTTCACGACCAAGGATGCCCTGGACGCCCATCTTGTACGGCTCGAAGAGATCAAGCGCAGGGACCACCGCAAGCTCGGGAAGGATCTGGACCTTTTTTCTGTGCACGAGGACGTGGGCGGGGGACTGGTCCTGTGGCACCCGAAAGGGGCGATGATCAGAAAGATCATCGAGGACTTCTGGCGCGAGGAGCATCAGAAGAACGGATACGATTTCGTATACTCGCCTCATGTGGGCCGCGCCCATCTTTGGGAGCAGTCAGGCCATCTGAGCTTTTACCGCGAAAACATGTATTCCTCCATGGATGTGGAGGGGCAGGAATATTATGTGAAACCGATGAACTGCCCGTTCCACATTATGATCTACAAGAACCGCCTGCGGTCCTACCGGGAGCTGCCGATGCGGTACGCCGAGCTGGGCACGGTCTACCGCTTTGAGCGGTCAGGCGTGCTGCACGGGCTGCTAAGGGTGCGGGGGTTCACCCAGGACGACGCGCACATCTTCGTCGCTCCGGCCCAGATGGAGCAGGAGATCGTCCGTGTCATCGAGTTCGTGGTCCGCATGCTCAGAACCTTCGGGTTCGACGAATTCCATGCTTATATCGCCACGAAGCCGGAGAAGGCCGTGGGCGATGATGCGCACTGGGAGCGCGCCACGCTGGCGCTGAAAGCTGCTGCTGAGAAAGCTCAACTCGCCTACGAGATCGACGAGGGCGGCGGTGCCTTTTACGGGCCGAAGATCGACATCAAGATCAAGGACGCTTTAGGCAGGCTGTGGCAGTGTTCAACGGTCCAGTTCGATTTCAATCTCCCTGATCGGTTCGATATGACCTTTACGGGAGATGACAACCAGTCGCACCGGCCCTTCATGGTCCATCGGGCGCTCCTCGGATCGTTGGAACGTTTTTTCGGCATGCTGGTAGAACACTATGCCGGCGCTTTTCCTCCCTGGCTGTCACCGGTCCAGGTGAAGATCGTATCGATCACTGACCGACAGGCTGAATATGCCGTTGCCGTGCGCGACACTCTTGCAGCGCAGGGATATCGCACCGAGCTTGACAGCAGACCGGAGAAGATCGGGTTCAAGATCCGTGAAGCATCGCTTGAGAAGGTCCCCTATATCCTGGTCGTGGGTGACAAGGAGATGGCACAGAACACCGTTGCCGTGCGCGAACGGGGAGGTCGGGATCTGGGCGTCATGCCGTTGAATGAATTTATGAGCATGCTGAGCCTGCTCGTGCAGGAACAGCGTAATACAACCGAAATGGCAAGGGGGTGATCGTTTATCACGAAATTTCCTACGAGAGTGAATTATGGCATCAGGGTGCGCGAGGTCCGGGTTGTCGGAGCCGATGCTGAACAGCTTGGCGTCATGGAGGTGCGTGACGCGATTAAAAAGGCCGAGGAACTGGGGCTCGATCTGGTTGAGGTGGCGCCCACGGCAAAGCCGCCGGTGTGCCGCATCATGGACTTCGGCAAATACAAGTATGAACTGAGCAAGAAGGCTCAGGAGTCCAAGAAACGCCAGACGACGATCGTAGTAAAGGAAGTCAAGCTTCGGCCCCGAACGGACGAGCACGATGTGGACTTCAAGCTGAACAACATCAAGCGATTCCTCGAGGAAGGGAACAAGGTGAAGGTGAGTATCATGTTCCGCGGCCGCGAGATGGCGTACACGAGCCAGGGAAGGGCGCTGCTTGACCGGATCGTTGTGGCGCTGGACGGGATTGCGGTGGTTGAGCAACAGCCGCGACTGGAAGGCCGGAACATGATGTTGTTTCTGACCCAGAAATCCAAGTGATGAACGTGCCTGCGGCCAGTGCAGCGTATGCTGATACTGCTGGGCGCGATATAACGTTGCTATCCTGCGTTGCCGAAAGGCAAGGCAAACAAAGCCATATGATGATCAGGGAACCGTTGCGGCCGCGGTATGCAGGGCCGTTGATAACCGGAAAGGACTGAAGAAATGCCGAAACTCAAGACAAACCGCAGTGCATCCAAGAGGATCAAGACCACGGGTACGGGAAAGCTGAAGAGGCAGCAGGCCGGCAAACGGCATCTGCTGACGAGCAAGAGCGCGTCGCGTAAGAGGAACCTCCGCGGCTCCGTGGCCGTGCCGAAGGAAAGTGAACGTACGATCCGCAGGTTGCTTCCTTACGGGAACTAGTGATCTGTACATGCTGATGTACTTGTGCGCAGTACCGCAGGGCGGAGGGAGGGGATGCCCCGCCCTCGATGCGCATCGCAATTGATTAAAGGAGGAGATGTCACATGCCGAGAGCTAAAGGCGGCCCGAAAACAAGGGCCAGACGGAAACGGGTACTCAACCAGGCCGAAGGGTTCTGGGGCGCAAAATCGAGATTGTATCGTATCGCAACAGAAGCTGTGGATCGGGCGCTCAAATATTCCTACCGCGACCGCAAAGCGCGGAAACGGGACTTTCGCAGACTCTGGATCGCGCGCATTAATGCGGCGGCCAGGTTAAATGGATTGTCCTACAGCCGTTTCATTGCAGGTCTTGCCAAGTCAGGCGTAGGGCTTGACCGCAAGGTGCTTGCCGATCTCGCCGTGACCGATCCGGCAGGATTTGCGCGGATTGCAGAGACGGCGAAGACCGCATCATAGGCAGGGCGAACTCCCGATCCGTCCCCGAAAGGCCCCGGAATGCATCCGGGGCCTTTGTTTTTTGTTGACAGAACAGGGTAATTCGGTTAAATATTTCATCAGGGCATATGGTGAAAGGAAACCAGGTATTCAGAGCAGCTCTTTTCATCTCCACGGCGCTGCTGGTTCTCGCCGCATCGAACGCCCTGTCCCTTCCTTCCGAGGCAGCGCGGATGTATTCCACCGCCAGCGACCGCCTCACTGATCTGAAAAAATCAAGCAAAAAGAAATATCGCTCCTACTGGATCGACTGCGTAAAGCTGTTTGAACGGGTAGAGAAGAAGCACCCCAAGACGGCGAACGCTGCTGATTCATGCTTCGCGCGGGCCGGCGTCTATCTGGATCTTGCGCGGCTCAACAGGAGCCGGCGCGATCTGCGCGAATCTGGCAGGATCTTCTCAGAGTGTCAAACGGTCTATCCGAAACATGCCATGGCGCCTGAAGCCCTGTTCCGGGCCGTAGAGATCGCTCTTGATGACCGGAACAATACCCGAACCGCCGCCGGGAACTACCGGAAGCTGGTCGAACACTATCCCGACAATCCCTGGACCGACAAGGCGCGGCTGCGGCTGGGGCTGCCTGATCAAAAGCGCAAAAAGGAGCCTGAGATCAGGGCTGCCGCATCACCGTCCCCCCAGGGAAATGCAACGGTAAAGGAGGTCCGGGCCTGGTCCGGCGGTTCGCATACACGCGTGGTGATCGATCTCGACGGTCCTTTCTCCTTTGAGGCCCATCAATTAAGGGATCCGGACCGGCTGTTCTTTGATCTGAAGAAAACGCGTGCTGCCGATACGCTGAACCGTGACCCTCTTCCGATCGATGACGGAATTCTGAAGCAGGTCCGGTCCAGTCAGTTCGATCCCGATACGGTTCGGGTGGTGCTGGACCTTGCGAGCCTCAAGAGCTACATGGCCTTTCCGCTGCGCGAACCGGACCGTCTGGTGATCGACGTGACGGGCCAGGACGGCCCCGGAGACTCCGATGCTGCATCACAACCTGTGTCGTCTGCCGGTTCTGCTGCTTTGACGGAAACACCGACGGCAGCGCCTTCGGCTGCGAACCATGACGGCGGTGATCAGAAACTCTCACTTTCGCGCCAGATGGGGCTCAAGGTCAAGACCATCGCAATTGACGCGGGCCACGGAGGTCATGATCCCGGGGCTGTAGGCAAGTATGGCCTGAAGGAGAAGGACGTGACGCTGGATGTGGCCCGCCGGCTCGCCGTGCTGGTGAAGGAAGAGCTCGACTGCAACGTCATCATGACGCGGGACAAGGATGAGTTCGTGGGGCTTGAGGAGCGGCCGGCCCTGGCAAAGACCAAGGGCGCCGATCTCTTCGTCTCGATCCATGTAAACGCTCACCGGCGGCGTACGGCCCGGGGGATAGAGACCTACATCCAGGGTTTGCAGGCCTCGGACCGGGATGCCATGGAGACGGCTGCCCGTGAGAACGCCATGTCTATGAAGCGACTGAGCGAGCTTGGATCCGAAATAGAGCGCATCCTTGCCGATCTTAAGAAGGATGACAAGATCGAAGAGTCAATTCAGCTCGCCCATACCGTACAAGCGTCGCTTGTGGACACCATTCGACCCGCCCAGAAGAGTGTAGTGAACCTGGGGGTCAAGCGGGCTTTTTTCTACGTGCTGATCAATACGGAAATGCCGAGCATTCTGGCAGAGGTGGGTTTCATCAGTAATCAGGAAGAGGAAAAACTGCTCAAGACGTCGGCCTACCGGCAGAAGATCGCAGAGGCCCTGTTCGACGGGATCAAGAAATATATGGATTCAATGTCGCCCAAGATGGCCGGTCTGTGACGGCATACGTACAGGTTCGACTGCGGGCCTTCCGGCAAAGAGGCTTACGTTGTCGGGGCGCGGGAGTCAGGAACCATTGAAAGGAGGTAGGCCTCGATGAACTCATCAAGGCCTCCATCCATCACTGCCGTCACATTGCCGTTCTCGATCCCTGTCCGGTGGTCCTTAACCAGCTGGTAGGGATGGAACACGTAGGACCGGATCTGGCTGCCCCAGGAAATATCTTTTTTCTCGCTCACCAGCTTTCCCATCTTTTCTTCCTGTTCCTTCTTTTTCAGCTCATACAGTCGTGAACGCAGCACCTTCATGGCAACATTCTTGTTCTTGAGCTGGGAGCGTTCGTTCTGGCACTGGACGACGACTCCCGTGGGCAGGTGTGTGATGCGCACAGCAGAGTCTGTTTTGTTCACATGCTGACCGCCCGCGCTGGAGGCGCGGTAGGTGTCGATGCGAAGTTCTTTATCATCGATGACGATGGTGATCGTGTCATCGACCTCGGGATAGACGAAGACCGATGCAAAGGAGGTGTGCCGGCGCTTGTTCGTGTCAAAGGGGGAGATGCGGACGAGGCGGTGTACGCCTGCCTCGGCCTTCATGCGGCCGTAGGCGTACTCTCCGGTCACGATGAAGGTTACCGATTTGACGCCAGCTTCCTCGCCGTTCTGATAGTCGAGAATTTCCGTACGATAGCCGGTCTTCTCCGACCACCGGAGATACATGCGCATCAGCATTTCAGCCCAATCCTGGGCTTCCGTTCCGCCTGCGCCAGGATGGATGGAGACGATGGCATTCACGGCGTCCAGCTCACCCGAGAGCAGCGCAGCCACTTCGGCTGAGGCGATGTCCTTCACAGCATCGGACAGGTCCCTTTCGAGGTCCCCCAGCAGGCTCTGCCCGCCTTCTTCAGAGACGAGTTCGGCCATGGCCTGCAGGTCCTGCAGGCGGGTATTCAGACGCTGCCAATCCTGGAGCGATCGGTCGATGCCCGATTTTTCTTTCAGGATCTCATTTGCCTTTTCTGTATTGTCCCAGAACCCCTGGGCCTCCATGAGGCGGGTCAGTTCAGCGAGGCGAGCTTCCTTGGCGGGTGTGTCAAAGATGCCTCCGCAGCATCTCAATTTGCTCGAGCGCCTGATCCAGTTTTGTTTTCAGGTCTTCCAAAAGCATCGGGATCTCCTTGCACCGTGATAATAGGCGGTGATTATACCATAGGGTCAATGGGAATTAAAGATAAAACCGGTGCCGCGCATCATGGATTTTGGTTAACGAGCCGGCATCCCCTTCGCTTGGTCGCGCAATCGCACTGAAAAAACAACGCAGGTCCGCGTTCTGCTGAAGGCAAATCAAGGTAATTGTTTTGTTTATCCGAACGATGTTCAGACGCTCCCGGGCGCGTCCTTCACTCAAGGGACGCCGGCTCTCTTTTTATGCATTGAGCTGTGAAGAGACCTGATCCCTGCGATAGAGAAAGATTTGCTCACCGGCCCGATGACGCCGTGGGAAAAGACGTTTTCTGCGACGAGGGGAGAACATAATTGGCAGCGAGGCTCAGGAGAGCGATTACGAGGCAGACGTAGCTGAAGATATCTCCGTAACGGGTATAAAAAGTCCTGTCCCGGCCCGGGATGAGCGTCTGCGTTAAGACCGCTTCCGTGAAAATGTCTGAACGTGCCAGGATCCTGCCGCGGGCATCAATGAAGCCCGATATGCCCGTATTGGCGGCCCGGGCAACGGGCACGCGGTTCTCCACGGCCCGGAACACGGCCATGGAGAAATGCTGGTAAGGAGCCGCAGTGCGGCCGAACCACGCATCATTGGTGATCGTCGTCATGACAGTCGTTCCCCTGTCTACAAAGCGCCGTACAAGGTCGGGAAAGATTATTTCATAGCAGATGACCGTACTGATGTCCACTGGTCCCATGCCCATATTCGATCGAGCGTCGACCTGCATGATGGTGTATTCTTTACCGGTACGGAAATCGCCGACAGCCTCGACAAGCTTGTCCACAAAAAACAGAAGGCGCTTCAGCGGCACGTATTCTCCGAACGGAACAAGATGTATCTTGTGATAGACCGCCACAGGCGTTCCCTCACGATCAAGGAAAAAGGCTGAATTGCGTAGTTCGATGGCCCGGGCGGGTTTGATCTCATACGTAGGGCTGCCGAAGAGCAGGGGCGTGTCGCCTTGTTTCACAAACATCCGGAGATCTTTTGTTAGAGCACCATGGTCGCCACCGCCGCCGAAATAGAACGGTGTGGCTGTTTCAGGCCAGATGACCAGAGCGGGCCGTTGAACAAGCGCGGCCTTCGTGAGCCGGCCGTACACGGCTATCACATCTGATTGGTATCGTGGGTCCCATTTCCTGTCCTGTTCGATATTCCCCTGCACGAGGGAAATGCGAATGCTCTCACCTGTAAGCGGCACGGCAAGTCGGTTGTATCCGTAGGCAAGGGTTGCTGCAACGGCAAGACATGCGGCGACAAGCCCCGCGTAATTTCTGCGAGAGAAGAGGAATTCCTCCAGCGCCACGTTCACCAGCACGATCAGGAAAGAGATCCCGTACACGCCGGTGATGTCGGCCAGTTGTATCAACGGCAGGAAGGCGTATTGAGAATAGCCCAGGAGCGCCCAGGGGAAACCGCTGAAAACATAGGTTCTGGCAAGCTCAAGGGCGGTCCAAACGGCAGGAGCGGTCAGGAACAGGAGCGAGGGATAATTTCTGCGGAGCTGGATGACAGCAACGCCGAAGAGCGCAGGGTAGAGGGCAAGGTAGGCGCACAGGAGCAGGGTGATGAGCGATGCAGGCAGGAGCGGCACCCCTCCGTAAAAATGAACTGAATTGGTGACCCAATGGACGGTAGCCGCGAAGAAGGTCAGTCCCGCTATAAATCCATGCAGCAGGGCCTGGCGCATGGTGAGACCGCGAAGGACGCGCAGCAGGGGCAGGAGAGCGATCCAGGCGATCCAGGAAATATCAAAGGAAGGAAAGGCTGCGGCAAGCAGCAGGCCGGTGGCGAGCGAATAAAGGAATCCAAGGATCTTCATGTTACTTGCGATCCGCTTTCTGCTCCTGCATCCATCTCAGCAGGCCGTCTTTCATGGTGTTGCTGATGCTTTCGTTCTCAACGGGAGGAGGCGAAGGAGGCTTCTTCGCGTTATTGCCCGGACGCCCATTCCGGGGGGGGCTCTTCGCGGGTCGCAGTGCGGGCCTGGACTGCGGGGCGGCAGACGCAGGCGTAATGTGCTTCCGCTCCTCTGCGGGAGTCGGGGAGAGGGATGATATGGCGTGTCGAAAAAGTATGTCGTTCTTAGAATTGTCCATCAGGATCACATAACTGTCGAAGGCCTTGATCCGTCCGGTTATGCGTACCCGGTTCTGGAGCGTAAGCGTCACGGCAGTGCGTTCCGCATGATATCTGTCCAGCATTTTGTCGAGGAGATTGGGGTCCATGCGATTTCCTTAACGATTGATCGTTGATATGGCGTGCTTGTAGTACAGGTGCTGCTTGTCGCCATCGCGCAGAAGGATAGTGAAATTGTCAAAGGCCTCTATTCCGGCCTTGACGCGCTGTCCATTCAGCAAAAAGAACGTGAGCAACTGGCGCTCTTTAATGGCCTTGTCCAGGAATTCCTGCTGGATATTGGGCTTTCCAGAAGACGCCGGTTCTGCGTTCGGGGCGGAAGATGCTGGTTGATCTGCCGGATCGGATTCTGCGGGAATGACCGGGGAGTTAGCAGTGAGATGGGAAATTTCCTGTTTCAGGAGCGTGATGACCGTGCCGTTCACGTCGATATTGATCTCGTAACGGCCGATATCGGAGATGAACCCTTCATGCTCCAGTTTGTTCATCTGCCCGATCCTGAGCTTAAGGTTCTGCTCTTTGGCTCGGGACAGGAACAGCGGTTCGATAGGCTGTCTGAAATCAGGTTCCGGCGAAGTCATAATCTGCATAAGAATATATCTGAAATTCAACAACGTTGCAAGGATTTTTTCCGAAAGAATCTCTTGACAGAAAAGAGGAGAATGGTTACACTGCGCCCGTTCCCCAGAATCACGCACCTTTCTCATGCCGGCGTAGCTCAGTGGTAGAGCAGCTGATTCGTAATCAGCAGGTCGGTGGTTCAATCCCACTCGCCGGCTCCAGATCATTTCTCCCGACAATTACCCTTCACGTCGGTATTCGTGCTGTGTCCGCCTTGCAGTGAAGGGCCAGCAGGCTGTTGAAAAAGCCCCCCCTGTTGCCGCCATTTCGAATAATGCATATAGTTTCAGATAAATCAAAAACATTCACCGTGAAAGATGGCCAGCTCTGCTGGTGAAACTTACCGTATTTCAACGGGGTGTGTTTTTCTGCACCTATCCGCCTATATCCGATCGTCCTGCGTCCCAACTACTCCTTTGTAGGTTCGAATGTCTGCTGGAACTGTTTTTACCCCTGCCGAAGTGAGGACCTGTGTAATGAATTGCCCACCTGTTTCGCTCACATATAATTATTGCCCTGACCAATACTTAACAACTCATTGATTTATTACGGTTATTGATAAGGTACGAGCATTGCAGCAATACCCCCAAGGGTGTAGTATATGCGTGCGACTTTGTCGCATTTGAATGTGCAGGGAGGGTTCGGAAATGCATGGCAGTTCAAGTACATGGCCTGTTTCGGTGTTCATAGTGGTTGCACTTTATTTTATGATCATTGCTGTCCGGCTGCAGCAACGGCGGCGAAATCGGCGGCGGCGGACCCTTGATCTCGTTAGTCTCAATTACCGTCAGTCCTCCGATACCCGATATTCCTACAGGAATTTCCATACAGTTCACGGCAACGGGGTATTATTCCGACGGCACCTCTCGTGACATAACGACAACGGCCATCTGGACTTCGTCAGATACCTCGGTTGCAACAGTAACGGCCACCAGGGTATTGGTGGCCGGAGCTTCCCTGGGTATAACGACCATCAGAGCGCTATCAGACGCAGTATCAGGTTCTGCCAATCTCATCGTCACTTCGGCAACCCTCGTTTCCATAGCCGTAACGCCTTCGGCCCCGACCATAGCGAACGGTACGACCCAGCAGTTCACGTGCATGGCAACCTACTCGAACAACAGCTCCCAGGACGTCACGACCTCTGCGACCTGGAATTCGGTAGATCCGCTGATCGTAACTATCGGCCTGAATACAGGCCTGGCAACTCCTGTTGCCGTGGGTGTGACCACAATCACCGCGGACTATTCCGGCAAGTCCCATTCAACGGGTATCACAATCACACCTGCTGCTCTCGTCTCGATCTCTGTTACGCCGCCCAGCCCAAGCGTTTTTTTTGGAGCAACCCGACAGTTCGCGGCCACGGGAAATTACTCTGACGGCAGTACCTTGGATATCATGATTCTGGCCACCTGGGGGCCCCTGACCCCTGCAAACGCTGCTGTCAGCAATACAGCAGGTTCAAAAGGCCTCGCGTCGGCCGTGGGAGGCGGGAGCGCGACGATCACGGCTGATTATGGCGGTGAGCAGGGGACAGCTTTGCTGACCGTCACCAACGCTGCTCTTACGTCAATTGTGGTCACACCGGCCAATGCGAGCATCCCAATCGGATCGACAAGGCAGTTTACAGCCACAGGCAGCTTTAATGATGCGACAACGCAGGATATCACCCCGTCCGTGACCTGGGCCTCGACGAACAGCGGGATCGCATCGATAAGCAATATCTCAGGCTCGCAGGGGCTGGCCACTGCGGTATCGGTCGGCGGACCGGTCAATATCACGGCTACGGGCATTCCACCGCTTGCGAGCACCGTGGGGACCACTCCGCTCACGGTGATCCAGCCCACGAATGCCTATGTGACAAATTTTGACGGCGATTCCGTGTCGGTCATTGATACGGTCAGCGACACCGTGGTCGGTGTTCCGATCCCGGTTGGGTTCAGGCCCAGCGGGATAGCAGTCGATCTTGCCGCGAACAGGGCCTATGTGGCGAACTCCGGTGACAACACGGTCTCGGTGATCGATATCATCTTCAATACGGTCGTCAACACGATCACGGTGGGAAGCGGTCCCGAGGGTGTTGCTGTACATCCGACAGCAAACAGTGTATACGTGGCGAACAACGGGGGTAACACCGTTTCTGTGATCAATACTGTAACTGATACGTTGTTGACCACTTTTAGCTCGGGAGTGTTCACTCCTCGTGGAATTGTGGTCTATCCTGCTCTATCAAGGATCTATGTGGCAAATTCCGCGAGCCATTACGTGGCCGTCATGACGGTGGAGGGTTCGCCGCTTGTATACCCGGCTGTAGGCACCGGCCCGATCAGCATGGCGATAGACCTTTCCAGTAGTCCGGCAAAGGTTTACGTCGGAAATACAGGCGCAGGGACCATATCCGTGATCCGCACTGATAACAACGCGATTGACGGAACCATAACAGTCGGCTCCTACCCGTATGGTATAGGGATACAGACGGCCAGCGGAAAGGCCTATGGGGCCATTTTTCTTGACGACACCGTGTCGGTGATCAATACAACAACGAAAACGATCATTACGACCATCCCTGGTTTGAACGGGCCCTATGGTGTGGCTGTGCCATAGTTGAAGCAGGGATGACTGCTGATAGGGCATGCAGGAATTGCAGCGGCAGGAAAGGGGATATCTCCTGCCGCTGCAATCATTTTTTCTGAACAATAGGGCCGCAGGACTTGATCCTAAAAACAGCCGTGGTAGCCACAGATGGGCGGTTTTTTAAAAATCAAAACCGTATGAGAAAGACGAACTTCGCCAGGCGGGTGATTCTTGGATTTGTTTTGAAATTTATGAAAGATCCGTGTTTATCTGTGACAACCCGTGGCGAAATTTTTTTTAGTTTGATGGCTTATGAGCATTTCTGTTCTTTTCACCGGTCGCGTCAATTCTGATGCCTTCAGTTGTCCTCACGTCCGGGAAAAACTTCCACCCCTCCGGTATTTCTTTCACGCACTGTCTGGACAGAAGGCAAAAAGAAAAATGTTGACATTACAAGTAAATATGTTTATATTTATGGTCAGTATTTTGACGATTGAGAGGGCTGACGGCAATGATGAGCCTGCCGAACTATATTACGCTTCTGCGGATCGTTCTGATCCCTTTTTTTATCGACCTTATGGTGTACGGCTATTTTCGGGCCGCGCTGATTGTGTTCGTCGTTGCGGGGCTGACCGATGCCCTGGATGGTATGGCCGCGCGGCTCATGAAGAGCCGGACCGAACTGGGGGCCTTCCTGGACCCCATGGCAGATAAGCTGCTGATCGTTTCGGCCTTTGTTACGCTGGCTCTTCTTGGAATGCTGCCTGTCTGGCTGGTCATCATCGTCGTGAGCAGGGACATAATTCTTGCCTTGGGAAGTCTCATATTGTACGTAAACGGTTTTGACATCAAGGTAAGACCTTCCCTTGTCGGAAAGACCGCAACGGTTTTGCAGCTTTGCGTGGTGGTGTTTACGCTGCTGTTCATCGTCTACGGCGTGGAAGCGCGGTTTATGTCCGTCCTGTGCTGGACGACCGCGGCGGCCACCGTCGGATCTGGTCTGCAATACATTCTGCGGGGTATGAAGCTGACGGGCAGTCCATCGGGCAAGTCGTCCTGATTTTTTTGCCGTCCGAGACTCTCGGTGGCATACAGCAGCGAAGCAAAGCGTATATTTATTATGGGTCTTCTCCAAGTTGATGACATAAAAATTGGCCAAAAAATCATAATCACCGCACTATCAGCGGATTTAGT
>Ga0154442_1102_pt4 | contig 18200 bp, 18 predicted proteins | sample RifGroC2_FD_115946 | JGI IMG/M metagenome (GOLD analysis project Ga0154442, IMG submission 115946) | Nitrospirae bacterium GWC2_57_13
CCTGCCTCTACAACCTCACCGCCACTCCCCGCTCCTTCAGGTACTCCTTTGCCTGCCGGATGGTGTACTCCCGGAAGTGAAAGATCGAGGCTGCCAGGGCAGCGTCCGCCTTGCCCTTGGTGAAGCCGTCGTAGATGTGCGCCAGGTTCCCCACGCCGCCTGAGGCGATTACGGGGACCGTGACTGCCTCGGCCACTGCGCTCGTCAGCTCAAGGTCATATCCCGTTTTCTGGCCGTCCTGGTTCATGCTCGTGAGCATGAACTCTCCTGCGCCGTATTCTTCCATCATTTTTGCCCACTTGACAGCATCGATGCCCATGGGCTTGCGGCCGCCGTGCGTGTAGACCTCCCATCGTAGGGGCAAGGCATGCCTTGCCCCTACATCCAGGAACAAATGCCGGTACTGCGGAGCGTCGGCCCAGGTGAGCGGGGGCTTGAAGTCCGGGTCGTGAGCCACCACGCGCTTCGCATCGATGGCAACGACGATGCACTGGCTGCCGAAACGCCGGGATGCGGCCTTGATGAACTCGGGGTCGTGCACGGCTGTCGTATTGATCGAGACCTTGTCCGCACCCGCAAGCAGCAGGCTCCGGATGTCGTCGAGGTTCTTGATGCCGCCGCCCACGGTGAGGGGCATGAAGACCTGCTCAGCGGTCCTGCGCACCACGTCGAGGATGATGCCTCGCTGCTCGTGGGAGGCTGTGATGTCCAGGAAGGTGAGCTCGTCAGCGCCCTGCTCGTCATAGAACTTGGCGTTCTCCACGGGGTCGCCCGCGTCGATCAGGTTCACGAAGCTCACGCCCTTTACCACTCTGCCTGCCTTCACGTCCAGGCAGGGTATGATCCGTTTGGTCAGCATAGTATTCTCACGTAAAGAACAGGGTCAAGATCGGTCTCTCGCAGAGGCGCAGAGTTCGCAGAGAAGGGCTTTATAATACTCTGGCTTCTGGTTAAAGCCAAACCTTAAAGATTTTGATCTAACTCAGCGACCAATTGCCTCTTCAGGTTCATCCGTGTGTATCCGTGTCAATCCGTGTCCAAAAGGACCGTTCCTTGCTTTTCCTTCGCGTCCTTGGCGGTTTCGCGGTTCCAAGGTCTTGGTCTTATGCAGTAACCTCTGCGCACTCCGCGTCTCTGCGAGAACAAAGGGTTGCCTCGCTACGCGCACATGCCCGCGGAATTGATGAAAGCAATGGCCTTCTTCAGGTCCAGGGACCCGCTGTAGATGGCTTTGCCCGTGATCACGCCCTCGATGCCGCAGTGCTTGATGGCCATGAGGTCGATGATGTCCTGCATGCGCGAGACGCCGCCCGAGGCGATGACGGGGATCGTCAAGGATTCGGCAAGGGCCTTCGTGGCCTCGATGTTCGGGCCTGAGAGCATGCCGTCGCGCTTGATGTCCGTGTAGATGACTGCGATGATGCCGTATCCCTGCATCTGCTTTGCCAGGTCCGTTGCCTTTACCTTCGTGACCTCAGCCCAGCCCTTGATAGCCACCATGCCGTCCTTTGCGTCGATGCCCGCGATGATCTTTCCGGGGAACTCCTTGCAGGCCTGCTTCACGAATTCAGGGTTCTCGATGGCCGCTGTGCCCAGGATGATCCTGTTGATGCCCACCTTCACCAAGGACCGGACTGTGTCGAGGTCCCGGATGCCGCCGCCCACTTCGATGGGTATCCTGATGGCCTGCCGGATGGCTTTGATGGCATCAAGATTCCGGGGCGTGCCGGCGAACGCGCCGTTCAGGTCCACGACGTGCAGCAGCTCCGCGCCCTGGTCCTCCCAGTGCTTCGCCATGCTGCCGGGGTCGTCGGAGTAGGTCGTGGCCTTGTCCATGTGCCCCTGCTCCAGGCGGACGCATTTGCCTTCTTTGAGATCTATCGCGGGAATGATCAACATAAAAACCTCAAATCGCTCAGCCATGGAGGCCACAGAGAATATCTTGGGACGCAGATCATCGCAGATTAAAAACAAAAGCATGGGGACACGGATTTGCACGGAAAAGTCGGATCAAGAGTTAAAAAAATCCGAATGTACAGATTTTATCCGTGTCCAACTCCGTTGTCATGTTTTCATGTTGCCAAAACGCTTCAGGATCGACAGCCCCAGGTCCTGGCTCTTTTCCGGGTGGAACTGGACGGCGAAGATATTGTCCTTCCAGATGCTCGAGACGAACTCCACGCCGTAGTCCGTGGTCGTGGCGATCACTCCCTTGTCCTCAGGCACCACATAGAAGGAATGCACGAAGTAGAAGTGGCTTCCCTCGGGAACGTCGGCCAGCGCCGGAGGCCTCCGCTTGATCGAGACATCGTTCCAGCCCATGTGCGGGACCTTCAACGCGCCGAATGCAGGGCCTTGAAAGCGGATAACCTTTCCCTTGATGATGTCCAGGCCCTTTGAGATGCCGAATTCCTCGCTCTCCGTAAAGAGGAGCTGGAGGCCCAGGCAGATGCCGAGGAAGGGTTTGCCCGACGAGATGCTGTTGCGCACCGCTTCGATCAGTCCGTACTCCTCCAGGTTGCGCATGCAGTCCGGAAAGGCGCCCACGCCGGGGAGCACCACCTTCGAAGCGCTGCTTATGACCTTCGGGTCGCGGGTGACCAATGCGTCGTGGCCCATGCGTTCGAAGCCCTTCTGCACGCTCCGGAGGTTGCCCATGCCGTAATCGATAATGGCGATCATATGAACCTTAATGCACTGGAAATTGCAGGTCGGAAATTTAAAATTTTCAATCTTCAACTTCCAATTTTCAATTCGACATTCAGAGAATGTCGTTATATTTTTCCCTTGGTCGAGAGCACGCCCTTGACGCGGCTGTCCACTGCTGTTGCCTGGTCCAGGGCGCGGCCGAAGGCCTTGAAGATGGCCTCGAGCATGTGATGCACGTCGCGGCCATAGAGGATGCGGATATGCAGGTTCATGCCTGCATGGTTCACCACGGACCGGAAAAAGTCCTCCACCAGCCCGGGGTCGAATTCCTTCAGCCGGTACTTTTTCGGCAGTTCCACCTGGTACACCAGATAAGGACGGCCCGACAGGTCAAGGGACACCTGGGCAAGCGTCTCGTCCATGGGCACCGTGGCCTCACCGTAGCGTTTGATGCCTGCGCTGCTTCCCAGGGCCTTGCGCAGGGCCTGGCCGAAGACGATGCCCAGGTCTTCCACGGTGTGGTGAAAGTCGATGTCCGTGTCTCCCTTGGCCTTGACGCTGAGGTCGAAGAACCCGTGGCGCGCGACATGGGACAGCATGTGGTCCATGAAGGGGACGGAGGTGCGCACCGAGTACTGGCCTGTTCCGTCCAGGTTGATGGAGACGGCGATGTCCGTTTCTTTAGTCTGTCGTTCGATCTTCGCTGTGCGTTTCATGAGAGATCCTTTTTTATGGGACGCGGATAAAGTCTGATAAAGGCGGATCAAATCTTAGTTGCTCAAGAGTTAAATTCTGATTAAAAGGTCAGGCAGTTTTCTCGCAAAGGCGCCCCCGCTCTGCATCTATTAGTATTTGATACGGGACGGAGCAAGCGCGCAAAGAAAAGCTCAAAAAAATATTTCTCGCACCCCGCTCCGTATCATACATCGTATGGATGCGGGACGGAGACGGAGACGGCGCTGAGCTCGCAGAGAAAGACAGGATAGTCGATCCTAAAACCTTCATTGAAAAGGCTGTTTTCTCGCCAAGGCGCAAAGGTCGCAAAGAAAAACGGTATTCATGGATTAAAACCTTCGCGTCCTTCGCCGTTCCCAACTCAGGGTCTTACGTTCGTCTGCCTTTGACTTATCCGCGTAATTCTGCGTTTACCCCGTTAGAAGATTCTTATTTCTAACGGGGTAAATCTGCGGCCAAATTCGGCTATTGATCTATCCGTGTTCATCCGTGTGAATCCGTGGCCAAAATGCCCTGCATCTGCCCTATGAATTCGTTGTTCTCTTCCGGCGCGCCCACGGTCACGCGCAGGCAGTTCCTGAGCGGTCCGGGCCGGTCCAGGTTCTTGATCAGGATGCCCTGCTGCTTCAGCATCGTGAAGATGCGTGTGGCGCTGCCGTTTGTCCGGAAGAGGATGAAGTTCGTCTCCGAGGGAAAGGGAGTGATGCCCTGCAATCGTGACAGGGCATTATATAATCTTCCCCGCTCTGAAATCAACAGTGAAATCTGGGCCTTGAGCGTTTCCCGATGTTTCAGGACGGCGATCCCCGCAGCCTGGGAGAGGACGTTGATGTTATAGGGCAGCCGGATCTTATTCAGTTCTTCGATTACCTCTGGGGCCGCAGCAAGCATGCCGACGCGCAGGCCCGCAAGGCCGATCTTGGAAAGCGTGCGAAGCACGATCATGTTTGGGTGGCGGTCAAGAAAGGGCAGGAAGCTCTTTCCCGAAAAGTCGAAATAGGCTTCGTCGATCACAACGGCGGCATTTACGCTTTCCAGGACCTTCCGCACCGCGTCGTCGGCAAAACGGTTGCCTGTGGGGTTGTTGGGGCAGGCAAGGAAGATGACCTTTGCCTTCACCTGCTTCGCTTTTTTGATGAGAAGGTCCGCGTCGAGGGAAAAGTCCTTCCTGAGCGGGACCGTTGCCACGGCCTGGGAAAGGGCGCGGGACGTGATTTCGTACATGGCAAAGGTCGGCACGGGAATGAGCACAGGCCCGCCAAAGGCCAGGACCACGGCCTGGATCAGTTCGTCAGAGCCGTTGCCAAGGATCATCCGCTCTGCGTCGAGGCCCCAGAAATCAGCAATAGCCTTTTTCAGCTCCTTTGCAGACGGGTCGGGATAGCGGTTGATGAGCGTCCTCTCGATGGCCTCGGCTACATCCCGGCGCACATCCGGGGGCAGCGGAAAGGGGTTTTCCATGGCGTCGAGCTTGACACGCACAGGCTCCTCAACGATGTGGTAGGCCGTGAGCTTGCGGACCGCGGGCTGGACGAGGCGGGAAATGCTCTTTGTTGTGGTCGATTTCGGGCTCATTTTGCGTTACACTATACAGGAAAGAGCAGGGCCGCTCAAGGAGAAAAACAGAAACGAAGGACTATCTTCTTATTAGCCACGGATTGACACGGATGGGCACGGATGGGCACGGATATAGTGTGGACCCGCAGAGGGCATGGCGCATGGAGCAGAGGGTTGTCACCGCTCTGCGCTTTGCACTATGCTCTATGCTTCTTCACGTGTTCATCTGCAAATATATCCTGATTATTTATCGTCCATTATTTTAAGGATTGACAGGGCGCGCAATGTAGTACATAATGTAGTACAGAAAGGGGGCTGCTGTGCCGTCAAGTACGCGTTTGGACAAGGAAACCGAGGAACTGCTGAGGAAAGCCGCTGAATATTCGGGCGTTACAAAGTCCGAACTGGTGCGGGAATCCATTCGGCAGTACTGCGCCCGGATCGTCGAGCAAAAGCAGAAAACGCCATGGGAAATATACCAGTCCATTCAAAAGAGCGAAGGAAGCGGGCACGGAAGCCGGATTAAAAACGCCAAGGCCATACTGAAGGCTCATCTGGAAGAGAAGCGGAAGAAATGGTCATTATAGACGCCGGTCCGCTTGTTGCGCTTTTTGACCGATCAGAGCATCTTCATCGCGTGTGCAGGGCTGCACTGGAAGAAGTGCATTCTCCGCTTATGACAACCTGGCCGGCCCTGACCGAGGCATTTTATTTTCTCAAAGGCTGGGACGTGGGGCAGCGTGAGCTCTGGGATTTCATTCAGTCCGGCGGAGTTCGAGTCGCTGATATTCCCGAAGAGCTGCATCCCCGCATGCGGGATTTGATGGCGAAATACTCTGACCTTCCCATGGACTTTGCCGATGCCTCGCTGGTGGTCCTCGCTGAAGACCTCAAGATCAGAACCGTCTTTACCCTGGACAAAAAAGACTTCTCCCAGTATCGTCCCAGGCACTGCAAGCATTTTGAGACCATTCCCTGATGAAGTCGGCAAAAAGAAAAGGCGGCCTTTTGGGCCGCCTTTGTTGTTCTCAGGGGATCACTTTGTTCAGAGGATACTCGACGATGCCCGTCGCTCCCCTGCGCTTGAGCCGCGGGATCAGGCCCCGTGCCTCTTTTTCGTCCAGGATCACCTCGAGGCTCACCCAGTCAGGGTCTGCCAGGTGCGATATCGTCGGGGCATGCATGGAGGGCAGGAGGCCGCAGACCTCCTTCAGGCTCGCCTTCTGCACGTTCATCTTGAGCCCCACCTTCTCCTCGGCGGCCAGTGCGCCCTGGAGCAGCATGGTCATGTTGTCGATCTTCTTTTTCTTCCAGGGGTCCTTCCATGCCTTCTTGTTCGCGATGATGCGCGTGGTGGATTCGAGCATGACCTCCACGATCCTGAGCTTGTTGGCCCGGAGGGAGCTGCCTGTCTCGGTAAGCTCCACGATGGCGTCGGCAAGCTGCGGAGGCTTCACTTCCGTGGCACCCCAGGAGAATTCAACGTCGGCCTTCACACCCTTGGATTTAAGGTACTTGGTGGTGTAGCCCACGAGCTCCGTGGCGATCCGCTTGCCGTTCAGGTCCTTCACGGATTTGATGGGCGAGTCCTCGGGAACGGCCACGACCCAGCGCACCGGCGTGAGCCCGCCCTTGGCGTACCGTAATTCCGCCACCTCGACAACGTCTGCATCCTGCTCCAGGATCCAGTCCTTGCCCGTGAGTCCCACGTCGAAGATGCCGTCGTCAACATACCGCGCCATCTCCTGGGCCCGGACAAGGATGCATTCAATGTCGGGATCATCGATGGTCGGGTAATAGCTCCGCGAACCCACCTGGATGCGGTAACCTGCCTTGGCAAAGAGCTTGAACGTGGCTTCCTGCAGGCTGCCCTTGGGCAGGCCGAGGCGAAGCTTTTGACTCGCAGTGGAAGCCGCCTTCGTTTTTGATTCTTTCGCTTTTGCGGTCATATGTTCTCCCCAGTCGTTACATTACATAACATATCGCGAGTAATTGTAAATTGAAGATTGAAAATTTGAAATTTTACATTTGCAATTTCCAATATTCAATAACAGGCTACCTCTTCGCCATTCTCACCCTGATTGTGTTCCCGTGCGCTTCCAGGCCTTCCACGTCGGCGATCTGCATCACCGCGTCAGCTACCTTGTCCAGGCCCTCTTTGGTGTAAAAGATCAGGCTCGATTTCTTCATGAAGTCCTCTGTCGAGAGGGGGGACGAGAACCGGGCTGTGCCGCCTGTGGGCAGCACATGATTCGGGCCGGCTATGTAATCTCCCACAGACTCCGGCGTGTAGTGCCCCAGGAAGATAGCTCCGGCATTCTTGATGCGGGCCAGGAGCTCGAAGGGTTTCTCCACGGCAAGTTCGAGGTGCTCGGGAGCGATGGCGTTCGAGATCTCGGCGGCTTCCTCCAGCGTTCCAGTCAGTACGATGATGCCGAAGCGGTCAATGGCCTTGCGGGCAATATCCCTGCGCACGAGCTTCGCCAGCTGCCGGTCCACTTCCGCATTGACCTTTTCAGCGATCTCCCTTGAAGGCGTGACCAGGATGGATGATGCCAGTTCGTCATGCTCCGCCTGTGACAGAAGGTCCGAGGCCACGAAGGCCGGATCAGCGCTGTCGTCGGCGATCACGAGGATCTCGCTCGGCCCGGCGATCATATCGATGTCCACCTGGCCGAAGACATACCGCTTGGCAGTGGCAACGTAGATGTTCCCCGGCCCCACGATCTTGTCCACCTTCGGGATCGTCGCCGTGCCGTAGGCCATGGCTGCGATGGCCTGGGCGCCGCCGATCTTGTAGATCTCGTCCACGCCGGCGATGTCTGCGGCCACGAGAATGTAGGGGTTCATGTTCCCGCCCGGAACGGGCGAGCACATCACGAGCTGCTCCACGCCGGCGATCTTGGCGGGCATGACGTTCATCAGAACCGTCGAGGGGTAGCAGGCCTTCCCTCCGGGTACGTAGACGCCTGCGCTCCGGAGCGGCCGGGCAAGCTGGCCCAGGATGACGCCATCGGCCTCCTGGTTCACCCAGGAAGTGATCTTCTGCTTTTCATGAAAGGCGCGGATGTTCTTTGCCGCCAGGCGGAGCGCGTCCACCTTCTTCGGCTCAACTTCGTCGTAGGCCAGCTTGATCTCGTCGGGCGAGACCTTCATGTCCTTCAGCGTGAGCTGGACGCGGTCGAATTTGGCCGTGTACTCAAGGACCGCCGGGTCGCCTTCGCGCCGCACCCGCTCGACCACTTCGCGCACCGTGGCGGCCACCTCCTCGGTGGCAGACTCGCCCCGGTCGATAATGCGCTTCAGCTCGGCGAGAGCGTCCTTCTGTTTCGAATCGATGATCTTCATAAATCCTCGTTCAGAGGTTACGGCTACGATGCCCGTATCGTTGCTCGGTTACGTTGTTCGTATGCTACGTTGCCGTCACCGAAGCCTGAAACGGGCCTCGTGACCGATTGACGGTACTATTTTCTATACTCTCCTAATATCCGCTCCCAGGGCCGACAGTTTCGCCTCGATGTTCTCATAACCCCGGTCGAGATGGTAGATGCGCGAGATCGTGGTCTCTCCCTCGGCTGCAAGGCCGGCAAGGATGAGCGACGCGCTCGCCCGCAGGTCCGTGGCCATGACCGGCGCACCCGAGAGCTTGGAGACGCCTTTCACGACCGCGGTCCGGCCGTCGTGCTGGATATCGGCTCCCATGCGCCGCAGTTCCGCCACATGGGTGAACCGGTTCTCGAAGATCGTCTCGTTGATCACGCTCGTGCCGCCGGCAATGGTCATAAGGCTCATGATCTGGGCCTGCATGTCCGTGGGAAATCCCGGATAGGGCATGGTCGTGATGTTCACCGGACTGATAGTTTTATTGCCTTTCACTTCGATCGTCGTCTCCGAGGTCACGACCTCGGCCCCTGACTCGCGGACCTTGGCCAGAAGGGCATCAAGGTGCTTCGGTTCGGCGTTTTTGACGACCACCGATCCTCTGGTGATGGCTGAAGCGATCACAAAGGTGCCTGCTTCAATGCGGTCAGGCATCACGCGATAGTTCATGGGCTTGAGACGCTCCACTCCCTGGATGCGGATGATGTCCGTGCCTGCACCCTCGATCTTTGCGCCCATCTGGACCAGGGCCTTTGCCAGGTCCACGACCTCGGGCTCGCGCGCTGCGTTCTCGAGGACCGTCTCGCCCTCGGCCAGAGCGGCCGCCATCATCAGGTTCTCCGTGCCGGTCACGGTCACCGTATCGAAGGTGATGGAAGCGCCCCGGAGCCGCTTCGCTTTGGCGATGACATAGCCGTGCTCTATCTCGACGGACGCGCCGAGCTTCTGGAGCCCCGCGATATGCAGGTTGATAGGCCTCGCCCCGATGGCGCAGCCGCCGGGAAGCGAGACGCGGGCTTTCCCGAACCGGGCAACAAGGGGGCCGAGCACAAGCACCGACGCCCGCATGGTCCTGACGAGGTCATAAGGCGCCTCGGGGTTCGACAGGGCGGAAGCATCGATCACGACCTCGTGGTCCGTCGCCTCGAAGGAAACACCCATGTTCACGAGGATCCTGCCGAGCGTCTTCACGTCCACCAGCGACGGGACGTTGGTGATCCGGTGCTTACCCTCGCACAGGAGGCCCGCGGCTATGATCGGCAGGGCGGCGTTCTTGGCGCCGCTGATCGTCACTTCGCCCTTGAGTTTTTTTCCGCCGTTAATGACAATTTTTTTCATAAGATAGGGAACCACCAATGAATACGGAATAACATGTTTATAAAATGTAACGAGTCACTGTTTCAGGTTTTCGGGACATGCCATAAGCCCCTCACCCCAGCCTCTCCCCGGAGGGGCGAGGGAGTTTGTTTATTTCCTCTCCCATCAGGGGAGAGGATTAAGGTGAGGGGTGGTTCAAATTTGACGTCGTTTAAAAAAATGACCCAAAACTCAAAATGATGCGAAGTATACGTTGTCACGCCTCATTTTATTTTTGCCACGATCAACCGGTCGATGCCGGCCAGGTCTTTTACTATCTCCGGAGGCCCGAACGCACCGCTCTGTCGAACCATCTCACTCAGCGCTTCTGCCTGGCCGATGCCCATCTCCATGATGAGCGATCCATCGGGCGCGAGAAATTCCGGCGCTCCTTCGATGATGCGGCGGTGTAACTCGGTCCCCTCAGGGCCCGCGAAGAGCGCCATGGCTGGCTCGAAATCCCTGACCTCAGGCTGGAGAGCATCCCGATCCGCAGCGGCGATGTAGGGCGGGTTCGATGCGATCACATCCACCCGTCCGGCGAGGTCCAGTTCCTGCAGCGGTCCGAAGAGGTCGCCGGTCAGGAACCGGATGCGGCCGGCCACGTCGTGGCGCCGGGCATTCTCCCGTGCCATCCCGATCGCCGCTTCAGATGCATCAGTGGCAAAGAAGCGGGCTGCAGGCAGCTCATGGGCCAGGCTCACGGCAATGCAGCCCGAGCCCGAGCAAAGATCGATGATGGTCTGCTGCCTGCCTGATTTCCCGCTGCTGCCCAGGTCCCTGAGAACGGTTTCAACGATCAGCTCCGTTTCCGGCCTCGGGACCAGCGTATCGCGCGTGACCGCGAAGTCGAGGCCCCAGAATTCCTGCGAGCCAGTGATATACTGGATCGGCTCCCGTGCCGCTCGCCGTTCCAGGACACTATCAAATCGTTCTTTCACAGCCTCATCGAGGCTCTCCCGCAGGCGAGCCAGCAGCCAGGCGCGGTCCCGTCCCAGCACATGGCGCAGGAGAAGCTCGGCATCGAGCCTCGGCTCCGGCACACCGTGGTTTCGGAGCAGTTTTTCAGCCTCTTGTATGGCCTGGGCGAGGGTCACGTTTTGGAACACGAAGGTAGGAGGGAGGGAATGTAAGAAGGTAAGAGAAATGCCTTCACCGCATCCATATTTCTTGCCCTCTTCCCTTCCTGACCTCTTACTTTCTCAAAGGTTTTTCAGCCTCTCAGCATTGTCCGCCGCAGCCAGGCCGTTGATGAACTCGTCGAGGTCCCCGTCGAGCACGCTGTCGAGCCGGTACAACGAGAGCCCGATGCGGTGGTCAGTCACTCTGCTCTGGGGAAAATTGTAGGTCCTGATCTTCTCGCTCCGTTCGCCTGTTCCCACCTGTGATTTCCGCTCCTGGGCGATCTCGGCATCATGTTTTGCCCGTTCCTTCTCGAGAAGGCGCGAGCGAAGGACCTTCATGGCCTTCTCGCGGTTTTTGGTCTGGGAGCGTTCGTCCTGGCAGGACACCACCTCATTCGTCGGCAGGTACGTGATGCGGACTGCCGAGTAGGTCGTATTCACGCTCTGACCGCCGGCGCCGGAGGAGCAGAACGTGTCGATGCGCAGGTCCTTGGCCTCGATCTGCACGTCCACATCATCGGCTTCGGGCATGACGGCCACAGTGATGGTCGAGGTGTGGATCCTGCCGCTCGCTTCCGTTGTGGGCACGCGCTGCACGCGGTGCACGCCGCTTTCGTATTTGAGCCTGCTGAAAACGCCTTTGCCCGTGATCTGGGCAATGACCTCCCGGATGCCGCCGACGCCCGAGGTGCTCATGTCGAGCACGGTGAGCTTCCACCGCTGCTTCTCGGCATAGCGAGAATACATGCGAAACAGATCTGCGGCAAAAAGCCCTGCCTCGTCACCGCCGGCGCCGGCCCGGATCTCAAGGAAAACGTTCCTATCGTCCCGGGGGTCCTTTGGAACGAGCATGAGCCGGAGGTCCTGCTCCATCCGGCCGCTCTGCGGCTGGAGCTGCTTCAGCTCCGCATCGGCCATCTCGCGAAGTTCAGGGTCGGCCTGCTTGTCCCTGATGATCTCCTCGGCCTCGGCGATCTGCCGCAGCACGTCGCGGTACGCGCGGTAGTGCGTCACGACGTCCTCGATGTCCGACCGTTCCCTGGAGAACTTGTGGTACTGCTGGTGGTCGGCGGCGACGGCAGGGTCCGACAGGAGCCTGGTCAGCTCATCATATTTTTCCGAGACAGCTTCTAATTTACTTAACATAGTTTACACACAAGCGGCCACCCCCGCTCCGTATCTATAACAATTGGATGCGGGACGGAGGAAGGCGCCAAGTCACGAAGGGGAACTTTTTGGAGAATCACCTTCGCGTCGACCTGTCTTTGTAGCGTGCGGCGTTTTATTTCCGGCAAACAAAAAACCCCGCTTCAGCGGGGTTCCGTTGCGAGGGCCTCGGAGAGGGCCTTGATGGCCACCTCGATCTGGTCGTCCGACGGCTCACGCGTAGTGAGCCGCTGGAGCCAGAGCCCCGGCAGGATGAAAAACTCCACCAGGGGGCGCCCCCGGTGTTTCGCCGTGAAGCGGATGAACTCGTAGGACAGGCCCGCAACAGCGGGCAGGAGCGCAAGCCGCGCTGCGGCTTTGGCCCAGAGCGGCCAGGTCCCCGGAATGAGAGAAAACATCACGATGGAGAGCACGATCACGGCAAAGAGAAAACTGGTGCCGCACCGGGCGTGAATGCATGAATGCTTCCAGGCGTTCTCTACGGTCAGTTCCGCGCCCGCCTCGTAGGCGGCGATGGCCTTGTGTTCGGCGCCGTGATATTCGAAGACCCGGCGGATATCCTTCATCAGCGATATGCCGGACACGTAGCCGAGGAACAGGGCGACCCGGAAGGCGCCGTCCGTCAGGTTGAACAGGAGGTTGCTGCCTTCCACGGCGCCGAACTTCATGCCGAGCAGCTTGGTGAGCAGGAGAGGAAGCGCCAGGAACAGCCCGAGGGAGAAGAGAACAGCGATTGCCACGGTCCCTGCCATGGCGAGCGTGCCGAGCTCTTCTGTTGTGCCGTCCTCGTTCTCGACGGCATGATTGGCCGAAAAGTTGAGGGCCTTGACGCCGAGCCAGAGGGCTTCGAAGAGCGCTGCCGTGCCCCTGATGAAAGGCTTCTTCAGGAGAGGGTATCGCTCGCCGACGGGCGTGATATCCTCCCGCAGCAGGGCAATATCAGCCTCCGGTCGTCCGCCCTTCCGGACCGCCACGATGAAGGCGTGAGGAGAGCGCATCATGACGCCCTCGAGCACGGCCTGGCCGCCTATGTTCAGCCTGTCTGGCACGAGAGAGCAACCCCACTGCCGGCGAGGGTCTACGCCTTCTTGTATTTTTTCCGGAACTTGTCGACGCGGCCTTCGGTATCGATGAGCTTCTGCTTGCCGGTATAGAAGGGGTGGCAGACGGAGCAGATGTCGAGCTTGAGCGTATCCTTGGTGGACCTGGTCACGAATGACTCACCGCAGGCGCAACTGACCGTCACGGTCTTGTAGTCAGGATGAATTCCTTCTTTCATAATGCCTCCCTAACAATGTTCATGGTTCGCGGCGCGGGCTGTCCGGGGATTTGCCGGAGCCGGGGGATTTACTTCCGGCACCCCGCCTTACGGTAATAGAGCAGAAATACTATACCAAACACCGTAAAATTACAAGAGAAAAAAATGTCCCGCATGGTTCAAAGGCGCCCGGGGGGTACCGTGGGAAGCCCCTCAGGAGCCCTGCCGGGCCGGTCTTCCGGACGCAGCTGCAGGCCGAGGCCCCCGTTTTTTCCGCTTATTTGTTCATGGAATCCAGGAAATCTCGGTTCGTCTTGTTCTGCTTCAGCTTTTCGAGCAGGAACTCCATGCTTTCCACCGTGGAGAGGGGGTTCAGGACCTTGCGCAGGATCCACATGCGATTGAGGTCGTCCTTGTCCACGAGCAGCTCTTCCTTGCGCGTGCCCGAGGCATTGATATCGATGGCCGGGAAGACCCGCTTGTCCACGAGCTTCCGGTCGAGGTGGAGTTCCATGTTGCCCGTTCCCTTGAACTCCTCGAAGATCACGTCGTCCATGCGGCTGCCCGTGTCAACGAGGGCCGTGGCGAGGATCGTCAGGCTGCCGCCTGTCTCGATGCTGCGCGCAGCGCCGAAGAACCGCTTGGGCCGCTGCAGGGCATTGGCATCCAGACCGCCGGAGAGGACCTTGCCGCTCGCCGGGATGATGGCGTTGTGGGCCCGGGCCAGGCGCGTGATGCTGTCGAGCAGGATCACCACGTCCTTCTTATGCTCCACCAGACGCTTGGCGCGTTCGCTCACCATGTCGGCGACCTGCACGTGGCGCTGCGGCGGCTCATCGAAGGTGGAGCTGATGATCTCGGCCTTTACCTGGCGCTGCCAGTCCGTCACTTCTTCGGGCCGCTCGTCGATGAGCAGCACGATCAGCATGACCTCGGGATGGTTCTTCAGGACCGCCTTGGCGATGGACTGGAGCAGCATGGTCTTGCCGGTGCGCGGCGGCGCCACGATCATGCCGCGCTGACCCTTGCCGATGGGCGTGACGAGATCTATGGCGCGGGTTGTGTATTCCGTGGGGCTCGATTCGAGCCTGAGCTTCTGTTCGGGATAGTAGGGGGTGAGGTTGTCGAAGAGGATCTTGGTCCGCGATATCTCGGGGTCCTCATAATTGATGTTGTCCACCTTGAGCAGGGCGAAGTACCGTTCGCCCTCCTTCGGGGGCCTGATCTGGCCGGAGACCGTGTCGCCTGTCCGGATGTTGAACCTCCGGATCTGGGAGGGCGAAACGTAGATGTCGTCGGGGCCGGGCAGATAGTTGTAATCGGGCGCCCGGAGGAAACCGAAGCCGTCGGGCAGGATCTCGAGCACGCCTTCCCCGAAGATCATGCCGTTCTTCTCGGTCTGGGCGTTCAGGATGGCGAAGATAAGGTCCTGCTTGCGCATGCCGCTGGCGCCTTCGACCTTCAGTTCGTTCGCCATTTCGGCAAGCTCGGCGATGTTCTTTCCTTTGAGTTCTACGAGGTTCATGACATTACTCCTTGGCCTGCGGTCCCGCAACGGCGGGATGAGGCCGGCTGACGAAGAGGTGGGATGAGATGCAGAGTATGTATCTCTTGAAATAGTAAATAGGTGTGGGAATTCATCGGATATTCAGCGTGAATGAGCGTTTACCTGCGGTCCTGTCAATGCGCGATATTTTCGGGAAGGGTGAGCCTTTCCGCGTGTGTTTAATGGAATGTATCTGTAATCTATCCTGAAAGTTCTCGCTGGAGTTGAAAGTACGCTGGAGTGTGTTTTGGTCAGGGCGTCTTGATTTCTTGGCCGAAACTATACCGCACAAAAACCGGTTTGTCAATACAATTTTAGCCCCTGTCCTTGCGGATGCCTTGATTTTATGATACCTTCATATTCGACCGGTGTTCAGCTGGCGCCGCCGGGCAATGGTATCATGATTCGCAGGGCAAGGGAGGCACATGCCGCTGTATCAATACAAGGCCCGCAACAAGGACGGCGCGCTGCACACGGGGACCATGGAAGCCGGCAAAGCCGACATCGTCGCGGACCAGCTGGCAGCGGCAGGCTATCTCCCCGTGCAGATCACGGAGCAGGCGGCACCGGGGCTGGCCCAGGCCGATGTGTTCGGCGCGCTGAGGCGCGTTTCGTCCCAGGACCTGATCATCTTCAGCCGGCAGCTCTCGACGCTCGTGAGCGCCGGCATTTCCTTTCTCCAGAGCCTGTCCACGATCGAACGGCAGTCCGAGAATCCCCTGCTCAAGAAGGTCGTGGGCGATGTGCGGCGCGATGTGGAAGCAGGCAAGTCCTTTTCCGAGGCGCTCTCCCGCCACCCCCGCGTTTTCAGCAAAATGTACATAAGCATGATCCGCGCCGGCGAAACAGCGGGCATCCTGGACGATGTGCTTGAGCGGCTGGCCCTTATCGCGGAGCACGACGCCGAGACCCGCGCCCGGGTGAAGGCCGCGGTCCGCTATCCCATCATCGTCGTGGTGGCCATTTGCCTGGCTTTTGCGTTCCTCGTGAGCTTTGTTATTCCCAAGTTCGTAGTGATCTTCAGCAGGCTCAAGACCGAGCTGCCGATGCCCACGCGGGTGCTGATCGGGATCAATTACGTGGTGCAGAACTACTGGTTCATTATCCTGCCGGCCATCATTGTGCTGATCGGCTTTGTGATCTGGTATGTGCGGACGCCCGGAGGCCAGTGGCAGTGGGACCGGCTGAAGCTCCGTCTGCCCATCTTCGGGATGCTGTTCCAGAAGGTGGCCTTGTCGCGCTTTGCACGCATCTTCGGCGCCATGCAGAAGAGCGGTTTGTCCATGATGCTTACCCTCGAGATCGTGGCCGAGACAGTAGGCAACGTGGTGATCTCCCGGACCATCGACGAGATGCGGGACAACCTTCGCGACGGCAAGGGCCTTATGGGGCCCATGGAGTCGTCGGGCCTCTTTCCGCCCCTGGTGCTCCAGATGTTCGCCGTAGGCGAGGAATCGGGCCAGATCGACAACATGATGAACCGCGTCTCGGACTATTACGATATGGACGTGGAATACGCCCTGCGCAACCTCTCGACCATGATCGAGCCCATCCTTATTTTTTTTATCGGCGGCATGGTCCTGTTTTTGGCACTCGGCATATTCCTGCCCATGTGGAATATGATCAGCCTGTTCAAGCAGTAACCAGTAACGGCGGAATTGCGCACTGCACGCAATTGCAGGACTTTGACCGGCGGTTCCATTGATGCGTGATACCCTGAAAAGTTTCTTCCAGTTCCTGACCTCCAAAAAATACCAGCTCAGCCTCGCCATTTTGATCCCGGCCTTTCTTGTCCTCTTTGCCTTCGGCCCCCTGTACGTGGCGCTGATCCAGGTTCAGGGCATGGTTGATGTCGGGGCGTCCGACACTACGGCATTCTCCAGGGCCCTTCAGAATACTGAGGGACTGCTCCGGACAATGCTCTGGGTCTCAGTGGCTGCAGCGGCAACAGCGGGATTGGCCCTTGCCTACTCCATTCTTTCTCCGCTCAAAAAGTTTGCTCTGGATTCGCGATTGCTGATCGGAGGCAAGGGGAATGCGGAGAAGGAATTCACGGACGAACTGGGCATTCTCGGCAAGGACATCAGCATCATGATGAGCTCTCTCGGCCGCCACATCGCCATTCTCGAAGCCATGTCAGGGGGCGTCATTGCCTTTGACCGGGACGGCCGGGTTACGGCGGTCAATCCGACGGCGGAGCGGCTCTTTGCAAGGCAGTCTTCGGACCTTCTCGGCAGGCAGCTCCCCGATGTCTGCCGCAGGATCGTGCAAAGTCCGGACATGGAGCGGGTCGTCTTTGATGGGCTTCGCCACGGCAGGGCTTATTCTTCCCATGAGGTCCGGATCAGCTCCCCGGGCAGAAAGCATATTGTCGCCGGCCTCACCACGTCGGTGTTGAAGGGCGTGGATGGACTGACAGCCGGTCTCGTGGTCAACTTCATGGACCTCACGAGCATCAGGGAGATGCACCAGGACCTGCAGCAGAAGCTGCGGATGGCGGGCCTCGGGCGGCTTGCCGCAGGCGTGGCCCATGAGATCCGGAACCCTCTCGGCGCCATCAAGGGCATGGCGCAACTCATCCAGGAGGGCTCTCCTGATTCGGACCAGCGAAAAAAATACGCCGGCATCATTGAAGGGGAAACAGACCGTCTGAACAAGGTTGTTGAGGACCTGCTCGGACTGGTTCATGGCGCGACGGAGCGTGTTCCCTGCGATATCAACGCGTTGCTGATCCAGGCTCGGGACCTTGCCTCGCACGGCCTGGGTGACAGGCAGCTGCAGCTCTTCGACGAGGCGGGCACTGTCTCCGTCATCCTGGGGGAGCGAGCGAGGCTTCAGCAGGCGTTCCTGAACATTTTTCTGAATGCCTTTGAAGCTGTGCCGGACAACGGCAGGGTGCGGCACAGCACTTCGTACCAGACTGCGGGCGGCATGGTCAGGGTGGAAATCGGGAACACGGGGACGACGATCACGCAAGAGGTGAAGGAGCGCATGTTCGAGCCCTTTTTTACCACCAAGGAGAAGGGATCGGGCCTCGGCCTTTCCATAGCCCACCAGATCATCGCAGCTCACGGTGGCTCCATAACAGTGGAGAGCTCCGATGAAGAGACGGTGATCCAGGTGCTGCTGCCGGCAAGGGGTTAAAGGACTAGAGACGAGGGCCGAGGGAAGGGCATCATGATCGCAGCCTTTTGACATCGGACTTGAGAAGCTGAAACCATGAAAATAACAAAAGTCCTGATCGTTGATGATGAGCCGAATATGCGTTTCTTTCTGTCAGAGGCGCTTACGAAGGAAGGGTATGCCTGCAATGAGGCCGGTGACGGGCTGCAGGCGTTGGAGCGGATACAGGAGGACCTGCCGGACATCGTGGTCCTGGACCTCAAGATGCCGCGCATGGGCGGCATGGAGGCGCTAAGGAAGATCC
>Ga0154442_1039_pt1 | contig 18053 bp, 16 predicted proteins | sample RifGroC2_FD_115946 | JGI IMG/M metagenome (GOLD analysis project Ga0154442, IMG submission 115946) | Nitrospirae bacterium GWC2_57_13
TCGAGTAGGCGGGGGCCTCACGGCCCCAGCCTCTCACACCACCGTACGTGCCGTTCGGCATACGGCGGTTCATGCAAGGTTTAGAAGACGTTGATGCTCTGTAAGAAGGCTCATGAGTCCCTGTTGTTGCAGCCATTTGGCTGTTACCGCAGCGTTCATGTGCGATGCTCCGGCATTCCACCATGGCCCGCGGCCATTGTAGGCCGAGGTATAAGCCCTTGCCCGTTCTATCCCTCGTGCGATCATCTTCCTGGCTCTGGTCCTCGGCGTCTTCCATTGCCGCCACAGGATCAGGCGCAGTTTCCGCCGTATCCATTGGTCCAGTTCCTCGAAAACGTTCTTTACTTGGGATAGCCGGAAGTAGTTCACCCATCCGCGAAGAAAGATCGTCAGCTCGTCTGCCACCTTCGACAGGGAGCGGCCTCGTCCTTTGCGGATGATTTCCCTGACCCGCGCCTTGGCTCTCTTGATGCTGTTCGGTGACACCTTGAGCTTTGGCTTGTGATGCGGCGTCATGGTGTACCCAAGGAACTTGCGGTTCCCGGGGCGATCTACCGCGCTCTTTTCTTTGTTCACCTTCAGGCGAAGCTTCTTTGCAAGGAATCGGGTGATGGACTGCATCGCCTGTTCCCCGGCCGCCTTTGACTTGACGTAGATGTTGCAGTCGTCGGCGTACCGGCAGAAGCGGCGGCCTCTTCGTTCCAGTTCCTTGTCCAGATCATCCAGTAAGATGTTGGACAGAAGCGGCGAGAGCGGGCCGCCTTGCGGAGTCCCTTCTCCGTGGTCATGGATGACTCCATCGATCATGATGCCGGCCCTGAGGTAACGGCCGATGAGCCGAAGAAGCCTTTTGTCTTTGACCCGCCTGGCCACCCGTGCCATGAGCACGTCGTGGTTGACGCGGTCGAAGAACTTCTCCAGGTCCATGTCCACCACATAGCGATAGCCTGCTTCCACGTGATTCCGGGCTGCCTTGACTGCATCGTGGCACCCGCGTCCGGGTCGGAAGCCGTAGCTGCTTTCGCTGAAGTGGGGGTCGAAGATAGGGGTGAGCACCTGCAATATCGCTTGTTCAATGAACCGATCGAGCACGGTGGGGATCCCGAGCGGCCGCATTCCCTTTCCGTCGGGTTTCGGGATTTCCACCCGGAGCACGGGCGAGGGGATATACGTCCCGCTCAGCAACTCTTCCCGGATGCGCGGCCAGTTCGTCTTAAGGTGAGGCGTGAGTTGTTCGACGGTCATGCCGTCTGCTCCCGGCGCTCCCTTGTTCGACTGGACGCGGCGTAGGGCTGCTATCAGGTTCTCACGGCGCAGTACCTCCTCTATAAGCTTCGTCGCTTCCGGCTGGGCGTTCTCCTCTGCCGCCGCGGACGCTTGACGCTCTCTCGCCGTATTCTCGCGGCTTCCGTCCGCTGCCTTCCGGGAGTCCTTGGGCATCTCAGCCCTCTTTTGTGCGTCTCCTGCGTCCATCGAGGTTTCGGTTCCCCTCCGTCCTTCCATGTTCGGGCCTTCATCCCGTGCGCGGGACTACTATGCCCTCGGCTGACTTCTGCATGCTCATCCCGCCGTCTCGTGACGGCGGTAGCCGATGGCAAGCGTGCAGACCTCCCCGGGTATTGCGCACCCACTTTCTCCCCATGTACCCGTCGCATCTACTTCCGCGCCTTCCGGATGACTATCGGGCTTTGAATTTCTTTGCCTTCTCGCCCAGACGCGGCTGCCTCGTATGCGCTTCATGTTCTTCGGGCCGGGGATTTGCGTACCGCTTCCTTCAGACCCCGCCTCGCGGCGGCAGCCCTTGCGGTTCGGCTAACGGTTCCCGTCATCAGGGTCCGTAGAGGACTTGCACCTCCGAGTGAGTGCGCCCTGCCGGGCGCACAAAGAAAAGGCGGATGGGAAACCCATCCGCCTTTTTCATTGATATCCTGCTGCCACGTCCTTGTCGACTAAGCCCACCGATTCCGTCGGTCTGTTGGCCGGGAAGATGAATCGCCGGTCCTGCCGCCCTGGTGCTTCACTTCACGATAGGGCGCCCGGCCTTCTCCGAAGGATGAACTCTTTTTCCCTCCCTGGCTCCGCTCGCTCCGCGCCCCGAACTCGGGCTTCCGTGTTTCAGAACGGCCGCGTGCCGGCGTCCATGATCCCTGCGTCCGCGGCCGGCCCGTCGATGCGCCCGGCCTGCCTGACGACTGCCTGCCCCTGCTGTCGCCGCCTTTCGGCGCGCGCAGCGCATACCGCGGCTCCAGGCCCGCGATCACGAGGCGCGGCAGGGTCTGGCCGATATACCGCTCAATGCGGTTCAGGGTATCGAGCTCCCTGCCCGAAACAAAAGAGATCGCGATGCCGGTGGCGCCGGCGCGGCCCGTGCGGCCGATGCGGTGCACGTAGTCCTCGGCGTTCTTCGGCAGATCGTAATTGATCACATGGGTGATCCCGGTGACGTCCAGGCCCCGGGCGGCAACGTCCGTTGCCACGAGCAGCCGCACATTCCCCTGCTTCATCTTCGTGATTGCGCGGGTCCGCGCTCCCTGGGTCATGTCGCCGTGCAGGGCCATGGCCGAATGCCCCTGCTCCGAAAGCTCGCGGGCAAGCTGGTCCGCGTGGCGCTTGGTGCTCGAAAAGATGATCGCCCGGGTCATCGCCTTGTCGGCGAGAAGGTGATGCAGCATCCTGCTCTTGTGCTGCATGTCATCGGCGGCATGGAGCTGCTGCTCGATCGCCTCGAGGGTGGTCTTCTTTCCCGCGATATCAATGCGCACCGGCTCCTTCAGCAGGCGCTTGGCAAGCGATTCCATGTTCCGGTCCCACGTCGCCGTGAACAAAAGCGTCTGGCGGGTAGCGGGTGTTGCCGAGGCGATGGTCTGGACCGCCTCGCTGAATCCCATATCGAGCATGCGGTCCGCTTCATCAAGGACCAGCAGTTCAAGGCGGGAAAAGTTCACCCGTCCGCTGTCCATGAGATCGATGAGCCGTCCCGGCGTGGCGATAACGATATCCACGGGCTGGGACAGGAGCCGCTGCTGCTCAAAGTAGGGAACGCCGCCCAGGATCGCTCCTGAACGGATGCGCATGAACTTTCCATAGGTGCGCACGGCTTCGCTCACCTGGTTGGCAAGCTCGCGCGTGGGCGTAAGCACGAGAATGCGCGGGCCCTTGCCCTTCAGGGTCGAGGGCGCGTTCAGGCGCTGGAGCGCGGGAAGCACGAAGGCCGCGGTCTTGCCCGTGCCGGTCTGGGCCGATGCGATCAAATCCCGGCCTTCCAGGGCCTTCGGGATCGCCTGCTCCTGGATCGGCGTGGGTGACGCATAGCCGCAGAGATTAATTGCCTTGATGATCGGTGCTGCGAGGTTCAAACTGGAAAACGACATACTTCTCCTTTTCAATGGAACAAATACCGACCGCCATTTTCAGAATGCAAAAATGATCGCCTCGCGCAGAGGCCGCTGAGAGCAACTCATGACAAAAGCATGAACGCTCCGCGTACGCCACGGGAAAACAGTGGTCGAACTGGTTAGTGTGCGGGCCGCAGGGATACACCGTATTCCTGAACCGAGGACGGCAACAGCACAAATATGACCGGCAAACCACATCGTTCGCCAACCAGAGGTGCTGCTGCAATTTCAGAGGGGAGACTGAAAAAGGGAAAGCAGAGGGGGTTAGTGATCGATGAATTGGGGCGGGATCAGGTCAGTGACCTCCCGCCTCGTTGTTGAACAGTCGTTGCATTATACGGGTTTCAAGATTAATAGCAAGTCTTTTTTGGGGTATCTGACCCGGATAGGCCGGAACAGTACGCCTTCGGCAAAGATGATCGGTAGCCGTGGACCGGCGTCCGGCGACTCAGGAATATATCCGCTCCGCCTCATTCAGGCGGTTCATCACCAGGAGAAAGGCTGTCCGGTCCTGGTAGGCGGACCGGACCAGGGAGTCAAAATCGCTCCCCGCGGCCCTGAGAAGGCTGGAATAATACCGTAGCATCGTGGCGATAAGGTCTTTCATGAGAGGCTGAATGTCTGAAGGGATGTCGTTAGAGACGGCCAGTCGGGCAGCATCAGGCTCGCGACCGTCCAGAATCGACGCCTCTGCTTCGCGCAGAGCGCTCCTCATGCTGCTCGATAATCCGTCTCTTCTGCTCTGCCGTCGCCATTGCCTTCGCGTCCCCTCCTCCCTTCAGATCAGCACCCCTCTGCAGCGAAAATTAATTTTCGCTCTTTTCTGTCTAGGATACAAGCCTGTTGTAATTATAGCGGTTGTCAAACATCCGTTTTTTCGATACAATGAGACCGTGCGTCTTGATCTGTTCCTCAAAACGGCCCGGCTGGTGAAGCGCAGGGTCGTGGCACAGTCCCTGTGCGAAGCAGGCAGGGTGCTCGTGAACGGCAGGGAGGCCCGCTCTTCACGGGAGATCAGGACGGGCGACAGGATCGCAGTTCACTATGCGGCTCGGACCGTCGATATCGAGGTGCTGATCGTTCCCGAGCGACCCGGCCGCATGAACAGCCCTGACCTCTATCGCGTATTGTCGGAAACGCGGGTCTCGGGCGGAGAGGAACCATGGAAAAGATCCCCTTCATAGCGATTACCATGGGTGACCCGGCAGGCATCGGGCCGGAGATCATTGCCAAGATCCTGGATACCGGCGAGGTGTTTCCCTTTTGCCGGCCTGTCATCGTGGGCGACGCAGGCGTGATGAAAAAGATCATCGCCGAGCTGAATCTCTCCCTGTCCGTGCGCGCCCTTTCATCCCTGTCCGAGGCTGACCCGGGGCCGGGCCGGGCCGACGTGATCGACCTGAGGAATGTGAATCCCGAGAAGCACGCCTGGGGCAGGCCGAGTGTTCCCTCGGGCAAGGCCGTGGTGGAATATGTTCGCAGGGCAGTGGACCTCGCCATGCGCGGCGAGGTGAGCGCTCTCACCACAGCGCCGATCAATAAGGAGATGATGAACGCAGCAGGCCATAATTACAGCGGACACACTGAGCTGCTTGCCGAGCTCACCGGCGCGAAGCACTTCGGCATGATGTTCGTCGGCGGGGGTCTGCGCCTCATCCTCGCCACGATCCATCACGCCATGAAGGACGTGCCGCGGCTCATCACCAAGGACCGCATACTGACCACGCTCCGCCTGGCCCACCGCGCCCTGGCCTACTGCGGCATCGACAAGCCGCGCATCGGCGTGGCCGCCCTGAACCCTCACGCAGGCGAGGGGGGCCTGTTCGGCTCGGAAGAGTGGGACCATATCCTGCCTGCCGTGCTCGAAGCGCGGGCCGAGGGCATCGATGCCAGCGATCCGCTGCCGGCCGACACGCTCTTTTACAGGGCCCGGAACAACCAGTTCGACATCGTTGTTGCCATGTACCACGACCAGGGCCTGGGCCCCCTCAAGATGCTCGCTTTTGGGAATGCCGTGAACGTCACCGTGGGCCTGCCGATCATCCGCACCTCCGTTGACCACGGCACCGCCTTTGACATTGCCGGCAAGGGCTGCGCAGACCCCGCCAGCCTCCTGGCTGCGGTCAAGCTTGCGGCCCGCATGTCGGGCCATCGGAATGACGATCAAAAGGAGGCTGCGTGAACAATCAGCCCGTACTGAGCCGCGCCCACATCTTCACGGCTGCGTTCTTCCTCATCTTCGTCGTCCTTCTCTTCCAGGTGTCACGACTCCTGGAACCGTTCCTTTCAGCGCTGATATGGGCGGCCATAATCGCCCTCGCCCTCCATCCGCTCTACCGCAGGACCGTCACTTTGCTCCGGGGCCGGCGAAGCCTCTCGGCCATTCTCATGACCCTGGCCACGCTCCTGCTCGTTATCGGCCCGGCCGTAGTGCTCTTCGTGATGCTGGCATCGCAGGTCGTGGATCTCTACCAGTGGACGGTCAAGTCCGTCCAGTCCGGCCAGTGGATGGACCTCTGGAACCGGCTTAAGGGGTCTGCTCTCGGCAGCCTGCTCGAACAACCTTTTGTTGCCCAGCTGGACATCAAAGGATTCCTGGTCAAGGGCCTGAGCCAGTTCTCTTCGGACCTTGCCGGTCAGGTCGCGGGCGCGCTGAAGAACATCCTTCTGCTGACCGTCAATTTCCTCATCATGCTCTTCGCGCTGTTCTTTTTCTTTCGCGATGGAGAGACCTATTACGCGACAGCCATGGAGATCCTCCCCTTTTCCGATGAACAGAAGCGCTCTATCACGGAGAAGCTCAGCGGAACTTTTTCCGCCGTCATCAACGGTATCTTTCTCATCGCCCTGCTCCAGGGCGTGGTAACAGGAGTGGGATTCGCCATCTTCGGGGTGCCCTTTCCGGTGTTCTGGGGCTTTCTTGCTTTTATTCTTGCCCTCCTCCCCATTGTCGGCGCGGCCGGCGTCTGGGCGCCGGGAGCGCTCTATCTCTTTCTTCAGGGATTTACGCTGAAGGCCGTCCTGCTCGGCATCTGGGGCCTGCTCCTGGTCAGCACACCGGACAATTTCCTGAAGCCCATCTTCATCGGGAAAAAAGCAAAGATCCCCACCTTCTTCCTGTTCATCGGGATCCTGGGCGGCCTCAAGGTCTACGGCTTTCTTGGCATCCTCTTCGGCCCCCTGGTGGTCACCCTCGTCATCGTTTTCGTCCAGATCTACCGTGAGGAATTTGCGAACCGATAGGCCCCGGCCCGGACGGCAACAGCTCAGGACAATAAGTAACCGCGTGTCCGGCATGCCGGACACGCGGAAAGCGTTTTCGGAAACAGGTCAAAATACGTCCCTGCTTTTAACCCGCATACATCTGTGAGTCGCCTTCGCGCGATCCGTGGTTATACGGTTTTGTCCTGAGTAGTTGCGTTTTGATCTGATCTTATCAGCTTTTATCCGCGTCAAAGCTCTTTGCAGATTTATACTCAGCATTCAGAAGGAGATTGAAGGAATGGAAGATCTTGCAAAATCAGACACCTGGCGAGTGTTCCGCATCATGGGCGAGCTCGTCGACGGGTTCGAGGCCCTGAACGGCATCGGCCCGGCTGTGACCATTTTCGGCAGCGCCCGCCTTGAGCCTGACTCGCCTTATTACCTCAAGTGTCACGAAGTGGCCGCAACCCTGGCCAAAAAAGGCTTTGCGATCATTTCCGGGGGAGGGCCCGGCATCATGGAAGCCGCCAACAAGGGCGCCCAGGATGCAGGAGGCCTTTCCGTGGGCCTGAACATCGAGCTTCCCCTGGAGCAGGACCCCAATCACTACCAGGACATCAAGGTTGAGTTCCGCTACTTCTTTGTGCGCAAGCTCATGTTCGTGAAGTACGCAGTGGGATATATCATCTTTCCCGGCGGCTTCGGCACCATGGACGAGCTCTTCGAGGCGCTCACGCTCATCCAGACCAGGAAGATCCGTAACTTTCCGGTGGTGCTCGTGGGGCGGGACTATTGGCAGGGGCTGTTCGACTGGATGAAGTCGACCGTTCTCGACAATGCTGCCATTGACCGGAAGGACCTGGATCTTTTCACGATCGTGGATGAGCCGGCCGAAGTGTGCGAGATCATTGCGCAGCGGTACAAGGACCGCACCACCGGCGTAGTGCAGGACCGCAGGGACAAATCACGGCTTGGGGTGTAGGGATGAAGGGGGGCCTTCTCCTTCGGCCTGCTTTGATTGATGCTTGCGCTGCCGCCGATGTTCCGCGATGGTCTTGATCCGCTCGGCCGCGCGGAGCGACCGGAACCAGCGCTCGATCTTTTCCCGGTAGATCATGGCGAACAGGATCAAGCCGATGCTCACGCCCAAGACCGTGAAAAAAGCGCCGTACCGGCCGACGCGTAAAAAGGTCCCGCCCATGGTCAGCATCGTTGTCCCGAGCAGCCGGCCCACGGTTGATACGAGCAGAAAGTCGCGCTGGCTCATGTGCCCCAGCCCCAGGATGTAGCACAAAAGGTCCTTGGGAAATCCGGGGATCAGGAACATCAGGAAGGCCAGGAACAGGCCCTTGTGCTTCATGATGTAATCATACTGGCGGATCGTATCAGCGCTCACGATCCGCTCCACCAGCGGTCGTCCGAGCAGCCGGGCAATGCCGAAGGCCAGCCAGGACCCGAGCGTCAGCCCGATCGTGGACAGCACGATGCCCCAGAGCGGCCCGAAAAGCACGCCGCCGGCAAATCCCGTCACTTCGCCCGGCACCGGTGCTGCCACGACCTGCAGCACCTGCAACCCGATAAAAATGAATGCCGCGTATCCGCGATGCTGCTGAATAAAGGAGATCAGCCGCGCCCGGTCCGTGAAGAGATCGAGCACGCCATAGTGATAGAGCACATACGTCACGAGCGCAAAGAACGCGATAACGAGCCCAAGGTTCAAAAATGTTCTTTTGTTGATGATGATCATTCGGAGATCCGCGCAGATGATTATTTCTTGAAGAGTCCGTCCAGCGCCGATCGCGCGGCATCCGCTTCGCGGCCCTGCGGCCCGGCGCCCTCCCTATCGATGAATTCAAAGAAAGCGCAGAAATTGGCCCGGTCCTTGATCTTCACGAGCTCCACGACCGGCTCCCGGCACTGCTTGGACGCCGCCGCGTCATAGAAGCGGCAGTTCAGGCAACAGTGGAGATCAGCATGGCACCGGGGGCACTCGTCCCGCCTGGCGGTCTTCTTTGTGGCGTCTGCGACCGCCTCGGCGCCGCAGGAATGGCAGGTCCTCATGGCCCATACTATAGCTGATTATCATCGCCTCGACAACAAAAAAGGGCTCACGCCGGCGCCTCCTTGTCCAGCACCTCGCGCATTTTGCGCAGCAGGGAGGCGGGCGAAAAAGGCTTGGCGAGAAATGCGAGGCCTTCTTCCAGGAACCCCTTGCGATGGATGATGTCGGCGGTGTAGCCGCTCAGGAACAGGGCCCGCATTGACGGGCTGCGCTCCCGGATCGCCTGATAGACTTCCCTTCCGTTCTTTCGCGGCATGATCACATCGAGAGCGACCAGATCGATGCTGCCGCTATGGGCCATGAACAGCTCCAGCGCCTCCTCGCCGTCGCGGGCCAGCACGACCGTATAGCCGCCGTCCTCCAGCACCTTCAGGGCCAGTTCGCGAATGAACTCGTCATCCTCGGCGAAGAGGATCGTCTCTGTCCCGCCGATCACGGGAGCGGGCGGCGGGATGTCGAGCGCCTCGGCCTCCTGGTCCACAACGGGCAGATAAATGCGGAACGTCGTACCCCGGCCCGGATCGCTGTACACATTGATCTGGCCGTTGTGCTGCTTCACGATACCGTACGCGATCGAAAGGCCCAGCCCTGTTCCCCGGCCCACCTCTTTCGTGGTGAAGAAGGGCTCAAAGATCCGCTCCTTCGTGTCCGCGGCCAGGCCCGCACCCGTGTCCGTGACGGACAGCACCATGTAGGTCCCGGCCTGGCCGAAGTCGTGGGCCCGCACATACTGCTCATCGAGCTGCACCAGCTCCGTTTCGATCAACAGCATGCCTCCCTCGGCCATGGCATCGCGGGCGTTCGTGCTGAGGTTCATCAGCACCTGCTCTATCTGTCCCGGATCGGCCATCACCGACACCTCACGCTCGGACAGAAAGATGCGAAGCTCGATGTCCTCACCGATTACCCGTGAGAGAAGCGATTGCACCCGCTCGATGACCTCGCTGAGCTTGATGGGCCGCGGGTTGATGATCTGCTTTCTGCTGAAAGCCAGCAAACTTCTGGTCAGATGGGCCGCCCGCTCCGACGACGACAGGATATGAGACGCGTACTGCAGCGCCTGTTCGTCCGATCCCAGCCTGGCCTGCAGCAGGCTGGTGTAGCCCATGATGGCCGTCAGGATATTATTGAAATCATGAGCCACCCCGCCTGCAAGCCGGCCCACGGCCTCCATTTTCTGCGCCTGCAGAAGCTGGGCCTCAAGCTTCCGCCGCTCCGTAATATCATTCAACGTCTCGATGACCGAAGTGATGGCGCCGTCCCGGTCCTGCATGGGATAGGAGCGCATCTCCATGTAGACAGGCTCATTTTCAGCATCCTGGTGTATATGGACGACCGAGCCGGGCATTCCGCTTTCAAAAGTATATTTTACCGCACACTCGACACCCGCCTGATGGCAGGGCCGATCCAGATGATGGAATATCTGATGACAGGTCTTGCCGATGATGCTGTTCGCCGGCAGGTTCACCTGCCGCTGCGCCGTCTCGTTCACTGCGAGGATCCGGAACTCACGGTCAACAGCAATGAGACCTTCGCCGATCGCTTCAAGGATGCCTTTGGTGAAAACCTCTGCACGCTCACGGTCCGCGACCTCCTGCTGCAGGTCAACGTTGGCCTTCTGAAGCTCCTGCGTGCGTTCTTCCACGCGGACCTCAAGGCCGTTGCGCGCCCGCTCCACTTCTTCGTGGGAATGCCGCAACCGCCTGTTCAACTTCTGCACGTACAGGGCTGCGCCCGATGTGGAAAGCAGCGCCAGCAGCGCGAAGAGCATGACATGCCAGTACTTCCTGACCACTTCGGAAGGAGTGACGTGACCCAGGTGCTGGTAGGGACCGACCTGCAGCTCCCGGAGGCATTCATGCACCGGCTGGTAGTCGAGGGGCGGCAGCCATCCCGTGATCCCTGCGGCCCGGGTAGCCTGGCTGTCCTTCGGCATCTGAAGCAGCGCGATGGCCACCTGCTTCGCAAGCTCGTCGGAGGTATGGTGCACCTTGGCAATGGGCCATTCGGGGTAGAGGCGCGTGCTCAGCAGAAAGGGAAACTGATCCGAATAGAGGTCCCGCGCGTCTTCACCGCTGTGCAGATGGACGTCAATGACGCGAAATTCCCGCATGTCGATTTTCTTTTCCTTCTCCATCCGCTCCAGGGTGTCGGTGCGGACCGTTCCGGCATCCACGTCGCCGTCCCGCACGGCATAGACCACGGCGTCGTGGGTGCCGCCGAAGTTGAGGCTGCTGAAATCGGAGAAGGGGTCGATGCCCTGCTCCTGCAATTCTCGCCAGGCCATGATCCATCCGCCAAAAGAGTTCTTCGTCACCGCCATGAAGGATCGGCCCCTGAGATCCGACAACCTGTTAATGTCCGTCCGGTCGTTCCGGACGAAGATCACACCGCCGAACACCGCATAATCGCCGTCCAGGCGGCGGTTCTTGAGCGTAAGGATCCGGTTCGCGCCGAACCGCGATTCGAGTTCCACATAGATCGCTGAATTTGCCAGCACAAAATCGACCTCGCCCCGCTCAACTGCTTTATTGATTGCGTCGAAAGAGAGCGGCACGATCGTAACGTGATGACGCGGCAGCTTAGCCGTGAGATATGCTGCGGTGGGACTCCACATCTCCAGACTTTTTGCTAGGCCCCGGTAGGCAAGGACGCCGATCTTGACAGATATTTCTTCACTGGATCCTGGTCTCGGCAGGAGCAGCAGAAAAAGCAGAACGAACGCGCAGAACGGCAACAGGAGGGAACGCAGGCATCTCCTGTAACTCGCTCTCTTCCATCTCGAAGCCGTTGTATAAAACGGTCGTTTCATAGGCAAGGGGGAGGCCGTCATGACCAGGCAGCAGTATGAAATGAGTGATAAATTGTATTATAGCAGTAATTACAGCCACCTATCTAGGAAATAAGCCCTAAGCGTTGACTTTTTAATGCGGCGCGTTTTGAACAACCTTCATAAAATGAGGGTTATTTTGTAAATAAAGTTAGGCCTCTGGACCCCCGGTAAGGCTGATCAGCCCCGGTAGAACCTATTTTTTTTTATCATTCGCTGATCTCAACACTCTTCTCCTGTCGCAACTATGCGCTCTTATCTTGCCGAATCGTATCCTCAACATTTCGGGCCGATAGACTTCAGAAACTCAAAGGCAATCACTGCGTCGCCGCGCGCTTGACAGGATGGATGTCTCATGTTACTTTGCATCCCATGATGCCGGTGATCGAAATTACAGATCTGGTCAAGACCTATCCCGGTGTGCGTGCCGTGGATGGTGTGAACCTGACCATCGAACAGGGCATCTGCTTCGGCCTGCTCGGCCCGAACGGAGCCGGCAAGACCACCGTCATCGAGATCGTAGAGGGCATCCAGCAGCCGGACTCGGGAAGCACGCTGTACAAGGGCGCACCTGTGGACGGGCGCTTCCGAAAGGAAGCCGGCATCCAGTTCCAGGTTACGTCGCTTCAGGAGTTCCTGACCGTGCGGGAGACGCTGAGACTGTTCAGGGATCTCTACCCCCGGACCATGGACATCAATGAGGTCATCGGGCTCTGCAGCCTCGAAGAGTTCCTCGACCGGGACACGCGCAAGCTCTCGGGCGGCCAGCGGCAGCGCCTCCTGATGGCGCTCGCGATCATCAACGATCCGGAGGTTCTTTTTCTCGATGAGCCCACGACCGGTCTCGACCCGCAGTCGCGCCGGAACTTCTGGGACCTCATCACGCTCATCAAGTCCCGGAACAAAACGATCGTGCTGACAACGCACTATATGGACGAGGCCTATACGCTCTGCGACGAGATCGCCATTATGGACCAAGGGAAGATCATTGCCCAGGGTACGCCGGAGCTGCTGCTGAAGGAGCACTTCGGCGACGTGGTGCTCCAGGTCCCGGAAGACGCCGTGAACGGAAAGATCGACGGACTGGGGCTGTGCACGTCCAAACAGCCTGGCTGGAGCGAGATACAGACCCGGGACGTCGATGCCACGATCAGAACGCTCCTGGACCGCGGCGTCTCGCTCAAGGGAATGAACATCCGGTCCTGGAGCCTGGAGGACCTGTTCATTAGGCTCACGGGAAAGAACCTGAGGAGCTAGACAATGTCGGCAGAGGAAAAAAAGGATCATATCCGCTTTACGCGGGTTAGGATATCGCCATGAAAAGATTTCTCGCGATCCTGCGCGCCAGGAACATGGAATTCATCCGCGACAAGTCGTCCGTGGGCTGGAATATCCTCTTCCCGCTCCTGCTTGTGCTCGGCTTTGCCGTCGTTTTCACCGGGGAGCCCAAGCCCCTGTTCAAAGTAGGCGTTATCGGCGACCCTGCCTCGCTGCGGCCTGCTGCTGCGGAGTTCTTCCAGACGAAGCACATACAATTCATCCCTGTCGACAACCTGGAAAAGGCCATCGACAAGGTCGACCACTTTCAGCTCGACATGCTGGTTGACCTGCGCGCAGGCAAGCGGTACTGGATTAATGCCAATTCGTCGACCGGCTATGTTCTTGAACGGCTGCTGGGCCGCGAAGGTCCGACCGGGTATCGGCGCCTCACGGTCCAGGGACGCGAGATCCGTTATGTGGACTGGGTCGTGCCGGGCATCCTTGCCATGAACATGATGTTCAGCTGCCTCTTCGGCGTGGGCTACGTGATCGTACGGTACCGCAAGAACGGATTTCTGAAGCGGCTCAAGGCCACGCCGCTGAACCCCTTCGAGTTCCTGTTCGCCCAGATGGTGTCGCGGCTGCTGCTGATCCAGACCATCACGGTGGCCGTCTATGCGGGATGCGACTACTTCATCCACTTCCAGATGCGCGGCTCCTATGCAAACCTGTTCCTCATCTCCCTCGTCGGCGCGATCTGCCTCATCTCCCTCGGCCTGCTCGTGGCCGCGCGGCTTTCGAGCGAGGAGCTTGCCGGCGGCGTCCTGAACCTGCTTACCTGGCCCATGATGCTGCTCTCCGGCGTCTGGTTCTCCCTTGAGGGAACGAACCCGGTCATCCAGAAGATCGCGCAGTTCCTGCCGCTGACGCACCTCGTTGACGGTGCGCGTTCGATCATGACCGAGGGTGCTGGTCTCGCTGAGATAGCCCCCCACCTCGCGGTCCTGACGCTCATGACAGCGGTCTTTCTCTCGATCGGTTCGCTTATCTTCCGGTGGGAATGATCCGAAAAGAGCATTTGGACACGGATAAAATCTGATAAGATCAGATAAAGACAAACAAAAAAACTCTTTGCTGTTGAAAAAGAATCCCCTTTGGGGTGAAGGCCCTTTCTGTCCGGATGCCTGGTTTGATCTGCGAAAATCTGCGTTTACCCCGTTAGAAAATTCTTATTTCTACCGGGGTGAATCCGCGGCCAACCGCTGTTTCCAGGATAATAGATACGGCAACGCTGTCCGACACCTGCAGTCCCGGTGCTCCGGCACCTTCAGCCTCATTCCTGTTGAGTTTCCCTCTTCTCCGTGGTATCGTGCCCGAACAGTTCTCAAGGAGGATGGACCATGGCGGCAAAAGCGAAACGGACCGGCAACTCTCTCTCGCGCCGGCTTCGCTTTCCAGCAGAGGAAAAACGGCTTCCCTGGCTTCCTCTGCTGCTCGACGGGTATGCCGTGATCGACACCGGCATCGATGTTGCGATGCGGCGGGAAGAGAAACAGCGTGGTTCAACGATCGCCTGCAGGCAGGGATGCGATGTCTGCTGTCGGCAGAAGGACATCCCCGTCTATCCTCACGAGCTCGTTGGAATCTATTGGTATGCCTCGGAACAGCTCGGCTCCGGCATCCGGGAGGTCGTGAAGCAGCAGCTGGCAGGCCGCCAGCTCGGTTCGCCCTGCCCCTTCCTCGTGGACCATGCCTGCGCCATCCATCCCCTCCGTCCTGCCTCATGCCGCCAGTTCAATGTCTTTACCACACCCTGCGCCGAAGGCGAGGACCCCTATTACTCCCGCCGACAGGACGTGCTGGAACCTCTTGAGGACTATCTGGACAGGGCTTTTGCAGGAGTGCTGACGTTCTATGGCGTGAAGGACAAGGCTGATCAGGCCCGCGCTGTCAGGACCATACGCCGCCAGATGCTGAACCTCCAGTCCTATGACTGGTCAAAGCTGCTCGCGGTCATGGAGCGGCCTGCAGCGGAACACTCCGTCACGTGACCTCGCCGCCCCGCTTCAGGATCTCCTCGATCTCTTCGGCCTTGTAGAGCCTCCCTGTTCCGGCGCCGGGGCAGTAGGACAGGACCTCCTTCTCCCACACGTTCGCCTCCATATTCTCGGGCCAGAAAGGCCAGGTGCGGCACTGACGCGGCCGGGCCGCGTACACGGTGCAGCGCTGTTCTCGGAAAAAGGGACAGTCCCTTCCCCCATCGTGCAGGTGATAGCGGCCGTCGGACTTCTTTGTGAAGCGCGCCCGGAACGCCTGCTCCGACATGCCGAGAAGGACGGCAATGCGCTTCCGGTCGTTGAAGGATGCATAGACATAGGCATACTTGTCCCGCGTTGCGCAGCACTTGCCCGAGCCTTGGCAGGTGAAGCGCAGACCCTTTTCGTAGAACTTACTTTTTGTCGTCATTGTACCGTCCTGTTAATTGTCCGGTTCTGAACCGGTTATCCTAACATGAACAATTGTAACCACGGATGAGCACGTGAAGAAGCATAGAGCAAAGCGCATAGCGTTTATAACCCTCTGCTCCATGCGCCATGCCCTCTGCACGTCCAATTATGTCCGTGTTGATCCATGTCCAAATGCCTTTATAAGAATTGCATTTCACGGCTCCTGCTTTTCACGTTCCCCGCGGTTTTGTCCGCTTCGTAGGCACAGCCTTCCATGGATCGTCAGGCCAGGGATGCTTCGGATAGCGGCCCTTCAATTCCTTTTTCACCTGCTCGTATCCCCTGCTCCAGAACCCCTTCAGGTCCTGCGTCACCTGCACAGGCCGTCGCGCCGGCGAAAGCAGGTGAAGCAGGATCTTTATCCTGCCACCCGCGATCAGCGGCGTGTCGGCAAGCCCGAACAATTCCTGCAGCTTCACAGCCAGCACGGGAAGATCACCTGCCGTATAGTCGATTGCAATGCGGCTTCCGCTCGGAACCAAGATGGCGAGGGGAGTACGGTCTTCGACCTGCCGGAGCTGTTCACGGGAGAGCCGGGCCTTCAAAGCAGGAAGCTGCTTCACCCCGCCGAGATCATTGGCGCTCCGGACGCCCCCCAGCCAGGGCAGAAGCCAGTCTTCAGGCCGTGATAAAAGTGTCTCGTCAGAAATATCAGGCCATGCCTCCTCGGGAAAAGCGCGCCGCACCATGGCAACCCGGGCCTGGAACTGGCGTGCTTCGCTGCTGAAGTTCAGCATTCCAGGCATGTCGCGGACCGCATTGCACAGGATCGGTCCAGCCTCTTCGTCGGATGGCACGAATGGACGGCTTGACAGCAGCAAGGCCCCAAGCCGCTCTTCCAGCGCCGCGACGATCCGGCCCTCTTTCCGGTCCCACTCCACGCGCCGATGCTTTTTGATATTCCTGCTGCATTCGCTCCTGATAAGTTCTTCTTTCACCGGCGCTGCAAGATGGACGAAGCCCTCAGCCTTCTCGCCGGCGTCAACGGCAACGGCTACGATATAGGGGCTGCTCACGAGGCTGCTGTTGGACGACAGCCGTACGCCCCGTCCCTGGACGTGGATGAATACGCGGCCCCCCTCGTCGCGCCTCTTGCAGATGCGGTCTGGATAAGCGGCAAGCAGCAGCCGCGCGATCACCCCATGGTCCGCCTTGTCGTCATCGGCATCCTGAGCTGCCTTCGGCAGCAGCCGCAAGAGCTGGCGAGACGTCCGCTCCACGGCCTTCATCGCAGAGGCATCAGCCGTCATATCTGTTGCCCGTTCTGTCCTGCGCTGCCGCAGCGCATCGAGCCGGGCCGAAATATCAGGATCATCGATCACGCGGCCCCCGGCCCGGTGCCGGAATATGTCCCGTTCCGTAAGGAGCGCTGCGAGATCCGCACCAAGTCGAAGACAGCCGAGCTCCCGCGCCCGGATCAAGAGACGGGAGAGCCGAGGATGAAGCGGAAGGCGGACCATCTCCCTGCCTGTTTGTGTTGCCGATCCCTTCTGATCAATGGCGCCAATATCGCGCAGCAACGCTTGTGCAGATTCCCATGCCGCCGGCGGAGGCCTGTCGAGCCAGGAAAGGGACGCGGGATCGTTCACTCCCCAGACAGCCAGCTCCAGCGCGAACTGGGAAAGTTCAGAGACCAGTATCTCAGGCTGGCTGAAGGCAGGCAGACTTTTCAGATCATGGCTGCTGTAGAGCCGGTAGCACACGCCGGGCCCGAGACGGCCGGCCCTGCCCTTGCGCTGCTCGGCAGAGGCGCGCGAGACCGACCCGGTCACCAACCTGTTCATGCCGGTCATTGGATCGTACTGCAGCATGCGTGTCAGGCCGCTGTCGATCACGACCTGCACTCCCTGGATCGTCAGGCTCGTCTCGGCAATGTTCGTAGCCAGCACGATTTTCCGCTTGTTCGGCAGCGGCATGATGGCCCGCTCCTGCTCCTCAAAAGGCAGGTCGCCGTAGAGCGCGTGCAGGGAGATGCCGTCCACTGTCTCGCTGAATGTTTCCTGCAGGGTCTCGACGCAGGCGCGGATCTCGCCGGCTCCCGGCAGAAACACGAGCAGGTCACCGTCCGTCTCCCGCAGCGCTGTCCTGACCGCGGCAGCGACGCGCGCCGGAACCGGCCCCTGCGCGTTGTCGATATAGCGCTCCTGCACGGGATGGGATTTGCCGCTCGACGTGATTACCGCTGCGTTGCCGAGCAAAGAGGCGATGGGGCCGTGGTCCAGGGTGGCGGACATGACGAGCAATTTCAGATTTTCGCGCAGTCCTGACCGGATATCAAGGCAGAGGGCCAGGGCAAGGTCGGCGTGGATGCCCCGTTCATGAAACTCGTCGAAGATGACCAGCGCTGTTCCCTCAAGCCCGGGATCGGCCTGGATGCGGCGCGTCAGTACCCCTTCGGTCACGACCTCGATGCGGGTCTTATCAGAGATCCGCGCATCAAAACGGATCGCGTACCCCACGGTCTCGCCGGGCTGCTCGCCGAGGGTCTGGGCCATCCAGCGGGCAGCCGACACGGCAGCGATCCTGCGCGGTTCAAGCATCACGATGCGGCCCTTTTTGGGCGGCAGGATGTCGAGCAGGGCCAGCGGCACCCGGGTCGTCTTGCCCGCACCCGGAGGCGCGTGAAGCACCACAGCGGAATGAGTGCGCAGCGCCTCTTTCAACGCAGGCAGGACCGTATCAATGGGATAGGAGGTCACGGGCTTATAATAACATGGACCGGGGGCGGGAGGAAGGCGGAACTAATACAATCGCACTTGGATTTGTTACGGCTTCGCCCCTCACCTTTATCCTCT
>Ga0154442_1093_pt1 | contig 17954 bp, 14 predicted proteins | sample RifGroC2_FD_115946 | JGI IMG/M metagenome (GOLD analysis project Ga0154442, IMG submission 115946) | Nitrospirae bacterium GWC2_57_13
CAGGATCAGGCTTTGAGCCTCACTGGGAGGCCGTATGACGATACCTTCATATTCGGGCATATATGTGACCTCTCAGGAATCAAATCAAGCTTACCGCAATGACACCAGGGACGCAAAGGAAATCTTGGCTGAACGCTGTGGCCAGTCGAGGCAAATAAAAAGGCCCCGCTGAGGGGGCCATGCTTTTCGTCTGTTCTATTCGTGGCAATTCGCGCACCTGTAAGCGCAGGCTAAAGCCTGCGGCTACGGCTCATTCCACACTCCGCACTTGTCACCCGCTCTTCGCCTTCCCCCTCTTCCAGTACTCCAGCTTGTTCAGGGCGTTGATATAGGCTTTCGCGCTTGCAACGATGATGTCCGTGTCAGCGCCGTGTCCCGCCACCTTTTTGTTCCCTTCTTCGAGCTTCACCGTCACCTCGCCCAGGGCGTCTGTGCCGCCGGTGATGCCCTTCACAAGGTAGGCCTCAAGCTTGCTCTTCGTGCCTGTAATGGCTGCAATGGTCTTGTACACAGCGTCAACGGGACCGTCGCCCTTGCCGGTTTGTTTTACCGTCTTTCCTTCGACTTCCATCTCCACTTCGGCCGTCGGCGTGACGCCGGTGCCGCTCTCAGCGTGCATGCTCTTGAGCACATAGACCTCCTGCACCTGCTGCGTCTCGTCAGCCACGATGGCTTCGAGGTCCTCGTCGAAGACCTCTTTCTTCTGGTCGGCGATCTGCTTGAACCGCTCAAAGGCCCGGTTGATCTCTTCGTCCGTAAGCTCATGCCCCAGTTCCTGCAGCCGGGAACGGAAGGCGTGCCTGCCTGAATGCTTGCCCATGACCAGGTTCGTCTTCACAAGGCCGATAGACTCGGGACGCATGATCTCGTAGGTGCTGCGCTCCTTCAGCAGGCCGTCCTGGTGAATGCCCGACTCGTGGGAAAAAGCGTTTGCGCCCACAATGGCCTTGTTGGGCTGGACCTGGATGCCCGTGATCTTGGTCACGAGCCTGCTGGTGCGCATGATCTCCTCGGTAGTGATTCCCGTGTCAGCCCCGTAGTAGTCCTTGCGCGTACGCAGCGCCATGACCACCTCTTCCATGGAGCAGTTGCCTGCGCGCTCGCCGATGCCGTTCACCGTGCATTCCACCTGCTCGGCCCCGTTCTCAATGGCCCTGAGCACATTGGCAACGGCCAGGCCCAGGTCGTTATGGCAATGGACGGAGATGATGGCCTTCTTGATATTTTTCACCTTCTCGGTGATGCCCATGATAAGCGCGCCGAACTCGCCAGGCGTGGAATACCCCACGGTGTCCGGGATGTTCACCGTGCTCGCGCCTGCATCGATCACCGCTTCCAACACCTCGTGAAGATAGGCAGGGTCCGTACGCGACGCGTCCATGGGAGAGAACTCAACGTCGTCAACATAGGACCGGGCGTATTTCACCATTTCGACGGAACGCTTCAGGGCTTCCTCGCGCGATATCCGGTATTGATGCTTGAGGTGAATATCCGATGTGGAATGGAAGGTATGGATGCGCCGCTTCGGTGCGTCCTTGAGCGCCTCCCAGGCCCGGTCGATGTCTTCTTTCTTTGCCCGGGCAAGACTGCAGATAATAGGCCCCTCAACTTCGGCCCCGATGCGCCGGATGGCCTCGAAATCACCCGGAGAGCTGATGGCGAACCCGGCCTCGATGATGTCCACGCCGAGCCGGGCGAGCTGCCTGGCCAGGGTGATCTTCTCTTCAACGTTCATGCTCGCGCCGGGAGACTGCTCCCCGTCGCGCAGCGTGGTATCGAATATTTTTATGCTCTTGTTCATGGGTAAACTCCGCTTGAATATAATCACGAAGCTGGGAAGTTGGGAAGATTTGAAGATGGAGGGAAAACTTCTTGAGCGAACATCGCTTTTCAACTTCTCAACTTCTTACCTTCCCATCGTCCGCCGCTACGCTGCTGCGCGGTCCCGCTTCACCAGCCCCAGAAGCGCTTCGCCGATGCCGACCGCCACATAGGCGATGGACACGAGGAACAGCACCAACGATGGATGGTAGGCAACCACTGCCAGGAAGGCCACAACGAAGACCAGGAGCCCGAAAGGCCGCCGCTCGGTCAGGTTTGCCTCCTTCATGCTGTGGTAGGTGACCTTGCTCACCATAAGGCCGGCCAGCAGGAAGGTGAGGGCCAGGACCCAGTAATCCATCGTAAAGAGATCGGCCAGCCGGGAAAGACCGACGGACTCGAGGATCGATACCATGTCATCATAGGCGAGCACCGTCGTGGCAATCATCAGCGCGGCCGCCGGCGTGGGCAGGCCCGTGAAATGCTTCTTTTCCTCGGCGCCCATCTGGACATTGAACCGGGCGAGCCGCAGCGCAGCGCAGGCCACCAGGAAGAACGCACCGAGCCAGCCGATCTTGCCGAAGGACTGGAGCGTCCAGGTGTAGACAAGCACGCCCGGAGCAACGCCGAAAGAGATCACGTCCGACAGGGAATCGATCTGGATCCCGAACCGCGTCGTCGTGTGCGTAAGGCGCGCCACCCAACCGTCGAGCACATCGAAGATGGACGCGGCCATGATCGCCCATGCAGCCCTCCCGTAGTCCGCGTTCAGCGACGCGACGATGGAGTAAAAACCGAGGAACATGCTCGTGAGCGTCAGCAGGTTCGGCAGCAGATAGATCCCTTTTTTCATTTCAACACTCCGATCACGTCCCGGGCGCCCTTCACCCGGTCGCCCACTTTCACCTTGATCTCCGCGTCCTTGGGCAGGAAAATATCAACGCGGGAGCCGAAACGGATCAGGCCGTACCGTTCGCCTTGCGCGAGCGAGTCGCCCGGTTTCGCATAACAGATGATGCGCCGAGCAATGAGACCCGCGATCTGCTTCACCAGGACCTTCCGGCCGCCCTGTGTGATGACCATGGCCGTCTGTTCATTGTCCAGCGAAGCCTTGTCCACCGAGGCCACATGGAACTTGCCGGGATTGTACTTCACCGTATCGACCTTGCCGCCGATGGGCGCGCGATTCACGTGCACATTGAAGACGGACAGGAAGATGCTGATCTGCTTCACGTCCTGTTTCAGGTACGTAGGCTCAAAAATGTCCTTCACCACGACCACCCGGCCGTCAGCAGGCGAGACCACGAGGTTGTTTCCCTGAGGCACCACGCGCTCGGGGTCCCGGAAAAAGAAGAGGACAAAGATCGTCAGCGCGAGGACCGTGTAACCGGGATATCTCCAGCCGAGAATGAAGAACAGCACCGTCACGATAACGAGCGGCAGGATGAATATCCAGCCTTCTGAGGCAACGGGTATTCCGTAGTTTTTCATCATAGTTTATTTTTCACCACGAAGACACTAAGACACGAAGAAAAGCTCCTGTCATTGCGTCTTCCATAGTTCTTTTTTGGGCCCTTCTGATTTTACTTTGTGTCTTCGTGCCTTAGTGGTAAATTTTAATTCTTGCTCTTATCGACCAGCTTGCCCTTCTGCAGCCAGGGCATCATCTTCCGCAGCCGGCCGCCCACTTCTTCGATCGGATGGTCCTGCCCCTTTTTCGTAAGGGCCGTGAAGGTCGGTTTGTTCGCCATGTTCTCGAGCATCCACTCCTTGGCGAACTGGCCCGACTGGATCTCGTGCAGGATCTTCTTCATTTCCTTCTTCGTCTCATCCGTGATGATCCGCGGTCCCCGCGTCAGATCGCCGTACTGGGCCGTGTTGCTCACCGAGTAGCGCATGTTCGAGATGCCGCCCTCGTAGATCAGGTCAATGATGAGCTTCAGCTCGTGCAGGCACTCGAAATAGGCCATCTCCGGGGCGTATCCCGCTTCCACAAGGGTCTCGTACCCTGCGGTGATCAGCGCCGTGGCGCCTCCGCACAGCACAGCCTGCTCTCCGAAAAGGTCCGTCTCCGTTTCTTCGCGGAAGTTCGTCTCGATCACTCCCGCCCTTCCGCAGCCGATGGCCGCGGCATAGGCCAGCGCCATATCCTTTGCATTGCCTGAGGGGTCCTGATGGACAGCGATGAGGCCCGGCACGCCCTCGCCCTTGGCATACTGGGAGCGCACCAGATGGCCCGGGCTCTTGGGAGCCACCATGAAGACGTTCACGTCCTCGCGCGGCACGATCTGGCCGAAATGGATGTTGAATCCATGCGCAAAGGCGAGATAGGCGCCCTTCTTGATGTTCGGCTCGATGTCCTTGCGGTACATGCCGCCCTGGAGTTCATCGGGCACCAGGATCATGATCACATCAGCTTCCTTCGCTGCCTCGGCCGTTTCCACGACCTTGAGGCCGGCGCCGGCGGCCTTCTCCCAGGACTTGCTCCCCTTGCGCAGACCGACCATAACATCGATACCGCTTTCCTTCAGGTTATTTGAATGGGCAAAGCCCTGGCTGCCATAGCCGATGACGGCGACCTTTTTGCCTTTCAGCAACTTCTGGTCGGCGTCCTTCTCATAGTACACTTTCATTGGATCCCCTTTCTTTACAGCACATCCTTCGTTCGAATAGCGAAACACAAAACCAATTGGCGACAGCCTCTGAGAACAGCGTCTTTCCTGATCAGTGCTCGTTGCTTACTGTATCTTCTTTTTGACTTCCTCGTCGTCCAGCAGCTGGCTTACCGCTGCCGTGACCGCTTCCGCCAGCATATCCTCCACCTGCGCACGCGAGAACAGAACGTTTTCGCGCTCCTGCTTGCTGTTCAGGTTGATCGTCCGGACGATCTTCTTCTCCGCCGCGTCGGCCAGGGACACCCGGAGCTGGACAGAGGCCGTGATGTTCGTCTTGAAAGGCCGGGAGACGGACTCGACCCAGAGTCCCTTGATCTCGCCGCCGATCAACAGATCGACGCCTTCAGCCTTGATACCTTCGGCGGTCATATCCCAGACCGCGTCCTTGACCGTAATACCGCGGGCCGCCAGCACGTCCTTGAGCCGCTTCGTCACGAGCTCCGAAGAATTGCCCTGAATGACCAGCTCATTCTCCTGCCCGTCGGGGATCGCTTTCTTACCCACTACCGACGACTTCACGCCGCGGTGGTCCACAAAGGGGCTGACGCCCACGACAGGCTTCGGCGCCGGTGCGACCTCAGCGGCTGCGGGGAATTTGACATCAAGCAGGACCGGCCCCTTCTGAGCACAGCCCGCCATCGTCATCAAAACGAGAACTAGAGCAAAAATGAACGAATGTGTTCTCATAGCCTTCCTCCAGTTGTTCCGAGATATGATGCCTGATGCCGGACACAAGATCGGATCATGCATCGTGGATCATGAATCGTTTCTCACTCCCTCGTTATCGCCACCTTGCCGGTGCGAACGATCTCCTTGATGCCGATGGGGCGGAGCAGTTCAATGAAGGCTTCGAGCTTTTTCTCGTCGCCCGTCACCTGGAACGTATAGCTCTTCTGGGACGAGTCCACAACGCGGGCGCGGAAGATATCGGCGATCCGGAGCGCCTCGGCCCGCTGCTCCGATGGAGCATTGACCTTGATAAGGCACATCTCGCGCTCCACGAACTCTTTCTCCGCAAGGTCCGCCACCTTGATGACGTCAATAAGCTTGTTCAGCTGCTTGATGATCTGCTCCAGGATGCGCTCGTCGCCGGAGGTCACGATGGTCATCTGGGAGACCGTGGGATCGAGGGTCGGCCCCACCGAGATGGTCTCGATATTGAACCCCCTGCCGCTGAAAAGACCTGATACCCGCGACAGCACTCCGAATTTGTTCTCAACCAGCACTGATATGATATGTTTCATAATGTCTGTTCACTCCGCGTCCCGAAATCCGCACTCCGCATTGCCCCTACTTCACTGCTTTCAATTTCTTCTCGACCTTCTTCTTTTCCTCGCCGAAGATCATCTCATTGATGGCCGCGCCGGCAGGGACCATGGGAAACACTTTTTCGTACCGGTCGATCACAAAGTCCATGAACACAGGCTTCTTGGACTTCATCGCCTCTTTCAGGACCGGCAGGACCTCGGACGGTTTTTCCGCGCGGAGACCGACGGCGCCATAGGCTTCAGCAAGCTTCACGAAATCGGGTGTGCTGCCCAGGTCCGTTGACGAGTACCGCTCGGCATAGAAAAGCTCCTGCCACTGCCGCACCATGCCGAGGTAGCGGTTGTTCAGGATCACCACCTTCACCGGGATATTGTTCTCCACAGCGGTTCCGAGCTCCTGGATGTTCATCTGGATGCTTCCGTCGCCGGAAATGCTGAACACTTCCTTGTCCGGATGGGCGACCTTGGCTCCCATTGCCGCCGGCAAACCGTAGCCCATGGTCCCGAGACCGCCGGAAGAAAGCCACATGCGCGGCCGGTCGTACTTGTAGAACTGGGCTGCCCACATCTGGTGCTGCCCAACGTCGGTGACGATGATGGCGTCCCCTCCCGTTACCTCGTAGAGCTTCTCCACCACGAACTGCGGCTTGATCACCTCTTCGGAGTGGTCGTAGTCGAGCGGGTGCTCCTCGCGCCACTCATTGATCTGTTTCAGCCAGCTCTTCCGGATCGCGTCCCACGGCTCCTTCACCAAGCGCAGTTCCTTGTTCAGGTCGACGAGCACATGTTTTACGTCTCCAACCACGGGAATGTCCACGCGCACGTTCTTCCGGATGGATGTGGGGTCCACGTCGATGTGGATGATCTTGGCGTCCGGTGCGAACCCTTCGACCTTGCCGGTCACGCGGTCGTCGAACCGAGCGCCGATAGCGATAATCAGGTCGGAATTATGGATCGCCATATTGGCGTAGTAGGTGCCGTGCATACCGAGCATGCCCAGGGAAAGCGGGTGCGTGCCCGGAAACCCGCCGATCCCCATGAGCGTATGGGTCACGGGGATCTTTGTAAGCTCCGCCAGCTCGCGCACCTCGTCCGCGGCGCCGGACAGGATCACGCCGCCGCCGATATATACGACGGGCTTCTTGGCTGCTGCAATGGCGTCGGCAGCCTGCTTGATCTGGCGCGGATTTCCCGTCACCGTGGGGTTGTAGCTCCTGAGCTTGATCTTGTCGGGATAATGGAACTCGGCCTTGTTCGTCACCACGTCCCGTGGAAGATCGACGAGCACCGGACCCGGCCGGCCCGTCGAGGCGATATAGAACGCCTCCTTGATGCACTGGGCCAGGTCCTTCACGTCCTTTACGAGGATGTTGTACTTGGTGCAGGGCCGGGTGATGCCGATGATGTCCGCTTCCTGGAAGGCGTCGTTCCCGATCAGGGCCGTAGGCACCTGCCCGGTGAACACCACGATCGGGATGGAATCCATGTAGGCCGTGGCAATGGCCGTCACCACATTCGTGGCGCCGGGGCCCGAGGTTACAAGCGCGACGCCGGTCTTGCCCGTGGAGCGCGCATACCCGTCGGCCATGTGGACCCCGCCCTGCTCATGCCGCGGCAGGATGCACCGGATGTCCTTCTGGTCGAAGAGGACGTCGAAGATCTTGAGCACCACGCCGCCGGGATAGCAGAACAGCGTGTCGACCTTCTCCTTCTTCAGGCATTCGAGGAATATTTCCGCGCCGGTTATCTGTTTGCTAGACATAATTGCACCCTATAAAATACAGAATACGAAGTTGGGAAACTAAGAGGCTGGGAAGTTGAGCGAGAAGAGAAAGACCTTTTTTCCCCACCTTCTTACCTTCCTCTCTTCTTAACTTCGGCCTTACGAGACCTTCAGCACTGCTCCCGTGTTCGCGCTCGTCACCTGCCTGGCGTACCGAGCGAGCCAGCCCGTCGTGATCTTCGGCTCCCGCGGCTTCCAGGCAGCCAGGCGCTTCTTGATCTCGTCCGCCGACAGCTTCAGCTCAAGCTTCCGGTTCGGCACGTCGAGAATGATGCCGTCGCCGTCCCGGACAATGGCGATGGGCCCGCCCTCGGCCGCTTCGGGAGAGACATGGCCGATACAGGGTCCCTTCGTGCCGCCCGAGAACCTGCCGTCGGTGACAAGTACCACGGACTCGCCCAGACCCATGCCCATGATGGCCGACGTGGGCGACAGCATCTCGCGCATGCCCGGACCGCCCTTGGGCCCCTCATAGCGGATCACGATCACATGGCCGGCTTTGATCTTGCCGTCCATGATGGCCTTCATGGCGTCCTCTTCCGAATCAAAGACGATGGCCGTCCCTTCGAAGCGCATCATCTTATCGCTCACCGCTGTCTGTTTCACGACCGAGCCGTGGGGCGCGAGGCTTCCGGAGAGCACCGCAATGCCGCCCTCCTTGTGATAGGCCTTGTCCAGCGGCCTGATCACGTCGTCGTTCCTCACGATGCCGGCCTTCGCGTTCTCAAGGATGGACTTCCCGCTCACCGTGGGCGAATCCTTCAATACCTTCACGAACCGGGACAGAACGCCCGGAATGCCTCCAGCTGCGTCGAGGTCTTCCATGTAATGCGGCCCGCCGGGCAGCATGTTGCAGAGATGCGGCGTCTCACGGCTCACGCGGTCGAACTCCGCGATGGGAAGCTCGATGCCCGCTTCATGAGCTAGAGCCGGGATGTGCAGCGACGTGTTCGTCGAGCCGCCCAGGGCCATGTCCACGCGGATGGCATTCTCGAAGGCGTTCTTCGTCATGACCTTCCGCGGCGTCACGTCCTCCTTCACGAGCCCGACGATCCGCTTGCCGCTCTCGAAGGCGATCCTGCGCTTCTCGCCTGACACGGCCAGGGCTGTTGCGCAGCCCGGCAGGCTCATGCCGAGCGACTCGGTCACGCAGGACATGGTATTGGCTGTGAACATCCCCTGGCAGGAACCGGGGCCGGGGCAGGCGCAGGTTTCGAGCTCTGCGAGGTCGCGCTCCGACATCTGGCCATTCCGGACCTTGCCCACGGCCTCGAAAGCGCTGATCAGGTTCACGCGGTCCCCGCGGAACCGGCCTGAATGCATGGCCCCGGCCGTCACGACGATCGTGGGAATATCCAATCGAGCAGCGGCCATCAGCATGCCCGGCGTGATCTTGTCGCAATTCGTGAGCAGCACCAGCCCGTCAAAAGCATGGGCCGTTGCCACGGACTCGATGATGTCGGCGATCAGCTCCCGCGAGGGGAGCGAATAATGCATGCCCCGGTGGCCCATGGCAATACCGTCGCAGATGCCCGGCACGCCGAAGAAAAGGGGCCATCCGCCGCCGGAGTGCACGCCCTTTTCGATGAACCGCTCAAGATCCCGCATGCCGATATGGCCGGGTATCAGGTCCGTAAAGCTCGTGGCCACACCGATCATGGGCAGGTCGAGCCCGCTCCGCGTGATGCCCGTGGCAAATAAAAGAGACCTGTGCGGCGCGCGCTCCAGGCCTTTCTTGATCCTGTCGCTTCTCACAAATGATTCTCCAGAACCAGAAGACGGGGGAAAAAAGGTCATGCAACGACGGCAGATGCGCCGATGCCCGCCGCGCTTCGTCGTATGAATAATTTGTTATTTTTAACATAGATAACGGCGGGGAGTCAATACAAAAAATCCCCCTGTCACCGTCCGCGAGGGGGGATCTCATATTCTGTCCTGATTGTGGCTGAAGACGCAAAAAGGCGAGGATGCTGTCCTCGCCTTCTTTAGCTCAGGCGCTGCCGAACTGGGATCGCCTGACCATTTCCATCATTCTGTCTTTTGCCGCAAGCTTGAGCTTCTGGACACGCTTGCGTTCGATCTCTTCCTCAGGCGAGATATAGGGGTGAGCGTCGATGCTCAAAAGCGTTTCTTCCAACTGCCGGTGCTCCTGCTCCCACTGCTGGAACTCCTGATTCTCCTTCCTGAGGCGCTGCAATACTGCTTCGTCTTTTACCTCCACACTCATCGTCCGTCCCTCCTTGTTCATGGGATGTGTTCGGAACTTATGAAAACCGGGAAGGTTTTGCTCTATCTATAAAGAGCGGCGGATCCTGCAGAACATCACACTGACTACAAAAAAGCGTATCACATTCCGGTAAAAAAGGCAAGCATTGGCATTACAGCATTGGGCAGGGCCTGCCGGGATATCCTGAATTCATGTTTTATTACCCGCACTTGCGGCCTGAACAAAAGCATCTTCCGGCAGCGTCATGACCAGGGCGTCCTCAGGAGGCGAATCATAGTAGCTTTTGCGAAGAGCCGAATTCACAAAGCCCAATCCGTGGTAGAGGTTCCGCGCCGGCCTGTTCGACGCCCGGACCTCAAGGAAGGCCATACGAGCACCCTTGGCCAAGGCGTACCGCAGGCCGGACAGGATGAGAAGCTTCGCGATCCCCTTCCGCCGCCCGGCAGGCGCCACTGCAAGGTTCAGGATATGCATCTCCTGAGCCACGACCCAGAACACGAGATACCCAAGCACCGACCGCGATCCCCTCTCCCCTGTGCAGGCAACGAAACTCGTGGAAAGGGCAGGTTTTCGGAGTTCCTGCTCAAAGAGAGAGAGCGACCAGGGCTGGTTAAAGGAGACCTGCTCGATGGCGAGCACCTGATCGAGGTCCTCACGCCGCATGACGCCTATTGAGATCTCTGCTTTTTTTCCCACGCCACTTCCGCCTCGGGCCGCCGGATGTAAAGGGGCGTCAGGCTATCGGGATCAACCGCTTCGCCCTTCGCGAGCATGGCTATGCCGAGCTCCGCCACGCTCGCCGCCGAAGGAACGCCCACAGAAAAGGGCGCAAAGAGCGCCCGGTCGCCAAGCAGCGCCGTAAGTTCCCTCCGGTACAGGCGCGCCCCCTCACCAATGAAGACCGTCTCTTCCTTCAGCGCGACTGCAAGGCCTTCGAGAGAAATGGCCGTTTCCGCCATCGTCTGCGCCATCTCCTTGCCGTCGAAGCGAAAGAGGGCCGCATAGACCTCCTTTTTGCGCGCGTCGAGGAGGGGGCAGACAGACCTCGCTGAGCAGGCCGAATTCCAGGCAAGCGCTCTGAGCGTCGGCACTGCCGCAACAGGCTTGTTCGTGGCCAGGGCAAGGCCCTTGACCGTGGACAGTCCGACCCGCAGCCCCGTGAAAGAGCCGGGCCCGATGGACACGGCCAGGCCATCGATGTCGGCGAGCGTCAGCCGGGCGTCGGTCAGCACGCGGTCAACCGTCGCCATCAACCGCTCCGAGTGGGTCACCTCGATGTTCAGGGTATACTGGGCGATCAGTCCGTCAGTCGACATGACGGCTACACTGCCCGTGGTCGTGGCCGTCTCGATTCCGAGAATACGCATAGGCAGTACCTTATCGGAAAAGGCCGGTGATGTCAAAACCTTCCTGAAGGAATGCTCGTAAAAACCTAAGTTTGCCACAAAGACACGAAGACACTAAGTACGGCCTTCAAGATTTAATCCTGTTACCAGTCTTTCTTCGCGCCTTCCCCGTCCCGCGTCCTATTTTATATGAGACAGGGCGGGGGAGCGGGGGTGGCAGCTTTTGGTTGTCGCCTCCAGCCGCGCCATGCTATAGTAGAGACCATGCAGCAACGCCTGATCGCCTTCCTCCTCATGATCGCATGCATCGTCCTGCCGGCCCGGAGCGTCCTTTGCCGAGAAGGATCCCTGCGCTTTGACCTTTCCTATACCGTCCCGGTAAGGGGACTGAAAAAAGCCGTCCGCCCTGTTGAGCGGGAAGGACCCCGGCTGGGCCTGGCACTGGCAGGCGGCGGTGCAAAGGCCGCGGCCTCCCTGGGCGTTTTGAAGGTGCTGGCTGAGGAAGGCATCCCTGTCTCGGCGCTCGCCGGAACGAGCATGGGCGCGCTTGTGGGCGGCCTCGCAGCAGCAGGCTATTCGCCGGCCGAGATCGAGGCGCTCTTCCTGAAGAATGACTGGAACGACATCTTCCGGGACACTCCGGCCCGAGCCTTCCTTACGTCAGAACAGAAAAAGGCGGGCGGCCGCCATCTGCTGGACTTCTATTTCCGGGGAGGCCGGTTCATCGTGCCTTCAGGACTCACCGCAGGCCAGAAGCTCGCGAACCTTCTTACAGAGAACACGCTCGCTGCATCGTTCCAGGCAGGGCTCGACTTCGACAGGCTGCCGGTCCCATTCCGGGCCGTGGCCGCCGATATCGAGACAGGCGGCGAAGTGGTCATCAGCAAGGGGCTGCTGCATTACGCTCTGCGCGCCAGTGCGGCGATCCCCTTTGTATTCCAGCCGGTTGAACTGAACGGAAGGCTGCTCGTGGACGGAGGCCTGGCGAACAACCTGCCCGTCGACGTTGTGCGGAAAATGGGCGTTGACATCGTGATCGCCGTGGATGCCTCTTCCCGGCCCGGCCCGCGTGACAAGCTCACAAACCTTTTTTCCGTTATGAGCCAGACGATCACGCTCACGGTCCAGCCGGAATCCCGCCGCCAGGCCGCTCTCGCTGACCTGGTGATCACGCCGGACACGCGCGAGTACTCCTTTGCCGACTTCCCCCGCATGGACGAGATCATCGCGTCGGGAGAGGCCGCAGCCCGCGCAGCGCTTCCCGAGATCCGCGCGCTTCTCGACCGGAAGAGGCAGCAAGCCCTGCAGCGGCAGTACCGCATTGCCGACCTGGCCGTGACGGGGAATCACCAGGTCCCTGACGCAATGATCCTGCCGCAGCTCAGGACCTCCCTTCCGGACCGCGAAGCGACCCGTGATGATATGGTCGCTGCAATGGCCGACCTGTTCGACCTGGGGCTCTTTTCCCATGTCTCCGTGGAACTGCGGCCCTTCGGGGCTGGTTTCCACGCCTTGTTCAGCGTAGAGGAACACCCGGTTGTGCGCGCGATCGAGGTGACCGGCAATCGCCTGATCCCCGCAACGGAGATCATGGCCGCAGCAGCTGTCCAGACCGGCAAAACGCTGAACACAGCCGCGCTTTCAGCCGGACTGGACAGGCTCGTTGATTCCTATCGCCGCCAGGGATACCATCTCGTGCGGCTGGCGGGCGTTTCCACGGACGCCAACGGCACGCTGAGCATCGTGATGGACGAGGGGCGCGTCGATGAGATCCGTCTCACAGGCCAGAAAAGGACGAACCAGTCCCTGCTCGAACGGGAGATCGACACGGCTGCGGGCCGCCCGCTCAATTTCACGACGCTCTCCCGGGACATCCAGAACTTCTACGGGCTGGGGTATTTCGAATCGCTCTATGTGGACATTGCGAAAAGTGACGCAGGCGGCGTTGACCTCTCCTTCCGGGTGAAGGAAAAACCGACGGGATCGGTGCGGCTGGGACTGCGGTACGATCTTGAGGATTCCTTCACAGGCCTTACCGACATCACCGTGGACAACATGGCGGGGCGGGGCATCAAGCTCTTTATCACGGCCAAATACGGGACCTATTCAGACATCGCCATCGGCTATCATTCACCGGTCTTTCTCCGGTCCCATTTCTTTCATACCTTCCAGGCATTCTACAACCGGCGGGAATATGCCCTGTACACGAACAAGAACAAGACGAGCGAATTGGAAGTGACCCGCGCGGGAGGCGAAGTTTCCTTCGGCTATCAGTGGTTCAAGTACGGCGACACTGCCGTCCGGTATCGCTATTCGGCCGACAGGACCGAGGAAGGGCTCGGCCCTGCGTCGACTAAGACCATCGAACCCGCGGGAAGCCTAGCCTTTCTCGCAGCCCTGGACACGCGCGACAGCAGCGCCTTCCCGCACCGGGGCGTGCTTCTGACCGGATCCTATGAGAGCGCCGCATCAGCTTTCGGCAGCGACCTTGAATTCCGCAAAACGAGCCTGAACGCCCAGGCCGCTCTGCCCCTCAGCGAGAACCATACGTTCATTCTTGGTGCCGCTGTCGGCCTCGGAAGCGGTGATCTCCCCTATCATGAGCGGTACGGCATCGGCGGCGCGGACTTTCTCCTCGGGTTTCCGCTCCTGGGATATGAACGCAGGGAGTTCGCGGGCGCAAACCTGCTCGGTTTCTCTGCGGGCTACCGGTGGAAGATCGCTGATTACCAGTTAAAAGCGGTCAAGGCGGTCTACCTTGGCATTACCGGCCAGGCTGCAAATATCTGGGAATCGCGGGACGCGATCGCGGCAAAGGACCTGAGAAAAGGCGGAGGCGTCGGAATCTACGCCGACACCCTAATCGGCCCTTTTCGGCTCGATATCGGCGCAGGCGAGGACGACAGATTCAGTGTCTATTTCTCGGCGGGGTTTGAGTTCTGACGATAGCGATCATGCTTCCGAGGCTGATTGCCTCCGTCGCATAGTGAGGATGATAGCTGCTGCTGCAATGATGCAGGAGAGCAAGATGATGGGATATTTTATACTGCATACGACCGGTGTCAGCGCAACCCGCACGGTCGCTCTCAGCGTCTCATGCCGGGCAATGATATCCGCAAGAGGCGGAGAATAACGATAATAGAGATTCACAAAAACTCTTCCCGCGCTATTGTTCAGAAGATATTCATCCCTGAACTTCCGTAGCGCCTTTACATCAGCATGCAGGTAACTGCCATAAGCCGCGGTGGCGATAAAGCATCCGCCGCCGCCTCCCGTTGCCGCGGGCTGCTGTTTTACTACGGCAGATGAAAAGGCGGACTCATTGCCGCTGGCGTCAAGGGCAACAACCGTGAAGCTGTCTCCATCGATGGCAGTATCATCAACAAAGGACACCGTATCGGCTACGCTGAGATAGACGCCGTTCTTATAGATAGCATATTGCCATATGTCAGGCGCCGTGCTTGCCAACCAGCTCAGCGTAGTACCTGCCAGAACAACGCCCTGAGGAGGCAGCGGCGCGAAACCCGCATCAAAGCTTACGACCATTGATGCCTCTGAAATATTCCGGATGTTGACCCAGTCGTACTGCGTATAGGGCAGCGTCGAGGGCGTGGTGAGCGGCGTGACCGCCCGATTGTTCGTCGTACCGGGAAACGGATCGCCCGCACTGCCGAGATCATGGTCCGAAGTGTTCTGCAAGGCATTGTCGCCGTCAGCTTCGATCAGCCTGACACCGGGCCGGAGAAAGCTGTTGTTCACCGTGTTGGCTGCCAAATTTGCGTTCACCACCTGGTCGTCGATAAGCCACAGGAGCATGCCGCTTCCGGAAAGGCCGCGGTCGTAATTCGCGATGCCGGACAAGGGGCCGGTCTGGCGGTTCTCTAGCAGAAAATACTGGGCTGTCGTGTCGGTGCTCGCCTGCAGCTTGATGATGGACCGGTTCTTCTCCACGACATCAAGGCTCATACTGCCGGGATCCGACGTGGTAGCAGGCGTAAGCGGCGCGACCCAGCCCATGTATATCTTGCTCCAGGCATCAAGGTGGGCTGGAGCGCTGCCATAGATGCATTTGCCGAAAGCATCAGGGCAGAGCGCCGGATCGGCATTATAATTGCCTGAAGCCATGAGGCTCCAGTCTCCTGCGCCATCGGTGAAGCAGATGAGGGACGTACAATACAGGTCCGGCAGGCCCAGCCAGTGGCCGAATTCGTGCAGAAAGACCCCGCCTGGATCAACGTAGATCCCGTCCTGCACATCAGTCTGGGGCATGATGATGGCTTCGGTGATTTGCCTGCCATCCACCGTAAGGCAGGGCGATCCGGAGGCGTTCCGTGAAATGCATGAGGCTCCGTAGGAAAGGGACCAGATGTCGCGCGGTGTGTCGCCCGTGCCGCCGGCGATGTCCGTCTCCTCGCCTGCGCCGGCATGGATGATCATGATGGCATCATAGTTGTTGAAGTCAATATCGCTGTCTGCCGCTGTGATGCTGTCATAGATAAAATTCTGGGTAGCAGCAGTTGATTCACTTCCGTAAGAGGACATGGGCTGGGGCAGGCGATAGGCTGTTCCCGGAGCAGCAGGAAAGACGGCGACGTTCACTGTCAGATCGCCATAGGAGACCTCACGCCAGTAATCAGGGAACACGGTTATGGCCCTGCTGACCCAGTGATCAGGATCAGGGGGTGAACCATAGGCATAGACCGGGTCCGTCCACGTGCCGTTCCCCGTGGTCTGCGCATCCGTATCTGCTGAAAAATCCACTTTCAGGAACAGCACGTTCACGGTCCTGGGCCATGCGGAAATTTTAGGTGCAAACGCGCTGATCATCGGAGGCGGCGCGAAGCGCTGCAGGATATGCACGCCCGGCAGTTCCTGCGGCTCAGGCTTGCCCTTCAGAAAGGGCGGGGCCGCGAGGGTCGTCGAGCCTGCCGCAAGGAACGACAGAATGAAAAATAGAATGAGTACGCTTTTGTATTGTCCTTGCATGCGCATATTGATATCACCACTCCTGAGCGGCCGCCCATGATACCTGCTGCGAACAGCCGTTCGCTTCAATGAGACGAGGAAAGAAGGGGGGCTGCTGCGCCCCCCTTCGGGCACTACGTACTGCTACCTGACTCGCTTACAAGGCGGCGATCAGGCAGACACCATTGAGGTCCACTTCAGGGACATTGATCAGGCCCGGAATATTCGTTCCGTTATACTGCACCGTCACCGTGCCGTCGGCATTGAAAATAATAGTCGTGTTGCTGTTCACGACGAGCCTGCCGGCAGTGGTAATAGAATCAACAGCGTTCCAGTAGACTGGCGTAGTGGTCTGGATGCTGAACCTGCCTTCAAAGCAGGCATTGGGCGTAAAGTCTATCGTGTAGACGCCATTGATGGTGATCTCTTCATCCCAATTCAGATAGGTCTTGATGCCCACGACAAAGTTCTCGTAGGCAATGCTGGCACCGAAGGTGTCCGGACCGAGTGTCCAGCTTTCGCTGACCCTGCCGTTCGTTGTAATGGTGTCCGTATCAAATGACGCTCCGGGCGTGTAGATGTCGCTGATGCCGTAGTTGACGAACGCCATGTTGTAGGTGACGGCGCCTTGGGTCGCTTCCATGGTGCCGTTGCCGGTCATCGACATGGTCAGGCTGGTCCCACTTGCATTCACACCCATGCTTCCCGTGAAGGCTATATCTGCGGTCATTGAGGAAACTACCGTACCATAACCAGACCCGGGAACATATTCGGCGATCGAGAAGTTCGAGAGAGACATGTTCATTGACATCGAATTCACCGATGCCGCCCCATTCAAGGAATAGGTGCCATGGATTCTGGTATCGTATTCCCGGCAATCGGCATACGCGAGCGTAATGTTGAACGTACCGGCCACATCGTCGGCACTTCCGCTGACACTCCATGAACCAAAATCTTGACATGCTCCGCCGTCGGTGATGGTATAACTCGTTCGCGAACCGGCAGCCTTCTTGATGCTCCCTATGGCCGATGCGACAGCCGGTGACTTGGCAAATTTCTCCGACAGTCTGGCCGTGATCGCGGTCCCGCCAGTCAACGCCATGCTGCTGGGCGCCTTGAATTGCGGAGCAAAGGGCAGCATGGCCAGTCCCACAGTACCCATATTGAGGAAGGTAGTGCCTGTGCCTGCCGCAAAACTCGCCGACTGGCTCGAAAGTGAAGCTGCATTTTCCGACTGCGTGACGGATGTGATCGCCGTCAAAGGCGGCGAAGAACTGCCGCTGTCATCACCGCACCCTGCCCATATCAGCCCGAAACCCAGAAACAGCATAGGCACTGAAAGGACCGCCTTTATCCCTTTTGTCATGTTCATAACACCCCTCCTGATTTGTTTTTTTCTATTGCTGTTCAACCAAACCACTCGCACTCGCGAAAGCCGATTCACCTCCTTTCGCCTGAAGATGTACTGCACGCTGCATGCTCCAGCGTGTATGAGCAAGCTTGCATGAGCGTCTTGTCGCATTGCTATCGTCTGAAAACAAGTCTACGATGCAAGCGCCGCAGGGTCAAGGTACTATTCCCCAAAGTGGAAAGGTAATATTCACGTTAGAGCGCGCCGCAACAGCGATAATGGTCATCTGAACGCTGCGCACGAACAGACCGCATCGCTGCTAGCAACGATGCTGCGTTGTGCGGCGCCATGGAGGAATATCAGGGATTTTATCTTGAAGGGATTTGATTCTCGATCACTCAGGAGGGATTGACTTGCTGCTTGCTTCCCATCTCTTCATCGTCGACGACATCGTCCTTGCCTTGACGGACGTCACGCTATTCGTGGACGAGCAGCTCTCGGACCAGCTCTATCAGGAC
>Ga0154442_1022_pt1 | contig 17881 bp, 19 predicted proteins | sample RifGroC2_FD_115946 | JGI IMG/M metagenome (GOLD analysis project Ga0154442, IMG submission 115946) | Nitrospirae bacterium GWC2_57_13
CGATGAAGGCGTCCAAAGACTCCCTGGACTCCGTTTCCGTAGGCTCGATCATGAGCGCTTCCGGCACGATCATCGGAAAATAGATCGTGGGCGGATGGACCCCGTAGTCAAGGAGCCGCTTCGCAATGTCCAGGGCCGTCACCCCGAAGTTGTCCTTCAGCTCTTTTGCGGAAAGCACGAATTCGTGCTTGCACGCCACATCATAGGGCAGACGATAGCTTCCCTTCAGCTTTTCTTTCAGATAATTGGCGTTCAGCACCGCGTACTCCGAGGCCTTCTTCAGCCCTTCGGCGCCCATGGTGAGCATATATGCGTAGGCCCGTATGACAATGCCGACGTTCCCGAAAAATCCTGCTACGCGTCCGATGCTGTCGGGGCGGGCATGGTCCAATGAATAGGCATCACCGCTTTTTACGATATCGGGGATCGGCAGGAACGGGACGATCCGTTCCGACACGAGAACAGGGCCGCTCCCCGGACCGCCGCCGCCGTGCGGGGTGGAAAATGTTTTATGAAGGTTCAGATGCACCACGTCGAACCCCATATCACCGGGGCGCACTTTGCCCATGATGGCGTTGGAGTTCGCGCCGTCGTAATACAGCAGTCCGCCGGCCTTGTGGACCTTCCCCGCGATGGTCTTGATGTCCTTCTCGAAGAGGCCCAGCGTATTCGGATTGGTGAGCATGATGCCCGCCAGGTTCTCATCCAGATAGTTATCCAGCTCCTCGAGGGACACCATCCCTTCCCGGTTCGACGGCAGCTCCACGACCTCGAAGCCCGCGATATGGGCTGAAGCGGGATTGGTCCCGTGGGAGGAATCCGGCACGAGGATGCGCGTTCTCGTGTGCTCCCCGCGCTTGTTGAAATAGGCCCGGAAGAGTTTCATGCCCGTGAACTCGCCGTGGGCGCCGGCAAGGGGCTGGAGGGTCCCCCACTTCATGCCGGTGATCTCGCACAGCAGGGTCGTCGTTTCATGGAGCAGGCGCAGTATGCCCTGGACCGTGCGGACCGGCTGGAGCGGGTGCAGGTTCATGAACCCCGGGAGCGAGGCAAGGTCTTCATTGATCTTGGGATTGTACTTCATAGTGCAGGACCCCAGGGGGTAGAATCCCAGGTCCACGCCGTAGTTCTTCCTCGAAAGATTGATGTAATGCCGGACGACGTCTACCTCCGAGAGCTCCGGCAGATCGGGAGCGGCTATTCGCAGGTACTGAGGACCGAGGGAGTCGGCCGCCTCTTTTGAGGGAACATCGAGTTCGGGGTAGGCATAGCCCCTTCTACCGCGTCGTGATACCTCGAATATCAGCTTGCTCATTTCAGCACCTTCCGGAGTACTTCCACATACCGGTCCAGTTCTTCCCGGGTCCGCTTCTCGGTGACGGCCACGATGAGGGCGTTCGGAAATGCGTCCGGATAGAACGCCTTCAGGGCGATGCCGCCGAGGATCCCATCCTTCTCCATGGCCGCGAGGACAGTCTCAGGATCCTTATCAAGGACCAGGGAAAATTCGTTGAAAAAGGGCTGGTTGTAAAGCGAACGCACCGGGAGTTCCGATATGAGACGCTCGTACAGATAGTGGGCCTTCTGATAATTCTGTGCGGCGGCTTCCTTGAGGCCTTCCTTTCCAAGAGCCGCAAGATGGACCGTTGTCGCCAGGGCGGCAAGGGCCTGGTTCGAACAGATGTTGGACGTTGCACGCTCGCGCTTGATATGCTGTTCCCGGGCCTGAAGGGTGAGCAGAAAGGCCCGCTTGCCGTCCTTGTCCACGGACTGGCCCACGATCCTTCCGGGCATCTTGCGCATAAAGTCCTGTTGCGCCGCGATATATCCGGCGCTCGGACCGCCGAAGGAAGGATGAAGCCCGAATACCTGGGTGTCGCCGAAGCCGATATCGGCTCCCCATTCGCCCTGCGATCTGAGCATGCCTAGGGAAAGAGGATTGGACGAAACGGCGAGAAGCGATTTGTTCTCATGCACCATGTTGGTTATCCCGGTATAGTCTTCGAGACAGCCGAAAAAATTCGGGGTCTGGGTTATCAGGACTGCAACAGTGGCCGTAAGCTTCTGCTTCAGATCATCGGTGGAAATCGCGCCGTTTTCCTGCTTTACCTCAACGAGGGAGATGCCGCTGCCGGAAAAGTGCGTATGCAGCACCTGTTTGGTATGGGGATGAAGTGTTGCCGAGTAGAGAATCGTATCCGCTTTCTTGACGCTGTTCACGGCGATGTTCGCCGCCTCGACAGCAGCGGTATGCCCGTCATACAAGGAAGCGTTCGAAACGTCCAGAGACGTCAGCTCGCAGATGAGCGTCTGGAATTCAAAGATCGCCTGGAGAAGGCCCTGGGAGAACTCGGGCTGGTACGGCGTATAGGCCGTGGAAAACTCGGAACGGGAAATGATGTGCTTCACCACGGAGGGGATGAGATGATCATAGATGCCGCAGCCGAGAAAAGAGACCATTTCGGAGCGGTTTGTTTCGGCAAGGCCGGAGAGGACGCGGGAGACCTCCTGTTCCGAACGACGGGAAGGCATGTTCAGCGGCTTCGAGAGCAGCAGGTCCGGAGGAATATCGGAGAACAGCTCATCGATGCTCGTGATCCCGATCTCCTTGAGCATGTCCGCGACATCCTGTTCCGTATGGGGCAAATACGAGAACATAGGCTTCTCCTTATTACGAGGCGCCGTGTATTGAATTTTGCGCTTTACAGTAAACTGCTTTCGTGGTGGTGTCAATAAATTTATTGCTCCTGCCCGGCTGATCTCGTGTCAGAGAACCAGGAAAGAAATTGAATATTCCCGGTCTTCGTTATATAATGAAACTTCGCAGTGAGCGCATTCACCAGAATCTCCCCCGCCCCTCTTTGTCAAAAAGGGGTGTTCCTCCCTTTGGAAAAGGGAGGTTTGGAGGGATTTTAATAATAAGGAGAAAAGAGCATGACAGCTGAGAGCTTTATCGGTCTTTCCGTGCAGGAGATCGACACGCCCGCCCTGGTGATAGACCTGGACGTCATGGAGGGCAACATATCCAGGATGGCCGGATACTTCAAGGGGATCGACGCAAACCTGAGGCCCCATATCAAGACACATAAATGCCCGATCATCGCCAGGAAACAGGTCGAGGCCGGAGGCCGTGGCATCACCTGCTCCAAGCTGGGAGAGGTCGAGGTCATGATCCAGGCGGGCTTCACAGACATTTTGATAGCGAACGAGATCGTGGGAAGGCAGAAGATCAAGCGGCTGATGGACCTTGCCGCGCAGGCGGATCTGACCGTAGCTGTGGACGATGCGGGGAATATCGAAGACCTTTCCACTGCTGCACAGGCTGCGGGGATTCAATTAAAAGTACTCGTTGATGTGAACGTGGGCATGAACAGGTGCGGCGTAGACCCGGGGGAGCCGGCCCTCGCGCTGGCGAAAAAAGTTGCGGCATCATCGGGGCTCACGTTCATGGGCCTGATGGGATACGAAGGCCACGTCGTGAGTATCGCAAGCGCTGACGAGCGGACTCGCAAAGGCAGAGAATCCATGAAGCTGCTGATAGAAACCAAAGACCTGATCGAGAGATCGGGCCTTGCCATTCACGTAGTGAGCAGCGGAGGATCGGGAACGTACAACATCTCCGGTCCTTATCCCGGCGTGACGGAGATACAGGCGGGGTCCTATATCTTCATGGATGCCCACTATCAGGAAACGGGCATCGAGTTTGGAAGCGCCCTCACCCTGCTCGCCACCATCGTGAGTCTCCATCTGCCCGACAGGATCATCACCGACGCGGGCATGAAGACGATCACCGCCGAGTTCGGGTTCCCGGTAGTAAAGGGCAGCAAAGATCTCGAAGTGATCGGTCAAAATGAAGAACACGGAAAGATCCGGACTACAACCGGAAAAAGCTCCCTGAAGGTCGGTGACAAGATCGAACTCATTCCGAGCCACGGCTGCACGACCATCAATCTGCATGACAAATACTACGCCGTCCGAAAGGGTAACGTGGAAGCCGTCTATCCCATCCTGGCGCGAGGGAAGAGTACGTAAGGTCGAGAAACCGGAACCAAAAGGCGTCTCTCGCAAAGCTCGCAAAGAGCGCAAAGGAAACCATTAAATCTAGGTTAAAACCCAAAAAGCGTCTCACGCAAAGCCGCAAAGGGAACCTTTAAGTCCAGGGTTGAAATCCAAAAGGGTAGGCATTTCTTGGCGCCCTTCTTGCCCCGTTAGAGGTCACGTCCCCAGCCCGCGTCATATCAAACGTGGAACCGGGGCGGGCAAGCGAAAATCTCTAACGGGGTAAACCTTGGCGAGAAAACATCTTGCCTTTTTTATGGCTTTTGACTGAGACACAGACAGCGACAATATTTTGTCGATGTTATGGGCGTGAGCGCCTAAAATCTGTACCGTACGCGGTCCCATCCCAGGGGGGAAGCATGACGCTTTCGAAGGATCTGTTGAGCAGGATCGAGAAGATCGTCGGCCCGGCGAATTTTTTTCCGGCCGAAACCGACCGGATCTGTTACGCAACCGATTCCTCTCTGCTGTCCCAGATGAACAACTGGATGCCCGATCTCGTTGTCCGGGTCCTGACGAGCGAACAGGTGTCCCAGGTCCTCGCTCTCGCAAATGAATTCCTGGTCCCGGTGGTCCCCCGGGGAGCGGGCACCGGACAATGCTGCGGCGCAGTGGCACAGCAAGGCGGCATCATGATGGACCTGACCGGGATGAACCGAATCGTATCCATGGACCTGGATAACCTGCAGGTGACGGTCCAGCCGGGCATTGTTCACGCAGAGCTGAACAAGGAGCTCGCCGGGCACGGGTTTTTCTTTCCCCCTGATCCGGGAAGCACGAAGATGTGCACCCTGGGCGGCATGGTTTCCAACAACTCCAGCGGCCAGCGCTCCGTCAAGTACGGCACCACAAAGCAGTACATCCTGGGCCTGGAAGTGGTCCTGCCCACGGGCGAGGTCATGGTCACCGGCGGGGTCCGGTCGCGGGCCCTGAAATCCGTGGCCGGCTACGATCTGACCAGCCTGATGGTCGGCTCCGAGGGCACGCTCGGCGTTGTCACCAGGATCCGGCTGAAAGTACTGCCCCTCCCGGAAAGGCGCGGGCTGGTCATCGCTTTTTTCGATCAACTGGAATCAACAGGCCAGGCAGTTGTCCAGGTGTTCCGTAGACGGCTTTTCCCTTCCGCCATCGAGATCATGGACCAGTCGGCCATAGTTGCCGCCAACCTGTACAAACCGGAACTCGCCCTGCCTGACGCCGAGGCAATGCTTCTCTTCGAGGTGGATGGTTCCCCGCCTGATGTCGCGTACCAGGCCAAGGCCATTTCGGAAGTCTGCGCGCAATTTGCCCGGAAGGTGGAATGGACCGATGACCCTGAACGCCTGAAAGCGCTCTGGGCTGCCCGGGGTGTGGTGGGGGCCGCGGCCGGGAGGGTCAAGCCCGGAGCAACGCGGGTCTACATCGGCGAGGACATCTGTGTTCCCGTGAACGCGGTGGCCCAGGCCTTGCGGAACATCCGCGCCATCGGCGCGAAATACAACGTCCCCATCGTCACCTACGGCCACATTGGAGACGGCAATCTGCACGCTGCGCCGATCATCGATCCGAATGAGGCAATAGAAATCGAGAAGGTGAAAAAGATCGCCGATGAAATTCACCATATGGCCCTGGACCTGGACGGGACAACGACGGGTGAGCACGGCGTTGGCCTGGCCCGGGCAGAGTACATGGAAGAAGAACTGGGCTTCTCCCTTCACGTGATGCGCAGGATCAAGCGGCTCCTCGACCCCCGGAATATCCTGAATCCGGGAAAAATGTCTCTGGACGACGGGCCGCTGCCGGAGAAGTGATGCCCATGGAACGGAAAGATATTGATCTGATAAAAGAGCTGATGCCCTGTGTGCGCTGCGGCCAGTGCCGCTCGGTCTGCCCGGTGTTCCATGCCAAAGGCGTGGAGAGCGACGCGCCCCGGGGCAAGGTCGCCATCGTGCGCGCCCTGCTTGAAGGGAAGCTGGAACCGACGAAATCGCTGATCGAAAAGCTCGACCAATGCCTCCTCTGCCGGACCTGCGTGCAGGACTGCCCCAGCGGCGTGCGCGTGGACCGCATCATCATCGCCGCACGGGAGAGGCTTGCGGCCCTGCGTGGAGTTCCGCTCCGTAAGAAGGTCCTGACCCGATGGCTTATGCCGAACCTGAACCGGCTCCAACCTCTCATCGCTCTGGCCTCCAGGATACAAAACCTTTTTGGAGGCAAGGTTGCGGCAGGCAACTACCGGCGGCCGAGATTCCGCCTCCCGTTGATCGGGAAACGCCTGCTGCCTCATCTGACCGGCCAAACCCTCCACACCCTCGTGCGGAAGAACAGAAAGACGAGGAAAGGGACGCAGAGGGTACTTTTCTTTTCGGGATGCATGATAACGCATGTGAATCCAGGGATCGGCGAGGCGGTCATGGAGGTATTGGAGCGGAACGGCGTCGATGTTGTCGTTCCTAGGGAACAGGTCTGCTGCGGCCTTCCGTCACTCGCTGCCGGAGACCGCGAAACCTTTGAGGGGCTCAGGCAACAGAATCTCAAGGTCCTCAGGGAGAATGACTGCGACGCGATCATCACCGCCTGCGCAAGCTGCGGCTCAACGCTGAAAGAGCACTACGGCCCGGAGCTTCCGATGAAGATATACGATTTTTCCGAATTCCTGGTCGATCAGATAAAGATGAGCCCTCCCTTGTTGCGCGTGGAAAAGACCGTCACCTACCACGATCCCTGTCATCTGAGAAAGGCCCAGAAGATCAAGGACCAGCCGCGCTCCCTGCTGAAGCGCATACCGGGCCTCTCCTTTCACGATGTCAAGGACCCCGACCGCTGCTGCGGGTTCGGGGGCACCTTCAGCCTCAACCATCCATCGTTGTCCCAGCAGATCAACGACACAACGGTCAAACAGTTAGTGGAGACCGGAGCCGAGCTGGTCGTGACATCCTGTCCGGGATGTATGCTCCATCTGGCGAACGGCCTGTACCAATGCGGAAGCAAGGCCCAGGTGGTGCACCTCGCGGAACTGCTGGCGGCTTCCTACGGCCCGATGGCAGAGGATGGGGAAACGGAATGACCTCGGATGATTTGCATAAGAGATAAAATTCTGATACAGTACAGAAAAACTGCTCAATAACTTATTGACTAATATCGGAAAATCGGTGTAAGTGGAACGAACCCTTTCAGATAATGACTGATTGAATTTTAGTTGCGCATGATGCAGTTTTGATAGGATGGTACTGTCATTCCGAACTTTTATGCCGAAGGGGTTTATAACAGAGTGACTCGTGAAGAAAAAATCGCGCAGCTAATTGCGGAAATACCGGGCTTGAGCGATTACCGGCTTAGTCTTGTGCAGAACATGGTGCAGGTATTCTCACAACCTTGGACAATCAAGAAGGCATCTGATTCGGATATTATTTCAGAATCTGCCCTGCTGGATTTTGGCGATGTGTTGCGAATTCATCACTGCTTTTCAAGAGAGCCTTTTTCCAAGGACAAGTTCGAGTTTGCTTTGGAGGCTGTTCTCAGAACATCGGGCGTGGCAGCAGAGCTGGCGCAGCGGGGCAGACGTGGCTATGACATCAAGATAACCGGCAGAAATATTTCACTTAAGACTGAGGCTGCAAGGGCTATTCGTGTTGATATGCTGCATATCTCAAAATTTATGGAGCTTGGAGGGGGCCAGTGGGGAAATAATCCAAAGGATTTACTTGGTCTACGCCGGCAATTCCTTGATAATCTTGAAGGCATTGATCGTATATTAGTGTTGCGTGCGCTGAAGAAAGGCGATCCTGATTATCTCTATGAACTTGTTGAGATCCCGAAGAAACTCTTGGAAAGGGCTTCCTCTGGGCGCTTTGAGATGCGTGCGGAAAGCACTCAATTTCCCAAGCCCGGCTACTGTTATGTGGAAAAGGCAGGCGAGCTGCTTTTCAGCCTCTATTTCGACGGAGGTGGTGAGCGGAAATTGCAGATTAAAAGTTTAAAGAAGGATTTGTGTAAGTTTCACGCTTCATGGCAGTTTGTCCCTCCGCAGCAAAATTCTGTTTGAGCGAGGGCGTGACCGCCATCAAGCGTTGTTTGGCAATTTCAATATACTGTGATTTCAGTTCGACACCGACACATCCACGACCCTCTTCAATGGCAACTACACCAACCGTGCCGCTGCCGAAAAATGGATCCAGCACTAAACCATCTTTCGGCGCTCCAGCCAAAATGCACGGTCGTACTAATGCTCTGGGAAAGACAGCGAAGTGGGCTTCCTTGCAAGGTTCAGTGTTGATTTGCCAAACGGTCCGCTTGTTTTTATGGGATTTACCGTCAGCCGTTTGCTCCTTGATTGACTCCTGATCAAAATAGTAATTTTCACTTTTTGAAAGCATGAACAGGTATTCATGTGACACTGTTACCCTGTCTTTAACCGATTCCGGCTGACAGTTGGGTTTGTGCCATATGATGTCTGAACGCAGATACCAGCCATCTAGTTGAAGCGCCATAGCCAGCATCCATGCAACACCAATCAGGTCTTTGGGCTTTAACCCTGTAGGAGTGTCAGGGCGATAGGACATTGCGCGCCCTTTATTTTTTGCATCCGATTGTCGCCAGGTTCGTCCGCCGGACGTGTACGTGTTGCCTATATTGAGCCAGAAAGTACCATCGGAGCGCAGCACTCTACGGACTTCACGAAATACATCGACCAGATGCGAGATATAGTCATTGATATTCGTCTCCGCCCCTATTTGTCCTTCGTACCCGTAATCACGCATACCCCAGTAGGGCGGAGAAGTAACGCAACAGTGGAAGGTATTGTCCGGGAGCAGAGCAAGTTTTTGCCGAACGTCACCATGGACAATCTGCACCGATTCAGTTACAAAAAATGTTTCTGGCTGCAGGTTATTGATTGATATCGCTGTAGCGTTCACCTTTTTCTCCGTTTTTCTTCGACTTTACCGCCGCTATTGTACGCGGTGGTTTCTTCACTGACTCGCGAAACCAGCGCGTCAATGATGTAGGCATGAAGCGACATATTCGTCTCTATAGCCTTGTGCTTGAGAGCTTTGTGCAAGCTTTCTTCGATATCAAGTGGAAACGTTTTCATCGTCTTGGATTTGACCGTTGCGCTCATATGAGAAAAGTTACCATAGTAACCAAAGTAAGTCAAGTGCATATTATAATTTAACGTGAACATAGCAACCAGAGGCTCGACACCAACCGGGCAAAAGACACCCGGCGGGTCAGCCGCACGTTCTCTCTCCGCCGAATCAGCCAGCAGCAGCCGAGGTCATGCGAAGATAGGTCTCAGCCGCGGCGTGGGCGGCGCTTCCCAGTCTGGCCTTGTACCCACAGTGGACCAGGGCCAGTTCAACATGCGACAATAAGTGCATTATGGCTGCGCGGCAATAATGCTAACGATAAAAACCTAACCCTGAAAACCCCTTAAAACTCCCGCCCTCCTCCACCGCTCACAGCAGAAAACTATTGACATTATGTAGCCACATGGCTACAATACATCATGTACGAGATCCGTAAGACCGAAACGTACGCCCAATGGCTTGATAGCCTGCGTGACATTCATGCACGCGCGCGTACAGGTCAGGGTCGAGCGTCTTGCGGCTGGGAACCCCGGGGATGTCAGGCTGGTTAGTGAGGGCGTCTCTGAATTGCGAATCGATTACGGCCCCGGTTATCGGGTGTATTTCACAATGCGCGGGCGCGCGGTGGTAATTTTGCTGGCTGGAGGCGACAAGCGCACACAGGCCGCCGACATCAAGACTGCATTGCGCCTCGCACTCAACCTGTAGGAGGGAATCATGAGCAAAACCAAAACCACTCGCTATGATGTTGCCGAGAATCTCCGCACCCCGAAGGAAATGGCGGCTTATCTTGAGGCTTCTTTTGAGGAGGCCAACGGCGACGCGGCGTTCATTGCAAAAGCGCTGGGCGATATCGCCCGTGCCAAGGGCATGGCACAGGTGGCGCGTGATGCCGGTCTGTCCCGTGAAAGTCTTTACAAAGCGCTCTCCGGTGAGCGTAGTCCCGGGTTCGACACCATCCTCAAGGTCATGGATGCACTCGGGTTGAAATTGCATGCCGAAGCGACTCATGGCTAATTCTATGGTCCAGCCTGTGGGGACCTTTAGGCGAAGCACGAAGCGACAGCGCTCTCCTTCTATCCAACAGCAGCCGAGGTCATGCGAAGATAGGTCTCAGCCGCGGCCTGGGCGGCGCTCCCCAACCTGACCTTGTATCCGCATTGGACCAGGGCCATTTCAACAGCGCCCATGATAGCGAAGACTTCCGGAATATGGAGCGCGCCGATATGCCCGATCCGGAATATCTTCCCCTGCAGCTTCTGCAATCCGCCGCCGATGATGACATGATAACGATCTCGCAGCACCTCGGCCAGGGCCTTGTAGGCTATCCCCTCCGGCATCGTGATCGCCGTCACTGTATCGGATTCATACCCTTTTTCAGCGAACAGAGAGAGTCCCATGGCAAGAGCGGCATTGCGGACAGCGGTCCCGATAACCGCGTGTCTTCGCCAGACGTTCTCGATCCCTTCCTCGTTCAGCAGGATCGTGAGGGACTCCTTCAGACCGAAAAAGAGGGTAGTGGGAGGGGTGTAGGGAAACTGGTGGGCTTTGTTCTTTTCCTTGACCGCCTTGTAATCCCAGTACCATTTGGGCAGCGTGGATCTCTCTCTCAGCTCCCATGCCTTCGGGCTGACAGACACAAAGCCCAGTCCCGGCGGCAGCATGAATCCTTTTTGCGACGCGGAAACAACGATATCGATGCCCCAGAGGTCTGTTTCCAGCGGCACGCAGGCCAGTGAGCTGATGGCGTCCACCACTGTCACGGCCGGATGACCGGTCTTTTTGATCATCCTGGCGATGCCTTCGATATCGAGGGTGATGCCCGAGGTCGTTTCATTGTGGGGCAGGCAGACTGCCTTGATCTTCTTTTCCCTGTCCCCTTCCAGGACCTCCCGAACGTCATCGGCCTTCACTGCCTGGCCCCATTCTTTCTTGATCCGAATGACCTTCAGCTGATGACTTTCGGCTATAACAGCAATGCGTTCGCTGAAGACCCCCACGGAGCCGACGAGCACGGTGTCTCCCGGTGAGAACAGGTTTACGACCGCCGATTCGAGCATCCCGCTTCCCGAGCTCGGGAACATCAGGACATCGTTCGCGGTGCGGAAAACCTTCTTCAGGCCCTGGGTGTTCTCCGCGAGCAGTTGTTCAAACTCGGGGCCCCGGTGATTGATCAACGGCTGTGAAAGGGACCTGAGGATGCGGTCCGGAATGTTGGTCGGTCCCGGGATTTGCAAATACTGTCGAGAATTCATGATAAGTTCCTCATGCGCGCGTTACCCGTAGAAGACGTTCACCAGCCACAGGGAGATCGCCGGGAAACTTTCTACCTGTCAATAAAAACAAAAAAAAGGAATGTGCCCGGTTTTACTCAGGCCCCCTTCACGGTCGTTTCCAGGATGCGCAGGGCCCGCGTGGTGTTGAACACGCCGCAGACGCAGAACTTGGCCATATATCTGCAGGCCTGGTCGCGCTCGAGCCGTCCTTCGCGAATGCCGTCCACCATCTTCCTGGCGAAATTCGAAGCGATCATCCCGTGACCGCACATCGTCGTCAATGAGAGGATATCACGCTCCGGAAGGCGATCGATGTCTCCCTGAAAGGGCAGAGAATACTCCACTGAATGGGGGGTGAGATGGATCTCACCGCACACGTCCCGTACATCGTCGATCAGGGCGCTTACGTTCACCGAGAGGCCGAGGTCCAGATCCCGCAGCTCCTTCAGGAAGTCCGCCATGGTCTGGCGATTGTCGAAGACCACGGCGGCTGTGCCGAGCGCAGAGATCTCCGAAATGAAGGTCTCCGGGGCCACCTTCTCTTTCCTCCCTGAGAAATAGAGTTTAAGAAAGGTCAGATCCTTCTCCGGACGGTACAGGGGGTTAATCACTGCGTTGCCCATGTTAATGGGGTTGTGCTTAAGAGCTGCCCGGAAGAAGACCCGGACCTTCTCGACTGCGCCTTCGTCATTGATCCCCTTTGACGCCATGGCGAAGACGATATAATCGTCCCTGAGGGTCTCCGGTTTTCCGAAGCGATGCAGGGTGTTCGTCATACCCGTCTCCCCTTTCCCCCGGAAGCGATGTTAGAACGCCTGCCCATTCCCATGTTCACCTTTGCGCGCCACGTGTCATATCCCTGCTCCATCAGCAGCGCGTGAAGCGGATCGGACCCGTCCTCGTCGCAGCGCGTGGACACGCCGATGCTGACCACGGTGTTCAATGTCCCCGATACGGCCTTGACGGCGTCGAGGATCCTCGGCACATCCTCCATACGCGTCTTGAACTCGACGATGCAGGAGAGGATCTTTTCGTCGAGGATGTCCTCCCGGATACTTCCCTCGCCGGCATTGGTCATCAGAGAGGTCACCGGGTTTTCGGGCTCGAAGACGACCCCTTCGACGGCAAGGGCGCGGGTCGCCTTCTCCACGTCCCGGAAGATGACGCCGATGCCGGGGCGCCCGAACTCGACCACGAACCCGGCTTCTCCCGTGCCCACACGGCCGGTCACGTCGTTCGTCTTGGCCTCGGCAGTGCCCCTGCCGTGGATGCCCGTGGACTCGTGGGTGACCATGGGGTCGCTGAAGGCGCTGCGCACGATGCGCGGCCACTCCAGTTTTTCAGGCTCGAGGGCCTCGGTGGGACAGAGGTCCGGATCGGGCTGAAAGCGGAGCCGGACCATCTTGAGGGCGCGACGGGCCCAGCGCACGAGGCCGCCCGGCAGGTGCTCGAAGCTGAGCCCTCGAAAGCAGGTATGGCACTCCACGCATGCCTCGCGGTCCACCTCCGCGAGATTATCAGGCCCGATGAAAATGGCGTTCATGGGACAGACCGGCACGCAGTTGGCACAGCCAACGCATTTCTTCTTTGATATTTTCATGGAAAAACCCGCTCCTCAGTCCACAAACAGGCTGACCACGGCCACGTTGTCTTCGACCTTTGAGACCCCTGCCACCTGGCTGCACTCTTTAATCTCCTTGGACATCGCCACGCCTGTGATGAGCTTTGCCGCCAGTTCGACGCTCAGTTTGTCCCGGTTGACCATCAGGTTGTAGGACGAGGCGTCGTTCCCGTCGAGATTAAAGGCGAAACGCAGAAACCCGCGCTGCTCATGATCGGCGCGGTGGATCCGCTTCTCCGCGGTATCGCGAGTCAGGCGCAATTCGTCAACAGGGCCTGCACGCGAAAATCTATGGAGGCATGAATGGAAATGTGCAGCGCGCTGCTGAAGTCGCGCAGGAGCATCTGGCTGCCGTGCCCAAGGATCACGCCGTGTCCCCGCCGGGCCACATCCGTCACGCTTCTCGCACAGCACTTTCTATGATTGCTGCTCAATCAGCACGGTTTTCCGTATCTTCAGTTGTGCGGGGAAGGCCCGGATGAGTTACTTTCGGAAGGGCGAAGCTCTCCGGGCTGAGCCGCATAAAACACGCTGTTCTTACGGCTCTCGGGCCAACTCTCCACCACCGGCACTTCGACCCTCAGTCGTTATTATTTCTTGATATTCTCCAGTATCTTTTTCAACGCATCGATCTGCACCTGCAGTTCAATCAGCTTGTCGGCAATAGGGTCGGGGATGTGGATATGGTCCATCAGGGCATCTTCGGCAACACGCTCATCCTTGATCCGAACGATCCTGCCGGGTATGCCGACGACCGTGGAGTGGTCCGGCACGTCCTGGAGCACCACGGAATTTGCGCCGATCTTGACGTAGTCGCCCACATTGATCGGGCCGAGCACCTTGGCCCCGGCACCCACGACCACGTGGCTGCCGAGGGTCGGATGGCGTTTGCCGCGCTGCTTGCCTGTGCCGCCGAGGGTCACGCCCTGAAAGAGCGTCACATTGTCGCCGATCTCCGAAGTCTCACCGATAACCACGCCCATGCCGTGGTCGATGAACAAGCCTGAGCCGATCTGCGCTCCGGGATGGATCTCGATGCCCGTCAGAAAGCGAGCGAGCTGAGAGAGTGCCCGCGGAAGGAACGGGATCCGCTTCTTCCGGAGCCAGTGGGCAAAGCGATAAATCAGAAGGGCGTGGAACCCTGCATAGGTCAGCGCGACCTCGATCTTGCTCGTGGCCGCCGGGTCCATACTCAAGGCTGCCTGGAAGTCCCTTTTTATTTTCCCGAATGTATCGACCATCGTTATCTCGTCAAGTGCCGTTCTTATTCACTCCGCACCCCGAACACCCTACTCCGAACTCTAAACTATTCCCTCAGCCATCCCGGCGGGACACCTGCCCTGCGGGCCTCATCAGGAATGACCACCGTAAGCATGCGCTGTGCCTCGTCGATCTCTTTCCGTGCCCTTTCGAGATCCCTGTCGATCTCCTCTGCCCGTTGCCTGGCCGCTATCGGCGCCAGCGCAGAGGATCCCCAGGCGGCAAAAAGCCCGTCCCGTTCTTTTTGAAGCCTGTCACGCCGCTCTGTCGCCTCGGCAAGGCGCTCCCGCCACTCGGTGATCCGGGACCGCCATTCATCCTTGAGGGCCTCCTCATCCACTTCCGGCTGCGGCGCAGGCGGATAAAAAGAAGGCGCAGCAGGTTCAGCATCCTCTTCGCCGGGCTTGGTCGTTTCCAATTGCCGCGCCTTTGATCGATGCTTTTCAGGCACTTTGCCGAGCCCATCGGTGATATGGACCACGCCCTTTTCGTCGGTCCACTGGTAGAAAAAATGCTTCTTCTCTGCATCATCCTGAGCCAGGCCCTGAACCGCGATGCTCAGACCCATCAGAAGACACAGGACGGCTGCGGCGTACCGCATGTTCATCCCCCCTTTGCCAGGGAGCAGACAGCCTGGGCAGCGATGCCCTCTCCCCTGCCTGCAAAGCCCAGACCTTCGGTGGTTGTGGCCTTCACGTTGACCTCGGAGACGGATATCCTGACTGCCGATGCGATGTTCTCGATCATGGCGGGAATGTGGAGCGCCATCTTCGGCTGTTCGGCCACAATGGTTGCGTCGATGTTCTGCACCCGGTAGCCCTGTCCGGCGAGCAGGCGGTGAACACGGCCGAGCAGGGTGAGGCTCGATATCCCCTTGTACTGCTGGTCCTTGTCAGGAAAATGCCTGCCGATGTCGCCGAGCCCTGCGGCTCCCAGCAGGGCATCGCAGATCGCATGGAGCAGGACGTCGGCGTCGGAGTGGCCCAGCAGGCCCTTCTCGAAGGGTATATCCACGCCGCCGATGATCAGCTTCCTGCCTTCCACCAGACGGTGGACGTCGTAGCCTGTTCCGATTCGCATCAGTACTTGTGACATAAAGACAGATTATACCGCAGGCTCACGGAGAGAAATCCAAAGTTCAAAATCCAAATAGCAATTGAATGCTGGGAGTCCAAAGCCCGAATACTTATTGATTGAACTTTGGAATTCCTTTGAACTTTGGACCTGGACACTTGACATTCTTTCTTCCGTGCCTCCGTGCCTCCGTGGTAGATTTATTTTTCGTTCGAATGCTTCAAAATTATCTTCCCTTCAGGATCTCTTCCGCGATCAGAAGGTCCTCAGGGGTCGTGATCTTGATATTATCGTAACTTCCCATGATCACGCGCACCTTGCCGCCTGAGCGCTCCACAAGCGCTGCGTCGTCGGTCCCGTAGAACCGGTGCATATAGGACTGTTCATAGGCCTCCCGGAGCACGGAGACCGGAAAGGCCTGGGGGGTCTGGATCGCCCAGAGCCTGCTGCGCTCCAGCGTGCTCAGGACCATGCCATGTGCATCAACTTCCTTCACCGTGTCCTTGAGCGGCACGCCCACCGTAACGCTGGTCCCCTGGCGCGCCAGGTCCACAGTGGCTCTGATCATGTCCTGCGTAACAAAGGGCCGTACGCCGTCATGGACCACCACGACGTCGGTGTCCTGGTCCACCTTCAGCAGGCCCTCGTACACTGAGTCCTGCCGCTGTTTTCCGCCGACGACCAGCGTCCTTACTTTCGTTATATGATAATGTTCGATGATCCCGGCGAGGCAGCTCTCCATATCCTCCTCGGAAAGGATCGGGATGATCTCGTCGATCTCAACGGCACGCTGAAAAACCAGCAGCGTATGCGCGAGCATCGGCTTATCGGCCAGCGGCAGGAATTGCTTCGCCACGGCCTTCCCCATCCGCTTGCCCATGCCCGCGGCAGGTATGAGCGCCGTAGCCTTTGGCATGTATCCTCCCGATCCCCTGCAGATGTTCCTGCCCTGAACCTGTTATTTCCTGATGTTTTTTACGACCACCTTGAACCGCTTGGAAAAGGGAACGTCAATGTCGATGGCAACGCGAAGCTGAAATTCCTCGGCAGCGCCTCGTGCCTGGACGTTGAAAGGCAGGACGATCTGCCCGTCCTCCATGAAGGGTTTCCCCAGGTCCACCTGCGTTCCCCGGTCCACGGCCTGCTCCAAGGCGTCCATTTCAGGCCGCGCTGCGGCAAGGTCCGCCTCGGGCAGCGCCGGTTCGGACGCAGGCGCAGGCGCCGGCGGCGCACCTTTCCCCGACATGTCGCCCAACGTAAGATTGTGACGGTCCGGGAACTTCTGCATGTCCTGCAGCACAAGCTTCGAGACGGCCGTAAAGGTCTTGAGCACACCCTCGCCGTTCATGGCCACGGCGCCGAAGGAGGGCAGCTCCCGTCTGTTCAGGGCGTTATCCAGCTCGTTGACGGACATAATGTCGGGAAGGTCGCGCTTGTTGTACTGGATGACCATCGGAAACTTCTCGAGATCGATCCCCTGCTCGCCGAAGTTCTCCTTCAGGTTCGCCAGGCTCTCCAGGTTCGAATCCATCATGGCGCGCTGCGAATCAACGACGAAAATAACGCCGTCGGCGCCTTTCAGGACGAGCTTGCGCGTAGCATTATAGAACACCTGGCCGGGAACGGTATACAGATGGAACCGCACGCGGTAATTTTTGATCGTGCCGAGCTCGACAGGCAGGAAATCGAAAAAGAGCGTCCGGTCCGTCTCGGTGGCAAGGGAGATCAGCTTCCCTCGCTGCGTCGGCGAGATGCGGTGATAGATGAAGTGGATGTTGGTGGTCTTGCCCGAAAGTCCCGGGCCATAGTACACGATCTTCGCGTTGATCTCGCGGGTCGTGTGATTTACAAGCGCCATCCACCATAATTGCATAAAACCGGCGGCATGTCAATAAGTGAGGGGCGCGGGGGAGGGGTTCAATAACTGTAGGCGATACCGATGGTGGCAAGAGTGTTCCCGAAGGCCTCCTCGGTCCCTTCGGCCTCATAGCGCTGACGGTCCCAGCCCGCGAATGCGTAGACCGTTCGCGTCAGGGTGCGTTCCAGAAGCAGCGACAGAGTATGGGAACGGGACGTGGAGCCGACCGGCTCTTCATACTGCCGGTAAAGAAAAGAATAGCCCGCATGGAGGAACCAAGAGCGCTCCATCCTCAGCACGAACCAGATGCCGGCGTTCTGGCCGTCGTAGGAAAAAGTATCGTCGCGAGCGTCCATGCGTTCAACGGCATACCACTCGTTGAAGCGGATGTCGGGCCGGACCTGCTGGAACAGCTCGAAAGATGCTCCGACAGACCCGCCGTCCATGGCATTGTCATTGAAGTCTTTCATCCGCCCCGAGAGCGTCAAAAGCGTTGAAAGCACTGCGCCATAGCGGCGGTATAGACCAGCGCTCGCAAAACCGGCAACGCCGTTCAGCTCATCATAGGTATCGTAGGAATAAGCTTCGATACCGCCTTTGAAGACAGCATACCGGGTCGCCTCGGAAAGCTCCGTGTAGCTGCCGATCGTGGCCGAGACCGTGGTGA
>Ga0154442_1094_pt2 | contig 17479 bp, 17 predicted proteins | sample RifGroC2_FD_115946 | JGI IMG/M metagenome (GOLD analysis project Ga0154442, IMG submission 115946) | Nitrospirae bacterium GWC2_57_13
TGATCCGCGGCCCGGTGACCTTCGAGAACAAGCAGCTCGATGACCTGATCATCCAGCGCTCTGACGGGCTTCCCACCTACAATTTCGCCGTGGTCGTGGACGACGTTACCATGAATATCACCCACGTGATCCGCGGCGACGACCATCTGAACAACACGCCGCGGCAAATCCAGCTCTACCAGGCCCTGGGCCATGAGCCGCCAGCCTTCGCGCATCTGCCCATGATCCTGGGCTCGGACAAGACCAAGCTGTCAAAGCGCCACGGAGCAACTGCCGTCACTGAATACGCTGATCTGGGCTACCTGCCTGAAGCGCTCGTGAACTATCTCGCCCGGCTCGGCTGGTCCTCAGGCGACCAGGAGATATTCTCTCGCGACGAGCTGGTCCAGAAGTTCTCCCTCGACAACGTCGGCAAGGCCCCGGCGGTCTTCAATCCCGAAAAACTGATATGGCTGAACCACCATTACATCCAGCAGGCTGACCCGGCGCGCCTCGCAGGCCTCGTACTCGATCTGCTCAAGAAGGACGGGGCAGTGCAGGACGGGAAGGAACCTGATGCCGCGTGGATGCAGAAGCTCGTCAAGATCCTGACAGAGCGGAGCCACACGCTGCTGGAAATGAAGACCTCGTCTCTCCCTTTTATCCAGGATGAGATCCTGATGGAAGAAAAGGCAAAGGCCAAGCACCTGACGTCGGACGTTGCTCCGCTCTTGACCGAGCTGGTTGCTGCGCTCAAGACCCTTGAGCCCTTCGTCCATGATGCGATCGAGAAGGCCTTCAATGACCTTGTGACCACAAAGGGCGTCAAGCTCGGCAAGCTGGCCCAGCCCGTGCGTGTGGCCCTCACCGGCGGCACGGTCAGCCCCGGCATCTATGACGTGATCGAGGTGATGGGGAAGGAGAAGGTGCTTAGGCGGATCGCGGCCGCGGTGGCGATGATCGGGAACTAGCAAGACATTCTTTGCCGCTGATTAACACGGATCCACACGGATGACGTAATATCTTGAGGAGCAATGACCTTAGCCGCAAAGAAGCGCAAGGGGACAGGTGCCAATACTTTGCGAATTTTTGAGCCTTTTTTGCGGCAAAAACCTGATCTTGATTCAACGTCGTCTGCATCCGTGGCAGACGAATCCTTCTTCGCGCCCATTCGCGGCTAAAAAGTATTCGCTCCTGTCCGTGTTCAGCCGCGGTTAGCATGGTTTATTTCTTTTCCCCGCAGTCATCTGCGGTTATAATGTCCCATGTCCCAGCAGATCATCTCAGCCAGCCGTCGCACCGACATTCCCGCCTTTTATACAGACTGGTTCCTGAACCGCCTGCGCGAAGGCTTTGCCGACGTCCTGCATCCCTACACCAGGAAGTGGCTTCAGGTCTCTCTCAAGCCCGAAGACATGGGAGCAATCGTCTTCTGGTCCAAGAACTACGCGCCGCTCTTGCCGAAACTGGATAGCATCGAAAAGACCACCCGAAACCTGTTCTTTCACTTCACGATCACCGGCAACCGGGAGCTTGAGCTCAGGACACCGGACGTTCGCGATGCCGTCAAAGACTACATTCATATCGCGACTCGTTACTCGCCTGACCATATCATCTGGCGCTTTGATCCCATCTGCATTACCGACAAACTTCCCTTCGACGTCTACGAGGATCGCTTCATCCAAATCGCCGAACTGCTGCGAGGTCATGCCCGGGAATGCATCATCAGCTTTGCCCATCCCTATGGAAAGGCCCTGCGCAACATAGCGAAATATACGGACCATTCATTCATTGATCCGGAACAACGCCGGAAGAAAGCCTTTGCCGACCACCTGGCCGGCATCGCGAAACACTACGGCATTCGGCTATCTGCCTGCTGCAGCGACTATTTGCTGTCGGATTCTGTTCACAAGGCCGCCTGCATCGATGGCCGGAAGCTCTCGCTCCTCTTCGGCACAGCCCTAGATACCCGTACCGCGGCATCGCGCAGGGAATGCGGCTGCACCAAGAGCATTGACATCGGCGCCTACGACACCTGCGGCCATGGGTGCGGTTATTGCTATGCCAACACCGACCAGGAGAAGGCGATGCGTGCATCTGCAAAGCAAGAGATGGAGCGACCATCGCTCGGAACTGACCCAAGAATGACCGCCCATAACCCGGAAAACAACAATCGTTGATATTTCGATAAGTAAACGCACCTGCCCTTACCTCGGCACCACATCCGGCTACTGATTGCTAATCCGGAAATCGAGGCAGTAGCGAAGCCTCTTCCGGTAGTCGCCTCGCACTGCAAAGGAGACAGCCTTCTGCTCCAAAACCGCATTGAACTGCGCTAAAATGTCATCCGGTATAGGCAGCATCCTCTGGTCTCCTTGAAAAAGCTATTCCATATTGGAATATTAGTCAGTTGGCAAGATTCTAATTAAATCAGTTGGATACGTCAAATATTTTCTCAAATTTATTGACCGAGTTAGCCATCTATGCTACTGTATTTCGAACCGATAATAACTGGTCTCCATCACTCGACTATGAAAAATCCCGATCTCAGATCACAGGCAGTCATGAACGTGGACAAGGGCGAGTCGATCGCCGGCATGTGGGCGACGCCGATGATACCGGAGATCGGCGTGTACAAGCTTGCCGTGAAGAAGCGGAAGGACGGGACGTTCGAGTGGGTGCACTTTCAGCACCGCCTGGACAACACGCGGAAGGTGCTGTTTCGGGGAGAGGTGGAGTCCATGGACCGAGTTGCCGACGTGCTCGGCGCTGCCAACAAGCACCTGCAGAACATCTACGGCGTCACCATGTCCGTTGCTGATGTCGGCATGACCACGCTGGACGGCAGAAAGATCGACGGCAAAGTGCATTGATCCACAGGCAGTTCTCAATCCTTCTCATGCTCCATGAATTCCTCACATCCCTGACCACGCCCTGCCCGACCCATTTGCGCGCCCTGGGCTATCTCTACGAAGCCATTGCCCTTCGCGGCCGATACCGGCGCAACCGGGCAGCATGGCAGCCCCATCTCGACAACTCTCGCCGGTTCGTTCTTGCTGCAGCAGAGAGATGCAGCGATAAAGGCAATATCGTTATCCTCGGCTCCGGGCTGCTGCTGGATGTTCCACTCGCTGAACTTTCGGCCCTGTTTCGGGAAGTCGTCCTGATGGATGTGATTTGCCTGCCTGAGGTGCGCCGGCAGATCAGGAAGTACGACAACGTGCACTTTGTCGAGCATGATGCCACGAACATCGCGGAACGCCTTTACTGGAACGGGCAGGAACGCATTTCTGAGCTGCCAGAGCCCGCGCCAGACACGTCAGTGATCGATCAGAACTCCGGTCTGGTCGTCTCCTTGAACATCCTTTCCCAGCTCTGGGTCGTCCCGCGCGCCTATGCAGCGAACCATCTTCGCGCGCTGACCGAGGACCAGGTGGAGGAGTGGTGCGGCCGCCTTGTGGCCTCTCATTACGACTATCTGCGATCACTTCCCTGCGATGTCTGCCTCGTGGCGGATCATGAGTTCGTGAAGCGCGACCAGGCGGGACAGGTGATCAGCAGGGATTCGACGGTATATGGACTTGAACTGCCCAAGCCCGATGATTCGTGGATATGGAACATCGGGCCGATTGGGAAGGATTCAAGGTTTATGTCAAAGGAGCTGATCGTGGGAGCATGGTATTTTCAGGGAAGGAACGAAGTTAGGAGGCTGTGAAGTTGGGATAAAGATCATCATGTACCGAGAGCCTGACCTCTCATCTTTCCATCTTCGTCATTACAGAATATGACGCAATGTCTCGAAACAAAACGTACTCTCTCCGGCAATACCGAGCGCTACCAGTGCGAGCTTGTGAGCCTGCAGGACGGCTTCGGCATCCTGCGGTACGTCACCGACCAGCACTATGACATCGCGGGCTTCCGGCTGTCTCCTGGCGACGAGACGCTCGCCCTCTACTGGGCAAACGCGCCTTATACCCTGTACATCTGGCATCGGAAGACGCAGGGCGACCGCGCATATTACTTCAACATTGCCGACTCTGTTGTGCTTACGCCGCGGGAATTCACCTGGCGCGACCTTGCCGTAGACATCCTGATCACACCGAAGAATGAGCCTATCATCCTCGACGAGCATGAACTGCCAGCTGATCTGGACAGGGGTCTTGCGGATCATATCACGCGATCAAAAGAGCATATTCTCGCCAATTATCAGGATCTGATCAAAGAAGCCGAGCAATTACTGGCTTTCTTCAAAAAGCACAACAGCGCTGGTTGATTGAAAATTTTTCATTCTCTCCTCAGCAGTTTTCTCCCCTTCTCCCCGTCACCCTGTCCCGTCTTCTCCAGCCCGCTGAGCCTTACCCCGATGAGCCGCACACGTTTCTTGAACTCGAACCGTTTCATACACTCAAAGGCTGTCTTCCGGATCGTTGCTTCATCATCAACAGCCGCTTCCATGGTCTTTGCCCTCGTAAGAGTGATGAAGTCACTGTACCGTATCTTGACCGTCACAGTCCGCGCCTTGTAGTCCCGTTCCCTGATGTCGTCAATGACCTCCCGCACCAGTCCCACGAGGGTCTTTGCCAGCACCTGCCAGTCCTGGACATCGCGCTCAAAGGTCGTCTCGCGGCTCGCTGATTTCGGCTCCCAGTGGGTCACCAGGGGGCTATCATCGATGCCGCGCGCAGCCTCGTAGAGGTATTCACCGTAGGATTCACCAAATTGCCCGACCAGTTCCTCTTTGCTCCGCGCAGCAAGCTCGCCTATGGTGGAGTATCCCATGGCATTCAGCGCAGCCTCGGTCTTGGGCCCCACGCCGTAGAGCTTTCTGACCGCCAGAGGCCAGATGAGCTGCTCCAGATTCTGTTTCGTGATGATGGTCAGGCCGTCGGGTTTTCTGAGGTCCGAAGCGATCTTGGCCAGCAGCTTATTCGGCGCGATGCCGATGGTGCAGGTGAGGCCCGTGGCCTGCCTGATGCCATCCTTGATCTGGCGAGATATCTCCTCGGGCGTCATCTCGATGTCTGAGATGTCGAGATAGGCCTCGTCAATGCCCACGTCCTCCATCACGGGAGAGACCTGGCCCAGGACTTCCTTGAACCGTTCTGACTCGCGGGAATAGGCTTCGAAATCAACCGGAAGGAATACGGCTTTGGGACAGAGCTTATAGGCTGTTCGGAGCGGCATGGCCGAATGGATGCCGAACTTACGCGCCTCGTAGTTGCAGGTGGAAACAACACCGCGCCGCGTAGGGTCGCCGCTGCCGCCCACGACTACGGGCTTGCCTGCGAGCTCGGGCCGCTTTTTTTCCTCCACAGCAGCGAAGAAGGCGTCCATATCAATGTGGAGAATTCGTCGCATAAAAGCATGTCGCGGTCTACGACCGCAATTGGAAATTGCAAATTTGATGTATGGCCGAAGGCCATAGTATCTTAAACGACGAACATTTTAAATCTTTAAAAAAACAACTACTCCGGCCTGTTTTGCAGTTCTTTGCGGCCTTTGCGGCTTTGCGCGAGACGCCTTGCTTTTAACAACCTGAATAGTTACAAGAAAAATTACATATAGCCGGCAGCGGACATCTGCATCCTCTTCTTGTCGCCCGCCCTGCTGTCGTGAAACGCTACTATAGGCGTCGGGAAAAGGCAAGCCAAAATCTTCCTCATTGCGGTTTTGTCCGCGATTGTGTAAGATTGTCCGCATCATGTGGTACTTCGCGGCAAAAAGAATGCTCCTCTTCCTTCCCACCCTGCTCGGCATCACCATCATCACCTTCATCCTCATGCAGGCCCTGCCCGGAGACCCTGTCGAGAGCATGGCGGGCGAGCGGGCCACAGCAGAGACGATCGAACGCATCAAGGCAGAATTAGGCCATAACAAGCCCCTGCCTGTCCAGTACGCCCTCTACCTGAAGCTCATTGCAACAGGCGATATGGGCCGCTCCGTGTACACGAACCGGAAGGTCTCCGATGACCTGCTCCAGAAGTTCCCGAACACCGTGAAGCTCGCGCTCGCGGCAATGCTCTTTGCGTCATTCATCGGCATCGGCCTGGGCGTGATCGCCGCGGTGAACCGCGACACCGTCTGGGACCGCCTGGTGACGCTGCTGTCCGTGGGGGGCATCTCGGTGCCCGTGTTCTGGCTTGGCCTTGCGCTGATGCTTGTCTTTTCCCTGCATCTACGCTGGCTGCCGCCCTCAGGCATGGGCAACGGAAGTCTTGCCTACATCGTCCTGCCGGCCATAACGCTCGGGACCTTTTCGCTCGCCTACATCGCGCGGGTCACCCGGTCGTCCATGCTCGAATCGCTCTCGCAGCCTTATATCGAGGCTGCCCGGGCCAAGGGACTGTCGGAAACAACGGTTGTGCTGAAGCACGCGCTCAAGAACTCGCTCATCCCCGTGGTCACGCTCATCGGCCTTGACCTCGGCTCGTATCTGAACGGCGCCGTGCTGACCGAAACGATCTTCGGCTGGGACGGCCTGGGCCGCTATGCCCTTGACGGCATCCTGAAGCGGGACTATCCGGTCATCATGGGCGTGGTACTCTTCGGAGCGCTGATCTTTGTGACGATCAACCTTATCGTGGACATCTCGTATCATTTTCTCGACCCGCGGGTGCGGGCAAAGAAATGAGATATTGAACGCTATGATCTATGCGCTTCCTATTGACCGCTTATGACGAGAACCTTCACCTGGCAGGACCTTATCTCGAACAAACCGGCTTTTATCGCTGTGACTGTTCTCGCTGCGCTCGTAGTCACCGCCCTGTTCGCGCCCATGCTCGCGCCCTATGACCCCCTTGCCATGGACCTGGACAGCCTGCGCCTGCCGCCGGACAACTCCCATTTGCTCGGCACGGACAGCAAGGGAAGGGACATCCTTTCACGCATCATCTACGGCACGCGCATCTCCCTGGCCGTCGGCATCATTGCGGCCCTGTCGTCGCTCTGCATCGGCGTTGTTCTGGGAATGATCGCCGGATACTTCGGCGGCAAGACCGACGCTGTGCTGTCCCAGATCTTCGACGTATTCCTGGCTTTTCCGAGTCTGCTGCTTGCGATCGGCATCAGCGCCGTCATGGATCCGGGCCTCACGTCGGCCATGCTGGCTATCGCGCTCGTGGGCTGGGCAGGCTTTGCCCGGCTGGTGCGCGGCATCACGCTCTCGCTTAAGGAGCAGACCTATGTGGAAGCGTCCCGCGCTCTCGGCGCGTCCACGTCCAGGGTCCTTTTCCGTCATATTCTGCCGAACGCCCTGCCGCTGCTGCTCGTGGCAGGCAGTTTGCGCGTGGGCGGCTTCATCCTGATCGAGGCGGCGCTTTCGTTTCTCGGCCTCGGCGTCCAGCCGCCAACGCCCACCTGGGGCTCCATGATCAGCCTGCACCGCGTGTATATCAACTCAGCTCCCTGGATGGTGATCTTCCCGGGACTGGCCATCAGCATCACCGTCATCAGCTTCAACATCCTTGGCGATTTTTTGCGGGACAAGCTCGATCCGAGAATGCAGGTGTAGCGGAATAGTTTTCACAAAGCCTTACGCAGATGAACGCGGATATAATGAATACGGAATTATAACAATGAAATTTTCTCGCAGTGCCGCAGAGCACGCAGAGAGAATCTATTGATTTCCAGTTTTTAACCAACGGCCGTATTTTGCTTCGTTTTCTTCGTGCGCTTCGTGGTGAGAGGCAGGAAGCTTCTATTTGACTCATCTCGCAAAGGTTTGAACTCGCAATGATCCTGCATTTCTCTGCGGACTCTGCGGACTCTGCGTCTCTGCGAGAGATCGCCCTCGTCTCTAATTCAGGCTCTGCATTAAAACCTTTGCGCCCTGTGCGCCGTTGCGAGGGACGCTTTTGGTGTTTGAATTATTCAAGCTTTCCTGATCTGAGGTAGGACTGCGTTAACGCATATATCGATGAATAATCACATCCACGCCAAAAAATCCCTGGGCCAGAACTTCCTGAAGGACCCCCATTACCTCAACAGGATCGTTGATGCCGCCCGGGTGGAGCAAATGGACCAGGTCCTCGAGATCGGCCCCGGCCTCGGCGACCTCACGAGGGTTCTCGCGGCGCGAGCCGGCGCGGTCCTTGCCATCGAGCTTGATGACCGTCTCATCGAGCTGCTGCGCTCTGAATTCGTGGACGGATCCGGCGTCACGATCGTGCATGCCGACGCCCTGGAATATCCCTTCGAGACCCTTGCTGGATCCTGGAAGGTCGTAGCGAACCTTCCGTACTATATATCCACGCCGATCATCCAACGGCTGCTTCAATTCAGGCGGAAATTCTCGTCGCTCACGCTCATGCTCCAGAAGGAGGTGGCCGAACGGATCGTTTCTTCTCCGGGAGGGAAAGAGTACGGCTATCTCTCGGTGCTGGTGCAGTACTTTACGCAGCCGAGAATGGAATTCTTTGTTCCGCCCGAGGCTTTCTCTCCCCGGCCTGACGTCGACTCAGCCGTCATCACCCTCGTAGTGCGCGATGAGCCTGCAGCAGCGGTAAATGATGAACAGTTCTTCTTCCGCGTCGTGAAGGCCGCGTTCTCTCAGCGCAGGAAGACCCTCAGGAACTCACTCCGTCAGCTCGGCCTGCCGAAAGAGAAGACCGACCAGTTGCTGTCCGCCACGGGCATCGACCTGGGCCGCCGCGCCGAGACCCTCACAGTCGTGGAGTTTGGTCGTCTGGCTGACTTTCTGCTGCCCTGAACCCTTCCCCACCAGATTGACAGTGCATCATTTATCTGGTTTAATTGAACTGCGCCCTTCGTGTAACAAGCCTTTTGCCCTCCGCCATAACGCTGTTGATTCCGAATTGAAATCTTTGTGCCATTGTGACGTCTCAGTGATAGTGCTCGCTCCAGGTGGGACCCGTGCACGACATTCAATATTATCTTCTAAAAAAGCGAGCCTTCAGCGGCTTCATCTCCCGACTCGCGAAAGTCCAGCCCCTTGCCGCGCCTGTCAGGCGGGGCGAGAAAAACTATGCCTTCGAACTGGTGACGTCAGCTAACGAGATCAGCCTGCCCTACATTCCTACCATCCTGCCTCCGAAAAAATATTTCTTCCCCCAGCGCGAGGTCCTTCTGGAGTTCGACACCCGGCGCGGCCTGCATGCGGGCCCTGTAGGCGTTGCCGGACCAATGACCATCTTCGGCGTCCATACCTGCGACCTGGCAGGCATCCAGTGTTTGAACATGGTCTTTTCTGTCCGTCCACGTGACCATAACTATCTCATACGCAAGCGCAAGATCACCATCATCGGCCTGGAATGCAATGACTACTGCGATGAGCACGCGAACTGCGCGCTCGTGAACGCCAGCCTTCCGAGCGGCGGGTACGACCTCTTTTTTACAGACCTGGGTGACTATTTCATCGTCCATGTGAACACCCAGGCAGGCGATGACATCATCGACGCGGTCAAGCAGTTCCAGCCGGCCAAAGAAGCGAACCTGCAGGACCTTGCCGCGCTCCGGGAGCGAAAGAGAGTGGTCTTTCGGAACGAGGTGGCCCTGGACCAGCGCTTTCTCCCCGCGCTCTTCGACATCTCCTTTGACGGCCCGGTCTGGAAGGACCTGGACGAGCGGTGCCTGGCCTGCGGGAACTGTACCCAGGTCTGCCCTACCTGTTACTGCTTCGATATCCGCGATGAGCTGAACCTGGACATGGCGACGGGCGTACGGTACCGGGTCTGGGACTCCTGCCAGACCGAACCCTTCGCGAAGGTGGCAGGAGGCGAGAACTTCCGAAAAAGCCGCCTTGCGCGCCAGCGCCACCGCTACTATCGCAAGTTCAGTTATCCCTTTGCGAAATTCTTCCGCTTCTTCTGTACAGGCTGCGGACGGTGCAGCCGCGCCTGCATGGCCGGCATCAAGCTGAAGGAAACGCTGACATCGCTTATCAGCCAGGGCGGAGAGGGTCCATGGAAAAGATAGTCATATCCGAGTCGAATTACCAGATCCGCAAAGCGCGGATCGTACGGACCAAGAAGCTCACGCCCCTCGAGACTCTCTTCGAGATCGTGCTGGACGGCGACCGCTCGCTGGATCACGAACCAGGCCAGTTTATTATGGTATCACTCTTCGGCATTGGTGAGGCCCCCATCTCCGTTGCGTCGTCGCCCACCATGCGCGATTCCTTCGAGATCTGCGTACGGGCCGTGGGCAGGGTCACGAAGGCGCTCCATGCACTGGATGCAGGCGACGAGATCGGCATCCGCGGACCCTACGGAAAGGGCTTTCCCATCCGGATCTTCGAGGGCAACGACCTGCTGATCGTTGCCGGCGGCCTGGGCATCGCTCCGCTCCGGTCCCTCATTCAGTACGTGCTCGACAACCGCCGCGACTTTGGAAAAGCGCACCTGCTCCTGGGCTGCAAGACGCCCCAGGACATCCTGTTCGCTGACGAGCTCGACCAGTGGCGCAGGCGCATGGACGTGCAGAGCGAGTATATTGTAGACCGCGCAGAGCAGGACTGGACCGGCCCGGTGGGGCTGATCACCACGCTCATCCCCGGCGTGCACCTGGAACCGGAGCGCACCTTTGGCGTGGTGGTAGGACCGCCGGTCATGTATAAGTTCGTGATCAAAGAGCTGCTTGCCAAGAACATTCCTGAGCACCAGATCATCCTTTCCTTCGAACGCCACATGAAGTGCGGCATGGGCAAGTGCGGCCGCTGCCAGATCCAGAACATTTACACCTGCCAGGACGGACCCGTGTTCCGCTACTCTGCCGTGAAGCACATGAGCGAGGCATTCTGATATGAAAAGACCCAAAACAGCATTCTTTGACTTCGCCTGCTGCGAGGGCTGCCAGCTCCAGGTCGCCAACATGGGCGATACGCTGCTTGAAGTGATGGGCCTCATAGACCTGGTGGAATTTCGCGAGGTCATGTCAGAGAAGTGGGACGGTGACCTTGACATTGCCGTGATCGAGGGCAGCATCACGGACCTGCACGCGACAGAGCGCATCAAGGCCATCCGGAAGCGGTCAAAGGTCCTGATCGCCTACGGCTCCTGCGCCACCATCGGCGGAGTGAACGGTATGAAGAACAGCTTTGACCTGGACGAGGTTGGTGACTGCGTCTACGGCGAGGGGCGCTGGTTCTTTCCCACGGAGCAGACCCGCGCAATTCACCAGGTCGTACCGGTTGAGTATGCAGTGAACGGCTGCCCTGTGTACATCCCCGAGTTCCTGTCCGTGCTGACAGCGGCGCTCCAGGGCATTCCCTATGCCGTGCCCGACTACGCTGTCTGCATTGAATGCAGGATGAACGAGAACGAGTGCCTCTATGACCGGGGCATCACCTGTCTGGGGCCGGTGACCAGGGCAGGGTGCAACTCCTGGTGCGTGAACAACGGCAACCTCTGCTACGGCTGCCGGGGCATGGTGAGCTCTCCCTATGTAAAGGGCATGAAGCAGGTGCTTGAGAAGCATCACGTGCCGATCGATTTCGTGGTGAACAAGATGGACATGTACAACAAGTGCAGGGAGCTGGACCGCAATGGGCGCTGAAAGGACGAAAAAGGACCTGAACATCCGCGTCGACTGCCTCACCCGCGTGGAAGGCCACGGCACGATCGTGGTGGACATGAAACAGGGGAAGCTCGAGACCTGCAGCCTGAACGTGGTTGAATCGCCGCGTTTCTTCGAGGCCCTGCTGCGCGGACGCTCTGTCTTCGAGGCCCAGCACATCACAAGCCGGATCTGCGGCATCTGCGCCTGCGGCCACTCGCTGGCCTCGATCCAGGCCGCAGAGGATGCCCTGGGCCTCACGCCGACAGCGCAGACCATGAGGCTGCGGCGCCTCCTTCTGCATCTCGAGATCCTTGACAGCCACATTCTCCACATCTATCTTCTCGTTATGCCTGATCTGGCAGGCGTTAAAAGCTTCGTCCCTCTGATCCACACGCACAACGAGCTCGTGCGGCGGGCGCTCAGGATGAAGAAGGCCTGCAACAACGTGATGGAGGTCCTTGTGGGCCGTCACGTCCACCCCATTTCCCTGATCGTAGGAGGATTCACGAAACTCCCGCAGCCGCAGGACCTGGCAATGATGCATGACGTTCTGACAGGCCTGCGACCGGACATGGATGCGACGATCGAGCTGCTCTCGACCCTGACCTTCCCGGACTTCGAGCGGGAGACAGAGTATGTGGGGCTCGTGAGCGATGACAACGAGTATCCGCTCCTGTCCGGTGACATCGGCTCCTCTGACGGAGTTCGGATGAAAAAGCAGGACTTCCAAAAAGCGACGAACGAGTACATCGTACCCTATTCCTCGGCCAAGCACACAAAGCTCAGCCGCGATTCCTTTGCCGTGGGCTCCCTTGCCCGCTTCAACCTGAACCACGCCAAGCTGCACCCGAAGGCATCGGGAGCTGCGGCGGCCCTGAACCTTAAGCCGAAATGTGCGAATCCATTTCTCAATACCCTTGCCCAGGCCGTGGAGAGCGTCCACTGCCTCGAAGACGCCATCACGATCATCGAGGACCTGCAGAGCGTCGGTGTCAACCAGGACGAACAGGTCGTCGTGGGCGTGAACGAACGAATGACCCTCCCAGTGCAGGCAGGCGAAGGTGTCGGCGCCGTGGAAGTTCCCCGTGGCATTTTATACCACCACTATCAGGTGGACGACTCCGGCACCATCGAGCAGGCGAACTGCGTCATTCCCACGAACCAGAACCTCAGCAACATCGAACAGGACATGCGCGCCCTGATACCGACGGTTCTGCACAAGAGCGAGGAGGAGATCACCGCGACCCTGGAAATGCTCGTCCGCGCCTATGACCCCTGTATTTCCTGCTCCACCCACCTGCTTGACGTTCGGTTTATGGGCCGCTGAAATTCGTAATTTTTTCAAGCTCACAATAGTGCAATATTTCAATGGGTTAAGTCTAATCAAAACCATTAATTATTGTACAGGAAAAACTTGACAGTCCATAAAAAACCTGCTATCTTCTTTCGTAATAGCCCACTAAGCCTGCTACCTGCCCCTGCGGCGAACAGGGACAATAGGTCAGCGGGCTCTCCCTCCGAAAGCCCCGGCGCCTCTGGCCGGGGCCCTTCTATTTCCAGCCTTTCGAACGCCGCATATCAGGTGCTTGCATTTATCCTGGCGTAGTAACTAAGGAATCAAAAGCTTCTCAAAATGGGTTGAATATTTTCAATAAGATCATAAAGGGCCGTAAATAGAGGATGAAACGGCTATTTTTGAACCGCCGTTTTCCGCAAATTTGCACTTTCCAATTTGCAATCTACAATTCCGCTTTATGCGGGTTAGGGGAATAAAGACAAAGGAGCGCACTACGATCGAGCCGGCATCTCCTGAGCGAAGCGCGCGCCCGGAAGCGCCCGAAGAGTGCCCTGATAAACAAAACGATTACGTTGGTTTGCCTTCGGGTGGCGGCGTGGCTGCGCTGCTTTTTCAGCGCGAATGCGCGTCCAAACGAGGGGGATGCCGGCTCGTTCACCATCATCCGCGATGAGCCATACTGTCCCGGCTTGAAAACGAATCCGGGCTCCTGGAGCGCACCCAGAGAAGTATTCTTACAGGTGTTGAGAGCGCGGTGAGCCCTCTTCAGCCTCTTGAGCAATATTCCGGCAGGCCCCATCCCTCTTTTGCCTTGACTTTTCCCGGTCCCGGAATATAATAACCGGACACTGCAAGGCGGGAATTATCATGCAAGACCAGATCATCCAGATATTTGAAGAGAGCGCCCGGACAAAGGTCGCTTTCGTAAAAGAGAACGCCGGGAAGATCGCCGAGGTGGTAAAGCTCATGGCCCAGGCCTTCCGCGACGGCAAGAAAGTGCTCCTCTTCGGCAACGGCGGAAGCGCCACCGATGCGTCGCACCTCGCGGCGGAGTTCGTGAACCGGTTCATTATCGAACGGCCGCCCCTGCCGGCGTTGGCGCTGAACACGGATCCAGCGGTGATCACGAGCATCGGCAATGATTACGGCTATGACCAGGTCTTCTCCAAACAAATCTCGGCCCTCGGCGCCGAAGGCGATGTGGCGATCGCCATCAGCACGAGCGGCAATTCTCCTAACGTGCTGAAGGCCGTTGAGATGGCCAAGAAAAAAGGGATGGTCGTCGTGGCCCTTTCCGGCGGCGCAGGCGGCAAGCTCGCTGCGGTCGCTGATTACGCCTTCGTTGTTGCCGTAAAAACGACAGCGCGGATCCAGGAAACGCACATCACCCTTGGCCACGCCATCTGCCAGCTCGTGGACGAGGAGCTCTTCGGCACACCGCGCTGACGCCTCCGGGCCCCCATGAAAAAGATCGATTTCTCAAAGATCCACTCCTATTCCCTCAAAAGCAGACCGAGCAAGGTCAAGCTCGGTGATTTCTCCCGGCCCCACCGCGCCGGCTCATCCTTCGCGGAGTTCTTCTCCTCCCTTCCGAACATCCTGGGCGCGCAAAACCTCAAGAACGTTGCCGCGGCCATCGTGCAGGCACGCAAGGATGGACGGCCCGTCATGCTCGGCATGGGAGCCCATGCGATCAAGGTGGGCCTGAACCCGGTGATCATAGATCTGCTCGAGCGGAAGATCGTCACGAGCCTTTCATTGAATGGGGCGGGTATCATCCACGACTTTGAGCTGGCCTTCGTGGGGCAGACATCGGAGGACGTTGACAAGGAGATTCTATCAGGCGCCTTTGGCATGGCGGAAGAGACGGGCAGCATGCTGAACGGTGCGATACGATCAGCAGGGGACGCGGGCATCGGCGCGGCAGTGGGCAGGATGATCCGAGAGGGTGATTTCCCTTACAAAGATAAGAGCCTTCTTGCCGCCGGCCACCAGCTCAACGTACCCGTGACGGTGCACGTGGCTGTGGGCACCGACATCATTCACATGCACCCGTCCTTTGACGGCGCAGCCACAGGCGCTGCGGCGCAGAAGGACTTTCAGGCCTTCTGCTCCCTCGTGGCGGACCTGGAGGGCGGCGTCTATATCAACCTCGGCTCAGCCGTGCTGCTGCCCGAGATATTCCTCAAGGCGGTGACCCTCTGCCGGAACCTGGGCCATACGCTCCGCCACTTTACCACGGTGAACATGGACTTCGTGCAGCATTACCGGCCGAACACAAACGTGGTGCGACGCCCCACCCAGGAAGGCGGCAGGGGCTTCGCCCTCACAGGCCACCACGAGATCATGCTACCACTGCTGGCCGCCGCGGTGATCGAGCAGCTCGGGCCGATGTAGCCTGTCGCCGTTCTCCCGCCGCTGCCCTGCCTTTCTGCTCCCGCTCCAGCCGATCTTTCACGGACCGCAGATAGTCTGCCCGAAACATCCGCAGCACATAGTCCCGATGATCGTTCCCGGCAAGGTCCTCCCATGCCTGCTTCCGCTTTATCTCGCTTCGCTTCTTTGCCTCCGCGATCAGACGGGGGGTTATTTTTGCCTTCCCCGGTGTCATGCGCTCGTACCCGTACTGGTCCATATAGTCGCCGCAGACCGTTTCGATGACCTCGATCTCTTGCAGCGTGAGCGCTTTCTTGAATTTGTCAACGTTCGCGGCAAGGGGCGGGAAACGATTGAATTCCCAGAGGGCGGACAGGTGCGAGATCTTTTGCGCTTCTCCGGAGCGGGAGATGTCGAGCAGAGCGGGATCATAGGTGATATTGAAGAAACCGCAGATGCCGCGCAGCACCGTCTCCTGGTTCGATACGAAGTCCTCATAGCGGATCGTCAGTACCCGGTGTGCATGTTCCTGCGCCAGCGCGCTGCCTGCCTTCTGGGCCCGCATCCAGGTAATTGCGTTCAGCAGCGCGTCAAAATCGTGGATGATCGCCTTGTTCATGCTGCTTATCTGGGCGCGCGGATCGCGCAGCACGTTCAGGAACAGCAGGTCATCGAACAGCGCCATGAGCTCTTCTGCATAATGCACGCTGTCAAGCGACTTGTCCATTACAACGCTCGCGCCCTGCTGCGCGCCGGTCCGGAACAGGAGCTCCCAGACGATTCGATGCACGCTGCGCGGCTCGTCCTTGACGGCCTCGAAGATCTCGACAGGATCAAAGGCGGGGCCCGGCCACTTCACCATGCTTGCTGTCTGCAGGCCGATCACATCAACGACCATCTGAAAGTAGTTTCTGTCGTCGCCCAGGTCTCCGTACAGGCTCACCAGCGGCATGAAGTCCACAATGTGAAGCGGATAGGGCGCGTAGAACTGCGGACTGCAGTTCAAGCGCAACCTGAGCGCGTGGCTGCCGCACCGTCTGAGTGGGATCATCAATACGGGCCGCGGACGCGCCAATGAACCCGATGCTTTTTTCTCTCTTTCCCGTTCCATTTCTCGTGCCTCCTTCTTTCCTGCTTCCGACAGATCTTATTTTACCTCGTTCGCCTTTTCGTTGAGCGCAGATGAAAGCCAACCGGCATTAGCCTGGTGGCCGCAGTCGCATCTGGCCGCTGCCGTCCCTTTTTTGCCATTCCCGAAGCAGGTACATCCGTGGTAGCAATAAATCTACAGAACTGTGCATTTGCAAATACAAGGCCATCCTGGATACGTCCTCGTTAACTAGCTTATGCAGTTGCTGCTCACTATTCTGTCACCCCCAATGCGTTACTTTTTCACTCATTACCGACACTATCGATAGTGTCTCGTTGCTTCTTCAGTTCGCAAAACAGACTGATTCTTTTGAAGTTCCCCATCTGTTTGATTTTGATACGGCCGTATGGATACACAGTTTATGCTCGCGCTTGATTACACGCATGTTTGCTGTCATCACCTTTAGCAAAGTGAATCGCCGTGCCTTCGACAGTCAGAAACAAGACAGTATGTTCTATTCCGGACCTGTACCCACGTAGCATGCTTTTATGAAACACTTGAAAATCCGCGAGTTAAATCAGGCTGCCCTGCTGGAACAACTATTGCATTTTGTATAACTGCTAAAAGAGCGCCTGGTTGTGCGGCCTTTCAGGATGTTACTTTACTCTACGTTCCGGCAGTCATCCGCGTGCAAACCACTGCGGAATTCATGGTATCTCAAAAATCGTCAAAGGAGGGTCCTGCATTATGAAACGTCTGCGTTTAGCTGTTCTGCTGCTCGGTCTTATCGTACTGTACCCGTTCCACGGTCAGGCCCAGGAAAAGAAGACCTACACACTGGCAGTTATTCCCCAGATGCCGGTGTCGGAGGTCTTCGAAAGATGGACGCCGTTCGTCAAGAAGCTGTCGCAGGAATTGAACGTCGAGTTCAAGATCCTGCCGTACAATGCTATTTCCCAGTTCGAGACAGACGTTTTCGCGGGTGTGCCGGACTTCGCCTACATGAACTCGCTACTGGCCCTGAAGGCAAAAGGAAAATCAGGTTATGTGCCGCTCATCAGGGACAACAATGATCTCATCGGCATACTGGTGGCCAAGAAAGGCGGCACTGTCACCTCGGTACAGGACCTGCAAGGAAAGGCAATTGCCTTTCCGGCGCCGAACGCCTTTGCCGCCTCCCTGTACATGCGTGCGCTGCTGACGGAAAAAGAGAAGGTCCGGTT
>Ga0154442_1099_pt5 | contig 16983 bp, 19 predicted proteins | sample RifGroC2_FD_115946 | JGI IMG/M metagenome (GOLD analysis project Ga0154442, IMG submission 115946) | Nitrospirae bacterium GWC2_57_13
GTTCTCAAGACAACGGGCCTGCCGCCGGCCATGCTGAAGCTTGAGATCACGGAAACAGCGATCATCGAGAATCCCGAAGCCACGGCGGAGATGCTTGCACAGTTGCGAGCCCTCGGCGTGCGGCTGTATATCGATGATTTCGGGACCGGCTATTCGTCCCTCAGCTACCTCTACCGGCTGCCCATTGACGGGCTCAAGATCGACCGGTCTTTCATTAAGCGGATGGGCGAGAAGGGCGAGAACCAGGAGATCATCAAGACGATCCTTGCGCTGGCCAAGGACCTGGGCCTCGACGTGATCGCCGAAGGCGTGGAAACAAAGCAGCAGCTTTCGCAGATCGACGCACTGAACTGCGAGAGCTGGCAGGGGTACCTCTTTTCCAAGCCTGTTGCAAGCGGCGAGGCTGCCAGGATGCTCCTTGAGCAGCACACGCTTCCGCGCTGATGGTCCTCCAGCCGTCCCGTTCCTGCGGGATGGCTGGAGGACACGTTCTTATAAAGCCCTTCCCGTGTGTGATCGTTGGATAGGCTTCACCAGGCACGTAAATGCCCTGTCAACCTGTTAGCATTCCATCCTTTTATTGACTTCTCATCAGCCGGTGGTTAGTATTCCTCTATTCAGAGGCTTTTCTTCTCAAGCTTCCAACGGTGTTATTCTTTGCGTGCTTGCTCCGTCTCCGTCCCGCATCCATAAGATGTATGATACGCCCGCCCCGGATTCAATAAAGAGCGGAACGGGTCCCGCACCTTTGCCAATAGTAGTGGACGCGGGACTCTCGCCCGCCCCGGATCAAATACTACTATGATGCGGGCCGGGGAAACGGAGCCGGGGGAGCGGGGGCGGCTTTGCGCGAGGCAGAAGTCCGCAGTTGCTTGTTAACTTTCTTACGAATGGACCAAAGAGAATGAAATATAAAAAAGAGGTGGAGCATGAAGGTTCTTTTGGCTTTAGGTGCACTGCTGATGACCGTATTCGCCGGAGCTGCCGTTCCCGCTGAGCGGCCCCTTGCGGTAATAACCGTTGCCGCCGTGGGCGACATCATGATGGGCTCTGATCATCCTGACGTGAAGCTGCCGCCGAACGACGGGATAGGCATCTTCGACGGGGTGCAGGACGCCTTGCGGGGCGCCGACATCGTGTTCGGGAACCTTGAGGGCCCGCTGCTGGACGGCGGGGCATCCACCAAGTGCGAAACGATGACCTACTGCTTCGCCTTCCGGACGCCGACGCGGTACGTTCGCTACCTGCAGGAGTCGGGCTTCAACGTCCTCGGCATCGCGAACAACCATGCGAACGACTTCGGCGAGAAGGGAAGGGAAAGCACCCTGCGCACCCTGGCTGCCGCGGGGATCCAGCCAGCAGGCGGAGCGGCCGTGGCGTTCTTCGACATCAGGGGAAGATCGGTCGTTGTGGCGGGATTTTCCTATTCCACATCCGCGCCCTATTCCTTCAACCTCCTGGATATTGCGGGCGCGAAAAGGATCGTCAGGGACCTGAAGGCACGGCATGATATCGTTATCGTTTCCTTTCACGGCGGCGCTGAGGGCCGGTCTGCGCAGCACGTGCCGGGAAAGCCCGAGGTCTACGTGGGTGAGCGGCGGGGAGATGTCATGGCCTTCGCCCATGCAGTGATCGACGCAGGCGCGGCCATGGTGATCGGCCACGGACCCCATGTGGTGCGGGCTCTTGAGCTATACAAGGGAAAGCTGATCGCCTACAGCCTGGGAAATTTTTTGACCTATGAGCGTTTCAATCTTGAAGGCGCAAGCGGCAGGAGTTTTGTGCTGCAGGCGCGGCTGGATGCCGATACCGGCGAGTTTGTCGGGGGGCAGGCGGTTTCCGTCCGGCTCGTGAATGAAGGTATACCGGAGCGGGATCCGGAACAGCAGGCCGCCGGCCTGGTGCGCCGCCTGACGCAGCAGGATATCCCGAATGCCAATATCACGATCGCCGAAGACGGGACCCTTGCGCCTCGCCATTTCTCGGCGGTGAAAAAGGACCAGGGCTCGGGCCGAGACTCACCCATAGGCAGGCCGAAAGCCCGGCCGCGGTGAACCGTAACTTCATGCATACTGGAGATCGGCACGCCTGAATGCCGGCATTCCACACTCTCGCCAAGGACCAGGTTTCATCCGTCGGCTTCGGCTCCAAGAGGCCCCTGGCCTCGAACGAGACCGCCGCGGGCCGGGCCATCAATCGGCGCCTGTTCCGGTTCTGTGATCCTTCGTGATTTTCGGATCAAGTGGGCGCTGAGTCGGTGGGCCGTGTTCCTTTAGCGTTACTTTTTTCATCCCTCTGTATAACGAAAAGCTTTGCGTCCATTTAGATATTTAATAGCCAAAATTCTTGACTTTGGATTTTTGATATGATACTTTTTCTAAACTTACAAATTGACAAACACCTGTTTTTTCTTTGTGACGAGGCATCGCATCCATGGTTGACATCAATTCGACACTTCTGATACAACTTGCAAACTTTCTGGTGCTGCTGTTCGCACTGAATTTGATCCTCATAAAGCCCCTCCTGCGCATCATGCGGGAGCGCGAACTCGGCATCAGCACCGCTTTTACGGACGGCAAGAATGCGCAGGAGCGGATGCAGCGCCTGCTCGAGCAGTACAATGCGTCCCTTGCCGATGCAAAGCAGAAAGCAACGGCCGCCTACGGTGCGCTGTACCAGCAGGGCCTCGATTCCCAGCGCGAGCTGATCTACGCGGAGCGGACCAGGGCGGGCGAGACGCTCGACAAGGCGCGGGCCGAGATCGCTGCGGCCGCAGCCACGGCGCGGACGGACCTGAAGCAGGAGGCCGACCGGCTTTCGCAGGATATCACGGCAAAGCTGCTGGGGCGGGCCGTATAAGCGGAACAGGGATCAGGGAGACAGTCACGTGAGAACCTTCATTTTTATTCTTTATACCGTCATCATCCTGCTGCAGGGCTCCTGTGCTCTTGCGGCAGACGGCGGGCATGCCGAGGACATCACCTTCATGGGCGACTGGCTGCCGCGGCTGGTGAACTTCGGGCTTCTTGCCGCGGTCCTCGTCTTTTTCCTTCGCACGCCCACGCGGGAGTTTTTCAAGAACCGTACCGACATGATCGCCCGGTCCATGCAGGAATCAAAAGAGGCCCGCGATCACGCCGTGAAGGCCCTCGCCGAAATGGAGCGGAAGCTCAAGGACCTCGCCGCGGAAACGGACCGCATGGTCGATGACGCGCGGGTCCGTGGAGAAAAGGACAAGCAGGCGCTGGCCGAAGAGGGCCGCAAGGTCGCCGAGGGCATCCGGGTGCAGGCCGCGTCGGGCATTGAAGTGGAGCTCCAGAAGGCCAAGGCGGCCCTGGTCGTCGAGGCATCATTGCTGGCCATAGATCTTGCCGAGGGCAGGATCAAGGATAAGATGGACAAGAATGACCATGAGCGTATTCTGAAGGAATATATCAGCAGGGTAGGAGGCAGGGGTTGATCAGGGTAATCGCCAAACGATACGCCAAGGCCCTCGCGGAGTTGAGTGAGGAAAAAAAGATCGTTGAAAAGACGCGCGCTGATCTTCGCGCCTTTGCCGACGCCGTCGCCGCCCATTCCGATCTTCAGAAGCTCTTCGCGAGTCCCGTTTTCACGCCGGAAGATAAAAAAGCGGTGATCGGCGAGCTGGCCGGGCGCATGAAGCTGCAGCCAGAAACGCGCCGGTTCATCGAGTTCCTTGCAGAGACCGGAAGGATCAAGTTCGTGCGGGAGATCCAGGAGGTCTACGAGCAGCTGCTGGCCGAGCGCCAGAATCGCGCCATGGCGCAACTGGCCACGGCGACCGACGTGGGGCAGGCCGGGCTGAGCGCGATCAAAACGAGCCTTGAAGGGATGACCGGCAAGACCGTCGATATTGAAGCCAAGGTCGACCCCGCCCTGATGGGAGGCGTCCGCGCCCAGATCGGGAGCGTGGTCTATGACGGCACGATCAAGAACCAGCTCGACAAGATGCGTGCCCAGTTGGTGAAATAGAGTAACAGACTGAATTCAGAATACAGGAGTCAGAAGTCAGGGTACAGTCGCCGGGAAAAACGAGCATAGGTTTTTTCTGAATTCTGGATTCTGAATTTCGGCTTCTGATTTACAAGGGGTGCATACAATGCAGATCAAGGCACAGGAAATAAGCGAGATCATCAAAAAGAAAATCTCTGATTTTGAGAAGACCGTTGAGGTCGCCGAGGTCGGGACCGTGGTCACCGTCGGTGACGGTATCGCCAAGGTCTTCGGGCTCGACAACGTCATGGCGGGCGAGCTTCTGGAGTTCCCCGGCGGTGTCATGGGCATGGCCCTGAACCTCGAGGAAGAGAACGTGGGCGTGGTGCTCATGGGCGACGACTCCAAGATCCGCGAAGGCGACATCGTGAAGCGCACCAAGAGGATCGCCGAGGTGCCTGTAGGCGACGCCATTGTGGGCCGCGTGGTGGACGGCATCGGGCAGCCCATCGACGGCAAGGGCCCCATCGCTTCGAAGGAGTTCCGCAAGATCGAAGTGATCGCGCCGGGCATCGTGAAGCGCCAGTCGGTGCGCGAGTCGCTCCAGACCGGCATCAAGGCCATTGACGCCATGATCCCCATCGGCCGCGGTCAGCGCGAGCTGATCATCGGCGACCGCCAGACCGGCAAGACCGCCGTTGCCATTGACACCATCATCAACCAGAAGGGCCAGAACGTCACCTGCATCTACGTGGCTATCGGCCAGAAACGCTCCACCGTAGCGCAGGTGGTCAAGACCCTTGCCGAACACGGGGCCATGGAGTACACCATCATCGTGTCGGCAACGGCCTCTGATCCGGCGCCGCTTCAGTTCATCGCTCCCTACACGGGCTGCACCATCGGCGAGTATTTTCGCGACAAGGGCCAGCACGCCCTGATCGTGTATGACGATCTGTCGAAGCAGGCCACGGCATATCGTCAGCTTTCGCTGCTGCTCCGCCGTCCTCCGGGCCGTGAAGCCTACCCCGGCGACGTGTTCTATCTCCATTCCCGGCTGCTTGAGCGGGCCGCGAAGCTCTCCGACAAGCTCGGCGGCGGATCGCTCACAGCGCTTCCGATCATCGAGACCCAGGCCGGTGACGTGTCGGCCTACATCCCGACGAACGTTATTTCCATCACCGACGGACAGATGTTCCTTGAGTCCGACCTGTTCTACTCCGGCGTACGGCCGGCCATCAACGTGGGCATCTCCGTGTCCCGCGTGGGCGGCAGCGCACAGATCAAAGCCATGAAGCAGGTGGCAGGAACGCTCCGCCTCGACCTGGCCCAGTACCGCGAACTCGCGGCCTTTGCCCAGTTCGGAAGCGACCTTGACAAGGCCACGCTGGCCCAGTTGAACCGCGGTCAGCGCATGGTGGAGCTTCTGAAGCAGGACCAGTACTCGCCGCTCCCGGTCGAACAGCAGATCCTGGTGATCTTTGCAGGGACCAACGGCTATGTGGATGAAGTTCCGGTGCCTGCGGTGAGGAAGTTTGAAGCGGAACTTCTTCGCTTCGCGACGAGCAAGCACCAGTCGCTGCTTGACGACATCAAGAGCAAGAAGCAGCTCGATGACGAGCTCAAGGCGCGCATCAAGAGCGTTGTCGAAGAGTTTAAGAAGACGTTCAGCGCATAAAGCGCAATTGAAAATTGGAAATTGTAAAAGGAAAAGACCGCTGATGTCAATTTGCACTTTACAATTTGCATTTTGCAATGACCTAAGGATTTTATATGCCTAGTTTACGAGACATTAAAAGAAAAATCACGAGCGTCAAGAAGACCCAGCAGATCACCAAGGCCATGAAGATGGTCGCGGCTGCGAAGCTGCGTCGCGCCCAGGACCGGGTGGTCGCTGCGCGGCCATACGCGCGCAAGATGCTCGCGGTCATCGCGAACCTGGCCGCGGGCGTGGAGCGGGCGCAGCATCCGCTGCTCGCGAAGCGCGAGCCGAAGAAGGTAAAGCTGCTCGTCCTGACGTCCGACCGCGGACTCTGCGGCGCCTACAACACCAACATCGTGCGGAAGGCCGTGGAGACTGTCCGGCAGCTTCAGGCAGAGGGCAAGGAAGTAAAGGTGAACGTCGTGGGCCGGAAGGGACGCGATTTTTTCCGTAAACGTTCCGGATACACGCTGGGCAAGGTGTGGTCGGAGCTCGGCACGATCGATTACGAAAAGGCCGCCGACGTGGGCAAGAACATCGTCGAGCGCTTTGCCGCAGGCGAGACCGACGAGGTCTATCTGCTCTATAACGAGTTCAAGAGCGTGATGCAGCAGAAGGTCACTCTTGAGAAGCTCTTGCCGGTGGAGCCGCCTGACGAGGCCGACCCGTTCATGGCCGCCGTCGATTATCTGTACGAGCCTTCTGCCGAGGCGATCCTGGGCTCGATCCTGCCGAAGCACATCGAGGTGCAGGTATATCGCTCGATGCTTGAGAGCCAGGCGAGCGAAATGGGTTCGCGCATGACCGCCATGGACTCGGCAACGCGGAATGCCAAGGACATGATCGGGCGGCTCACGTTGAAGTTCAACAAACAGCGCCAGGCCGCCATCACCAAGGAAATCTCCGAGATCGTGGGCGGGGCGGAAGCGCAGAAATAAGAAGTCATTGAATATTGTAAATATCAAATTTTAAATTTACACTTTACAATTTAAAACTTGCAATCGGCATTCTCAGAATGCCGCAACAGGGGGTTACAATGAGTACAGGGAAAATAGTACAGGTGATGGGAGCCGTGGTGGACTGCGAGTTCCCCGTCGGCAGCCTTCCCCAATTGATGAATGCGCTCAGGATCGATCAGGCTGAGGACAAGAACTTCGGCACGCCCGAGACGCATCTGACGCTTGAGGTTGCGCTTCACCTCGGCGAGAACCGGGTCCGCACGGTCGCCATGTCGTCCACCGATGGTCTCATGCGCGGCATGAAGGTCAACGACACCGGCAAGCCCATTTCCATGCCTGTCGGCAAGGAAGTGCTCGGCCGCATCATGAACGTGATCGGCGAGCCTGTGGACGAGATGGGGCCCATCCAGACGAAGGAAACGCTTCCCATTCACCGGTCCGCTCCGATGCTGGAAGAACTCGACCCCACAAAGCAGCTTTTTGAGACCGGCATCAAAGTCGTCGATCTCCTTGCGCCCTACACCAAGGGCGGCAAGACCGGCCTTTTCGGCGGCGCGGGAGTTGGCAAGACCGTTATCATCATGGAGTTGATCAACAACGTGGCAAAACAGCACGGCGGTTTTTCCGTGTTCGCGGGCGTGGGCGAACGTACCCGTGAAGGCAACGACCTCTGGGCCGAGATGAAGGAGTCGGGCGTTATCAGCAAAGCGGCCCTGGTCTTCGGCCAGATGAACGAGCCGCCGGGAGCAAGGCTCCGCGTCGGCCTCTCGGCCCTCACCGTGGCCGAGTATTTCCGCGATACCATGGGACAGGACGTGCTCCTGTTCGTTGATAACATCTTCCGTTTCACCCAGGCCGGTTCCGAAGTGTCGGCGCTTCTCGGCCGTATGCCGTCGGCCGTCGGTTATCAGCCCACGCTGGGAACGGAAATGGGCGCCCTTCAGGAGCGCATCACCTCCACGAAGAAGGGTTCGATCACTTCGGTCCAGGCCATCTACGTGCCTGCCGACGACCTGACCGATCCGGCGCCGGCAACAGCTTTTGCGCACCTCGACGCCACCACGGTGCTTTCGCGCCAGATCTCGGAGCTTGGCATTTATCCTGCCGTGGATCCGCTCGATTCAACGTCGCGCATCATGGATCCTCACGTGGTCGGAGAGGAGCATTACTCCGTTGCGCAAAGGGTACAGCTCGTACTTCAGCGGTACAAAGAACTGCAGGACATCATCGCGATCCTTGGTATGGACGAGCTCTCGGACGATGACAAGCTGGCAGTGTCGCGGGCCCGTAAGATCCAGCGCTTCCTGTCGCAGCCCTTCCAGGTGGCCGAAGCCTTTACCGGCACACCGGGCAAATATGTGCCCCTCAAGGAGACCATCAAGGGATTCAAAGAACTCGTAGACGGCAAGATGGATGACATGCCCGAACAGGCGTTCTACATGGTCGGCGGCATTGAGGAAGTGTTCGAGAAGGCGGAGAAGCTCGGGTACAAGCGGTAGACCCGGGAACAGGGCGCCGCGCGCGGCTGCCAGACATGAGCAGCGAGGATTGGAAAAAGACGATGGTTGCTGAAAAAGGAAAAATGCTGTTGGAGATCGTCGCTCCCAGCCGGCAGGTGGTGCGGTCGGAGCGCGTGGATGAAGTGATAGCGCCGGGAAGTGAAGGCGAGTTCGGCGTGCTGCCCGGACATGCCCCGTTCCTGACGACGCTGAAGTCAGGGATGCTCTCGTACCGGGAGGGAGCAGACTGGCACTACCTGGCCGTGGACTGGGGTTATGCCGAGGTCGGCCCGAACCGGGTGATCATCCTTGCAGAAGGCGCTGACCGCGCCGCCGAGATCGACCTTTCGGAAGTTCGGCGGGCAAAAGAGCAGGCCGAGCTGGCCATGAAGGAGCACCGGGAGTCGCTTGATTACGAGAAGGCCCGCATTGAGCTGCTGCGCGCCATGACCAGGATCCAGGTGGCTGAGAAGCACGGCCAGAAATAAAAATTCGGGTATTTTTGCAGGGCGCAACGACAATTTGAAAAGGCAGTCCCGCAGGGGCCTGCCTTTTTTCGTTTCAAGCTCAACGGCGCCATGCTTGACAACGCCAGCATAATACTTTACAATAATTCCAACTTATGCCGACCCTCAAAAAACCACTACAAGCCGCGCCGGGCCGGAAGATGAAGAGAACGCCCCAGCGCCTTGCGATCTTCGACTACCTGGACGGGAACAAGAAACATCCGTCGGCCGAGGAGATCTACCGCTCCGTGTCGCGGACCTATCAGTCCATGTCCTTTGCCACGGTGTACAACACGCTCAAGGCCCTGACCGGGAAGGGAATGCTGCGGGAACTCACGATCGATCCTGACCGGAAGCGATACGATCCGGACACCTCGCCTCATCATCATTTCATCTGTCTGCAGTGCAGGAAGATCGTCGACGTGCATTCTATTCTGACGGTGGAGACGCCCCGCGAAATTGCGAGGGACCATCTTGTCGTCGGCACGCATGTTGAATTTACGGGCCTCTGTCCATCCTGCAAAAAAAGAAAAAAAATGCAGTAACTCTGACGCGGCCGCTGTTGCGACATTCGTTCCAGCCGTCCTATCTCACAGGAGGAATACATGGGAGCATTGGAGATCAAGCCGGGCATCTTCTGGGTTGGCGCCATCGACTGGGCGGTCCGGGATTTCCACGGGTATATCACCCCGAACGGCACGACCTACAATAACTACCTGATCAAGGACAAGCATATTACGCTCGTGGATACGGTGAAACACGATTTCTCGGACTATACCATCGATAATATCCGCGACATCGTCGATCCGGCGAAGATCGAGAACATCGTCATCAATCACATCGAAAATGACCACATGACGAGCATCGACCGGATCATGGCCCTCGCGCCGAAGGCCGTGATCTACATCACCGAGCGGGGCAAGAAGGGACTTGACAGGTTCTTCGACGCTTCCAGGTGGAACATCAGGCTCGTGAAGACCGGTGATACGCTCAGCACGGGCTCCAAGACGATCCTGTTCCTCGAAACGCCCATGCTGCACTGGCCGGACTCCATGATGAGCTATGTGAAGGAAGACAAGCTGCTCATCAGCCAGGACGGGTTCGGGCAGCATATCGCTTCGACTGCCAGGTTCGATGACGAGTACTGCGACCAGTATTCGATCACGGCCCTGGAACATGCCGTGCGTGATTACTATGCCAACATCCTGATGCCCTTTGGTCCGCTGATCAAGGCGAAGCTTGCCGAGATCCAGAAGCTGGGTCTGGAGATCGACATGATCGCTCCGGACCATGGCATCATCTGGCGTAAGGACCCGGGCAAGATCGTCAAGATGTACCTCGATATGGCGAACGGAAAGGCCGACCTTCGCGTTGTGATTATCTATGACACCATGTGGCACAGCACGGAGCATATGACGATCCCCATCATGGAGGGGATCCGCGCGGCCGGTGTGGACGTAGAAGTGATCAAGCTGCGGTCCACGCCCATGAGCGTGGCGGTGAAGCGGTTCTGGGAGTCCCGGGCCATGCTTGTGGGGACGCCGACGCTGAACAATATCATGTTCCCGAGCGTGGCGGAATTTCTGGCCCATCTGCGGGGGCTGCGCCCCAGGAACAGGATGGCCGGCGCCTTCGGCAGTTTCGGCTGGGGCGGCGGCGCAGTGAAGGAAGCCTGCGAGGAAATGAAGAAGATCGGCCTCGATGTGGTCGAGCCAGGCATGGAAGTGCTCTATAAGCCGGGCCGCGAAGATGAAAAGAGCTGCTTCGAGTTCGGCAAACAGTTTGCCGAGAAGGTGATCGCATACCACCAGAAATTCTAAACACAGCAAAGGAGGGAGGTCGGCATGTGGAAATGCACCGTGTGCGGGTACGTCTATGATGATGCAAAAGAAGGAACGAAGTTCGAGGACCTTCCTGATGACTGGAAGTGCCCGGTTTGCAACGCCCCGAAAGAGGCCTTCGTGAAGATGTGATCAGCAGGAGCAGGAAGAACACAGGCGGTCCGGGAACGGACCGCCTTTTAATTTGACAGCCTTTCCCGGAACTTCTATAATCACGTCATACGTGTTTACAGTCAGGAAATCGCCAGCCGAGGTGCACGTTCATGCCCGAGGAACGGAAAAAAAGCGTCAAGGACTGGCCGGAAGACGAACAGCCAAGGGAGCGGCTGATGAAGTATGGCGCCGGAGCCGTCTCTGACGCACAGCTTCTTGCAATTATAATCCGGAACGGCAGGAATGGACGCTCATCAGTGGATCTCGGCATTGAACTTCTGGACAAATTCAAGAGCCTCGAAGGGATTGCACAGGCAGGCATCAATGAGATCTGCGGGAAGCAGGGCATCAAAGGTATTGGCAAGGCCAAAGCCGCCGAGATCAAGGCCGCTATTGAGCTCGGCAGGCGCTGGTATCAGCGGCCCTCTCAGGTTCATGAGACGCCGGAGTCCTTCTGCGCAAGCCAGGACGTGGTAAATTTTTACCGGCAGAAGATGAAAGGTCTGAAGAAAGAAGTATTCCAATGCGTTGCGCTCGACACGAAGAACAAAGCTCTTACGATCATCAAGGACGAAGAAGTTTCCATCGGCACGCTCACGGCCTCCCTTGTTCACCCTCGCGAAACCTTCAAGACTGCCATCCGTGAATCAGCATCGGCGGTCATCTTTGTTCATAATCATCCCAGCGGCGACGTGCGGCCGAGCCAGGAGGACATCCTGCTGACGCGCAGGCTCGTGCAGGCAGGCGAGGTGCTCGGCATCCAGGTCCTCGACCACATCATCATCGGCGATGGGACCCACTTCAGCTTCCGCGACAGCGGGATGTTGGGCCGCACGCCGTAGCAGGTCTATGCCTTTTTCCCGAAAGGACCTTCCGCCCCAGGCCCCGCTCGTGGATGCCCATGTGCACCTGCGGGACCGGAAGGGCATCAACGACCTTGCATCAGCAGGGATCGCTGCCGCTCGGGACGCGGGAACGCGTGAGAATGCCGGGCAGGATCAGCTCAGGCGGCAAAGAGGCCCGGGTGATCCTATCCTCGTCTGGAGCGGCTGGGCGCTCTGCAAGCCCGGCGGATACGGGTCGCGCATCGGCCTGCCCGTGGACGGTGTTGATGCTATCAGAAGGGAAGTCAGGCGCCTGAAGGCAGCGGGAGCTGATATAATCAAAGTCATAGCCTCGGGCATCGTGAGTCTGAAGCATCCCGGCGTCATCACGGCTGGCGGTTTTACTGGCAACGAGTTGACGCTCATCGTGGGAGAAGCAGCAGAGCAGGGTCTCGGCGTGATGGCCCATGCCAATGGCGAGGATGCCATCCTAGCCTGCGTGCACGCCGGTGTGCGGTCCCTGGAGCACGGGTTTTTCATGACCCGACAGGCGGCGGACGTTATGGCCGACAGGGGCACGTTCTGGGTCCCCACGGTCGGTGCGCTGGCGCGGGCGGCCCAGGCTGAGGGTGTTTCGCAGGAGGCAAAGGATTTTGTCTCCCATCGGGTGAAAGAACAGGTAGCCATGATCGGTTATGCCCGTTCCATTGGCGTTCCTCTTGCTGTCGGTACGGACTGCGTGCTGCCCGATCAAAACTACGCCGCAGCCTATGACGCGGAGCTTGAGTATTATGCGCAGGCAGAACTGTCGGGCGACGCGGTCAGGGATATTGCCTGCCAGGGCGGCGCGAAGCTGCTGGGACTGGTTTGATGTCCCAGTGGTGAATTATTGAAGGTAAGTAGAAAAGAAAGAACGGAAGAAGGAAGGTGGCGGTATTACCTCTTACCCTCCCATCCTCCTACCTTCTTAACCTCTCATAGTGCGCAGGAGGTCCTCATGAAGATCGGCATCCTTTCGGGCGGCGGTGACGCGCCGGGCCTGAACGCCGTGATCCGCGCGGCAACGCGCACGGCAGCGCTCAAATACGGCTGGGAGGTCGTCGGCATTGTCGACGGCTTCGAAGGGCTGCTGACTCCCACGCGCACGCGGGAGCTGACGTCCTGGAATACCCGGGGTATCCTGTTCCTCGGCGGCACGATCCTCGGCACCACGAACCGCGGAAATCCCTTTGCCGTAAAGGACATCATCGACGGCAAGGAGGTGGTGAGGGACCAGTCGGCCACGGTCGTTGAAAATATTCGCAGCCTGGGGATCGAGGTGCTCATGGTGATCGGCGGCGACGGGTCGCTCAAGATCGGCCATGGGCTGCATAAGCTGGGCGTGCCGGTCGTGGGAGTGCCCAAGACCATTGACAACGACCTCATGGCCACGCACGTGACCTTCGGCTTTCAGACCGCCGTCGACACGGCTACGGAAGCGCTCGATAAGCTGCATACCACGGCCGAAAGCCATCAGCGGGTCATCGTGCTGGAAGTGATGGGCCGGTATGCGGGCTGGATCGCGCTTGAGGCGGGGATCGCCGGCGGCGCTGATGTGATCATTATTCCCGAGATCCCGTTCAGTATGGAAAAGGTTGCGGAGAAGCTCGTGGCGAGAAAGAAAGGCGGCAACAAGTCCAGCATCGTGATCGTTGCCGAAGGGGCCAAGCCCCTGGGCGGCGAGATGGCGGTGCGGGAACAGGCGGCGGACGGCTATGTGCTGCGCTTCGGCGGCATGGGAGAACGCGTGGGCGAGGCGATCATGAAGCATACGGGATTCGACGTGCGCGTTACCGTGCTCGGCCATCTGCAGCGCGGCGGCAGCCCCTGTCCCTATGACCGGCTGCTCGCGACGCGATACGGGTCGACGGCCGTGGAATTCATCGCCCAGAACAAGCTGGGGACGATGGTGTCGTTCCAGCCGCCCACACTCCAGCCGGTGCCCCTGGAGTCTGCCATTGGCGAGTTGAAGCTCGTTGATCCGCAGGGTGACCTGGTGAAAATGGCGGAAGGGATCGGGATCAGTTTCGGAAGATGAGCCTCTTTCTTCTTACCTTTTTTATGATCTATGGCGGCATGCACGCCTACGCGTTCCTGCGCGTCAGGAGCGCTTTGTCCCTCGGCAACGGGGTCGCTGCTGTCCTCGCGACCTTCATGGTCTGCATGACCGTCGCGCCTCTTCTTGTCCGGGTCCTGGAGCGGCAGGGCGCTGAGACTGCAGCGCGGACGCTGGCCTGGGCCGGCTACCTCTGGATGGCCTTCCTCTTTCTGTTTCTTTGCAGCACGCTTCTTTTCGATTTGGTGAACCTCATCTTCCGGGGAGTGAACCGGCTGTCAGTCCAGGGATATTCAATCCCGTTGATGCTGCCTCGCATAGCTGCTATCGTGAGCCTCACCCTGGCGCTTCTCATCAGTTTCTATGGTTATTTTGAGGCCTGGAACGTCAGGACCGAGTGGATCCGCATCGAGACGACTAAGCTTCCTGCCGGAACAGACAAACTGACGATCGTGCAGATCTCGGACGTGCATCTCGGTTTGATCCTGCGCTGCGACCGGATGGAAAAGATCATTGCCGCGGTGAATGCGGCGAAGCCCGATATCTTTGTGTCCACCGGCGACCTCGTGGACGCCCAGATCAACCATCTGACGGGTCTCGCAGAATTGCTTCGTTCAGTAAAAGCCCGCTACGGCAGCTATGCTGTTACGGGCAACCATGAATATTATGCGGGCCTCGACCGGGCGCTCCAGTTCACGCAAGAGGCGGGTTTCACGCTGCTGCGCGGACGGGGCATGGACATCGGGCCCATCATCATTGCCGGCGTGGACGACGAAACAGGCGCGCAGATGGGCATTGAGAAGGCCGCTGTTGAGCAGGACATCCTCGCGAAGCTGCCGCGCAACAAGTTCACCCTGCTGCTGAAGCACCGGCCGCGCCTCGATCAGGCATCATCAGGGTTCTTCGACCTCCAGCTGTCGGGTCATACGCACCGGGGCCAGATATTCCCCTTCCGCTATGTGAGCAGGATCGCCTATCCCTTGAACGCCGGGTGGTATGATCTTCCCCATGGCGCTGTGCTCTATACCAGTCGCGGCACCGGCACCTGGGGCCCTCCTATACGGTTCCTGGCCCCGCCGGAAGTGACGGTGGTCGAGCTGGTGAGAAAAAGAGCAATGTAGCCGCAGATTCATCCCGTTGAAATATGCTAATTTTATCCCGTGTCTGAATGTCGACCTGGTAGATGTTGATATATTTTAAAAATGTGTCAACTTTCATTGAGGAGTGAGTATGTTCAGAAAACTGATCAGCATTGCGATCATCGCTGTTCTTCTGTCGTCCTGCATGGCCCGTCGGGCCCGGATCGATGACGACATCATGCCCACCAGCCCCTCCATCAGGACAGTTGTGGTGAGCGAAATAGCCCATGACGACCGGGGACGGCCTCTCTTCGACCAGGTGATAGCCGACAGGCCATCGAAAACAGGAGAGCACTATACCATCGTTGTTTATGACGGGCAAAAGGCAGTTCGGTCTTTTGATATTGCCCTCGTGCCTCACGAAAGCGCAGATGCTGCCAAGCCCTTTAAGATAATTTATGAATGGACGTCGTCCGGCTATCGGTTCGGTATCGGTTCGGGTAATGGAGAAGAGCCACCGAGGCCGGTACTGCAGGAGCAGGGAGGATCATCGCTTCTTCCTGATCCGGTGATCAGGGTGGCGTATGCCTTTTCGATGACCGTCGGCGGTTTCATCGTCGGCGTCGCCGCAAGCCTTCCTGCGGCCGTACTCGAACTGGCTAATGTGCCTTTCAGCTCCCGGGAGCGGCTCGTGAGCTTCACGGATTACCGCTATGACAGCCAAGGCCGCCTTGCAGCGACAAAGATGTTCCTTCCCTCAGACCGCACCAGTGAGATTGTCCATACGGAGTTCTTCTACGAAGGCGATGGCGCTGATCCTTCCCGCGCCGAGATCAGGAACCTTGTGGACGGCAGCGTCAAGATAGTGCCCTGAGGGCGGTCAGAATGCCCTGAAAAAATGGTTGACAAATTGTTGCTGGTTCGATAAAGTCGCATCTCAGCAGCTCCCTCCTGTTGTATTGTTTTTCCTTACCGGTTTACGTGAACATGCTTGAAAGACCTGCGACAGGCCGAAGGCCGGACGTGCAGCTTGTACGCTCGAAGTGTATGCAGTTACATGGGATAAATGCCGTCTGACTTGATCCGGCAGGACGAGATTGTTCGGCTGTGGGTGCGGTTGGCTCGTTGAACGTTATTTTCAGCAAGGGAGATCCCCCTATGAGCAGAAACAGGTTCTTGACTTTCCTCATGTCGTTTCTTCTTCTCCTTGTTTCCAGCACCATTTCGCGGGCCGATACAAGCGTCAGCGGCCGCATCGCGTCTGACGTGACCTGGACCCTTGCCAATAGTCCCTATGTCGTCACCTCGACGGTGCAGGTATATGGTACGACAACGGCACCCGTAACGCTCACTATCGAGCCCGGAGCGAATCTTTAGGGTCAAGTCTTTCTCCTTGCACTTGCAATTCGCCTTTTTCTCTGCTATTCTTTCCCCATGTCCCGCCCCCTCCGCATAGAATATCCCGGCGCCGTCTACCACATCACCTCCCGAGGCAATGAAAAGAAGCCCGTCTTCAAAGACGACACCGACCGTCAGAACTTCCTGAACACCATCCAGCACGTCAAAAAGCGGTACAATTGGATCTGCCATGCCTACTGCCTCATGACCAATCACTATCATATCTTGGTCGAGACCCCTGAGGACCGGCCATCTCTTCCAGGGCAGGTACAAGGCCATTCTCATCCAGAAGGACAGCCACCTTCTGGAGGTCTGCCGGTACGTCGTTCTGAATCCCGTACGCGCAAAGATGGTAGAGCGGCCTGAAGACTATGTATGGTCCAGCTACCGTGCGACAGCGGGGAAGGTCAGCGCCCATCCGTGCCTGACGACCGACTGGGTGCTGCGGCAATTCAGCGGTAAGCAGGGCAAGGCCGAGCAGGAATACCGGAAGTTTGTCGCGTGGGGGATAGGCAAACCGAGCATCTGGACCGAGGTGCGGGGACAGGCGCTGCTGGGGGAGGAAGACTTCGTTGAAAAACTGGCAGATCGTCTGAAAAAGCACAGGGATATTCCGGAGATTCCCCGGAGCCAGCGGTACGCGACGCGGCCGGCACTCCCGGTGCTCTTTCCGCAAGGGATCGTGACTGACCATCGAAAACTGATGAAACGCCTCTCTGAGGCGGTAGAGCGGCACGGGTACCGGCAGAGCGAGATCGCCCGCCAGGTGGGTGTACACTACTCGACGATCAGCCGGTGGCTTCGGGAGCACGAGAATGCACGGAGAAAGACTTGACCCTATACTACTATACTATAGTCTTTCCAATGATCGACCTGTGGCCGCTCCAACGATAGCGGTCCAACTGTTCAAGGGTCGCGACCAGCTTCGCTCGGACCGGATTCAGGTGGATATAGCGGATGAGGGCAAGAAGGTAGT
>Ga0154442_1091_pt2 | contig 16972 bp, 19 predicted proteins | sample RifGroC2_FD_115946 | JGI IMG/M metagenome (GOLD analysis project Ga0154442, IMG submission 115946) | Nitrospirae bacterium GWC2_57_13
GCGACCACCTGACTAAATGAGTTCTGAAAACGAAGAAGATACTTTTTCCAGCTCTCCGGTTTCATGCGACCAAAAATAAACTACCTCTTCTAATTTCTTGGCTTGCGGAGACTCTCGTTTGAAGACTAGGAAATCTCCTGATCCATTTGATGCAATGCCAATGCAGTCAGCTGGGAAATTAGGCCATTTCTTTGCCAACTCTGTTTCACGAATAATATCATTCGAAGTGCGACTTAACCTCTTTTTGTCACTTGAATCAAAGAATGGAAACAGCTCCCAGTCATCTTCCTCGGTAGCAATTTCGCCACCATTATCTTTCATCATTTTAATCTTGAAAGAGGGCGGGAATTCAACCCCGAGTTTTTCTTCGGCTTGCTTAATGTAAATTTCGTCTACAGGGAAAGGCATAGATCTCCTTTCTTTGAAATCTAACTATTTATTATTGAGTAGACCCCTTACAGAGCGCCGAAACATAGACCCCCTACTGAGCAACGCAAAATGTGTGCATAGTTAGGTGGTCTTCTCGGTCGGCTGTAATTATAGCTATATTATGCATGAATATATGCCTGATCTGATTCGATGTCAACGATAGTGATTGTGTATTTTATCGGTATATGGTGCAGAATACGGCTTGCAACTTTATGTGTTGCGAAGGATGGAAATCTCAACGAGTACTGGAAGACATCAATCTCTCCATAATCAATATCTATGACTTTCTGCTCGTCTTCGCCGAAAAACCTGATAATTTTCTCTCAACATGATCACTCTCACAGTGAGGACACGTGATCTTTGGCTTCGCTTCGTATTCCTTGATAGAAAGGAAAACAATAAATTCCTTACCACAGTCTTTGCACGCATATTCGAAGGTGGGCATTTTTACCTCCTCTCCTTCCCGATGAAACACATACATCATTTCATCGTGCGTGTGGTGCTGACTCCAGGAAGAAGTTTTTCCTCGGCAGCCATATCATAAAAAGCATTCTACTGCGCGATGCCTATTTCAGATTCTCCTTGTATGCCGCCCCGTCCTTCCACGCGTTCCCCGCCTGTATACCAACGGCCCAGAACCGGTTGTCCGGCATGGTCAGGAGGAAGGGCAGTATCTTCTTCACATCGGGTTTGCCCTTCTCAAGGCACGTCTCTACGCTTATAGATGCTCTTGATCTCCCCGCTGAACAGAGCGTTCGCTACAAAGTATCCGCACCTTACGGCTGCAGATAGACATACCCCAGTTTTTGAAAATCGATGATGGCCGACACGCCCGAGGGTACGAATCCCACGCCCGGGATGAGCTGCGGAACCTTGAGATTCAAATTGCGCGCCGTGTTATGGCAGATATAGACCTTGACGCCCTTGCTGATCAGCGCCTCGATCTGACTCTGGAAAGGATTAACTATTTCGTTCGGCTCCAGAGCATTATTGTTCAGGACCATGGGCCCACCCGCGCCGTGAATCACCACGACCAATTCATAATCACGATCCTGCAGGCCGTGGGTGATCTCGTAATCATTCAGAATATTATTGATATTCCCAATGCCATAAGACTGCGTGGTGCTGCCTGTGTTGTAGAGCTGATTGATCTGGACCACTACTTTCAAATTGTGGCGGCGCTCAAGACACCGGGTGAGTTCGCTTGCGCCGTAGCCGAATTCATCATCCCACTGTATGCCAGTGATATAGTTTACCGGGCAGGTAGTGTTGCTGCGCGCACCGGCATGCGCCCATGCTGTTGACAACGCTAATACAAAAACCGTCACAAGCATCAATCCCGATCTCCGCATCTTTTCCATATCCGCTCACCCCAACTATATTAAAGTTTAAAATCTACGCACTACGAAGGAAGTATATTTATACAAATGCACTTTGTCAACGTAGAATCAAATTTTTATTATCTCTTTCTTCCAGCAATTACTATGCCTCTCTTCGCGCCCGCCTTATCACCGAGAAAAACCGTTTTTATTGATTCCTGTTCATAGGCGTGGCTTGCGGTAAAATTACCTCTCATTCCTTTGCGGATTAAACTTTATTTCCCTGAGCACGCTGACGGCTCCTTTGAGCTCTCACCTATCCACCAGGCTAAATATTCTGCACGTCACCTTCCCGGACTCACCGTGCCCCTCTACGCTGCCCAGGCCCTTATTTTACTCCTCGCTGTCCTCCTCCATACCAAACTTCTTGAGCTTCCTCCACAACGACACGCGGTCGATGCCGAGTATCTGGGACGCCAGGGTCTTGTTGCCGGCCGCCTCTTGCAGCACCCATTGGATGTATGCCATTTCCTGCTCTTCGAGCGACGGGATTTTGCCTTCCCGTTTCCGGAAGGTCTTGATGTTCAGTTCCTTCAGGTCTTCCGGCAAATGGGCGGTTTCGATCGTCTTTCCATTCGCCATTGCAACTCCGCGCTCAATGATGTTCTCGAGCTCGCGCACGTTTCCCGGGAAGTCATAGTTCATAAGAACGGCCATGACGTCTTCGGATATCTCCCTGGCCTCCTTCTTCATAAGGACGGCGTACTTCTTCAGAAAATAGTAGGACAGCAGGGGGATGTCCTCCTTCCGCCCAGACAGGGGTGGGATGCGCAAGGATACCACATTCAGACGGAAATAGAGGTCCTGCCGGAACCGTCCCTCCTGGATGGCTGACTGGACATCGCGGTTCGTTGCCGCAAGGAACCGCACATTCACGGCGACCGGTTCGGTCCCGCCCACACGCAGCAACTCGCGCTCCTGGATCACCCGGAGCAATTTCACCTGCATGGAGGGCGGCATCTCCGTGATCTCGTCCATGAAAAGCGTTCCTCCTGAAGCCATCTCAAAAAGTCCGCGCTTCATGGCAACCGCCCCGGTAAAGGCGCCTTTTTCATGGCCGAAGAGCTCATTGGCAAGCAGCTCTTCATTGAAGGCGCCGCAATTAATGCCGAGAAAGGGGCCGCCGGACCTGCGGCTCTTCAGATGCACGAACCGCGCGAAAAGCTCCTTGCCTGTCCCGCTCTCGCCGCTGATCAGCACATTGCAGTCCGTCGGAGCTATCTGGGTCGCCGTGTCGAGCAGCCGCTGCATGGTGGCGTCCTGGGTGATGATCTTGACCTTGCCCTGGTAGGTCTCGATCTGTTCCCGAAGGCGCTGGTTTTCCGTTTTCATCCGGACCTTGTGAATGGCCTCTTTGACGATCTTGCGGACCTCATCGAGCTTGAAGGGCTTGGCGATGTAGTAGAACGCACCGTGCTTCATGGCATCCACGACCGAGTCGAGGGTCGCGAAGCCGGTGATCATGATCACCTCCGTGTCCGGCGAGACCGCCTGGCTCTTGCTCAGGACCTGCATTCCATCGACCTTCTCCATGCGCAGGTCGGTCAGCACCACGTCGAACCGCTGCTCGTCGAGCAGCTTCAACGCGTTCGGGCCGCTCTGAGTCGCGACGACCTCATACCCTTCTTTCTTCATCACATGCTCGAGGTTCCTGAGCGCAATGCGCTCATCATCAACGAGCAGTATTTTTGCGGTGTCCGGCGTCATGTTCGCTCCTTCAACGGCAATTGAATCAGGAACGTCGTACCCCGTCCGGGCTCACTGTCGACGGCAATACATCCCCCGTGCTCCTCAATGATCTCATGGACGATGAAGAGCCCGAGGCCCGATCCTTTTCCGACGTCCTTGGTCGTGAAGAAGGGATCGAAGATCTTGGGCAGGATGTCGGCGGGGATCCCCGGGCCCGTGTCCACGACCTGGATATCCACCGTGTCCTCCTCGAGCGTGCATTTGCCGCGATACTTCAAATAATTATGGATACCGCTCTCGTCAGCGCCGCTTTTTTCGTGGGCAGTATGTTTGTGCGCCGTGATAGTGATCGATCCGTTCAACAACATTTCTTCAAGGGCATTCTTGATAAGGTTGAGAAATGCCCGTTGGATGCGCTGCTTGTCCGCCGGGATCATGAGGTCGTCGGGGATGTCGAGGGTGATCGTGACGTTCGGCGGCACCTGCCCTTTTATGAACCGGATCGTTTCCTCGAGCAGCTTCTTCAAGGGCAGAACGACCTTCTGGAATTCCCGGTCCCGGGAGAACTCAAGGAGCGACCGGACGATATTACGGGCCCGTTCTGCCTGGTCGCTGATCTGGCTCAGGAGTTCAAGCGCGAACGCGGGATCAGGAAAAGGTCCTCCGGCGGCCTGAGGCGTGTCGGACTGCGACACACGCGCTTCCTGCATTTCCTCGAGAAGGATCTGGTTCGATGACGAGATGTTGGACAGCGGGTTGTTCAGTTCATGAGCGACCCCCGAGAGAAGCGTGCCGAGGGATGCCAGTTTTTCGGACTGCACGATATGGCGCTGCCGCAGCTCCAGCTCCCGGAGCATCTTGTTGAAGGCGCGGGTGAGAGACGCGATCTCCCGGTCCTTCGAATCGATCTTGATGCTGTCGAAGTTCCCCTCGGCAATGACCTCCATGTTCCTTTCGATCATCTTGAGCGGCCTGACAACAAGGCGCGACAGGAAGTGGCCCACGGCGATCGTAATGATGGAGAGAAAGACCAGGGAAAACAGCAGGACGGACTGCGATGTGTTCAGAAGCCGCTGGATCTTCTGGCGCTCCGTCTTCGACATCTCTTCGGCCGTCGTGGTGATGGTCTTGCCGGCCATGCGGATCATGCCCTCCAGCTTCATCTTCTCAAGCTGGGCTTCATCAATATAGGCCGCAGATTGCGATCTGCTCAGCAGCGCATAGTGCGCCATGAGGTCCCGGTATCGGGAGAGCTGTTCCCGCAGAATCCGCAGCGTCGCGGGCTGAGCGATCGCCTCGAAGGCGGCCTTATTGGTCTCGAGGAGCGCCTGCGCCTTGTCGACATAGCTCCTGTTCTCTACATAGTCCGGCCGCTGTGTGTACAGGACATAGTTCTTTTCAAAGCGGCGGATCTCGAGCGTCGTGTCAAAAAATTCGGAGATCGCCTCGCCCGCAATGACCTTCTGTTCGATATAACTGAGCTCAAGATAGGCAAAAAGGGACAGGCCGATGATGAGCAGTACGATCGCGAAATACCCGAGGGTGATCTTCTTCCGGATGCTGGGCGCGTAGTTTGCCATGGATCACACCAGGACCTTTTGGACAATGTCGGCAACGCTGTCCGCAAGAATGATATCGAGATCAGCCAGGATGTGGGGAGGCAACTCCGCGATATCCGGCCCGTTCCTGGCCGGCACGATGATGGTCCGGATCTTTGCACGACGCGCCGCGAGGACCTTCTCCTGAATGCCGCCCACCGGAAGTATCCTGCCGGTCAGGGTGATCTCTCCGGTCATGGCAACGTCCCGCCGCACCGGTCTGTTGGTCAGAAGCGACGCCAGCGCCGCAAGGATCGTGACCCCTGCCGAGGGTCCGTCCTTCTGGATGGCTCCCGATGGTACGTGGATATGGATATCGTGATGCTCGAAAAAATCCTCGGCAATGCCCAATGACGAAGCATTGCTGCGGATATAGGTCAACGCGGCCTGGGCTGATTCGCGCATGATGTCGCCGAGCGAGCCCGTGATGATCAGCTCCTTTTTGCCTTTCATCTGAGCCGCCTCGACAAAGATGAGGTCCCCGCCCGCCTCGGTCCGGACCAGCCCTGTTGCCACGCCGATGCGGTCCCTGTCGTCGGCCGTTTCCACCAGGAATTTCTTCCTGCCCAGGTAGCGCTGGACCATTTCGGGGGTGACGGTGAGCGCGCATGCCGTTTCCGGGTGCATCACGCATTCTTTCGCGATCTTGCGGCAGACCGTCGCGATGATGCGCTCCAGGTTCCGGATGCCGGCTTCCCGGGTATAGTCCTGCACCATGGTGTCCACCGCCTCGGGGGTGAATGTCGGCGGATAGTCGGCGAGACCCTTGTCCCTGATCTGGCGCCGGATGATGTACCGCGTGGCGATGTCCCGCTTGTCCTCCAGCGTATACCCGGAAAAGGGGATGACCTCCATCCGGTCACGTAGCGGCGCCGGTATGTTATCCAGCACATTCGCGGTCAGGATGAAGATAACGCTCGAGAGATCGAAGGGAACGTCAAGGTAGTGGTCGACGAAGCTTGCATTCTGTTCCGGATCAAGCACCTCGAGCAGCGCCGATGCGGGGTCTCCCTTGAAGTCGGTCCCGATCTTGTCGAGTTCGTCGAGCATCATGACCGGGTTGGAAGACTCGACCCTCCGGATCTCTTCGATGATGCGGCCCGGCTTCGCGCCGACGTAGGTCCTGCGGTGGCCGCGGATCTCGGCCTCATCCTTCATGCCTCCCAGGGAAATGCGCATGAACTTCCTGCCGAGCGCCCGCGCGATGGACCTGCCCAGCGACGTCTTGCCCGTTCCCGGGGGACCGGCGAAGCACAGCACCGAACCCTTGGTGTTCCCGATCTGGGACCTGCTCTCGACCGCTTCTTTCACCGCAACCCGGACCTCGTCCAGCTTGAAGGGCTTTGCAATATAGGACAGGGCGCCCTTTTTCATGGCCTCGATGGCTGAGGGGACCGTCGCATAGCCGGTGACCATGATGACCTTGGTGCCCGGATGGTCAGTGCGCACCCGGCTGAGCACCTCCATGCCGTCCACGCCGCCCATTCGCAGATCGGTTATGACCACATCGTACTCTGCCGCGTTCAGGGCGTCGAGCACCTGGCTGCCGTTGGCGGCAGTCGAGACCGCATACCCTTCTTTTTCGAGAATGTACGCAAGGTTCTTCCTGGCGACCTCCTCGTCGTCCGCGACGAGCACGCGGGGCCGCCTGCTGCTGCGCAGGACCTTCACCGCCAGATGCTCAAGAAGGCGCTCCTTGGTCTTGGTGAGTCCGTAATGGTCCTCATTCAGGATGGTCTCGGCGCGCGTGAGGTCCAGGTTGTCCGCTGTTCTCTTGTTCCAGGGAAGGGTGAGAAGATAATCAATGTACGTGATGCCGATGGTGTATTCAGCTGCGGAAGGGTTGATCTTGCCGAGCAGCCCCACTTCCTCTTCGGCGATCTTCAGAACGTGGGCGGGCATATTCGCCGCCGCGACCTTCTGGAGCAGTTCGTCTACGAGGGATTCCCGTTCTTCATCGTCAGATTTCTTAAATAATTTCATTTTGCACCTTTGGAATTTCCATGAGTTGCATTTTACAACGCGCCACTCGTTCTTGCAACATAAATAGTTACCCTTATAAATCAGCAGGTAAGCTCTGCTGCCCACCTGCCCGTTGCATTGCGAAACAGGCGACCCTCATCGCTGCAGCAGTGTTCATTTATCATTCTATCAAAAAATCAATCAGTTGCAAGCAGCTCCCGTGTTGGCACGATCATTGTAATAGAGGAGGCAGCATGGGGGACACACAACCACCATGAAAAACCACTGAGAGGAGAGCGAAATGAAACGTTTTATGAAGAAGTTGGAGACCACGATGGTCGCAGCAGCGTATGCCGAGGCTGGTGAGTTCGATACGGCCCGTCAGTTCCTGAACGAGGAGGAGCAGAGAACGAGCAACCGCCCCTCGGCAAAGAACGAACAGCGGCCTGTGAAGCGCGCGCAGCTGCGGGCCGATTAACGGTCCGCCCCGGGAAAACGCGGGATGTTCACGGTGATCGTTGGCCGGCATCCTGCAGTACCTTCGGTCACATTCCTGAAGGAGCCAGCCAGGTTGAAAAAGATGATGAAAAGGATGGAAGATGCGGCCGCTGCGGCGGCCTTCGCAGAAGAGGGCGAATTCGAAACAGCGCTGTCCATGGTGAAGCCTGAGCGGCGCGTGCTGCTTGCGCTCAAGGAGGGCCGCATCGATCCCAGGACCGTTACGTACGCGCTCAATACGGCGCAGCGCATCGGGGCGCATCTCGACATCCTGTATGTCTCGTCAGTCCCGGCAGGCGCCGCCATACCCGGCGCCTCTGAATTGAAGCATCTCGCCGCCGGCCTCGAGGCCGACGGGGCCTCTTTTCGGATAACGGAGCGCAACGGCTGCCTCAAGCAGGCGATCATCGACTATACGGACCGTCAGCGGAATGTACTGTTCGTTGTGGTCGAATCGCCCGACAGCCTGGACAGCGGTTGCAGAAGAAAAGATTCGCAGCTCGAAAAGCTTTGGCGGAACCTGAAGTGCCCCCTCGTAGTTGTCGCCGACGGCGCAGGGGCGTAGGGCGTTTGCGGCGAAAAGAACCGAAACGAAGACACGGATACCCATTATCCCATCAGGCAAGGAGAAATCATATGGCACAGAGCACCACCAAAAAGAAGTCGTCCGCGAGGTTGATCATCAGCGGACTGGCATCGATCGCGCTGTTCACGGCCCTGTTCTCGAATCAGGAGCTGGTCAGCAATCTATTCACCCGCGGCGGCCTGTATGCGCTGCTGCCCATCGCCACGGCGCTGGTATTTTCCTATGTTCACGGCTCCTTCACCGGCGACTTCTGGACCGCCCTTGGTGTCGAAGCATCAAAGAAGAAAGTGGAGGTAAAATAAGATGCACGACGCAATTGCAAGCTCGGTTAATTTCATCAATCTGGACCTCATCACGGTCCTGTATCTGTTCGGCGTCGGCTTTGTCGGCGGCCTGGTGAGCGGGTTCATCGGGTCCGGAGGGGCCTTCGTTCTTACTCCCGCCATGATGAGCCTCGGCGTTCCCGGGCTCGTTGCCGTGGCGAGCAACATGGCGCACAAGTTCCCCAAGGCGCTCGTGGGCGCCGTCAAGCGGTTCAAGTACGGCCAGGTCGACATCAAGCTGGGCCTGATCTTCGGGATCTCGGCCGAGGCAGGCGTGCTCTACGGCGCCCATATTCAGGAAATGATCAAAAAAACCTTCGGCGACGCCGGGTCGAACCTCTATGTCAGCCTGGCCTTTGTGGTGATCCTTGCCGTGGTCGGCGGCTTCGTGCTGCGTGATGCCATCAAGACCTACCGCTCAGGCAAGACCGACGAGAAGGAAACGGTTGGAAAGCTGGCAAAGTGGGTCCAGTCCATCAATATCCCCTATACGATGATGTACTTCAAGAGCCTGAATGCCAGGATCTCGGTGCTCTTCACCATTCCGCTCGGCTTCGCGACGGGAATGCTGGCCGCGACGATCGCCGTGGGCGGCTTCATCGGCGTGCCTTCCATGATCTACGCGCTCGGCGTGCCGAGCATCATGGCCTCGGCCACGGAGCTGGTGGTGGCCTTTGTCATGGGCATGGGTGGTACCTTCAAATTCGCCCTGAGCGGTCTGGTCGACATCCGGCTGGCCATGCTCATCCTGGGCGGCTCGCTCTTCGGCATCCAGCTCGGCGCCATGGGCACCACCTATGTGAAGCCCTTCATGATCAAACTGGTCATGGGCACCATCATGGTCATCGTTCTGGTCAGCAGAGGGCTGATGGTCCCGGTATATATGTCGAAGCTCGGCCTGGTCTCCACGCTCAGTGAGGGGACCGTGGCCGTCCTCAAGACTTCGAGCTTTTCCATCATGGTGGCGGCGCTCTTCATCGGCGCCTTCATAATCCTGAAGGCGATCTGGCAGGGCAGGCGTGCGGAAAGCCTCCAGCTTGCGGCAGAAGCGGTTGCACATGGCAAAGTATAGAAAAATCCTGATCGCTGTTGACGGTTCGGAGTCGAGCAAGAACGCGCTGCACCAGGCATTCAAGCTCGCCAACGAAGAAAAGTGCTGGATCACCGTCACCGCGGTTGTATCTCCCTACGACGGGGAGGTCGAGACCCTCGGCATCGCGGACATCCGCGCAGTGCTCAGAAAGCCCTGCGAGGACGCCCTTGCCGAGGTGAACAAAATTGCCACGACGGAGAGAATGCTCATTAAAACGGTCTGCGAGGAAGGCGAGATCTACGAACGAATCGTAGACCTCGCCGATGCGGAGAATTGTCAGGTCATTGTCATGGGTCGGCGCGGACGCAGCAAGACAGAGCGGACCCGCGTCGGCCACGTGACTGCCCGCGTCATCGGCCATACGTCGCGGGACGTGCTGGTCGTGCCTGCCGGAACCGTCATCGGATGGAAGAAGATCGTTCTTGCCACGGACGGCTCCCGACAGAGCTCCGCGGCCGTGGAACGGGCTATCGCCTTTGCCCAGTCCTACGGCGGCGGACTGCGGGTGCTCTCGGTTGTAGATGTGACCGGGGAATTCCATGCCGAGGCGCCCCAGGTGGTCGAGGAGCTGGTCAGAAAGGCCAAAACCTACACTGCCGCGGTGAAGCAGAAGGCAGCAGCCGTCGGGATCCAAACAGAAACCTTCGTGGCCGAGGGCGATGCTGCGGACGCAGTAACGGAGCTTGCCCGGACCGAGAATGCCGACGTGATCGTTGTGGGCTCCCACGGCCGGACCGGGCTTCGCAGGCTTTTGATGGGCAGCGTTACGGAACGCATTATCGGCAGCGCGTCCTGCCCCGTGCTGGTAGTGAAGTCATGAGCGCCGCCTGATCGAACGGGAAAGAGAACTTCATTACGCGTCCGTCGATAGCCGGGTTCTGGGCCTTTAGCCGGCTAAACAAGCAGTGAAAATAAATAAAGCGCCCCGGATGTCCGGGGCGCTTTCTGTTGTGCCGGCAGCGCTGACGACTGCGGCCCTAGGCCTCCCGCTTCTTCTCCGGCAATCCCAGGATCTTCCTGATCTCCTCGCCCTCGATGGTCTCCTTCTCAAGCAGCGCTGCAGCCAGGGTCCTGAGCTTGTCCTGGTTGGCGGCGAGCATTTCCTTCACCTTTCCATAGGCGTCATTGATGAAACGCTTCACTTCTTCATCGATCTGGCGCGCCGTCTCCTCGCTGTATTCCTTGGCGCCGCCTGTCAGCCCCACATCAAGGAACAGGGGCCGCCGCTCCTTCTCGAAAGTAAGGGGGCCGAACCGTTCGGTCATACCAAACTCCTTCACCATGCTGCGCGCGATGTCCGCTGCCCGCTGCAAGTCGTTCTGGGCGCCCGTGGAGATCTCGTTGAACACGATCTCCTCTGCCACGCGTCCGCCGAGCATGACGCAGAGCTTGTCCTGCAGCTCGCTTTTCGTCATCAGGTACCGGTCCTCGGTGGGGAGCTGAAGCGTGTAGCCCAGAGCCGCGATGCCGCGCTGCACTATCGAGACGCGGTGCACGGGGTCAGTCGTGGGCAGGAGTTCTGCTGTGAGCGTATGGCCGCATTCGTGATAGGCCACGATCTCCTTTTCTTTCTTGTTCATGACGCGCCGCTTTTTCTCAAGGCCGGCCACAATGCGGTCGATGGCCGCTTCGAAGTCGGTCATTTCCACTTCGGTCTTGTTCTTGCGTGCGGCCAGAAGCGCGGCCTCGTTCACCATGTTTGCCAGGTCCGCGCCCACGAAACCCACGGTCCGCGCGGCCAGAATCGCGAGGTCCACGTTTGTTGAGAGCTTCACGCCCCGGGCGTGGATCTTGAGGATGTCCTCGCGGTCCTTGATGTTCGGCCGGTCGACAAGCACATGCCGGTCGAAACGGCCCGCCCGCAGCAGGGCCGGGTCAAGGACCTCGGGACGGTTCGTGGCAGCCATGATGATCACGCCCTTGCGCGCGTCAAAGCCGTCCATCTCGGCGAGCAGCTGGTTCAGCGTCTGCTCACGCTCCTCATGCCCGCCGGCCATGCCCGTGCCCCGGGCCCGGCCCAGGGCGTCCAGCTCGTCGATAAAAATAATGCAGGGAGCCTTCTGCACTGCCTGCTGGAACAGGTCGCGCACCCGCGACGCGCCCACGCCCACGAACATCTCGACGAACTCGGACCCGCTCATGGAAAAGAAGGGAACCTTGGCCTCGCCTGCCACGGCCTTGGCCAGCAGGGTCTTGCCCGTGCCCGGCGGCCCTACAAGCAGCACACCCTTGGGGATGCGGCCTCCGAGCTTCGTGAACTTGTCAGGGTAGCGCAGGAAATCGATGATCTCTATCAGCTCTTCCTTTGCCTCCTCCACGCCTGCCACGTCGTTGAAGGAGACCTTCACGTCGCTCTCGGCATAGAGCTTGGCCTTGGACTTGCCGAAGCTCATGAACATCTCGCCGGGACCGCCCGCGCCGCCCATGCGCCGGATGATGAAGCTCCAGATGAGCAGAAAGACGATGATCGGCAGGATCCAGATCAGCACGAAGTCCTTCAGCCAGTTGTCCGAGATCTCGCCCCGGTAGTTGACGCCTGCAGCCTCGAGGTTCTTGACCAGATCGTCATCGGTCACGCGTACCACGCGAAAGGGCTTGCTCTGGTCAACCAGCACGCCCCGGATCATATCCTGCGTGACGACCAGGTCCTTCACCTGCTTGGAGGCGACAAGGGACTTGAACTTGCTGTAGTCGAGCTGCTCCGACGGGGGCGTTGAGAGCATGCGGAAAAGGCTGATGAACAGGATGAACAGCATCACATAGAACAGGATCTGAGGGCCTTTTTTCATGATGTCCTTTTGGCTCCTGACAGTTGTTAGACTCGCTCTCCCATAACATCGACAAAAGATTGTCAACGTCTTACTCAAAAGACAGAAAAAAAGCTGTTTTCTCGCCAAGGCGCAAAGAGCGCCAAGAAATGCCCGGCCTTTTGGATGTTAACTCTGAACGTAAAGGTTTCCTTTGCGAGCTTTGCGAGAGACGCCTTTAGATTTTACTTGATTCGTGCATAGTTGGTCTGAGGCAATGCCGTGCTAATTATTTCAATCACCGTACATGCATCACGCCGATGCCGAACTGGAAGCGCGGCCCCGTGGAATAGGGCTCCCAGAGATGCATGCTCGACGCCCGCAGGAGCGGATACCGGTACTCGATCTCACCGAGAGGCTGGATCCTCTGCCCCGTAACCTCTCCCACCACGGTGATCAGCCTGCCTTTGTGGTATACGGCCGCATCGAGATACTCTGATGACAGAATGATGAACCGACCGTCGGAGTCGTCGGTCTGGAGCGGCCTGCCCCTGCTGTCCTGGGGTTTCTGGAGCACCTCAATGGCGGCGCCCTCCCTGGTGTTCCTGGTCTCAACGATCATTCCGGCCAGCATCACCCAGGCGCCCTGATAGCGTCCGGGGTCCTTCAGCAGGTCAGTGAACAGTATCTTCTTGTCGACCTTCGCAAGCATCTCCTTGGGAAAAGGCGAGGCGCAGCCGGCAAGGAGTGCTAAAAGGATCGTGCAAAGTGATCCTATCGCGTAGTTCCGCCCGCTTTTCGACATAGCAACCTCCTTGCTGATCACTCTCTCCGCGGCTGGGCGTGGGGGTCATGGAGCGGGTCCCACCATATGGGCCGGTCAGCGGCCCGCTCCCGCTCCCAGAGCTTCAACTCCCTGGTCACGAGCAGGGGATGCTCGATCTCCTCCCCGGTCAACCCCTTTTCGAAGGTCCCCTTCACCTGCGCGGCAGCGGTGATCTCGCGGCCCGGCGTAAACACGATGGTATCCAGGGCGCGGGAATGGAGCAGCAGGAACCTGCCGCCGCTTTGGACCGTGCGCTTCGGTTTGCCCCAGAGATCAAGGGGCCTCTCGAGCACCTCGATCAGCGTTCCCTGCTTTGCGACCCGAATCGCGATGATCTCGCCGCCGAGAATAACGGTCGTGCCGGCCAGCCGCGCCGGATCGGCCTGGATCTGTTGAAGAGTGATTGACTTGTCGGATTGTGCGACGAGGTCGCGGGAGACGGCGTAGGAGCAGCCGTTGATGAGCAGCATGAAGCCCGCGAGGAAAAGAAACGTTTTCATGGCCGTCAGCTCCTGTCCGGATGCCCCCCCGAAGAGAACGGGCGCCCAACAGGACCTTCAGCGGCGCTCTGCTTCGTGGTGGATTTTTTTCAGGATCTTGTCAGAGACCTTGACGCCTTCCAGGTCAAAGGCGGAAAGCTCCCGCGCAAGAAGGTTCACTTTTTCGGCGGCCGGGAGGTGTTTGTTGATGATGATGCGGCGGGTCTCCTTGACCCGGCATGCCCCTCCGCGGGAGGTTTTCAGATCGTCGTAGGACACCCTGATGGCGAGAGCCTGCGCGACCTGTTCGAGATCATCGAGCGTCACTTTCATAATTCCTGCAAGACCGTCACTTATAAGTATAGCAGATGCCGGAGTGGAAGTTCCGGGAGCAGCGGGACGGTGCGCCGGGCCGGTCAGCCTGTGATCAGGCAGCCTCTTCCCGGTGGATCTCCATGAGGCTCAGCACGTTGATGCCGGCATCTTTCAATGCTTTCTGCACATCGGCCAGCTTCGCGTCAGTCACTTTCAGCACAAAGTTCGTTTTCGTTGCCATGGGGTCGCCTCCAACCGTATGATTTCCGGTCCGCATTTCCAGACCGGCGAACATTATCACAAAAAACCGCCTGCAAGTCAACCCAGAAAAGGACCATTATCGCGTTGGAGCACGGCCGCGGCCCCTACTCGAGCTTCTTGAACATATGCTTGCCGGCACCGCAGAGCGGGCATTTCCAATCCACAGGAATATCCTCGAAGGCGGTACCAGCCGGTATTTTGCCCTTCTTGTCTCCCTTGGCGGGATTGTAGATATACCCGCACGTGGACACCTGGCATTGCCACATCGCTTTTTCGTCGTCCGCCATGTATGAAGCCTCCTTCTGTCGTGGACCGAAGGGATGCCGGCCGGTTCGTTAAAAAATCACACTGAAAAGAGCATGGGCTGAAGGCTCTTTCTCTATGTATGAAGGCATGGTTTTATTTGAGAAAATCTGCGTTCAACGGCTTTTTTTGGATCACAGATTCCCCCGCAGCCGTTCTGCCTCCAGGATGCGCTTCACAGCCAGTTCAAGGGCTGCGCGGCGCAGGCGGCGTCCCGTACCTTCGCTGATCCTGCGCACATCCGCGTAGGCCGCGGTCATGATCTGGCGCAGCCGTTTCAGCACCTTGCTTTCTTCCCAGAGGTCGCCGCTCAGGTTCTGGCTCCACTCGAACCAGCTCACAACCACGCCGCCGGCGTTGGCCAGGATGTCGGGGATCACCAGCTTGCCGCGCTTGAAAAGGATATCATCAGCCGCCGGGGTCGTCGGCGCGTTTGCCAGCTCCAGGACGATGGACGCTTTCACGTCCGACGCGTTCTGCTCCGTGAGCTGGCTTGACAGGGCCGCCGGCGCCAGCACGTCACAGGGTATGGTCAGCAGCTCCGCGTTCGTGATGTTCTTCGCGCCGGGAAAGTCCATGATGCTGCCTGTCTGTTTTTTATGACTGCTCACTACAGCGATGTCGAGGCCCGTTGGATCGTGGATCCCTCCCTTGGCATCGCTCACCGCCACCACGCAACAGCCGCGATCCCGCATTAGCCGCGCCGCGTTCTCACCCACATTGCCGAATCCCTGGATTGCCACGCGCACGTCCGCGGCCTTCAGGCCCCGCTCCTTCATCACCTCTTCGAGCACATGCACACCGCCGAGGGCAGTTGAGAACCGCCGGGCCCGAATGCCGCCCAGCTCCGGCGGTTTGCCCGTCACAACGGCCGGAGAATGCTCGCGCCGGATGCGCTCGTACTCGTCCAGGATCCAGGCCATGGTCCGCTCGTCAGTGTATACATCGGGCGCCGGAATGTCCTTGAAGGGGCCGATGAAGTCCGCAATAGCCCGGATGTATCCCCGCGTCACCCGCTCCAGCTCTGCGCGGCTGAGCGTTGAGGCATCCACGACAACGCCGCCCTTGGCGCCGCCAAAGGGAATGTCCACCACCGCGCACTTCAGGTCCATCAGGAACGCCAGATCGCTCGCGTGCCCGGACGTCATATCGGGATGGAAACGGATGCCGCCCTTTGCCGGCCCCCGGGCATCACTGAACTGGACCCGGTGGCCAACGAAGACCCTGGACCCGCCTGACTCGAGCCGCACCGGGAAGCTGACAGTCAGCACGCGGCGCGGGATCGTGAGGATAGCAAGCTCCTGCTTTGTCAGGCCCAGGTCGGCGTAGACCGAGTCCAGCTCCGCGAGACAGAGGGTGCACTGGTTCTTTTCGTCCCGGTGGATGCGTTCGTGTTTTGTGCTCATGGACAGGTTCACCTTTTCGCGGAGAACAGGACCACCTGTTTCAAGGCTACTATAAATACTGGAGGAAATCAAGGAGGTCCCTGCTGGTGTCTTGTCCGCTTTTCAGCCTGACCGGCAGAGACATTTCTCGCATAACGACCAGGTACTACGAGGCGCAAAGAATATGTTGCATTGCCGAGCACACAGAGGACGCGGACAACTGATTGAATCGCGTTACGTCTGCAGGTCCGGCCTGATGAGATGACATGCTTGAAAAGGGCGGTAATTTCTGATAGAGTCGAGAAAATAATATGACCGCTCGAAAAAGTGAAAGGATGCACGAATGAACGGGAAGATCATTCTCTTGCCGGCTGTGGTCGCGGCGCTTGCCGTCATTCCCCTGTTCGGGCCGATACGTGGGGGAACCCATCCCGAGCAGAAGATGAGAGCAAAGATCCGCCAGCTCATGGACACTCACAAACGACCGAGCGTCAAAGGACGCAAGAGCCGCGAGGGTCTTAGTCTGCCGAGCCTGATCTTTCCTTCGCATCCATAGCGCCTTTGCGGTAGACATCTTTTTATCTGAGGTTCTTTCCATGGGTCACATCGTAAATCCCGATCGCGAGCACCGCCTCCTGCAGAAGCAGCTGGATCGCAAGGTCCAGGGCGCCCCGGACTCGCCCACACTCATCAAGATCCTCACCCTCCTCTTCTCGCCGGAAGAAGCGAACATTGCCCGCCAGATGCCCCAGCAGCCCACGTCCCTCGAAAGCCTGTCGCGCGGGCTGAACATGCCCAGGAAGGAACTGGACAGGAGGCTGACCGAGATGGCGCACCGGGGCGTGGTGCTGGACATCGAACACAAGGGAGAGCGCTATTTCATGCTGCCGCCCGTGGTCATCGGCCTCTTCGAATTCACGTTCATGCGGGCCCGGCCTGACATGCCCATGGCCGAGCTGGCCCGGCTCTTTGAGGAGTATTTCACGGAGAACGACCGCTTCATCAGCACCCTGTTCCAGGGCAAGACCCAGTTGTTCCGTTCCTTTGTGCGGGAGGAATCGATCCTCCATGATGACCACACAGAGATCCTTGACTGGGA
>Ga0154442_1060_pt1 | contig 15600 bp, 19 predicted proteins | sample RifGroC2_FD_115946 | JGI IMG/M metagenome (GOLD analysis project Ga0154442, IMG submission 115946) | Nitrospirae bacterium GWC2_57_13
CATGTCCCCGGGTTAAAATGTAACCCATGTGCATGTTGCACATGGGGTAAATCATGACAAAAATATATAACCGAACGACTGTGAAAGAAAGGCGGAAAGAACTGAGAAAGAATATGCCCCTTGCCGAGCGGCTGCTTCGGGCAAAACTCAGGGCAAAGGGATTGAGCGGATATAAGTTCAGGCGTCAATATAGTGTTGAGGGGTTTGTTCTTGATTTTTATTGCCCACAGTCCAAACTCGCGATAGAGCTTGATGGAGAATCCCATTTTCTGCCGGGCGCTCAAGACCGCGATGATCAAAGGGCGAAGACAATAGAGGGTTACGGCATCAGGGTCCTTCGATTCACGAATACCGATGTGTATAAAAATATGCAAGGCGTGCTGAGCAGCATAGTGGAGCATGTTGAGATCATTACCTCCCCCAACCCCTCCTTGTAAAGGAGGGGTGCGGACCCTTCCCGAACTACTTGACTCGCACAGGGCGGAGTGATAATGTATACCGTCCTGGCCAGAGAGCGGCCTTTGGCCGCAATTTAAAATTGGAAATCTCAAATTGCAAATGTAAGGCATGGCCCGCGGCCATGATGTTATGCATAGTCGCGAGTGCTTGATCAGTCGTGAGAAAAATCAGCATATATTCATATATAGTTAAGGAGGCACATCGTGGTCAGAAGAATATATCCGGCAATCATCATCGTCTTCATGCTGTTCCTGTTTTCCCCGTTGTTTGCCGCCCCGGCGCCCGAGTCCTTTGCCCCCCTGGTCAAGAAGCAGATACCGTCGGTGGTGAACATCTCGACGAGGCAGGTGGTGCAAGTGCGGCAGAAATCCCCCTTCGGCGATCCTCAAATGGACGAGTACTTCCGCAGGTTCTTCGGCGGCGAGCCTCAGCAGCGGGAGCAGGTGCGCCAGAGCCTGGGGTCGGGATTCATCATCAGCGCCGACGGCTACATCCTGACGAACAACCATGTAGTGGACAAGGCAAAGGACATCAAGGTCGCCTTGAGCGACGGCCGCACCTTCGAAGCAAAACTGGTGGGCAAGGCGCCGGAGATCGACATCGCCTTGATCAAGATCGAGGCCACGGGGCTGCCGGCAGTCGATATGGGAGACTCTGACGCCCTGGAAGTGGGGGACTGGGTCGTGGCTATCGGCAATCCCTTTGGCCTGTCCCACACGGTCACGGCAGGCATCGTGTCCGCCAAGGGCCGCGTGGTGGGCATCGGGCCCTATGATGATCTCATTCAGACCGACGCGGCCATCAACCCGGGAAACAGCGGCGGCCCGCTGTTTGACATCAGCGGAAAGGTGATCGGCATCAATACGGTCATCATCGCGAGCGGCCAGAACCTGGGATTCTCGGTTCCGATCACGATGGTGAAGGAATTGCTCCCGTCGATCAAGGAAAAGGGCAAGCCGGATATGGGATATCTTGGAGTGACGGCCCAGCCGCTCACATCCGATCTTGCAGCGGCACTGGGCCTGTCCGATCCGGTCGGCGCGCTGATAACAGGGGTCGGGAAGGGCAGTCCGGCCGAGAAGGCCGGGCTGAAGCGCGGCGATGTCATCATGGAGCTTGACGGCCGGAAGGTCCTGGACCCGTCGGAGCTGCCGCGCATGGTGGCCTTCGGCCATATCGGAAAAACGATCACGATCAAGATCCTGCGCCAGTCGAAGCCCATGGAGCTCAAGGCCCGCGTGGAGCTTCGGCCCGAGCAGGAGAAGAAATAGTAAGGAGGTAGTCATGTTCGGTCTTGGCGTACCGGAGCTGATCGTCATATTTATCATCGCCCTTGTTGTGTTCGGGCCGAAGAAACTGCCCGATCTGGGCAAGTCCCTCGGCAGGGGGATTGCCGAGTTCAAGCGGGCGACCTCGGAGGTCAAGGAATCCATCGAGACGGAGATGCGCCAGGCTGAGCGGTCGCTCGAACTTGAGAAGATCGATGAGCGCATGAAGACGTCGGAAGCGAAGCCGGCGGAAGAGCAAGACAAGGAGCGCAAGGGCGACGGCGATGACAAGGTCTACGGAAATTCCTGAGCACAGCGGAACTGCCATGTCCTTCTGGGACCACCTGAAGGAGATGCGCGACCGCATCATCTATTCTCTCATCGCTGTGGCCGTCGGCTTCGGCGCGGCATTCGGCTATTCCGAAGAGATCCTCGGTCTGCTCATGTGGCCCTTGAACACCACGGTGACGCTCTCTTCGGCCTTTCCCTATGTAGCCGCCCAGCCGAACGAGGTGAAGCAGACGCTGCATTTTACCACCCTCACCGAGCCCTTCTGGTCGCACCTCAAGATCGGCTTGATCGCCGGGCTGTTCCTTGCAGTGCCGGTCATCATGCACCAGCTCTGGAAATTCCTGGCACCGGGCCTGCTGCCGGGTGAGAGGAAGTATGCCCGCTATTTTGTCTTTTTTTCCACCCTGTTCTTCGGCGCGGGCGTGGTATTCTCCTTTTTTGTTCTGCTCCCCTTTGCCGTGCCTTTTCTGCTCGGATACAAGACCGAGCATCTTACCGCGATCCTGCGGATCGGTGAATACGTCGATTTCACACTGAAGCTTCTGCTGATCACGGGCCTGGTGTTCGAACTGCCGCTCGTCATCGTGCTGCTGACCAGAATGGGCGTGCTCACGCCGCAGTGGCTCGCGCAGAACCGCAAGTACGCATTCCTCTTCTCCTTTGTCCTCGGAGCCATTGTGACGCCCACGCAGGACGTGTTCAATATGACACTCCTGTCCGTGCCCATCTACCTGCTGTACGAATTCGGTCTCATCGCCGCGCGAATATTCGGCAGAAAGAAGCGGCCTGACACAACAGACCTGACGGCGCTGTGATGCCGCCTGTCGTCTCCTTTGTCGCCGCCTCATCGAACAGCGGCAAGACCACGCTCATCGAAAAGATCGTCCCGATCCTGAAGGTCCGCGGTCTGCGCGTTGCGGTGATCAAGCACGCCTCGAAGGGATTTGATGTCGACCAGCCGGGGAAGGACTCGTGGCGATTTCAGGAGGCCGGCGCCGACGCTGTGGTCCTCGTGGGGCCGGAGCAGCTTGCCGTGATGAGGAGGCTCACCGGCCCTCCTGCTCCGGGTGAAGTGGAACTCCTTGCCGGAAACGTGGATATCATTATAAAGGAAGGTTTCAAACAGGACGAGATCAACAGGATCGAGGTTTTTCGCGCCGGAGTATCGGCTGAGCGGCCCCTGAGCCTTGATGATCCCTCCTTTCTTGCTCTTGTGAGCGACAAGCCCTTTTCCGTCCCGATTCCCCGGTTCGACCTTGATGACGCCGAGGGCGTGGCGGAGTTCATCGTCCGGCTGCACGGTCTTTAGCGCGGGAAAATCGGGAAATCATTTGCACTATTTCTGTTGCTTTTTCCAGGTATCTATTCAAATTTCTCCAATAATCTGCCGATTTTACAACTCTTTTGAAGCAGAATAAGCAGGAATAGGATATTATTGAGGTATGTTATTTGACAGAGAAAAATGATTGTTCGCGACGGTGCATGCTATGGGGAGCGCGGTCGGCGGGAAGGCATTTGCGCCAGTGCACATGTGAGATACGGAAATATGAAAATCGTCATAATCGCGGGACCGAATGGGGCGGGGAAGACGACGTTCGCCAGGGAATTCCTCCCGAACGAGGCCAACTGCCCCGAGTTCATTAATGCCGATCTCATCGCCGCCGGTCTCTCGCCATTCAGGCCGGAGGCGGCGGCTGTGCGCGCCGGACGGCTCATGCTCGCGGAAATGGATGAGCGGGTGCGTCAGCGTCGCAGCTTTGCATTCGAGACGACGCTGAGCGGGCACATCTATGCGAGAAAAATTACAAAATGGCGTTCCTTGGGCTATCATGTGAAGTTGATCTTCCTAAGTTTGCCGAGCGTCGACATTGCCATTGCCCGCGTTGCCGCCCGCGTTGCGCAGGGCGGTCACGACGTGCCGGAAGACGTGATTCGGCGTCGGTTCAAATCTGGTATTCGCAACATTGACCAGATCTACAAAAAGATCGTTGATGCGTGGGTGTTTTATGACAACTCTGGCAGCGTTCCAAAGCTGCTTGACTGGGGAGAATAATTATGAAGACAAAGAAAACATTGCCGAGGGATATTGATCTTGCGGGTGTGGACAAGGCGCTCAAGCGGGCAGCAAGGACGGCCCGCGAGTTATCCAAGAAGACCAACACCCCCTTTTATATATACGAAGGCGGCAAGATTGTTGACGTCTTGAAACGCACGAAGAAATCGGCATAATTCTCTCGTAACAACGCCTGATGTTAACCGGCCGGCAACAGCGAAGACCGTCTGATCCAGCAGGGCCGGACCCTCTCCGGCGCCTCCCGCAACGGGTTGAATCTGCGGAAAAGCCCGGAAAAAGGCTTGCAATTTCCGCCTGCCCGTGCTATTTTCCATATTCCAATAAATGAGTAAGGTCGATTCCCGCCTGACGGTTCTCCTGTCAGCGCCGGGATTACTCCTTGCTCCCTGCATACAGACAGGGGGCTATAACCCGTGAGGAGGCCGAAAAATGAATATCATGAGTACCTACGAAGCGATCTTCATCATCAATGCCAATCTTCCCGACGACGAGACGGCAGGCGTCATCAAGAAGATGCAGGACGTGGTTGCGAAGCAGGGCGGCGAGATCGTCACCTTCGAGGACTGGGGCAAGAAGAAGCTGGCCTACGAGGTCCAGAAGCAGAAGCGCGGCCACTACGTCTACTTCCGCATGAAGGGCGGGGCCGCCATGGTCAGCGAGCTCGAACGGCAGTTCAAGCTTACTGATACGGTGATCCGCTATCTCATCGTGAAGCTGGTGAAGGAGCTGCGCGTCAGGCCGCCGGCAAAAGAGAAGAAGTCAGGCCCCAAGAAAGACGCGCCCAGGGCTGCGTCGGCAGGGCCGGCAGCAGCGTCATCCGGAGCATAGCATACCAGGAACAGGAACAGCCCGGCGCGGCGTGAAAGCGCGGCGCACGGGCGAGAGGCCAGTGCCATGACAAGTTTCAATAAGGTGATCCTACTGGGGAATCTGACCCGCGACCCCGAGGTCCGCTACACGCCGAACGGCGCTGCGGTGGCGAGTTTTGCCATCGCCGTGAACCGCAAGTACAAACAGGGCGAGGAGACCAAGGAAGAAGTGAGCTACATCGACATCGTGGTGTTCGGCAAGCAGGCGGAGTCCTGCGGTCAGTACATCAACAAGGGCGATTCAGTCCTGGTCGACGGCAGGCTTCAGCAGCGGCGCTGGGAGACTGAGGACGGGCAGAAGCGCAATAAGGTGGAAGTTGTTGCGCAGTCCGTGCATTTCATGCCGAAGCGTTCCTGGTCCGGCCAGCCCGGACAGGGCGGGCAGGCAGGGCAGTCCGAACCGATGCCCGAGGCGCCCGTGGACGAAGGCGATATCCCCTTTTGAGCAACGCATGGCGCGTTGGGTCCTTTTACTACAAAAATTGAGGAGCAAATATTATGGCAGAAGGAACTACAAGGCCCTCGGCCCCGAGGCCGAGAGACAGAGATAGAGATCGCGACAGGGATCAGCGGGGCGCCGGCGCCGGCGCCGGCGGCAAGCGCCGGTTCCACGTCAGACGAAAGGTTTGCAGGTTCTGCGTGGACAAGGCCCCGTTCATCGATTATAAGGATTTGAAGACGCTCAAGTCGTTCATTACCGAGCGGGGGAAGATTCTTCCCCGCCGTATCTCGGGCAATTGCGCCGGTCATCAGCGAGCGCTGACCGTCGCGATCAAGAGAGGCAGGCATATCGCAATGCTTCCGTACTCGGGAGAGCGATAGGGCACATCGGAGGCCTTGTGCCGCCGGAAGTAACAGGGACAGTCCCCTTTGGTTCCAGGGGGACTGTCCCTATTTTAATAAGGGAAACTCGGATCGTTTCGGGAAACCGGCGGAGAGTTTCCCTTTTTTTGGTGGACGCATGAACACGCGAAGCATATTGCTGGCGGCCCTCTGGGCCGCAGGACTGTATATTGCCGGGCTCATCATCCCGGTGCTGGGACAAATTGCCATGCTGCTGTCGCCGGTGCCGCTGATTCTGGCCTGGGTACGGACCGGGCAGCGCGAGGGAATGGCTGCAACAGGTCTGGCAGCGGTGATCGTGATGGCTCTCGCGGGCCCGTCGGCTGCCGCGCTGTTCTTTTTCGGCTTCGGCCTGATGGCGGCGGGAACTGCTGAGGGCATGGTGCGGCACATGAAGCCGGAAGGGGCGTCGCTGCTCGGCGGGCTGCTGCCCCTCGTGGCGCTCGGGATCACCCTGGGGATCTATAGCGCGGGCGGTGGAGATGTCGTTGCCGCTGTCGAATCCTATCTCCGGGCCAGCTTCAATGACGCCGCGGAATTGTACCGCTTGATCGGAATTCCTGAGGCCGCCTCAATGGTCCTTACGATCGCCGATTCCTTCATCTATTACGCGGTCCGTCTCATGCCCGCCATTGCCGTGGCTACAGCAGTGACCCAGGCAGCTTGCTGCTGCGGCATCGCGCGGATCGTGATCCTGAGAAAAGGCGGCGTCCTGTACGGCAGTATTCCCCTTTCCTCGTGGCACGCGCCTGATATCTGGGTCTGGGGGCTTATTGCTGCATTGTTTCTTGATGTGCTTCCCTGGAAGGCTGCCAATATCGCAGGATGGAACCTGACGCTTCTGGCCGTAGTGGTTTACACGACCCAGGGTATAGCGTTGCTGGAGCACTTCCTCAAAAAAATAGCCATGCATCCCGTGGCCCGGGGGATCATTGTGGGTCTTGTGCTGGCCACGCCGCTTCTTGCCTTTCTTACGGCACTGGGCGTTGTGGACGTCTGGGCGGATCTCAGGAAGGTGAGAGAACCTGAAGGGGAGGCGGGGAAAAACCGCCAAGGGTAGATATTTCTGCTATAATACGTCGCAAAGGAGCGGCATGCGGCTTTCAAGAGAAATGGTCAAATATATGGCGCGGGGGATCGTTGCTTCACTCGAAGCCAAAGAGCTGGTGAAGCTCCTGAAGCCCGCAGATGCCGTGATCCAGAAGATCGAGGCCGTGATCCTGGAGGACGCAGCAGCAGAGGACCGGCTCGACGCAGAGGTGAAGAAGCTGCTTGCATCCCATGAGGCGGAGATCTCGAAGGGCGGGATGGACTACCGGAAGCTATTCGAGATGACGAAACACAAGCTCGCTCAGGAACGCGGGATCGTTTTGTAAATGTTGAATGCGGGATGCAGGATGCAGAATGTGAAATAAATGGGCATTATTCGAGAAACGGCAGTTGGACGCAGATGTTCGCTGACACAATCATGCATTCAGGCAGAAAGAGTCTTTACCCAGAAGGCGATTCTTTTTCAGTGCCAAAAGTTTATTAATCCGGTGTTATCCGCTGTTTCAGATTTTATCCGCGTCCAAATGCTCTTTTTGGTATTATGCGGAATCGCAGTGAGGTGCTGATACTATGAGACTGAGTGAAGACAGAATATCGCACCTCTCGCGGCTGATCATGACCGGCATCGTTGACGGCGGGTTCGTGGAGCCTGCGCAGCCGCCGGAAAAAGTGTACCGCGAGATCAAGCGGAGCGTTGTTGCGGAACTGGAGACGGAAGTAGAGGTGGACGCGGTGGTGCGGCGCAAGATCCAGTCCCTCTCCCGCAAGGTGCCGGAAGGAAGCGCCGAGTGGACCGTGCTCTACCGGAAGTTCATGGACGAAGAGATGGGGAGGAGAAAACGGCTTTGAGAAAGCCCCTCATTTCCGGCATGGTCGTTCTGGCCATCCTCTCGGGACTGGGGTTGTTCCTGATCAAGGGGCCCTCAAGCCCCTTCTTTCTTCCCTACCTTGCCGCGCTGCTGTTCCTGCTGGTCTCCCTGTTGTCCCTCCGATTCATCTTTTACGATCCCCTCGAGCCCTTCCTGTTCCTGGTCTGCGGCATCCTCGGCCTGAACCTTGTCGTGCAGATCACCGGCGGCGTCTCGTCGCCTGCCCTTTTCGCCTATGTCATCATCGTGGTCGCAGCGGTCTTCCGGTCCTGGAAGGAGACTGCCGGCGCGGTTGCGCTGATCCTGGCCATCGAAGCCGCGAACCTGCTTCTGGCCGGTCCTGCCGCAGCCGGCAGGTGGCTGCTCTATGGCGGATTCGCCTTTTCCCTTGTCAGTACGGCAGGCATCGCGGCGCCCCTGGTGGAGCGCAAGCGGCGCAAGGTGCGCCGGGCGGAAGATGAGTACGAAAATTTGATGGCCGCTGCCCGCGCAGTCGATCCGCTGGCAGGCGGTCTGAAGCTCGACGGCTTTACCGAGCAGAGCAGGCAGGCCTCGAACGTGAGCGCCGCCGTGGAGCGCGAAGGGGCCTTTCACAGCCTCATCGACATGATCGCTGGCATGGCGCCGGCTCATACCTATGCCCTCTTCCTTGCCGAGGGCATTGAAGGCCGATTCACGCTGCGGGCGATCAGGAGCGCGAGCAGGCACATCCCTTCCGTAGGCACGGTGGATGTAACGAGAGGGAAGGGGCTCATCGGCATCTGCATCGACAAGAACCAGCCCCAGTATATCTCCGAACTCGTCATCCCCGCAAAGAACCTCGGCTACTATACCGAGAATGTTGCCGTCCGGTCATTGCTCGCCGTTCCCCTTGTCCAGGGCGACGTCAACGCCGGGATTCTCGTAGTGGACAGCCTGGAGCCCGCCGCCTTTTCCCCCGCCCTTCAGGATGCCCTGGCCCGCTTCGTCCCCTTCTTTCTTCAGATCATCGATAAGGTCCGCATCACCCGGGAATTGGATATGCGGGCGAAGAACTTTCAGGCCCTTCATGAGATGAGCGATGTGCTGAGCAGCAGTCTAGAGCTCGACAAGATCCTGAAGAAGCTGGCCGGCCAGGTCCGATCCGTGGTCGCGTCCGATTTCTGCGCCTTTGTCCTCTACGACGACAAAAGCGACGAGGCCGTGCTTATGGCGCTCGAAGGCTACGGAACGCGGTTCGAGAACCACCGTTTCCCGATCGAGCAAAGTATTGTCCTGTCCCACATGCTGAAGCAGTGGCGCGCTCAGGCCGCATCAGGGCAGTACTATTTCTCCGACCTCGGAAAGCGCGGCCGCGAGATCGACCTCTTCCCGATCAAGGAGCTGCAGCAGCCGCTTCAATCGCTCTACGGCAGGCCGCTCGTGGCGCGGGGCAAGTTCATCGGCGCTTTTTTTCTTGGTTCATTCCGGTCCGACGCCTTTTCGGAGTACAATCGTGAATTCCTCGGTACGCTCATGAACCAGGTGTCGGTGGTGATCGACAACTCCATGCTCTATGAGGACATCCGAAACAAGTCGCGGCAGGACGGCCTGACCGGCCTGCTGAACCATCGGACGTTCATGGAAAAGCTGAAGGAGGAGACCGTACGGCTTTCGCGGGACCAGAAGCCCTTCTCGCTGCTGCTGGTTGACATCGACCATTTCAAGAAAGTGAACGACACCTACGGCCATCCGGCCGGCGACGCCGTACTGGTGCACGTTGCAGGCATCCTGAAAGAGGCGGCGCGGGGCGCTGATTTTGTGGCCCGGTACGGCGGCGAGGAATTCGCCGTGGGCATGGTCGGAGCAGACACCAAGGGAGCGCAGCAGATGGCCGAGCGGCTGCGCAAGACGGTTGAAAAGACCGTAGTCCAGGTGGGACGCACCGCCATCACGGTAAAGCTCAGCATCGGCGTGGCGTCCTGCCCTGATGATGCTGTTGCGGCCGATGGTCTGCTGCATCTTGTAGGGCTGGCCGACAATGCCCTCTATCATGCCAAGCGGACCGGCAGGAACCGGGTCTGCCTTTTCCGCGAAGCCAAAGAAGCGGAAAAGCATGCCTCTGTTTCCTGACACGCCAAGATCCGAAACTCTTTGGCCGATAAAAAGGGACAGTCCCCTTTGATTCCAGGGGGACTGTCCCTGTCATAGTGCGTCCAAAGGTCCTTTTTGTTTTATCGGTTCTTTCCGTCTTCTCCTGGTTCGTTTCAGATTCAACCTTCCCCCCTTTTCCGGGTCTCATATGACAGTACACGGTTCATCTATGGATGATGCTGAACTTCTCAAAAGGTACGGTGACGGCGATCGGGAGGCTTTCGACGAGCTTGTCCGGAAATACCAGAAGCCGCTCTACTCAATGCTCTTTCGCATGGTGAGCGACCATGAAGACGCAGCGGATCTGCTCCAGAAGACCTTTGTCAAGGCCTTTACAAAGGTCGGGACCTTCGAGGGCCGGTCGAGCTTCAAGACCTGGCTCTACCAGATCGCCATAAACCTGGCAAAGAACCTGTACCGCGACCGGGCCCGCCTTTCTCAGGTCTCCATTGATGACGTGGTGATCCGCCGGGACCCCAGGACCCTTGACGCCCTGATCAACAAGGAGAGCCGGGAGCAGCTTCGGCAGGCGCTGGGGGGACTGCCGGAGAAACAGCGAATGACGGTCATGCTGAGGGTGCAGGAAGGAAAGAAGTTCGAAGAAATCGCCGATATCATGCGGTGTTCCGTGGGCACGTCAAAGGCGAACTATCATCATGCGGTGCAGAAACTGAAAAAAACCGTGAGGGGTGAGGGGTAAGGCGGACGTCAGGAATTCGGACTGCGCATGATCAGGGTGAGAAGATAAGCAGTAAAGCAGGTGAAGAACGATGAAATGCACACAAAAAAACGTAAAAGAATTGCTTCCCGGATACGCGGACGAGACGCTCGCGTCCCCTGAGCGGCATCGTGTTGAAGCGCACATCGAATCCTGCGCCGACTGTGGCACGGAGCTTCAGATGCTGCGTATGATGGCGGCAGAGTCGGTGCCTGATCCGGGCGAGACCTTCTGGCTGTCCCTGCCGGGGCGCGTCTATCGCGCAGTGGAGGAAGAAAAGCGGAAGCCAAAGCCGAAGCGATGGTTCGATCCCGGTATCGTGAGCGGAATGCCCTTTGCGCCGCGCTGGGCATGGGGGACGGTAGCAGCGCTGCTCCTCGTAGCAGCAGTTTCGTTCCTCCTCGTCCGGCCGTTGCCTGAGGGGAAGGCGCCTGCCCTGGCTTCGATAGGGAACGAATACGAGTATGATCTGGCAGGTTTGCCTGCGGGAGTGGATCTGGCGGAACTTGACAGGGATGAGATGCAGCAGGTCAGCGCCTGGGCGGACAGTAAGCTGACGGAGGTGGGCCGTGCCCTGCAGGCAACAGGGGTGAACGGACAGGAAACGCAGCTGTATGAATACGAAGAGTACTGGGATCTGGATCGGGCCGCCTTGGAGCGGTTTTCGAAATTACTTCAAGAAGTGAAGCAGGAGGTGTGATCATGAAACTGGTAAGAATGCTGTTGCCCCTGATGCTGGTGGCGGTTATGACGGCGTCTGCGGCGGCCCAGGGGGCCGGACCCGGTCCCGGACCAATGGGCGGGCAGGGGAGGATGGGCCCGCCGTCCGATGCGGAACGGGAAGAGATCATGAAAAAGGTCCAGACCGTCAGGATCTGGCGGCTTACTGAAGAGCTGAAGCTCGACGAAAAGACCAGCGCGAAACTTGCTGCCGTGCTGAGCTCCCTGGACCAGGAGCGCAGGGAACTGATGCAGAAGAACCGGGAAGCGATGCAGGAGCTTCGCGCGCTGCTGGGTGCTGCGAAGCTGGAGGAAAAGAGGCTCCAAGCCGCACTCGAAGGGATCGAGAAGAACCATGATACCATGATCGATCTCAGAAAGCGGGAGCTGCGGGAGGTCAGGGGGCTGCTGACCATTGAACAGCAGGCCCGCTATGTGGTCTTCCATCAGCAGTTCCGGCGCGAAATGCGGGGCATGATGAACCGCGCCCGCAGCGGGAGCCCCGGCGGTCCCGGTATGGAGGGCATACGCGGCGGTCCTCAGGGGCCTGAAGATGATGAGTAAATAAGATCCTGGACACTCTTGTGAACGGCGTTCTCCAGCGAGATGGGGGGCGCCGTTTTCGTCATTGACAGCCTTTAGAAAGCGGTCTATTCTGACCCGAACGAGCCGGGATTGAATGGGGGTTCTGATTCTTTATTCGCCGGCCGGAGAGCCTGCGGATCTAAGGATGTGAACGGACCTCTGCATGGTGCTGAGATCCTGCCACGCGCGGGTCCATCATTACAAAAGTGTAATGATCCTGCGTTTTTCCGTGTCACCGAGTTCTGTTATTATACCTTCCATGAAAGTACTGCTGATAGAAGATGACGCGAAAATCGCCTCCTTCGTGAAAAAGGGCTTGAAGGAGCAGGGCTTCGTCGTTGACGCCTGTGGCGACGGAGATGATGGTTACGCGCATGCGACGGGACAGCAGTACGATGTCATCGTCCTTGATATCATGCTGCCCGGACCCGACGGGCTGAGCATTCTGCGCAGGCTTCGGGAGGAAAAGAACACCGTCCCGGTAATCCTTCTTACGGCCCGGTCCGCCCTGAACGAGCGCATAGAAGGCCTGAATCTCGGCGCGGACGATTATCTCTGCAAGCCTATTTACCTGGAGGAGCTGGTTGCGCGGATCCGCGCCGTGACCAGGCGGGCGTCGGGCGAGCAACTGAGCGTGATGCAGTCCGGCGATATCGTGGTCAATCTGATCACACGGGAGGTCAGGCTCGGGAAGAAAAAAGTAGAGCTTACAGCCCGCGAGTTCAGTCTTCTGGAGCTGCTGATGCGTTCCCCCGGCCGCGTGTTTACGCGGACGCAGCTCCTTGAGCATAACTGGGGATATGACTTCGATCCCCAGACCAATGTGGTGGATGTCTATATCAGGCGTTTGCGGAGCAAGCTGGATGCGGATTCCGACGTCCCGCTCATCGAGACCGTGCGAGGCGTCGGGTACCGGCTGATTAAACGGGAAGAGGAGTAACGCACCCTGTTTCGCGCAAAGATTGCATTGCTTTCCCTTATCCTTTCGGGGACCGTGCTGGCGGCTTCCGGTCTGTATTTTCTCTCTGTTCTCAAGACGGTGAGCATAGACCGGATCGACCGGGAGATCCTGGCGCTGGGCGGCAGCCAGCTGCATACACAGCCGGCCCGCGAGTACTGGCGGCTTCACTTCGGCGAGTCGCTCCGCCTCCTGTATGGGAAAGAACGGTCCAAGCAGCTGATCATCCAGGTCAGGGGCCCATGGAACGAGATCCTGTACGAAACGGAAAACTGGCCGCAGGAAATTTCCGGGAACCTGTTTCCCGGGTTTGACCGAAAAATGGACACGCGGCCGGTCGTGGGGCGCCTGGCCAGCGGTGTTCAACGTCCGCCCGGTGCGCCCGCCGGGCCGCCTCCCGTTCCCCCGCCTCGTCCCTCCCCGTTCGCCGAGCAGCCCCGCGGGCTTTTCAATGAGGATCCCCGGAGGCCCCGCTTTGACGGGCTCTATGGCCGTCCGGGTCCGCCGTTGCCGCGGCCCTATGCGCGTGATGAACGCGGCCAGGAGTTCAGACCGCCCCACGCCGACCTTGTCCGGCCCAACGGCCCAGCAAGGCTGATAAAGAAGCCGTTCTTTCAGACGGTAACAACGCCGTCGGGTTCGTTTCGGGTCGGCATCATGGGAAACCCCAGAGTGACCATACTGCTTGGCATGAATTTAGCCGGTTATTACCGCGATGCCGAGCGATTTCAAAAGGCATTGCTGAGCGCCGTGCCGATAGCGCTGCTCCTGCTGGCCGGGGGCGGGTGGGTGATAGCCCATCGGGCGATGAAGCCCATTGCGCAGATCACCCGGACGGCCGAAGGCATTACGGCGCGGGCGCTTGATCGCCGCATCCCCCCAATTGACGCGGACAGGGAATTGTCGCGGCTGGTGAAGGTGATCAACGGCATGCTCGATCGCCTGCAAAAGAGCTTCGGTCAGGCCATCCGGTTCAGCGCCGACGCCGCGCACGAACTGCAGACCCCCCTCACCATCCTGCAGGGTGAACTGGATGATGCCGTTCAGCATTCCCCCATCAACTCGGATGAGCAGCGGCGTTATGGCGCCCTGCTTGAAGAAGTACAGCGGCTGAAGGCCATTGTGCAGAAACTGCTGATACTTGCCCGGGCCGACGCGGGAAAACTGGACCTGCGCCTGGAGCCTGTGGACCTGGGCGCTCTGCTGGAATCCGCTGCGGAGGACGTCGGAGCAATTGCGCCGCATCTGCGCGTGGAAAAACAGCTCGCGCCGGGGGGCATGGTACTGGCCGACCCTGATTTGCTGAGGCAGGTAATCCAGAACCTTTCATCCAATGCGGTAAAGTATAATATCGAGAACGGTCAGGTCGCGTTCCGGATGCAGGTCAACGGCGATACCGTTCGCGTCGTCATATCGAACACCGGCAAGGCGATCTCGCCCGAGGACCGGGAGCGGATTTTTGATCGTTTCTTCAGGGCCGACAAGGCGCGAAGCCGGGTAGTTCCGGGTTCCGGCCTCGGTCTGAGCCTCGCGCGGGAGATCGTGCACGCTCATCGCGGCGTGCTTCGTCTCGATCCCGCCGGTCCGGGCAATGTTGTCTCTTTTTCCCTGTCCATGCCGGTCTGCCCGCCTCATCAAGTTCCTTCATAAGACTTCCCGGTCTGCTCGTCTTCCTGCTGGTTAGCCGTTTATCAACATTACAGATAATTAATGTATTCGCAGACGAATCCGTCATGGCGCTTCGGTATCCTTGCGGCCAGATACTGAGCCGTCCCGGAGATAACGGCATTGTATACTCCGCTGCCTAACAGAGAGCGGCTTTATGGGCGCTGATCAGTGCCGTTGAACACGGTGCGTGCAGGAGGTCGGCGCCTGTGTCTCGGACTGCCGGATAGCCAGTACTGCCTGTCCGGCAGGCTGTACGACCTGCGAACAGACAGCAAGGTTGAGCTAAATTTCACGAATGGGGGATTTTTCATAAATGAAGCTTTTAAGAAAAATAGCCGTTTTGGGTATCTTCAGTTTTCTTCTGCTCGAAATAATGGGATGCGGCGGCAGTGGTGCATCTCCTGTTCTTGTCTCTCTTACGATAGCGCCCGCAGACTCGAGCATCACCCTCGGGGCAACGCAGCAGTTCACGGCAACAGGGACGTATTCGGACGGCAGCACACAAGACCTGACTTCATCCGTAACCTGGACATCTTCTGACACAACGGTTGCGCCCATCGACAGCGCGGGTCTGGCGACTTCGGCAGGCGCAGGCTCAACCACCATCAAGGCGACCTCGGGAAACATCTCCGGCAGTACCTCGCTGACCGTAACGCCCGCGCTGCCGAACTCTCACGACGCCGATGGGTTTCTTTGGGGGACTGAAGGCTCGGTTCTTATCGATGACTTCGAGAATATCACCGGCACCATGGCTTTCATACGCGATATCATCAACAGCACTCTAAAGACAAAATACGTCAAGATTCGTCTCCAGGACAGCTTTTTTACATCGGCCGACGGCGGCGTCACCTATTCCCCGACTGCCTGCATGCCCAATCCATTGCAGTGCATCAGCGCGTTCAACATGGATGAAACAGCCAAGCTTTTCAAGACCAACGGTTGGAGCATGGTTCCCATGTTCACCTACGACATGAGCGCCGCCACGGTGACCACTGCGGGTATAGACCGCATCGTCAACTTCGTGGATTGGTTCGTGGGCCGTTACAAGGTCGATGGGGGCATCCAATACATCGAATTGGAAGACTATCCTGCCAGTTGGTGGAAAGGCACGGACGC
>Ga0154442_1095_pt1 | contig 15271 bp, 9 predicted proteins | sample RifGroC2_FD_115946 | JGI IMG/M metagenome (GOLD analysis project Ga0154442, IMG submission 115946) | Nitrospirae bacterium GWC2_57_13
TACACTAGCTCTTTCCATATGCTTTTGCCATCCGTCGTCTGAAGAACCATATTCCTACAAATATAAACGCCATCAAGGATGCAGCTTGAAAAGTGGTTGCTGTTCGTGTCATGAAATAAGCGCCGCCAACAGCTGGAAGAAGCGCGACTCGTGCAGCCGGTTTGAGCCAGGAATGTTCGTTCAGGAACCGGGCGCCCACGGGACCGGCGGTGTAATACCAATTCACAAAATATCTGCCCGGAGCATTCGTTAGTAAGTACCGGTCGCGGAAGTCGCGCAGCACTTGCACCTGCGGTGCGGAGTAATATCCATAGGTCGCGGTCGCAATAAAGCAGCCTTCGTTCGGGAGACCGGGATACGGTTCAATTAGGTCGGGGTACTCATCGACTTCGTTAGAGGGAGTTCCGTAGGTCTTGTTGCCGATGACCTGGGAGGCCTCGTTCGAATACTCGCTGAGATATGCGGCAGGCGAGCCGTAGTACGCTTTTACCGCGACATAATAGGTGGGCTCGGCATAGGGGACAACTACAGCATAATAGCGCGTGCCATTTGTCAGATTGATAAGCTGGTGATCATTGAGATTTTCGGAAATTACCGTTATCGGTGTTGCCGAACCAGATACCGTATCGTATCGTACCTCGTACCACGTTGCTCCAGCAACCGGGGAGGTGTCCCAGAGCAGATTGAGGAAAGTGTTCCCGTAGGTCGGCTGATAGAGATCGGGCTTGCCTGTCGGCGCCGGCGCAGTCGAAGAAAGGCCGGCGATCTCCTCGATGGTATCGGCAGAGTCAATGGGCGCACCATAGCTTCTTGACGACTGACCATAGAAGACCTGGTAGCCATCGATCTGATAGCATTCATTGGCGTCCCACTCAACAGTGATCGTGGTCGCGGTGTATGCCGTCACGCGTAGATTCGAAACGAAGAAAGGCACCGTGTCCATGTTCAGACTGCCGTAAGCTCCGATATCAGGTGCTGAGCTATCTACGAGATCGATCCCTGCGACATCTTCGCCGGTATCGATGCACGGAGAGCCCGTCTTCAGATGAAAATCGTTGCTGCCAGGTTTGACGAACAAGGGGTCGCCGATGACGGCGGTCTCTTCCCGTAGTACAGACGTATCTAGATTATTGTGATAAGAATTCTTACGGAATCCGGTAGAATTTCTATCCGAGGCCACTGCGGTATTGCCAAAGAAAATATTGTTGACACCGGTCATTGACGTCGTCGTGCGCGAGATGGCAGTCCCATTCTGGTAAAATACGCTGTGCAGGATATTTGGCGAAGTGGTGACCGATAGGTTGATCGCGGAAGAGGTGAGTGAGCTAAAGATGCTGTTTGTTACCGTCAGATTAACATTCTGGGATGCGCTGATCCCCACCGCCGCACTTTTAAATGTCAGCTTTCTGATGGTCACCGCCAGAGTATAGAGAGTGGACGAGTTGCTTGCTGTCAACAACGTGCCGCTGCCCCCTCCCGTAATGATGGTAGTAGCCGTCTCGGACCCACTGAGCGTGAGCGAAAAGTCGGCCGTAAGGCTGCTCGGCATCGTTATGCTACCCGAATAGGTCCCCGGCTTGATCTCGATAGAGTCTCCGGTCACGGAAGCGTTGATGGCAGATTGGATGCTCGTGTAACAGGGCGCGGGCGAGAGGGCGCTGCATGCGGCTGTGGAGGTCGTGACATACCGTGTCTCGGCAAGTGCTCTGTCCGGCATCAATAGTGCCGACCACGCGAGAACCATGGTCATAATGATCGATCGTGCAATCTCTCTTTTATTCATAAAGTTAGATGTCCTGCGCTGAGGGGATAAGAAAATCAAAAAGACTTTATCAAACCTCCTGTAAAAAGTCAAAATAATTGTTTTAATTGTCACGATTTAAGTGGGTAATTACCATTTTAAATAGTTGCGGGCTCGAAGTTGTGCTATAATGTAGGCTGAATGCGGTCGGAGCCTTTCCTGGCCCGTTGCCGGCATGGCACCGGCATCGCATCTACCCCGTGCATCTGGAGGCCGTTCTATGATTTTGCATAAGTTGTTCTTTCCGGGTGTCTTCTCCCTTTTAATCCTGTGCGCAACCCCGGCTTTCTCCTACCAGCAGGTCGAGTTCGTGCAAGAGCACGGCAATCTCGCAAAGAAGCAGCGGCTTTTTGATGAGGCCCGGGGCATTGCACTCTTCGGCGACAGGATCTACGTGGCCGATGCAGGCGCCCACCGCGTGCTGGTGCTTGACCAGGAGGGCAAGACGGTCCGTTCCTGGGGCGAAAAGGGCGACGGTCAGGGAAAGTTCAGAAACCCCGCCGGGATCTCCGTTGACGGGCAGGGAATGGTGTACGTCTCCGATACGGGCAACCACCGCATCCAGGTCTTTAACAAGGACGGCAAGTTTCTCCGCACCATCGGAAGCAAGGGTTCCGGTCACCGACAGTTCAGCAGTCCTGCGGGAATCGCCGCAAAGGACGGCATCCTCTATGTGGCGGACCGGGGCAACAGCCGTGTCCAGGTCCTGACCACTGACGGCATCTATCTCTCCCAGATCACCTGGAAAAAGAAGAAGGACGAGATGGAGGAGCCTGTAGACGTAGCGGTCGACCTCCAAAACAGGATCTATGTGCTCGACGAGGAGCGGAACAATGTGCGGGTTTTTTCACCTGCGGGCGAACATCTGCTGTCCTTTGGCGTGAAGGGCAAGGGCGCCGAAGGCTTTGATGAACCCCAGGGACTGGCCGTGGACAGCCGCGGGTTTATCTACGTGGCGGACAGCGGCAATTATAAGATGAAAAAGTTCAACCCCGCGGGCAAGCTCGTGGGCCACACAGGATCCGAGGGCGACGGGCCCGGCCAGTTCCGGAAAGCTTCAGGCCTGGCAGTGGCCGGGTCCGGCCGGGTCTTCGTGCTGGACGCGCGGAAAGGCACACTCCAGATCTTCGCCTGCGAACCCGGCGATGGACCCTTGCTGCCCGTTGCATCTCCGCTGCCGTCCCTGTCGCGCCAGAGCGAGGCCGCCGGCGAGGCAACGGGCCTCGCGTTCCGGAAGCGGCTCTGGGGGCTGGCCGGAGATTCCATCGCAGCTATCGAAGTTATTGACGGCCGCAGGATCGGCGGCCAGGGCGCTGGACCGGGGCAGTTCAGGAGCGCCCGGGGGCTCGCGGTGGATGAGAGCGGCAATTTCTGGGTCGCTGATACGGGGAACGACCGGCTGCAGAAGTTCAGCATCGAAGGAAACCTGCTGCACGTGATCGGGAAGTCCGGCTCAGGCGAGGGCGAGTTCAAGGCGCCTTCGGGGATTGCCGTGACGGCGAAAGGCAACATCGCCGTTGCAGACACAGGCAACCGCCGCGTCCAGGTCCTCAGCCCCAAGGGATTGTTCCTCGGCGCCTTCGGAAAGCCCGGCAAGGACCGGGGCCAGATGCAGGAGCCCGTGGACGTCTCGGTTGACGGCGCCGGCCATCTCTACGTAGCGGACCGAGGCAATGACCGTCTTTTGAAATTCGACCAGAACGGAACGCTGCTCTGGGAAACGGGGAAAACAGGAAGCAATGACAGCGAGTTCCGCAGGCCCGAGAACGTGCTTGCGACGCCTGACAATGAGGTCTTTGTGCTTGACGCGGGCAACGCGCGCGTTCAGGTGTTCGATGCATCCGGCAGGTTCCTGCGAAAGTTCGGGAACGAAGGAAAAGGGCCCGGCGAGTTCCGTTCGCCCCAGGGGCTTGCCCTCGACAACGTTCGGCTCTACGTGGGAGACCGGGGAAACAACCGGGTGCAGATTTTTACCTTGAAACAGACAGCGGCAATTCCCCAGACGGTCACGGCGCAGGCAAAGGTGAGCGAGATACAGCTTTCCTGGGCGCCGAATGCGGAAACCTATCTTGAGAAGTACCATGTCTACCGGGCCCAGGAGCCGGCCGGCCCCTTCTCCGCCATCGGGAACACTACCGAGCCCTTCTATATCGATAAGAACCTTCCGAGTAATCAGGCCTTCCATTACCGCGTCACGAGCCAGGCGTTCATGGGCAATGAAAGCGCTGCCGCGGCCACAGTCTCTGCGGTGACGCCGCGCCTGGTGCCCTCGCCGCCGCGCAAGGTGCGGGCCGACGCCATAGAAAAGACGATCACTCTGGCCTGGCTTCCGAATGCCGAGCCCTTTGTGGACCATTATCGCATCTACCGGTCCCGGAAGATCGAGGATGGTTTCGAGTTCCTGGCAAAGTCGGACAAGGTCGTGTATGTGGACGGCCCCCTTGCGGACGAGACCGTTTATTACTATCAGATCACGGTCGTGGGGAAAGAGGGGGACGAGGGCCAGCCGAGCGAAGTGGCCTTTGCGGCCACGCCGCGGGCGTCGCTCAGCCTGCCGCCCCTCGAGATCGCGAAGGTGGAGCTGGCAGAGGTCTTTGCTTCGGCCTATAAATATTACGAGACGAATCCGCTCGGCAAGGTGGTGATCAGGAACAACACCGCGGTCGCCTATCCCAAGGTGACGCTCAGGTTCTCCATCAAGGAGTTCATGGACTATCCCACGGAGATCGAGATCGAGGCGCTGCCTCCCCACAAGGAGATTACGCTCGATCTCAAGCCCGTCTTCAGCAACAAGATCCTCGACGTGACCGAGAACACCTCGCTCCAGAGCGAGTTGTCGCTCACCTACCATATCGAGGGTAAGCCGCGCACCATTGCGCGGTCCTTTCCGGTAACGCTCTATGAGCGCCATGCCATGACCTGGGACCGGAAAGAGAAGATCGGCGGATTCGTGACGCCCCGCGATCCTGTGGTCGCCGACTTCAGCAGGCTCGTGATCCAGCCCTACGTGGACCTGCACCCCAATCTGCATTCCACGATCGTCTATGCACGGGCTCTCTACGCGGCCCTGGGCGTGTACGGGATGTCGTATATCGTGGATCCCACGAGCCCCTATCAGGACTTTTCCGAGACCACGGCGCGCGTGGACTACCTACAGTATCCGCGCGACACCTTTGCGCGAAGGAGCGGCGATTGCGACGACCTGTCGATCCTCTTTGCCGCGGCACTCGAGAACATCGGCATCAGCACGGCGCTGGTCGACGTGCCCGGCCATGTGTTCATCCTGTTCAATACGGGCGTGCTTGAGGCGGACCGCAAGACCCTCGGCTTCAGCGACGATATGGTGGTGCTGCATCAGGGCACGGTCTGGATCCCGGTGGAAATGACCCTGGTGGGATCGTCCTTCACAAGGGCCTGGCAGAAAGGCGCCGAGCAATACCGCGACTGGTCTGCCAAAAAGGCCGTTGAGATAGTCGAGGTGCGGAAGGCCTGGGAGAACTTCAAGCCCGCGACCCTTGCAAGGTCCGATGCAGCGGCAGTCAAGGTGACGAAGGACGAGATCGAGGCGAAGTTCAAGGGAGAGATCGAAACCCTGGCCCGGAAGCGGCTCGCGAACCTTTCGGAAGAATATCTCGAGAGGCTCAAAAAGAAGCCGAACGACATGACCGCCCTGGTCGGTCTCGGCATCCTCTACGGAGAGAACGGGCTGCCTGCCGAGGCCCTTGATCAGTTCCAGAAGGCCCTGGCAGTCGAGACCGGCAACGCGACGGTGCTGAACAATATCGGGAACATCCATTTTCTGCAGGACCGGCTGGACGATGCAAAGACCGCCTATGAATCCGCCCTGGCCCAGGCGCCGGAGGACACAGGCATTATGGTGAACCTGTCGCGCGTACTGCTGCGGCTCGGTAAGGCAGACGAGGCAAAGAAACAGTTCCAGGCCGCTGCAGCCATCGATCCCCGGGTGCTGAGGCGGTATCCTGATGTTGCCGCGGGAACGGGAGTTGGGCGGTAGTGGGGCGGTAGTCGCAGGCTTCAGCCTGCGGAGTGCGGAGTGTAGGGCGAGAAGATGGGAAGATAGGCAATGATTAGGAAGGCCAAATAAGAGACGAACACCTTGGAACCGCGAAGGACGCCAAGGAAGGATTCAAGCGTTGCATCTTTGAAGATCTCAAGAGAGGGTTCTTAAGAATCACAAGAGGAGGAGCAATGTATACAAAGATAGTATCGCTCATAGTGCTGGTTCTGATAGGAGCATCGTTCGCCATTGCAGAGGAAGCGAAGGTGCAGAAAGAGTCCGGCCTGTCCGCCTGGCTCAGGGACATGCAGAAGAAGATCGAGCAGATCGTGCCGAAGCAGCAGCTCCAGGTGACCACCGGGGTGGCCGGCATACGGGGATCGAAAGAGGCCGCCCAGGCCAAGCTCTACTGGAAAGGCAAGCAGGGCGACGAGGTTGTGACCGAGGATGAGCTCGGAAAGTTCAAGAAGGGCGTTGATCTTGCGCTGGAAGGCGACAAGGCGTCGGCCCAGCGCGAGCTGGAGGAGTTCATGAAGCTCTATCCCGACAGCGCCTTGATCCCTGATGCGGCAAAGACGCTGGCTATGGTGAAGACGGAGGAAAAGAAGTAGGGTAGGATGGCGTGAGGGGTGAAGGAAGTTGGCTGTAGGAAGTAAAAAAACGAGGTGCGGAATGAGAGGCGGGGACTTCCCCGCCTTTTTTGTTTACTCTCTGCTCTTCTCTTGGCGGCCTTTCTCCGTCTCCGTCCCGCATCCAGTAAATAGTAGTCACGGAGCGGTGGCGCCTTTGCAAGAGAGGCCTTTGCTTATGACAGGGACGGTCCCCCTGTAACCAAAGGGGACAGTCCCTGTTCATGACATCACTGCTTCATGGAAATTGCATTAGCCACCCAGGGGAAGAGGGCGATGCCGAGCAGGAACGCGACGCCTGCCATGACGCCCTGGTTCTTATCAATATTCACGAGTGTGATCGCTGTGATGGCCGTGGCTGCGAGCAGGGCGGCGATGGCCAGGAGCGCGGTCCTTCCCTTGCCGCGCCGCGCGGAGAAGGCGGCGGACACGGGTATGATCATGGCAATGGACGAGACTGCCGCGAAGGCGGCGGAGACGTGCTCTGTCAGGAACCATACCCCGGCGGCAAGCACGCCACCTACGATGGTCCCGCCCACCCAGTTCGATGCGGTGAGCTCATCGCGGCTCAGGGCATAGCGGCCAAAGGGGTTCAGCCGGAGCAGCAGGTTGAAGATGGGCTCTGCGGTCCAGGTCAGGAACATGAAGACGATATAGACACCCAGGACCGGCCAGACGAAAGGAGCCAGGTCAGGATTCGTTTTGGCCGCGTTTCGGAGCACCCGGTAAACGACATAGGCCCCGATGATAACCCCCCACTGGGCCTTATCGCTCAGCTTGGACATGAGGAAAAAATACTTCAGCATGATGCGGTAAATGAAGCTCTTGGCCTTCAACGCCTCGATGATGCCCTCCCGCGCCCAGTCCTGCTCCGGGTCGAGGCGCAGCGCTTCGCGGAAGTGCTCCAGTGCTGCCCGGTGGTCTCCCTGCTCCAGCACGGACCATCCCTGTGACGCATGGGACAGGGCATTCTCAGGGTCCTCGGTGAGCGCCGACGCGATGCTCGCCTGGGCCTCGTCATGCCGGTTGAGCTGCCGCAGCGCCATGCCGCGCAGGTTCATGCTGTTCACGTGCTTCGGGTCCTGTGCCAGGGCCTGCGCGGCGTATTCGAGCGCCGCCTTCCATTTTTTCTGCTGGTACAGGATGCTCGACAGCAGCGCGTAGTAGTCCGGGTCCTCAGGGTCCAGCCGCAGTGCCTCGCGGGCCGATGCCTCGGCCTTCTTCACGTTGTCCATATCGCTGTGGACCCGGGCAAGGACATAGTGGGAGTGGGGCTCATCAGGCGCCATGCCCACGCCGGTCTGCGCTTTTTCGAGCGCTTCGCGGAACTCCTTGCGGTGCGAAAGGCAGAGGGCAAGCAGGGAATGGGCCGTGGGATTGTTCGGGTCCCTGGTCAGTTCCTGACGGAGCTCCTTTTCCGCGGGCTCAAAGCGGGACTGTCCGATCAGCAGCAGGGCGCGTTCAATGTGATTGCTCATGTTATCCTCAAATATTCAAGAATGTCGTTATAGAGTCCGCTCTGGTTCGAGTAGAGCGCATAGTTCCGGGCAGTGGCGAACCATTCCTTGGTCGAAGGCCGGACGGTTTTCGCCGCTGTGGTGATGTCCTTCTGGGCCAGGGGCTTCGGCGCCCCGGTCTTCATGGCCTCGCGCAGCTTTGCTTCCACGGCCACGTCCACAACAGCCTTCAGGTCCGCGCCGGAAAAATCCTTTGCCGCTTTCGCGGCTGATGCGTAGTCCACACCCTCCACGGGCTTGTCTCGCATCAGGATCTGGAGGATAGCGGCGCGCGCCCCTTCATCAGGCGGCGGCACGAAGAGGATGCGGTCGAAGCGGCCGGGCCGCAGGAAGGCCGGATCGATGTGCCAGGGCGCGTTCGTGGCAGCCAGGACCAGCAGGCCATCGTTCTGCGAGTCCACGCCGTCCAGCTCCTGCAGGAACTGGTTGATCAACTGGCGGCCTGCGCTCTTGCGCATGTCAGAACGGCTTGCGCCGAGGGCGTCAACCTCATCAAAGAAGAGCACGCAGGGCGTCTGGTTCCGCGCGCTCTCGAAAAGCTCATGCAGGTTCTTTTCGCTCTCGCCGATATACATGTCAAGCACTTCGCTGATGCCCACGGCGATGAAGCGCGCCTTGATCTCGCCGGCCGTGGCCCGGGCCAGGTGGGTCTTGCCGCAGCCCGGCGGTCCGTACATCAGAATGCCGCCGCCGGTCTTCTTGCCGTAGGCCTTGTACATGTCAGGGTGCAGGAGGGGATAGATGATCTTCATCCGGATCTCTTCCTTCACCTTGTCCATGCCGCCCACGTCCTCGAAGGTAATGCGCGGCCGCTCGGCAGGGGAGAGCGTCTCGTCGTAGGAGAGCGACTCCAGCACCCGTTCATCGTCAGCGTCGAGCGTCACGGGCCGCTGCACGGTCCGCTCGGTAAGTTCCTCGTCCAGGTCCTTGTCGGCCAGCGAAGGATCAGCGGTCACGGCCTTCTTGTAGGCATGGGCGGCCTTGCCGCGGTCGCCGCGTTCGAAGAGGATCTTGGCGTACAGGAGGTTCGCGCGGGCAGGCGCGTCAGGCCTCGAGGAAAGCTCCTCGAGCACCAGCAGCGCCGTCGAAAGGTTGCCCTTCCGGAAGGCCGTGTCAGCAAGGCCGGTCTTGATCTCCAGGTCCTCAGGCGCGAGCAGCAGCAGGCTGCGGTATTCCTTGTCCGCCTCGTCGAGCAGGCCCTGGGCCAGGAGCGATTCGGCAAAGTGCCGGCGCAGGGGGAGGTTGTCGGGCGAGAGCCGCACCGCCTCCCGCAGGGACTTCAATGCATCGTTTTCAGAGGGCATAGCTGTTTCCGCTCCTGATCCGGAAAACCGGAACACAATCCACCACAAAGTCACGAAGTCACGAAGGCACGAAGAAATACATGAACAACTTTGGGGTTTGATCAACCCCTATGTATACAGACCTTCGTCGTGTTTGTGTGGTAGAAAATCAGCCTCTTATAAACAGGATTTGAGGCTCCCGTGCCATGGGTTCCTGTTCACTGAAGATATACATTAACAGAACAATGCATTCTTTGCAACGGGGAATCTCATCGGCAGCCGCTCTGGATTCGCACAGTGAGGAGGCACCGGCCTGATCGCTATGGGGCTGCTCCGCGAGCGTCTTTTCCCTCTCCCGAGAAGGGGAGAGGGTTGGGTGAGGGGGGCTTATAAAGATTTTCAGCGACTGGCAGCGTGACAATATCATTCATGTCAGAAAAAGACTATTCCGAACTATTCCGAAAATAAGGAATAGTCTTTTTTGGCACCTGTAACGACCATCAGGCTCGAAGTCTATCCTCTTAATTATCCAACCTGTTGATAATATAGGCGTCTCATGATATAGTCTTGTTTATATAATCACTGGCCGTAATGTGCTGTGTAACGATCCTTCCTGTCTGAGAGGAACATGCGATGGCGAAAGACAACCTAACGGATGCTGTTCTATCGGATAACAAGAAGGCCCGCTCCCGGAACATAGCGAAATGGGCCGCGATCATCACTGTGCTGGCGGCTGTCCTTGCAGGCGCATGGTTCCTGTACCATCAAGTAATGAACGGGCAGCAGAAGCTATATAGTGATATTACTCTGCCGGCGCAATCCGCAGTGACCGCCACGGCGCCGCCACAGTCTATGATCGGTCCCGGTCCGATGCTCTGCTGGGTCGATCTCCTGACCAGCGAGATGAAGGCCTGGTGGATGACGGCGGTCGTCGAAGCCCACAAGGCATGCCAACGTGTGCAGTGGAATCCCGGTCTGTTCCGGCAGTGCGTCAGCGAAAAGGTGCCCCAGGACATGCACATGCATTCCTGGAGCATTCCGCTCTATTCAGGGCCGTCGGGCACGAGCGCACAGGCGGGCGAGATCAGGATTACGGCAGGCGCGGTCGACGACTTCTCGATGCAGTTCATTGCACAGGACGGGACCGCGGTCCCCTTCCAGGCCGATTATTTGATGGGATACGACGGCCCCAAGTCTTACTTCTACACCGTCCTAGACCGGCAGGGGGGCTGGGCGCTGCTGCCGAAAGACCCCTTTCCGACCGAGGTCTGGTTCAACGCGGCCGGGTATTCGTTCGCATATCTGCGCGGAAGCGAGGTGTACGAATGGAACGGGAAAGACATCGTCATACTGGAAGTGCAGGAGACAGGCATCTACGTCCGTGACACGGTCTCCACCGATTACCCTAGCTGCGGCGAGGAAGTGGAAGAGACGCCCGAGGATGAGTTCAACAAGTTCACTATCCCCTGGTCGGATGTGTTTGACGAAAACCGTCATCTCCGGCTGACACAGAAATTTATGATCTGCTGAACGTCAGGCGTCGCCGGGTCGCCGTTCAGTCGCAGCGCGACCCCACGCAATAATTCCAACTAGGCGATCAACATCGTCGCCCCTTCGGGGCATCGAGTTACCGCCGGGATTAGGTGGCTTACCTCAAACACGGAGAAGACATGAAGAAAATATCGATCTATCTAAGAGCGACACGTGTATTAGCACCAATTCTTATTGTAAGCGGCGTATTCGGCGTCTTGATAGGTGCGTCTGCTGTGATGGGAGGTATGATCGATGAAGACGGGGTACCCATGGGCGCCACTATTGGATGGAGATATATAAATTCTGGTACAGAAATATTAATCGCTGGTGTTGTTATAGGTGCTATTTCAGCAATAGGTTACTCGCTTTTTGACCGATCAAATTCGGAGTAATGCGATTGGTGTCGCCACCAGACAAGTCAGCCCAGCCCGACGCTCTAACGCGCGTCTGGCTTCCAACGTTATCAGCAGAAGGAACGAATGCGAGAGACATCGGAAACATCTGAGGTCTTAACGGTCCTAAGACGGGAAGGCCCTCGTTGGGTCGGGATAGACGGAGTGGATGGTTCTGGCAAGAGTTCGCTCGCTGCGTTGCTATCAAGGGAGTTGGGCTGGCCACACATTAACCTGGACGATTACGTTGAGCAGAACATGGGGCAGTTCGTTGAGCACTTACATTATGATGATGTCCGAGACATACTCAACAAGGCAAATGAGCCGATCATTATAGAAGGGGTATGTCTTCTTGCTGTGCTTGAAAGGCTCGAACAACGTCTGGATCTTCTAATTTATGTCAAAAAAGTGGCTTCATATGGCATGTGGTACGATGAAGATGACTGCGCCGTGAGCGGAGACATTGACGACTTTATGAATGAAAAGAGGGAGAAACTGCAGAAGTTTGTGGAGATGGAAGCACTTATGAATAGCGAAGAGCCGCAGACTGATGTTGAGTTTCCCAAATTGGCCGAAGAAATCATCCGCTACCACTACAAGTATAGGCCGCATGAGAAGGCCGATATTGTATATATAAGAGTTGACAGATAACCTATCTTTATACGCCGACTGCTACGCGGCGTGTGAACTCATCGTTCCACATGGAGCTTCAATGCCAGAACGTGCCGCTCTCAAGCATCTAAGGATCGCGTTCCTTGCCATGACCGCGCTGCTCCTGCCGGTCATGCCGTCTGCGACGTTGGGCGCAACCGGCGCAGAGACGCAGGCGCGGATCACGCGTGACATCTCTGACGGACTGCCTGTCGTCGTGCACGTGATCGTCGCTCTGGCCGATAATGAGAACCAGGGTATTGTTCCGGTCCCCCGCCAACTTGGGAACGGCCAGGAGCCCCGCTCGAATCTCTACTGGGGTGCCCTATACGGTGTCCGCACATTTCTTGCGGGCCAGGGAGGCTGGACCGTGACCCCGGTACAGCAGCCGGGCGACAGCGGGATACGGGAGAGGGCGGTCTTCTTCAGCAATGTCCAGCGTGCGGGCCGGTCTGTTCCCGTTTACATCGTCGCGGACGCGTGGGACGGCTCTGAGATCAGGACTGCGATCGAGCAATTCCTGACAACTGCCAGCGGCGGCGCGATGGAAGAGATCCTGGTCCGTCAAGGCTCCAGGGATGTTTCGATATCAGCAGGCGGCTCCGCGCATCTCGTCGCCTTTGTTGGGCATAATGGGCTCATGGAGTTCTCAGTGCGTGGCCCAATGAAGCGGAAAGACAAGGCCGTTGCCGGGAGCAGCATCGTCCTGGCCTGCTCCAGCAAGCAATACTTTTATGACAAGCTGCGCACCGTCGGCTCCCATCCTCTGCTGCTCACGAGTGGCTTGATGGCGCCCGAGGCGTACACCCTCGATGCAGCGATCCGGTCTTGGGCCGCGGGCGATCCTGTTGCGGCGACACGACATGCGGCTGCTGCTGCGTACCGGAAATATCAAAAGACCGGCCTCAAAGCCGCGCGGAGTCTCTTCTGGGGTGAAGAGCCGTGAACTTTGCGGTCCCTCACCTGGCTTCATGATGCAGCGTACCAGCAGTGCAGCCGCTGATCCGGAGCGTTAAACCACTATCGTAAACAAATATGGGGATACACATGTGAAAAGATCGAAATTCGGTTACGCTCTTCTCTTGGTAATCGTTGCCGCTTTGGCATACAATGCTTCTCTCGATAAAGATTCGCTCACAACAATAGAAGTGTGTCCTTTCGCATTGGGACCGCTGAGCGGTGTTGTCTTGTGGTTTTGGATGATTTCGAATTACTTTGCAAATTATAAAAGGATCAAGCATTACGAATGCTGGGGTTGGTTTCTCTTTCTGGCGAACGGACTCGCAGCAGTCGTTTACTTTTTTGCTATTTATGTCCCGGCCGAAAAAAAAACGCGCAGTCATGTCTCGTAGGTTGCACAAGCGGAATGCGAGGGGAGACCTTTTTGCAGCTCTTATCAGGATAAAGATCAAGCAGAAATTAAGGAGGGTTCATATGAGACTCACGCGCATTGCAGCAATGTTCCTGTTCGTGGCTTTTCTCGGCCTCGCCATCTCTGCCAGCGGTTTTGAGACGCTTTATCAGCGGACATTTTCCGTGGATCTGCGCGACCACGCATCTGGCAACGGCGTCCAGGTGGCCGTGGGCCATCGCTACGGTGACACCGTGCGGGGCAACGTGCTCACCTCCGTCAACGGGACGGACTGGCGGCAGATCGAACTTCCCGAGGATGCCTCTTACGGTATCAACGCAGTGACCTTCTTCAATGGCCGGTTCATTGCCGTAGCTCCGGGGGCGGTCTACACCTCCGCTGATGGAGCGGAATGGAGTCGTACAGCGCAGACAGATTACTACCAGTTGAACGACATCGCGATCGGCGGCAATCTCCTGCTGGGCGTGGGAAACAACGGATCCTATTGGGGCGGCAGGATAATGATCTCCAGTGATGGGGTTACCTGGCTTTCCCAAGCGGAAGGGCTCAGTTACGGCCTGAATGCCGTTGCTTACGGAACTGCCAGCGGCACCTTTGCCGCCGTCGGCAATTACGGCGACATCTACACCTACAAGTCCGGCCTGGTCGTGAAGCGCGCCCAGATCGGCTACGACCTCTACGACGTTTCCTACGGGAACGGCACCTTTGTGGCCGTGGGCTCCCATGGCGCCGTTGTGACCTCCACGAACACGGCGAAGAACAAGAACCAGAACAACGAGGGCACGGCCTGGACCCTGCGCCCCTCGGGCATCACCGAGACGCTCTCGAGCGTCGTTTTCGGCAACGGGACCTTCGTGGCAGGCGGCGTCGACCTGGTGCTGACATCGCCTGATGGCATCACCTGGACCAAACGTTCCTTCGGCACGCCCGCATCAACAGGCAAGATCCGGTTCGACGGCGGAAGGTTCATCCTCGTGGGCAGCGACGGCGTCATCCTAGCATCCCCCGATGGCATCACCTGGACCACGGCCGTCCCTGCCGCACCCGCAGGGATCGGTAGGCTGGCGAGCAGCGGTTCGATGCTCGTGGCCACCGGGAGCAGCCGGGGAACGGTCCTGACCTCGTCGGACGGCGCCCATTGGGCCGCGCATTATCTCCCGGACAGGACCGTCTCCCTCACGGGCCTCGCCTACGGCAAGGAGCTCTTCGTCGGCATCGGCTCCGGCTACTTCGGAGATCCTGCTGCGGTCATGACCTCTTCGGACGGCGTGAACTGGACACGGCGTGATATCGGGACCTATTCCAGCCTGAACGACATCGCCTTCGGCAATGACGCCTTTGTCATCGTCACGAGCGGCGATACGATATTCACCTCCTTCGACGGGACTTTCTGGGTCCCCAAGACGCTCGATACGCGCAGTCTCAACTCGATTATCTTCAAGGACGGCATGTTCGTGGCCGCCGGATACGACGGCGAGGTCTTTGCCTCGCCCGACGGCTTCAGCTGGGAAAAGCGGATCGTAGCTCCCTATCAGAACCTCACCCAGATCAGGGGCGGCTCGCAGACCTCTGCCATGATGAGCTACGGGGGGTCCCTTTTCACGAGCAGCGGGTACCGGAACTGGCGCCAGCGCACGTCACCCTTCGGCGCTCTGTTCCAGCCCCGGTTCCTCGGTTTCGGCAACAACACCTTCCTGGCAGGGGACTACCATGGCGAGTTCCTCACATCTCGTGACGGCAGGAGCTGGACCGCGCAGGCCCTGACGCCGCGCTTCATCCCCTGGGGCACCATCCTGTTCAAGAACACCTTCATCATCACGGGCGAGCCCTATTACGAACACTGGACAACAGGGAGCAAGGGCGGCGTCATTTACCAGTCGGCCGTGGTAGAGCCGCTCGAGCCGCCGGCCCCGGACCCGGAGATCCAGGTCCTCCCCGCAAGCATCGATTACGGCTTGATCAAACGGGGGCAATCAGCCGTCAACACCATCACCATCACGAACACCTGGACCGGCGCCCTCTCCGTTGCTGTCGGGCTGACTGGCGCCCATGCGGCCGATTATCCCGTCACCGGC
>Ga0154442_1083_pt1 | contig 15033 bp, 14 predicted proteins | sample RifGroC2_FD_115946 | JGI IMG/M metagenome (GOLD analysis project Ga0154442, IMG submission 115946) | Nitrospirae bacterium GWC2_57_13
CGACCGAGGAAGTGCCTCGGCTATAAAACGCCATTGGAGGTCGCGGCCTCAAGCGTTGCACTTCGAGATTGAACTCGCGAAGTTAAAGCTGCCGATAAAGCCCGCAGTTTTATTAATAGGTCCATTGGGTCTTATTTAGACCATAAAAACGCTATACACCATCCGAGTAAATTCCCCGCGGAGACGGCCGCCAGAGCGAAACGACTTGCCTCTCTTGCATTACAGCTTCAATGGGTCAAAGGGGATGCGACTAAGGCAGAAGCTTCTTTTTTTAAAATAAACCAGCAAGCTGCACCAATTGATAAAACAGAGTTGAGGCTTCTTCAATCGCGCAACAAACCAAATGCCCTTGCAGCTCGGGCAATTATTCGATCTGGAACCGGCCATAAATATTGGTCACGCTTTCAAGAGGCAGCCCAAGTAGAAATCGAAAAAGAAGCCAAGGAGATTAATGAACTCTTATTCACGCCTACATTGAGGACTCCGATAAAAACATTAGACCTCCCAGTTGCTGGTCGGGGTTATTCATCACAAGCACTTCCGCTTGTTTTCGAACTTGTTAATATAGCTAACAATGTTTCCAGTCAGGAAATTTTTGATGATAAAGATGGTCAGTCAACTATTCAGTATTTAAAGACGTGTCATAGAATCCTTAATAGAGTATCTGGCACACATGCATCTTCACTTGGCTTGCATCCCATAGTTTATTTTTATAGCAGCAATGGAAGATATCAAGCTACGTCCTTTTTTGGTGTTATTGAGTTAATTAAAGAATTTGAAAAAGCAAATCAGTGGAGCCAGTTTGTTTCGATACGGCGTCAATTTGATGAATTTCTTCTTAAGTATAAAATGTTTCCTATTCAGGTCGTATGGAAATACGGAAGTGGTGTGAAGGGTTACCTGCAGATGAAAGAGCTTTATCTTTTTATCTTTGAGGCCTTGTTGGCAAAAAAAAGTGAATCCATGATTATCGCTGGCCTTGCTTCCGACGCACGCTTTACCTTTCTTCAGCCACATGACAAGACTGAAGGTAATGATGTGTCAGCATCGTTCAACAAGGAGACTAAATCCGCAGCATTTCTTAGAGATGCATTGAAAGAGCCTCTTCGTTGTAAGATATGCGGGGGGTTGATACATTATAATTCTATTTCTATTGATCATATTAAACGTAAGGCGGACGGAGGCTTGGGAACTGTAGACAATGCACAGTTAGCTCATCCCTATTGTAACACGACAATAAAGAATTGATTGTGATCCGGCCGGCCGCCTAGAGCAGTTATTTTGATTGAAATGACCATAGTTCAAGCATCACAAATAGTATTACCTGGACTGGACCGCCTTCAGGCGGCAGTTGAACAGTTGGCTGCCGCTGGGGTTGAGGGGCGGGGCGCTATTTTTACGCGTCGCGAGGTGGTCGAATTTATCCTTGACCTGGCCGGATATACGACTTCTATCGCCCTTCATAAGAAGCGTTTGATGGAGCCGTCGTTTGGAGAAGGGGCATTCCTTCTGGTGGCGGTGGATCGGCTGCTTGATTCTTACAAGTCGCATGCGACCATGGATGCTGCTGTTGCTGATCTCAGAGATTCCGTTCGTGCTATTGAACTGCATCACAAGAGCTTCATTGATACCCGGTTGAGGCTCAGGAACCTGCTAAGAGAAAAGGGGTTGCCCATAGCGGCTACCGAAGAATTGTTGGATGCGTGGTTGGTTTATGGCGATTATCTTTTGACCGATCTGCCGTTTCACTTCACTCATGTCGTTGGCAATCCTCCTTACGTGCGGCAGGAGATGATTCCCGCAGTGCTGCTAGCTGAATACAGGCATCGCTATGATACCCTCTACGACAGGGCTGACCTGTATATTCCTTTCATCGAAAAATCATTAAGGCTTCTGGAGCCTAAAGGCTCCGTCGGTTTCATCTGCTCTGACCGGTGGATGAAGAACCGCTATGGCGGGCCATTAAGGAAGATGGTAGCACAGGGGTTCCATTTGAAGTACTACATTGACATGGTGGATACAGACGCGTTTCACTCAGAGGTAAGCGCCTACCCGGCTATTACGGTAATTGCCAGGGAAGCGTCCGAAGCGACAAGAATAGCCCATCGTCCTCGGGTGGATAAAGAAACATTGGTCAAGCTCGTTCATGACATGCGCGCAAAGTCAGTAAATCCGAATGGTGTTGTTCATGAAGTGTCCGGTATCATGCGCGGTAGTGAACCCTGGATACTTGAGTCCTTCGACGAGCTTACTGTTTTGCGCCGTCTTGAAGCCACCTTCCCGACACTGGAAGAGGCCGGATGCAAAGTCGGCATCGGGGTTGCGACGGGCGCGGATAAGGTTTATGTTGGACCGTATGACGAGTTAGATGTGGAAAAAGACCGAAAATTGCCGCTGGTCATGACAAAAGATATTAGGGCAGGAAAGGTGGAATGGCACGGTAAAGGCGTTATCAATCCCTTTGACGATGAAGGCGGCCTGGTTAATCTCAAAAAGTATCCGAAACTGGCGGCATATCTAAACAGACATAAGACGGTGATCTGCAATCGGAATGTGGCAAAGCGAAATAGCGAACGCTGGTATCGGACCATTGACCGGATCACGCCGACGATCGCGCACTCGCCCAAACTCCTTATTCCCGATATCAAGGGTGAAGCAAATATCGTGTATGAAGAGGGAAAATATTATCCACATCACAACCTCTATTACATCACATCGGAAACGTGGGATTTGAAGTCGCTTCAGGCCGTGCTTCTATCGGACATCACCCGAATGTTTATCACTACCTATTCCACGAAGATGCGGGGCGGTTATCTGCGCTTCCAGGCCCAGTATCTGAGGCGTATCCATATACCGCATTGGGACGCTGTTCCCGAAGGCCTCAGGCAGAAACTTCGTGCCGCTGCGGAGAAAAGAGACATCAAGGCCTGTAACGAGCTTTCTTTTGATCTCTACGGTTTATCGCCTGAAGAGCGGATCATCCTTGGTGCTGCCGGCGATAATGGGAGAATTGCGAATGTCGCTTGATCTGGCTGACTATGATGTAAAGGCGCGCTCTGCTGTTAGAAAGTTTTGGACCGGCAGAAAGAAAGCCGCCAAGAAGCAGCGGGCCGGCGGCAAAAAGGACCAAGGCGAGCGAAGCGCCGTGACGGGCGGCAGCAATATGAATGGGTTCATCGATCTGGTGGTGGATATTGTTCATGCCAATGGTCTTAAGAACGCCGAGATCAATTTGAAGCGCAGACTGCTGACTCTTCCCGGTTTCTTTCGGCCAACAAAAATATGGGACTTGCTGGTGATGCACCAGGGGAAGCTGATTGCGGCCGTTGAGTTCAAGTCTCAAGTAGGTTCATTCGGGAACAATGCGAATAATCGATGCGAAGAATCTCTCGGGACGGCGGTTGACCTGAAAACTGCGTATCGTGAAGGGGCTTTTGGCGCCAGCAGAAAACCCTTTGCAGGATATTTGATGCTTCTCGAAGACGCCCCCACTTCTCGCAGGCCTGTAACGGATGTATCACCGCACTTCCCCTTGTTCCCGGAGTTCCGGGGCGCTTCGTATGCGGACCGGTATAACATTCTGTGTAAAAAACTGATGGCGGAGGATCTCTATACTGCCGCAGCCGTTATCCTCTCTCCTCGTACAGCCGTCAAGTCCGGTGAATATTCCGAGATGAGCGAACTGACCGGCCTCAAGTCATTTGTAACGACCCTCGCCGGGCATGTTGCGGCTGAGTCGGCCATGTAAACGCTTGCTTTCTCGGGACGCGTGAGCTATTTAGGCCCGGCTGTAGCATCAGGCCAGGCTATTTTCTCCCCATGATGCCGTCTCGGATTGAATTTCATCGAAAAGACCCCGCAGTGGGCGGCTCAGTTGGTTCTAAGAGGGGAGATATTCACGGTTATTGCAGCTGCATCTTTATGCAAGTTTTTTAGTAAAGTCACTATTTTTATGGTATACTTTAGACTTACTTCGCAGGTAGAAATCAATATGCCACAGGGAGGGCTGTGAAAAGGTGGGCGTGGAGATCACGGATATCATTAAGCAGCTCATGAACAGCGGGCAAACAGGGCTTCTGTCTGTAAAGATCGAGGATGAGAACTTTTTGCTCAAGGTGTATCTGGAAAGCGGAAGGGTTGTCTATGTCAGCATCGGTGAACAGAAAGGCCAGGCGTGCGTCGAAAAGATCAAAAACGGCAAAGTAGTCGGCCACTTTTTCATGGCCGGAGCCAAGCCGGCAAATTCTGAGCCATCGAGCATCGCACTTGCCCTGAACGACCTGATCCCGCAAATCTCCAGGCAGATTGCCGCTTCGAATACCATTGCAAAAATCGTTTCTCAGTCTGCCGACGGCGGCACCGGCAGCGTCGGCGCCAAAGTCCTGTCGGAGTTGGAAGAGGCATTCATCGACATCATGGGACCGATCGGCGTCCTTATCCTTAATGACCGGTACAGCGGGCTCTCTTATGTTCGCGGTGAAACCATGATTGCGAAAAACTACCACGCGCTGCTCTCATTTATCGTTGACGAGCTTCCCGAGGCGAAAAAAGCGCCTTTTCTTGAAAAGTTCAGGCGTAATTAGCGCATTTCGCGAATGCGATAAACTTGGCGTGAAAAAAGGAGCTGCACGATGCTGAAAAATTACAGATTGCGGGCAAAGTTTTTTATCATTGCGATACTGATTTTCTGCGTCTCTCTCCCCATAGTGGCGGCCACGTCGTACTATGCTCTGCGGAAAAACGTTGAAAGGGAGATGTTCGAAAAAGCCGAACTGTTCCTGAATACCATTGAGTCGGTCAGGAAGCAGATCGGCAAGGTCACCCGTCCGGCTGTGATGAAGGAAACTCCGAACAAGTTCATCGTTGAGGCGATGTCGACGAGTTTTAACGCCCGAGGCGTTGCGGAGCGGGTAAAGGAAAAGTTCCCCGAATACACCTTTCGTCATATCTCGATGAATCCCCGGTATCTGCCCAACAAGGCCGATGCTTTCGAAGAAGGCGTGATCCGGAGCTTTCAGGCCGATCGCGCCATGACCGAGAACGCGGGTTTTGTTTCGCGCGATGGATATGAGTACTTTTACGTAGCAAAGCCCGTGGCGAGCGAAGTGTCCTGTCTCCAGTGCCACGGCGCGCCTGATATGGCCCCGAAAGAAGTCGTGGCCCGGTACGGGGATACGGCGGCGTTCGGGTGGCAGGCTAACGAGGTCGTGGCGGCGCTTATTGCATATGTCCCCACGCGTCTTGCAACGGAAAGCACCATGCGGGCGCTGATTGTGTTCGGATCGCTCTACTCCGGCCTGTTTCTGTTCCTCGTGTTCGTCATCGATATGGTTGTTGCGAGGAGCATTGTGAAGCCTATCTCAAACCTGGCAGAGACGGCGAATAACATAAGTAAGGGCCATATGGATATGGAATTCAAAGTGGACAGTAATGACGAACTGAAGGTTCTCTCCGACGCCTTCGAGAGAATGAAGACATCGCTAAATAAAGCTATGCAAATGCTGAAGAAATAGCAAAACGAGACGCTTCCGCGGCAGTCTGTTTGGGATGTCCTAAAAAACCGCCGGTGGTGATTACATCCGGCGGTTTTTTTGACCAAAAATCCACAGGTTTTCCGCAATGCGGTTTTCTCCGTCTGTACGGATGCCCAAGGGCGCCCTGACCGCAGCACCGCCTTTTTGCTTGCTCCCATTACCATGGCGTAGTATCATCTTCGGAATCGAATCTATCGTGATAGTGAAAAGGAGTAACGAAACGACATGGAATGGATCGCATCCCCCGAAGCATGGATCGCACTGGCCACGCTCACGGCCCTCGAGATCGTGCTCGGCGTTGACAACATCATCTTCATATCCGTGCTCGTGGGACGGCTGCCGCAGGCGAAGCGGAACAGGGCCCGGGTGATCGGCCTGGCACTTGCCATGGTCACCCGGATCCTGCTGCTGCTGTCCATCACCTGGGTGATGAAGCTCACAACGCCGTTCTTCACCATCCTGTCCGAGGAGATCTCAGGCAGGGATCTGATCCTGGTCCTCGGCGGCCTCTTTCTTTTGTGGAAAAGCACCTTTGAGATCCACCACAGCCTCGAAGGAGCGGAGCCCAACCGGACGGCAAAGGCTGTCGCAAGCTATGGCGCTGTGCTTGTCCAGATCGCCGTGCTCGACATCGTGTTCTCCCTTGATTCGGTCATCACGGCCGTGGGGTTGGCGAATGACGTGATCGTCATGGTGATCGCCATCGTCATTGCCGTGATCGTGATGATGTTCTCGGCCAGGGCCATCGGTGATTTTGTGGACAGCCACCCGACGATCAAAGTCCTCGCTCTGAGTTTCCTGGTCGTGGTCGGCGTGGCGCTCATCGCCGAAGGGTTCGATATCCATATCCCGAAGGGGTACATCTATTTCTCCATGGCCTTCTCCGTCACCGTGGAGATGCTGAACATCAAGATGAGAAAGCGGGCAGCAAGGCCCGTAAAGCTGCATAAGGCGATCAGGGAGAAATCTTGAAAAGCATCATCTGCCGCAACGGCGCCGCGAGGCAGAGGGAAAAACAGAGAATGCCTTCACGGACGCCTGATTCGAGCAGGCGGGAAATCATTCAGTGACCTTCCCCTCCGATAAACCCATCCTCATCATCGCCGGGCCCACGGCCGTGGGCAAGACGGACGCCTCAATCCTCCTGGCGCAGGAACTGGACGCCGAGATCGTGAGCGCCGACTCCATGCAGGTCTACCGGGGCATGGACATCGGCACTGCCAAGCCTTCTCCGGAACAGCGCTCCCTCGTGTATCATCACCTTATCGATGTCGTGGACCCCATCCAGCCTTACAGCGTCGGCGACTACCTGCGCGATGCGCGGGCTGCCATTGACGGGATCCTGTCAGGCGGCGGCACGCCGATTGTCGTGGGCGGCACGGGCATGTACATCCGCGCGCTGATGCGCGGCCTGTTCCACGGCCCGCCGGCAGACACGGAACTCCGCGCCCGGCTGCTCCAGCGGGAGGCTGCTGAGGGCGAGGGCGCCCTCTATGCGGAGCTTTCTCTGGTGGATCCCGCAGCAGCCGTCAAGATCCATCCCCATGACCTGCGCAGGACCGTCAGGGCCCTTGAGGTCTATGTCCTGAAAAAGGTTCCCATATCGGAACTTCAGCAGGACCATGCCTTCGGGGAGCGTCCCTACCGGTTCCGGCTGCTCTTTCTGACCCGGGAACGGCCCGAGCTCTATCGCCGTATCGAAGAGCGCGTTGACTGGATGGTTGCAGAAGGTCTCGAGGAGGAGGTCGGTCGCCTGAAGGAGCGGGGCTGCGATAATCGGCTCACCTCGATGCAGGGTCTGGGGTACATGCATTTTCTCGACGTCCTGGACGGCAATGCTTCTCACACCGAGGCGGTCGCGCTGCTGAAGCGGGACACGAAGCGTTATGCCAAGCGGCAGTTCACCTGGTTCCGCCGGGAGCCTGACGCGGTCTGGGTGGACGTTACCGGACTGGTCGACGGGCGGGAAATTGTTCGCAGAATAAAGAAAAACGTTGATATTTCAGGCGACTTAGTATAACATTCAAAAATATTTTGTTCTTGGCAGCAATGATCGCTGCATCACGGAGGGGTGGATGGGAAAGTCGCAGGTGAATCTGCAGGACATTTTTTTGAACCAGATGCGGAAGGAAAAGATCCCGGTGACGATGTATCTCGTGAACGGCGCGAGGATCTCAGGCACGATCAAAGGGTTCGATAATTTTGTCATCCTCCTGAAGCAAGAGAACCAGCAACTCGTGTACAAGCATGCCATTTCCACCATCATTCCTGAAAGGCCCGTGGAACTGCTCGAGCCGGCCGACGTAAAGCAGGAGCCGGCCGCGGCACAGGGATAGATTCCCGCAACGAGCACGGGGCAGGGAGCATGAAGAAAGCATGGGGCATGGCGCATAGGGTTCAATCCCTCTGCTCCTGCGTTGTGCGAGAGGGCAGCGGAAAAGCAGTAAACGCTGCAAGCGATCTACCTAGCTATGCCAAAAAAGATCACAAAAACAAAATCTATCCGCATCGGCGTGATCGGTGGGAGCGGTCTCTACGAGATGGAGGGGTTCACCGACATCACAACAATGAAGGTCGCCACTCCTTTTGGAAAACCCTCCGATGATTTCATCGCTGGTACGCTGCATGGCCGGCGTGTTGCATTCCTGCCGCGCCACGGCAGAGGCCACCGCACCCTCCCCACGGACATCAACTACCGCGCGAACATCTACGGCATGAAAAAGCTGGGCGTGGAACGGATCATCTCTGTCAGCGCCGTAGGCAGCATGAAAGAGGAGATCGAACCGGGGCACATCGTTATTCCTGCCCAGTTCTATGATCACACAAAGCACCGGAGCAGCACCTTCTTCGGCAACGGCATCGTGGCCCATGTGGGCATGGCAGACCCGGTCTGTGCGGACCTTTCCTCCCTGCTGGCCGACGCCGGCTCCGCTGTCGGGGCCCGGGTGCACCGGGGCGGCACCTATCTATGCATGGAGGGCCCCCAGTTCTCCACCCGAGCCGAGTCGATGATCCACCGGACCTGGGGTGTCGACGTCATCGGCATGACGAACGCCACGGAGGCCAAGCTTGCACGGGAGGCGGAGATCTGCTACAGCACCATCGCCCTTGCCACGGATTATGACTGCTGGCACCACAGTGAAGAGGCCGTGACCGTCGAGGCCGTGCTCGCGGTCATGAAGAAGAACATCGAAACGTCGAAGGCCATGATACGGCAGGCCGTGCGCCTGCTGTCCCAGGACCGGTCCTGCGCCTGCGGCGAGGCCCTCCGGAATGCGATCATGACGCCGGAGAACCTGATCCCGGCGAAAACGAAAAAGGACCTTGCGCCGATCATCGGGAAGTATATAAAGAGCCGGACGCGGTGATGGGTAAGGTGTCAGGAAAAACAAGCACGAACTGTCCGGACATGGAAGAAGCGGATAAGAGCAGATGATGAGCTTTGCCTGATCCTATGAGATTTGGATACAGGTGTTTTGTTCTCGTGACAGCGCATTTCCCGTGCATAACCGTGTTCATCCGTGGTTAACGTTCAATAAGGTGGAGGTTTTCTCGCAGTGAGTCTTCTTGTTGTGGGCACCGTAGCGCTTGATTCGGTCAAGACCCCCTTCGGGAACGTTGAGAACGCCCTGGGCGGATCGGCCACCTATTTTTCCACCTCGGCAAGCTATTTCACGGATGTTCGTCTCGTTGCCGTCATCGGTGAGGACTTCCCGAAGGAGCATATCCAGTTCCTCAAGACCAGGAACATCGATATCCGCGGCCTCCAGCAGGACAAGGGAAAGACCTTCCACTGGAAAGGCGAATACGGCTTCGATCTCAATGAGGCCCATACGCTTGCCACGGACCTGAACGTGCTCGCCACGTTCAAGCCCCATATCATCGACGATTACCGGAGCACCGACGTCGTCTTTCTCGCGAACATCGATCCTGAGATCCAGCTCGACGTTCTCCGGCAGGTGGAAAAGCCCAAGCTCGTGGCCTGTGACACCATGAACTACTGGATCTCAAGCAAACCCGAAGCGCTCAAGCGGACGCTCGGCGAGGTTGACCTGCTCACCATCAACGAGGCGGAGATCAGGCAGCTTGCAGGAGAGGCGAGTCTGGTCAAGGCGGCCAGGAAGGTCCAGGCCATGGGCCCGAAGATCGTGGTCGTGAAGCAGGGGAGCTACGGAGCGCTCCTGTTCAACGGCGGCAGCGTATTCAGCGCGCCTGCCTATCCGCTCGAGACCGTCTTTGATCCCACCGGCGCCGGCGACACCTTTGCCGGCGGGTTCATGGGGTATCTGGCGAATGCGATGAACTTTTCAGAAACCAGCCTGCGGCAGGCCGTGATCTTCGGCAGCGTCATGGCTTCGCTGAACGTCGAGGCCTTCAGCCTTGACAGGCTGCGCAGCCTGGATTATAAAGAAATAGAGGCACGGTACCGGGAGTTCAAGAAGCTGACCCATTTCGAGGACGTCTGATCACGCTGCGCGCAGGATGCGCGCAAGGAGGTTTTGCGACCCATGTTCACCTCTGACCCGAATATGACCGACCTTGACATCAGGCAGAAGAAGGTCGCCAAGGTGCTTTTCTCCATGAACATTCACCAGGTGGCCACGCCGGAGCTGACGGCCGAGGACGCCCGGTGCTACATCATCTTCGTTGGCGAGAGCAGTTCACTTTCTGCGCACATCGGGCTCTATCTGCCGCGGTCGGACCGAAGGTTCTATTACTCCAGCTCGAACAATCCTTTCTCAGCGGCCTCACTGGCCGAGGTCGAGGAGGAGGGGCGGGCCTTTGTCGAAGACATGGGATTTTTGCTTGACGAGATCCCGCTTGCGACCATGTCCGCTGACGAGCGGAACCGCTGGATCGATGAACATGACATGTTCACCAGGAAAAAGGCTGAGGCGCCCCAGCCCAAGGCTGCTCCGGCGGAGACGAAATCAGCGGCAGCGCCAAAGCAGGAGCCGGCAGCGGGCCAGCAGTGGCAGCCTCCCGCGCCTGTGGCAGCGCCTCAACGGCAGCAGCAGGCGCTTCCGGCAAGGAACGAGCAGTCGCAGGCCGTCGTAAGCAGGGAGAAAGAGGCCCTGGCGCGGCTTCTTGCATCATTTTGACCCCGCGGCAGTCCCGCTGATCCGGTGCTGCGGGATGCGGCGTTTTCCTGGTCTCCGGCGCGGCAGGACGGCTCCTGCCGGAGTAGCTCCGCTGAAAGCCGAACACTTCAAGAAAGAGCGGGTGATGATGAAAACGACCTCAGCGTTGGGCATGGTGCTTCTCCTGCTGGCCGGGTGCGCCACGAGCGGCCCGCCGGTGGACAAGGCGAAGATGTCGGAAGGCTACTATATGAAGGGCCTGTCCTATCTTCAGGACCGCAATCTTGAGCTCGCTCTTGTTGAGTTCGAGCGAGCCATCCAGACGGACAAGAAGAACAAAAATCCCTATTACGCCCTCGGCATCGTGAACGACATGCAGGGCAAGTACGATGAAGCGGTAAAGTACTACAAAGAAGCCCTTGATATTGACAGCGATTTTTCCGAGGCCCACAATGCACTGGGCGTTGTGTATACGAAGCAGGAGAAGTGGAAGGACGCCATCAAGTCCTTTCAGCGCGCTCTGGAGAACAAGCTCTATACAACCCCGCACCTGCCCCATCTGAACATGGGAGATCTCCACATGGCCAGGAAAGAGTACGGCAAGGCCGTCGATTCCTATCGCGATTCGAAACGCTATGTGACTCTCGAATTGACCGTGTATAAGCTGGGGATGGCCCTGTACGATGCGGGGCGCGTCATGGAGGCCGTGGCCGAGTTTCGCGAAGGCGTCGACCTCTCGCCGAAGAACGCGAACATGCGCTATGGTCTGGCGCTGTCGCACCTGAAGGACGGGAACAAAAAGGCGGCCGCGGCAGAATTCCGGAAGGCCGCTGAGCTGGCCCCGAACAGCGAGATCGCGCTGAAGGCGCAGGATTATATCAAGACCCTGAGGTGATAGATGGGCATGTTGGGACAGTATCTGAAAGAGGCCAGGGAGGCGAAGGGCGTTGATCTGCATGATGCGGCCCAGGAGACGCGCATCAGCATCCACTTTCTGAAGGCCCTTGAAGAAGAGGATTTTTCCCGTCTTCCCGGCGAGGTATTCGTCAGGGGCTTTCTGAAATGCTACGCGCAGTATCTGCGCCTGCCGGACCACGAGGTGCTCGCGCGGTACCACGAACTGAAGCCCAAGGCTCCGCCGGCCGCCGGGTCATCATCGGAAGGCGAACTGAAGGGGCCTGTGTGCGAACAGACGCCCAGAACGGAGATGTCCCTTGAGCCGATCATCTGGGGAGCGCTGCTTTTTATCGGCCTGCTTATTTTCCTGTTTACTGCTCTTCCCGGAGGCCACGATCAGACCCTGCCGCCCGGTGTGGCAGTCCCGGCAGCGGCCACGCCCGGTACGGTAGCGCCGGAAAAGAGCGTTGGCGCCCCTCTCTATTTGAAGATTCTTGCCGTTGACGACGTATGGGTCCTTATCAGGACCGACGCGAGCCCCCAGAAAAAAGCCGTGCTCAAAAAAGGGGAGACCATCACCTGGAGCGCTGAAAGCAGGTTCCTGCTGAGCTTCGGCAAGGTGGGGTCCGTGCAGTTGTTCCTGAACGAACGGGAACTCACCATTGAAGGCCCTCGTGAAGCCGCAGTGCGCGACCTGATGATCACGTCAGCAGGCATTGAAACCCGCACCCTCCGGACCGAGCAGGTCCAGAAGCCGAAGCCTCCGGCTCAACCCAAGCCTGCACCGGCCCCGTCGCCCACGAACGGAACAGCGGAGCTCCCGTCACCGCAGGCGGAAACGAAACCGCCGAAGCCAGCACCGTCGCCTCAGGCAGCGCCCGCAGAACCAAAGCCCCTTCCCACTCCCTCGCCGGATAATCTTTAACAGGCTGAGCAGCCGTGCCGGCACTGCGCGTTGCTCCCTTTCCTGCTCCAGCCAGCCAGATGTCATCAGGGTCGCATCAGGTGTTTTTATGTTAATCGTCGAGCGGGGAGATGCAATGCAGGGCTGTTTGCGAAGCGCGGGAAAGACCGATGAGGTGAGCCACCGAACGAAGCGGTCGGAGTGGAACCGCAGGTAGAGCAGGTTTTTTTATTTCAGGAAGATCTGTGTCCCGTACGGAAATGGGCACTGTTTTGCTTCCTTTTCAAAGCGCTGGAGTAATTCTCCAAGGTCACTTAAAGCAATTTCATATGAGACCCCGATGATTTCTTCGTCCTGCTGCAATAGCATCAGCCCTTGACCATTAACGCTCAAATAGCTGAGCGTATACGGAGGGCTCTTTTTTTCTATGATGTATTGTTTGACTCGAATCACATTCAGCTCGCGGTAAGTCAATTCACGAATCGAACTTATTCCACCGGATTTAAACGTCCATTGTTTAATGCTGAGGTTCCCGAAAGAGAAATCTTCTTGAAGAGAACCTCTCAGATCAATAGCGGCAATCTCCTCAAATGGTTTCAATTCGCAGAAATTGTTTTTATTAATTCTACTGTCGCCGGCAGGGCGTCCGTTCTTGGTTCTGTAGACAACGAAGAAATCGCGACCATGGCCGTCATCTTTCAGGAGTTTAAGATCTTTCTTGAGTGTACTTTTCAAGGTACATTCTTCGGCGGAAACAGCAGGCTGTGCCAGCGAAAGAAAACAGATGATGATCGCCGGGCAAATAACATCATTTCTCATTAATTCCGACCTCTTACTTAACGAGTCTGTAGAAAAAATCGATTTTCGAATAAATCTCTATTCCCCCGCGGCAGCTTTTTATCGGGGAGCTTGTTTATTCCAAGTTTCAGGGGCATTCAATCGGTCTTCATCGATCCCGCTACCGACTTCCCCTTCCGCTTGCCCTTGCCTCAACTTTCCGCGAACCCATACCCGTACCGGTGAACCTTCAGCATGTTGTGAACAATGCAGTACAGCCGCCACTGGGTACTCACCTTCTTTTTCCCTCTGAGACTGAAGCGGTCGAGGCCCAGACTCGATCGGATGTCGGCAAAGACCGGCTCGACCGTGGCCATCCTCCGCGCGTACTCGAATTTCCCTTTGACCGTGTCGATCTTCTCCCGCATCTTCTGTGTAAAAGTTTTTTCTTTCTTGTTGGTCCTGCCCGTGAAATGGGAGAACTGACGTGTCTCGGTCACGTCGGGATGCTTCAGGCATTGCGCGCGCTGTGTGCACGGGATGCAATCCCGCTTGGTTCCGTGGTACTTGATGGCATGGAGCCCATGATGGTTCGCGTTGCCGCATTTATACATCCGCTTGCCGGCCGGACAGATGCAGAAGCTTTTGTCCGGGCTGACTGTGAAGTCTCTCGGCTGAAAAAGGATCGGTCGGTCGAATTTCCTGGACATCTCCTTGTTGAACCGCTCTTTATGCCTGTCCGCGTCTTTGAATCGGGGATCGCGATGGCGAAACTTGTTGTCGGCGATGTATGCGTCGATCCCGTTCTCGATGATGAACTCCATGTTTTTCTCGGAGTGGAAGCCGGTGTCTCCTGACAGCTTGGTCTTCTCGAAGACGTTTTCTTCCTTCCCGATCTCCTGAAAGTTCTCACGGGTTCCTTCGACCATGGGTTTCAGTGTTGCGGGTTCCGACTCTCCGGTCGCTTCTGCGTGGACCACGACCTGATGCTTACTGTCAACCATGGCCACGCCGTTGTAGCCCTGGACAACGCCGTGGGAGGTCTTCATCGTGGCGCTTTCGTTGTCAGTAATGTTGCTCTTCCGGGGGCCGTTCCTACTGCTGCCGGGCTTGTCGTCGTTTTCAGCAAGCCAGGTTCTGATCTTTTTGACCTTGGCCCGGAGGGTTTCGGCGTATTGTTCTTCCTTTTCTATAACGGTTTTGTCCGTTTCGGTCTTGTCCATCTCGCGGTGACGGGTGATGATCTGGCGGATGGCTTTTTCCATCTTCTCTTTCTTATGCTTCAGCTCTTTCTTGGTCCCGCTCCACTCCTTGGAGGCGTTCGAGGGCAGCTTGCAGCCGTCCACCGCGAACATTTCCTTGCCGATCAGGCCCATTTCGTCACAGATCAGAAGCACTTCGAGGAAAAGCTTGATCGTTTCCTGGTCATTCGAGGAGATGAAGTCAGCTATGGTGGTGAAGTGCGGCCGGGTGTCTGCGGAGAGGGCCATGAAGACAACATTATCGTTGCAGCATTCGGCGATCTTCCGGCTGGAGGTTATTCCCTTGGAATAGGCGTAGAGGACGATCTTTAAAAGAACGCGGGGATCATAGGCCGGTGCGCCAAGCTCGTCGTTCTGGTAACGGAGATCAAAGATGGAAAGGTCGAGGTCGTTATCGATGATGTAGTGGAGAGTGTGCTCGAAAGTGCCGGGGAGGATCTGTTTGTCGAAGCTGATCGGGATGAATTTGCCTTGCGAATAGTCGTAATGTTTGTATCTCGCCATACGCCTCCCGTGGGTGAGGGGTTTTGATGATTCAGAAGTGCGTTTCGATGGCGTCATTATAGCACAAAATGACT
>Ga0154442_1010_pt3 | contig 14650 bp, 16 predicted proteins | sample RifGroC2_FD_115946 | JGI IMG/M metagenome (GOLD analysis project Ga0154442, IMG submission 115946) | Nitrospirae bacterium GWC2_57_13
CGACTCCACGATCCTGACCGTGACCGAACACGGCTACGGCAAGCGCACGACCCTCGACGAGTATCGCAGCCAGGGCCGGGGCGGCAAAGGCATCATCACCATCAAGATCACCGAGAAGAACGGCAAGGTCATCGGCATGTCCCAGGTGGCCGGGGATGACGAGATCCTGCTGATCACCGTGAACGGCAAGGTGATGCGCATCAGGGCGCGGGATATCTCGGTCCAGGGCAGGAACACCCAGGGCGTGCGGCTCCTCGAGACCGACGAAGGAGACGCCGTTGTCTGCCTCGCCAGGGTCGTGGAGCGGGAGGACGAAAAGGACAGCGGAACAGAGAGCAGCGCGGCACCCGGGCAGCCTTCGGGGGAGGCATGATCGTGGCGAGAAGAGTTGCCGCCGCAATCCTGCTCTGCCTGCTCGTTGCCGGGTGCGATGCCATAGACCGGGCCGCCGCCGAGGAGTACGAAACGGCCATGAAGCGGTGGAATGAGGGGGACTACCAGGGCGCGGTCAAGCTGTACATCACTCTCGCGCGGAACCACCCGTTCAGCCCCTATGCCGACAATGCCCTCTACTGGGCCGGACTCACCCGGTTCCTGTATCTCGGCGAGACCGACAAGGGCCTCCGGACCCTCCAGCGGCTCGTGAAGAAATATCCGCGCCGCGACATGACGCCTGCTGCGCAGTATCAGATCGCGCAGATCTATGAGCTCGGTTACGGTGATCACGAGCGGGCCATCGAAGAATATGGCAAGGCCGCGGGCTACACGAACCGCGAGATCAGGGAAAAGAGCCTCTACAGTCTGGGCGACAATCTGTTTCGCATCGGCAAGGTCGCTGAAGCCAACGACGCATGGCTCCGCCAGACATCGGAGTTCCCGAATGGTCCGCAGGCTGCGCTCGGCCTGTTCCGGCTCGGAACCACGGCCTTTGCCCGGGGTACCCTTGAGGAGGCCGAGGCGTACTACCGCCGCTCGCTCGGCAAGGACCCTGACGCCGAACTGGTGGTGAAGACCAAGTTCGCCCTTGCCAACTGCCTGGAGGCCGGGGAAAATCTGCAGGAGGCGCTCGATCTGTACCGGGAGATCGAGCCTGCCTACCCCAATCCCGAGGCCATACGGATCAAGATCACGGCTCTTGAGACACGCATCAAAAAGAAAAGCTATTGACAACGCACGAGGGGGCGTGTTACCTTAAATGCTCGATTTTAAGTTCGTCAGGGAGCACCCGGAGCAGGTCACGGCCGCACTGAAGCGGCGCGGCACTGCCGTTGACCTTGCCGGGTTCCTCGACCTTGATGTGAAGCGGCGGGCAGCGCTTCAGGAGGCGGAGGCGCTCCGTAAAACACGGAACGATGCGTCCGAGGAGATCGGGCGGCTTAAAAAAGCGGGCGTGCCCGCTGAGGATAAGGTCGCCGAGATGCGGTCCGTGGGCGACCGGATCACAGCCCTGGAAGCCGATGTGCGCGGCGTGGACGAGTCGCAGCGGAACATCCTGTACGAGATCCCGAACATTCCGCACGCCTCGGTCCCCGACGGGAAGGACGAGAACGACAACGTCGAGGTCCGGCGCTGGTCTCCTGCAGGCGGCGAGCCGCCGAAGCTTCCTTTCGAGCCGAAGGCGCATTGGGACCTTGCCGAGTATCTCGATATCATCGATTTCGAGCGCGCCTCGAAGATCACAGGGGCGCGTTTTGCTCTCTATAAAGGCATGGGCGCACGGCTCGAACGGGCGCTTATCAATTTCATGCTCGATCTCCATACGACGGAGCACGGCTATCTCGAGGTGCTGCCGCCCTTCATGGTGAACCGGACGAGCATGACGGCCACGGGCCAGCTTCCGAAGTTCGAAGAAGAGCTTTTCCGTGTGGAGAATGGAACGTACTATCTTATTCCCACGGCAGAGGTTCCGGTCACGAATATCCACCAGGACGAGATCATTCCCGGTGAGGACCTGCCGGTCCTGTACACGGCCGGGACGCCCTGCTTCAGGAGAGAGGCCGGCTCCTACGGCAAGGACACGCGGGGGCTCATCCGGCAGCACCAGTTCAATAAGGTGGAGCTCGTAAAGTTTGCAACACCCGAGAGCTCCTATGACGAGCACGAAAAGCTGACCCGCGATGCTGAGGAGGTGCTCAAGCGTCTCGGCCTTCCTTACCGGGTCATTGTGCTGTGCACGGGCGACCTGGGATTCTCGTCTGCCAAGACCTATGATATCGAGGTCTGGCTGCCGTCCCAGCAGCGGTACCGCGAGATATCGTCATGCTCCAACTTTGAGGATTATCAGGCACGGCGGGGCAACATCCGGTACCGGAAAAAGGGCGAAAAGAAGACCGAGCTGGTGCACACGCTGAACGGTTCGGGCCTTGCTGTAGGCCGCACCGTGGTTGCCATTCTCGAGAACTTCCAGCAGGCCGACGGCACGATCGTGATCCCCGAGGTGCTTCGCCCTTATATGGGAGGGGCGGAGAGAATCAGCAGATAGCAGATAGTAGGCAGTAAACGGGGAAAAGAATGAGAATGATGTCGTTTTTCCCTGTAAGATGTCTACTGTATGCTAGCTACGTGCACGAATTCGGAGAGATGGCCGAGTGGTTTAAGGCGGCGGTCTTGAAAACCGTTGAGCGAAAGCTCCGGGGGTTCGAATCCCTCTCTCTCCGCCAGATACGTAAAGAATTAAAAACTGGAAATTGTAAATTTCAAATTTTCAATCTAAAAGTTGCAATGCAGCAAAGAACTAATAGGGAGAGGTGGCCGAGCGGCTGAAGGCAGCTGCCTGCTAAGCAGTTGTGGGGGTGACTCCACCCCGGGTTCGAATCCCGGCCTCTCCGCCATTTAAGAATCAGGTGTTATTGTCGATCGTGAACCTGAAGCAGAACGCGATAATGCCAACAGACAAACTTCACAAGGGGGATAGTGCGATGATCAAGATGCTGACAGTTGCTGTACTCGTTGCAGGACTTGCGGTTTCTTTCATGGGCTGCAAGAAAGAAGAACGGGCGCCCCAGACGCAGCAGATGCCTGCAGGGCATCCGAGCATGGAGGGTATGGCGCCCGGTCAGGGCATGCCCGGCATGCAGGGAGCGCCCCGCGTTGAGCGTACCGTCATCGTTCCGAAGGACGTAAAGGCCACATGGAAGTCCGTGAAGCTCACGATCGAGGACAAGAAGGCCAAGACATCGAAGGAATACACCGTTGCCGTGGGTTCGGAACTTGCTGTGCCCAACACCAAGGTGAAGGTGAAAGTGCTTGCCTTCCTTCCGCACTTCATGATGATGGACAAGGAGATCACATCGCAGTCGAACAAGCCGGAGAACCCGGCAGCGCAGGTTGCGGTGACCGACGGCGGCAAGGAGGTCTGGAAGGGCTGGATCTACAGCATGCATCCGGGCATTCATCCCCTGCAGCATGACGCCATCGACCTCAAGCTTGTGGGCGGCGTCTCGAAGTAAAAAAATGTCTTTCCCGTGCGGGGAGGGCAGCAACGCTGATACACATAAAGCGCCCATAGCTCAGCTGGATAGAGCAACGGACTACGAATCCGTAGGCCAGAGGTTCGAATCCTCTTGGGCGCACCAGCTTTAGTGCCGAAGGTAAGACAACTTCTTAGCTTCGGATTTATTCGATGAACGACGAAAACTTCATGGGCTTGGCCCTGGCCGAGGCGGAAAAGGCCGCAGCACTAGGCGAGACGCCGGTCGGGGCGGTACTGGTCGTCGGAGGCGAGGTCGTTGCCGCGGGCCACAATATGCGCGAGACCTGGCAGGACCCTGCGGCCCATGCCGAAATGATCGTTATCCGTGAGGCGTCGGCAAAGCTCGGCAGGTGGCGGCTCGATGATGCGACGCTGTATGTGACCCTGGAGCCCTGCCTCATGTGCAGCGGCGCAATGGTGCTCGCGAGGATCAGCAGGCTCGTGTACGGCTGCAGGGACCCGAAGGCCGGCGCCCTGGGCTCGGTATACGACGTGGTGCGTGACGGGAGGCTGAACCATATGTTTCCGATCAGGCCAGGCGTTCTTAAGGCAGAATGCAGTGCCGTTCTGAGCAGTTTTTTTGAAAAACTTCGCGCAGCCAGAAATGCCGACTGATAACAGGCGACATACATTATAGCCAGCAGTTCAGGTGGTCATGAAGCGGAGATCACGAAGTTGAAGCAGCGAGGCATTTTTTACTGAGCGGCAGATAGTATTTGTAAGTCCCCGGAGAGGTGGCCGAGCGGCTGAAGGCGGCAGTCTCGAAAACTGTTGTGGGGGAAACTCCACCGGGGGTTCAAATCCCCCCCTCTCCGCCAGTACGTAAAGAATTGAAGATTGGAAACTGTAAATTTTTAATTTTCAACCTGAAATTTACCATGCAGCAATGAACTACTACGGAGAGGTGGCCGAGCGGCTGAAGGCGCACGCTTGGAAAGCGTGTTTAGGGAAACCTAACGTGGGTTCAAATCCCACCCTCTCCGCCAATGTGAAAAGAATTGAAAATTGGAAAGAGCAAATGTAACATTTCCAATTTTCAATGCCTCGCGATTGCAGCCATCATGCGCCCGGGTCCTGCGCAACCACGACCCCGTGAATCCCGTCAGGTCCGGAAGGAAGCAGCGGTAAACGGGTGCCGGGTGTGCCGCAGGGAAACCCGGGCTTTTTCTTTGCTGAGAAGGGGGGCGCTGAACAGGCAGGTAGTGTCTCGTTTGCTGCGCGTATCGGGCTGTTCAGTGACATGATATGAGCTATCAGGTGCTTGCACGAAAGTGGCGGCCTCAGGTCTTCGAGGACGTGGTAGGTCAGGAGCATATCACGCGGACGCTCCAGAATGCCATTACCTCGAACCGTCTTGCTCACGCCTTCCTCTTTTCCGGTCCCCGCGGTGTGGGAAAGACGACGACGGCGCGCATCCTTGCCAAGGCGTTGAATTGCGTTGACGGCCCGACGCCCCGCCCCTGCGGGGTCTGCGATTCCTGCCGGGATACGGCGGCGGGCAATGCCGTGGACGTCATCGAGATCGACGGTGCGTCGAACCGCGGCATCGAGCACATCCGGGAGCTGCGCGAAACGGTAAAGTACGCGCCAGCGGGCGGCAAGTATAAGGTCTACGTGATCGATGAGGTCCACATGCTCACGAACGAGGCCTTCAACGCCCTGCTCAAGACCCTGGAAGAACCGCCGCCCTCCGTACTCTTCATCTTTGCCACTACGGAACCGCAGAAAATCCCGCCCACGATCCACTCCCGCTGCCAAAGATACGGGTTCAAGCGCATCTCCCTGCAGGAGCTGACCGTCCGGCTGCGGTTCATTGCCACGACCGAAGGGATCACGGTGAGCGATCAGGGCCTCGCCATGATCGCCCGTGCAGCCGAAGGCAGCATGCGGGACGCCCAGAGCCTGATGGACCAGGCCATATCCTACAGCGGCACGGACATCAAGGACGTCGACCTCCAGTCGATCTTCGGGACCGTTGCGCAGGAGGCGCTCACGGCTTTTACGAAGGACATCCTGGCCCGGGCCACGGCGGCATTGCTCGCGCGGACCGATGCGCTGCTGGAACAGGGCCTTGATCTGCGCCAGTTCCTTGCCGGTCTTGTCGAACATGTCAGGAACCTTCTTGTAGCCCGGACAGCCTCCGATCCCGGGCGCATCCTGGAGCTGCCCGCTGCGGACCTCGAGTCCATAAAACAGCAGGCCGGGGAAGCGGATCCGGAGCGGCTGATCCTGATCTTCGACAGTCTGTCCAAAACGCTGGAGGAGATGCGCTGGTCTGCCAATCAACGCTTCACTTTCGAGGTGGGGCTGATAAAGCTCTGCAGCCTCCAGCCGCTGCGGCCCCTTGGGGAGATCCTGGGCCGCGTTCAGTCCCTGGAATCCCGGCTTGGCTCGCCGGCTTCCCTGCCGGGCCGGCCGGCAGGCGAGGTGCGCGAAGCAGCTGCCTCCTATGCACCGGAGCACAGGTCTGCGCGGTCCCGGCCTGAGAGCGGTGGAACAGGCAGCGGAGAGGACTGGGGGCGGATCCTGGCGGCGGTGAAGACAACAAAGCCGAGCCTGGCATCGGCCCTTGCCCACAGCAGGCAGCTTGAGCGGTCCAGCGATCTCCTGACCATCGGGGTGAAAGGCGGAAGCTTCAACCTCGAGCTTGTTGAGAAAAAGGAGAACCGGACCTTTATCGAAGAGCAGGCGCAGAAGGCGCTTGGTACCAGTTTCAAGATCGCCTTCCGGCTGCTGGGAGCGGAAGGGCCTGCTGCGGGGAAAAGCAGCGATGCAAAGAAGCGCAGGGCTCCTGCAGAGCCGGACCCGATCGTGCAGGACGCCCTGCAGATCTTCGGCGGGGAACATATCCCTGCCGACACCGATGATGACGCGTACTAGTGCGTGCTCATGCCGCACAGGCCATTTAATCTTCTTATGGCGCCATAAAAAACACGATTTTGCTTGCAAAGGAAGCGAAATCTTTTTATCATAGTATTTCTTGTCCCTTTAATCTTCATGAGCAGGATGGCGGAAGCTGAAATGTCAAAGAACCTTTTGAATAATCTCATGAAGCAGGCCCAGCAGATGCAGGAGCGGGTCAAGCAGCTTCAGGAAGAGGCGGCTGGAAAGACTGTCGAGGCCTCATCGGGCGGGGGCATGGTGACGGTCGTAGCCAACGGCCGCCAGGAAGTCCTCTCGATCAAGATCGACCCGTCGGTAGTTGATCCCGCGGATATCGAGATGCTCCAGGATCTGATATCGGCCGCCGTGAACGAAGCGTTGCGCAAGGCCCAGGAGATCATGAAGGACGAAATGTCCCGATTGACAGCGGGCATGGGTCTCCCCCCGGGGCTGATCTAGGGCCGCCGGCGCAATGGAACGCCGCGACAGCAGGGCAGCAGCAAAGCAGGGCGGGGGGCAGGCCGCATCCTCGGGCCGGGCACGGCCGGATCGTGCAGGAAAGCAGGCGGCAGAGATATCGGGCAGGGCGCTGGGACGGACCATCGAGGCCCTGATGAAGCTTCCCGGCATTGGCCGGAAAAGCGCGGAGCGGCATGCTTTCGCCATACTCGCCATGCCGGATGAAGAAGCCGCAGGGATCGCCCAGGCGATCCTGGACCTCAAGAGCAGCAGCCGGTCCTGCAACATTTGCCATACGATCACGGAAGATCAGATCTGCGGCATCTGCAGCGACGAGCGGCGTGACAACTCTCGGATCTGCGTGGTCGAGGAGCCGAGCAATGTGCTCGTCCTCGAAAAGAGCGGCGTATTCCGGGGCCGTTATCATGTGTTGCTCGGGGCCTTGTCGCCTCTTGACGGGATCGGTCCCGAAGACCTTACCATCGACAGCCTGATGCAGCGGCTGCGCGCCGGGGCGGTGACGGAAGTGATCGTTGCCACGAATCCCACGGTGAAGGGTGAATCAACAGCCCTCTATCTTTCAAAACTGATCAAGCCGCTCGGCATAAGCGTAACGCGCATAGCCTACGGACTTCCTGTCGGCGGCGATATCGAATATGCCGACGAAAGCACGGTGCAGCGTGCGCTGGAAGGGCGGCGGGAATTGTAGCGCGCTCCCTCGTTTACGCCGCAGAGACCGCAGCGAAACCCATTCATTGCCGTATTTATCGTTCAGCGCGTCTTTTTCATTCATGTACTTCTCGTTCTCTTCGACTTCAATTCAATCTAAAGATCATATCAGGTTACGCAGAGGAGGTTGCAATGGGTGAATTGATGGAAATCAGGTGGCATGGCAGGGGCGGGCAGGGCACGGTCACCGCGGCGAAAGTGCTTGCTGACGCCTGCCTCAGCGGCGGACGCCATGTCCAGGCGTTCCCCGAGTACGGTCCCGAGCGGGCCGGCGCTCCGCTCCGGGCATACAACCGGATCAGCCAGAACCCGCTCAGAATGCATTGCCCGGTGGTGAACCCCATGGTCGTTGCGGTGGTGGATGCATCGCTCCTGGACGCCATCGACGTGGCCGACGGCGCCACCGATGACGCTGTCTTCGTGATCAACACGAGCAAGGACCCCAAGGACATTCGGGCCAAGCTCAAGGCCAAGCCTTCACAGAAGGTCTATACGGTTGACGCCTCGAAGATCGCGATCGAGACGATCGGCAGACCATTGCCGAACTCCACCATGCTCGGCGCCGTGAACAAGGCAACGGGCATCGTGAGCATGGAAGTGCTTCTGGCGGACGTGCAGGGCAGCTTCGGCAAGAAGTTCGCCCAGAAGATCATCGACGGGAACCTTGCCGCGGTCAAGCGCGGATACGAGGAGGTACAGCTGGGATGAAACAGATGAATTGGAAAGAACTGCCGCACGCCGGCACCATCCTGGACGCCGGCAATGCGCATACTTACAAGACAGGGTCCTGGCGGTCCCTCAAGCCGCGCTGGATCGAAGAAAATTGCATTCAATGCCTCTTCTGCTGGATCTACTGCCCCGATTCCTCGGTCATGGTGAAGGATGAGAAGATGACGGGGTTCGACTACGACCACTGCAAGGGCTGCGGTGTATGCGCCATGGAGTGCCCGGGCAAGAAGGGCGCCAAGGCCATAGTGATGGAAGAGGAGGGAAAATAACATGCCTACTGCAACCAAGACCGTGGCGGTCACCGGCAACCAGGCTGTTGCCGAAGCGCTCCGCCAGATCAATCCCGACGTGGTGCCGGCCTATCCCATCACACCGTCAACGGATATTGTGCAGCGGTTCTCCGAATTCGTGAACAACGGCGAAGTGGACACGGAGATGATCCTGGTGGAGAGCGAGCACAGCGCCATGAGCGCCGCCATCGGAGCATCGGCCGCCGGAGGACGCGTGGCAACGGCCACGAGCTCCCAGGGCATGGCCCTCATGTGGGAGATGCTCTTTATCGCCTCCGGGTACCGCCTACCGATCTTCATGGCCCTGGTGAACCGTGCCCTGTCTGCGCCGCTGAACATCCACGGCGACCATTCCGACGGCATGGGCATGCGGGATTCGGGCTGGATCCAGCTCTGGTCCGAGAACGCCCAGGAGGCCTATGACAACATGGTCATGGCCCCGCGCATCGCCGAGCATATGGATGTACGGCTCCCGATCATCGTTTGCCTTGATGGGTTCATCATCAGCCACTCCATCGAGAGCATGAAATATCTGCCCGATGAAGAGGTCAAGAAATTCGTGGGCGAGTTCGCGCAGCTCAACCCGTTGCTCGACACGGACAATCCCAAGAGCATCGGCGCACTGGTGCTGCCCGATTATTACATGGAGCATAAGCGGGCCCAGCACGAGGCCATGTTGAAGGTGAAGAAGGTGGTGCAGGACGTTTCCGCCGAGTTCGCCAAGCTGTCGGGCAGGAAATACGAGATATTCGAGACCTACCGGCTCGAGGACGCCGAGGTCGTGCTGGTGTCGCTTAATTCCGCGGCCGGAACGATCAAGGATGAGATCGACCGGTATCGGGACAAAGGAATAAAAGCCGGGCTGCTGAAGCCCCGGCTGTTCCGTCCCTTCCCCTATGAGGAAGTGGGCGCCGCGCTCAAGAACGCAAAGGCTGTCTGCGTCATGGACCGGGCTGACTCCTTCGGCGGCTACGGCCCCATGTTCATGGAGATCGCCTCGGCCCTCTATCCGCATAAGGGCCCGGTGCTGTTCAACAAGATCTACGGCCTCGGAGGACGGGACCTCATGCCGCTCGACGTGGACCAGGTGATTGACGAGACCGTCGAGGTCGCCAAGACCGGCAAAGTGAAGATGGTAAAAGAGTATATCACGGTCAGAAACTGACCTCATTGAAAATTGGAAAAGGCAAATTTGAAATGTAAAATTTCCAGTCTTCAATTTACAATAAGGAGATCTCAATGAGCACGACCCAGGAAAAACCCATGACCTTAAAATCGCTGTCCCACAAGAAGGACCTGCTCACGGGCGGGCACCGGATGTGTTCGGGCTGCGGCGCCCCCATTGTGCTGCGTCAGGTGCTGCTTGCTGTTGAGAACCCGGTGGTGCTTACGAATGCCACGGGTTGCCTTGAGGTCTCGACCTGCCTCTTCCCCTTCACGGCCTGGCGGGTGCCCTGGATGCACAGTGCCTTCGAAAATTCGGCGGCCACGGCCTCAGGCATCGAGACCATGTACCGGGCCCTGCGGAAAAAGGGCAAGATCAAGAAAGAGATGAATTTTATCGCCATCGGCGGAGACGGCGGCACATATGACATCGGGTTCCAGTCGCTTTCCGGCGCCATGGAGCGTGGCCACAAGATGCTCTATATCTGCTACGACAACGGCGCCTACATGAACACAGGCATTCAGCGGTCGAGCGCCACGCCCTTCGGCGCGGACACCACGACCTGCCCTGCCGGCGATGTGGTCCCCGGCAAGCCCCAGCGCCGGAAGGACCTGACCCGCATCATGGCAGCCCACAACGTGGCCTATGCTGCCCAGGCCTCGCCCCATAACTGGAAGGACCTTATCACCAAGGTCAAGAAGGCACTGGCTGCCGACGGTCCCTCCTACATGGGCATTATAGCCCCCTGCAACCGCGGCTGGCGGTGCCAGACCAACGACGCGATCCAGCTTTCGAAGCTGGCCGTGGACGCCTGCTTCTGGCCGCTCTATGAGGTGGAAGGCGGCAAGTGGACCATCAATTATGATCCCAAGGACAAGAAAAGGCCGATAAAGGATTGGCTCAAGCCCCAGGGGCGGTTCAAACACCTCTTTGCCCCCGGCAACGAGTGGATGCTCGAGAAGTTCCAGCAGGGCGTGGACGCCGACTGGGAGAGCCTCAAGAAGTTGCAGGAGGCCTTTGGCCGCTAAGCGTCGCCAACAGGTAGCGAATACATGCGCTGAGACAGCCGGGCACTCCGTGCCCGGCTTTTTTTGTGGGCGGAAGAAGCAAAATATCCCTTGAAATCTTGCGGGCACTGTGGTTAAATAGCCTATATCTGCGCACCGGCTGCATGCTCGGACGTCAGGCAGTAGCACCAAGGAGAAACGAATGCTCGGTTCCGATCTGGTCATGTATGAAGAGGAGTTCAAGCTCATAGACGCTGAACTCAACCGCCTCCTTGCGCAGGCAAATGGCAAGGTCGTATTTCTGGTCGACAAGAACGGCCAGTTGATTGCGGCAACAGGCGAAACGGAAAATCTGGACACCACTTCGCTCGCTTCCCTTACGGCCGGCAACATCGCGGCCACGGGGGGAATGGCCAAGCTCCTGGGTGAAAAGGAGTTTTCCATTCTGTTCCACGAAGGGCAGCGGGACAACATCCACATATCCATTATCAGCCAGCGGATCATCCTCGTTGTTATCTTCGATCAGCGGTCGTCGCTCGGCCTCGTACGGCTCCGTGTCAAGAAGAGCGCGGAGGTCCTGGGGGCCATATTCGGACAGCTCCTGCAGAAAGTGGAATCAGGCAAAGGCGCTGGCAAGAGCGGCGATTCCCCCTTCGCGGAAATTACGGACGAAGACATCGACAAGCTGTTCGGCTAAGTCAGCCACGATCATCGCCTGAGCATTTACGGAGAGGAAAGAACGTTCCATGTCGTTTATCAATTACTCGTCGAGAGAAATAAACTGCAAGATCGTTTACTACGGCCCCGGTCTCTGCGGCAAAACGACGAATCTGCAGTATATCTACAAGAAAACGAATCCCGACAGCAAGGGAAAGCTGATCTCGCTCGCCACGGAGACGGAGCGCACCCTGTTCTTCGATTTTCTTCCCCTTGCCCTCGGCGAGATCCGCGGATTCAAAACCAGGTTCCATCTCTACACGGTCCCGGGACAGGTCTTCTACGATGCCAGCCGCAAGCTCATTCTGAAGGGCGTTGACGGCGTGGTCTTTGTAGCCGACTCGCAGATCGAGCGGATGGAGGCCAACATCGAGAGCATCGAGAACCTTCGCATCAACCTGGCCGAGCAGGGCTACAATCTGGACAATGTCTCTTTTGTGGTGCAGTACAACAAGCGCGACCTGCCGAACGTTGTGCCTCTCGACGAGATGAAAAAGGCCCTCAATCCCCGCGGTGTACCCGATTTTGAGGCGGTGGCTCCGGACGGCACGGGCGTGTTCGATACGCTCAAGGCGGTGGCCAAGCTCGTCATCATGGAGTTGAAAAAAAGGCAGGAAAGCGGGTAGCACCGCCTGTGAGTAGACTCCCAGGCTACGGGAAAAACAAAGATTTCGTTGACACGCGGGGCTGGTATATGGTATGTATACCAGCCTGATTTATTGTCACTCCTATGCCCGATCCGGCAGGCCAGTGCGCGCGGTATATATAACAGAGAGTCTATATAATTCCCGGATAGCTCAGTTGGTAGAGCGGGTGGCTGTTAACCACCATGTCGCAGGTTCGAGTCCTGCTCCGGGAGCCAGAAAAAAAGAAAGCCCTCTCTTGCAGAGGGCTTTTTATGTTTTCTGCAGGAAAGATCGACGACGAGCATGATGCTTGCTTTATATGCTTGACAGTCAGGCGTTCTTGCCCACCAAAGCGTTTCAAGTCGCCCAGTCTGCATCCCTCCCGGTCAGTCTAAGGAAGCCTACCTGCTCTGCTGAATGAGGGGCGCCGCTCCTAGCCGCAATGATCACAGGCTGAAGGTATAACCGATGACGAGGGAGACTTCCTCTAATTTATATTCAAAACCCTCCTGTTCCCATGTTGGTCCGCCCAGCGACATGTAGGCCTGCCAGCCATTCGCGAACTTGTGCTGCATCAGGAGCAGGTAGGCCAGCTTTCTGACCCTGACGTCAATATTTGTCTTCGTCATGCCGGGGGCCGGCATGTCGTCCGGCGTCAGAATGATATCACCGGAGAACTTAGCCATCCAGGAACCAACGCCCAGGGCGAACTTGCTCTCACTGCCTCCTGCGTGGGGCCAGCGATAATGCAGGGCAGGCACGAAATAGGAGTAATATCCTGTGACCGAGGTTCCTACATCCTCCCGCGATCCGCTGGATGTTCCGCTCGGGCTTGTTCCTCCGTCAGATACCCATTGATGGTCCAGCGTGACCGTTGCGGCATAGGCATAGATCGTAAACCCGAAGTTGCTCTTGCCGAACTGATATTCGGGAGACTCTATGCTCATGGCGGCGAATGCGGAATCCCAGACATCGTTAGAGAGATTTCCTTGGAGACCGAGGCCCGACGTTGTCTCTACCACATCGAGTCCGAGATGGCGCAGTCCCACGCCAGGCGTGAAGGAAAAGGCGCCCCGCCACCTGCCGTCCTCATCAGCGCTGTTCGCTGCGGCATTCCCTGAGACAAGAATGAGCAGACAGACAGTCAGGAGCAAAAGTGAACGGCTCCAGCGCTGATTACATCCCGCCCAATTCCCGGACTCGGCATAATCATTCATTCAGACAACCTCCTCTTCCTTTTTAAACAACTTCATGGCATCAGCGTAGCAGCTGTTCCCAACCTACAGTGGCGGGCTGCGCGCTAATCTCTATCGCGCCGGGATCTGCGACCTCACCGTCCGGACGGGAACAGCAGAAAGCAGCTGAATTTCCTGACAGAGATATAATAGGAATACATCGTTCGGTCGTCAATAAAAAACTTACGGCAAAGACCTTGCGGAATCGTGGCAACAATTTCCGCTGAACCGAACGTAAAAAGCCAAATCTCCTGCTTCAATAATGGTTCTCGGTACGAAAAAATATCAGAAGCGGAAGGCCGCCTGCACATTTCCCGGCAAAAGCTGAAGATTCTCCCCGCTAACGTATTTACCCATGTTTGAATGATTTACTGTCGAATTATGACCCGCAATTTGTCCAAAATCAGACTATCCGAAAAAACTACATACAATTTATCGCATTTTTTCAGCCAGTTGACGGCATGCGCATTGGCACGCATGTTGCTACTTTAGTTGTCGGCGGAGCGAATTACAGAAGCACTCCGTCAGAACACTACAACAGCAGGCCAGGAGGATTACGATGTTTCTTTCGCCCAACAATATCAAGTGGCACTGTACTCTCGTCAAAAAAGAGGACCGCTGCGCATTGAACAGGCACAGTTCGACAGTCATCTGGCTCACGGGTCTGCCGTCGTCGGGCAAATCCACGGTGGCCAACCAGCTGGAGCATATGCTGTTCCGGTACGGGCTGCGATCATACATTCTGGACGGCGATAATATCCGGCATGGGCTGAACAAGAACCTCAGCTTCACGGCCGAAGACCGGAAAGAGAACATGCGCCGTGTGGGAGAAGTGGCAAAGCTCTTTATTGACGCAGGGCTGATCACCATCGTGGCCTTTGTGTCGCCCTTCCGTACGGACCGCCAGATGGTCAGGGATATGTTCCCGAAAGACGAATTTCTAGAGGTCTTCGTGAAGTGCAGCCTGGCGGTCTGCGAGCTGCGGGACCCGAAAGGCCTTTACAAGAAAGCCCGCAAAGGCGAGATCGCGCATTTTACCGGCGTGAATGATCCCTATGAAGCGCCGGAACAGCCCGAGCTCGAGATCGAAACGGACAAGCTCTCGCTTGACGACTGCGTCCGGAAGATATTCCGCCTGCTGGTAGACAAGAAGATCGTGACACATTCGGACGAACTTGGAAATCAGAAATCGCCGGGCAGCCCTGTGCAGGTGCCGGACCCGCTGCTCAGTTTCGGTTGATCAACCCGGAAGCACCCCATCCTCCGGAACAGGGGCCCGCGCCAGTGGCGGGCCCCTTTCTTTGTGCGCCCGGCAGGGCGCACTCACTCGGAGGTGCA
>Ga0154442_1069_pt2 | contig 14132 bp, 13 predicted proteins | sample RifGroC2_FD_115946 | JGI IMG/M metagenome (GOLD analysis project Ga0154442, IMG submission 115946) | Nitrospirae bacterium GWC2_57_13
GCGGTTACGGATATTCTCGGCCAGACCGCGAGGGTAAAGGCGATCGTGGGTGACCTGCTCGAGTTCGCCCGGGGGAAGGACCCCCAGTTCCGGCAGATCGAGCTGCAGGACCTGCTGACGAGCGCCTTTCGCCACATGAGCGGCGCCGTCGACGCGGAGCGTGTCCGGTTCTCTCTGACAGCGCCCGAGGGGGACGTGATGCTGTATGCGGACCCGGAACAGTTGGAGCGTGTCTTCATCAATCTTTTTGCGAACGCCGCGCACGCCATGGCAGGGGCTGGCGACCTGACCGTGACCGTGCAGCCCAGCCCTGAGGAGATCACGGTAGCTGTGTCCGACTCAGGCACGGGAATCCCGAAGGATGCACTCGAGAAGGTCTTCGAACCGTTCTATACCACCAAGCACCGGGGCACGGGCCTCGGCCTCGCCATCGTGTTCAATATCCTGAAAAAGCACGGTGCGGACATCAGGGTCGAGAGCGAAGCGGGGAGAGGGACGACCTTCACGATCACCTTCCCGAAGGAATGAGCTGTGCGAGGGATGCTGCTATCGGCAATGCGGCCTGCTTAGCTGATTACGCAATGGCCGCATCAGAAATACTGCGAGGTTCACATGGCGCTCAAGATCCTTATTGCTGAAGACGAAGAGATCACCCTCAAACACCTGGTGAACGCGTTGCAGCTCGAAGGTCATGAGGTCACGGGCGTTTCCCGGGGCGACGATGCCCTGCGTCTGGTCGAGGATCGCCGCTTCGACGTGCTGATCGCGGACATCAAAATGCCGGGCATGACAGGCATCGAGCTGCTCGGTACGATCCGGGAGCGGAACATCGAAACAGATGTGATCGTCGTGACCGGCTTCGGCAGCGTGGGCTCGGCTGTTGAGGCCATGAAGCTCGGCGCCTACGATTACGTGACCAAGCCTTTCGACCTTGATGAGCTCGTGCTGAAGGTAGCCAAGATCAATGAACGGGCGAACCTGAAGCGAGAGAACGTGGCGCTGAGGACCTTCCTGGGGCTGAACAAGCAGGTCTCGATTATCGCCCGGAGCGCGGGCATGAAACGGATCCTGGAGACCATCGAGGGCATCCGGGACTCGGACTGCAACGTACTTCTCACGGGCGAAACGGGCGTTGGCAAGAGCCTGCTCGCCCGGATTATTCACTATACGAGCCGGCGCCAGAATCTGCCTTTTCTATCCATTAACTGCGCCACGCTGACCGAAGAGCTGCTTGCGAGCGAACTCTTCGGCCACGAGAAGGGCGCCTTCACCGGAGCGGTCAAGTTGAAGCAGGGACTTGTGGAGATCGCCGACCATGGGACGCTCTTTCTCGACGAGATCGCCGAGATGGCGCCGAACCTCCAGGCCAAACTGCTGAAGGTGATCGAGGAGGGTGAGTTCTTCCGCGTAGGCGGCACACGTCCTCTGAAGGTGGATCTGCGTTTCATTGCCGCTACGAACCAGAACGTGCGGAGCGCCATAGCAGAAGGCAGGTTCCGCGAGGACCTTTACTACCGATTGAACATCATGGAGATATTTATTTCGCCGCTCCGCGACCGCCGGGATGACATCGCTCCGCTGGCCGACTATTTTCTGGCAAAGCATCTGCCCCGGTCGAACAAGAAGATCACGGGCTTCAGTCGCGAGGCACGCGACGTGCTGATGCACTACAGTTTTCCAGGCAATGTCCGCGAACTCGAGAACATCATTGAACGCGCTATCATCCTTGAAAAGACGCCGGTGCTCACCGCACCCAGTTTGCCGCAGAACATCCAGCTGTTCCAGATCGAGACCATCCAACCCGATACGGTCAAGACCATCGAGGAACTGAACCGGACGTACGCCGTGAAGGTGGTCGATCTGTACGGCGGCAACCGCACCAAGGCGGCCGAGATGCTCGGCATCTCCCGCACGAGCCTCTGGCGTCTGCTGAAAGAGGAGGAGTAGGCGGTTCATCGTGAAGGAGCGGCAACGATGGTGCCGCATCAGGTTTTATCCTGTTCATTCTGCCAAAATGATGCTTCTTCCTGTATTTTCAGAACTATGACGCTTTGCGTCACACACCCGTTCACTTTTGAAACGATAAGATTTTCGTTTTTTCTTCCGAAGCTCTCCGCCTATTCATTATTGTTGCGTACATTTCACCCGCATGAATAAAAGCTGAAACGGTTGTTTTATCAATTTCTTCGTTCTGCCGCCTCCCAAGTAACGGTCAATACCGTTCATATCTGAAACGCACTTCATGCTCCAAAAAACACAAAAGCACCATTATATCAACATGTTAAATGCAGGCATCACTATTGCTATAGGTACTAACATAATCAGCACGCACGGACAGGTGCAATACAGAGACTGGAGGAAGAAAAGAACATGAAAAAGCGCAAATTGCTGTTCGTGACATACGGAGAAGAGGGTCTCGAAGCAGGGTTCTCCTATGCTGTAGAGCTGGCAAAGGCACTGTACGAGAATATCGCCCTTTTGCTGTTGCGCAAGAATGGTGTGAAAGACTCCTTCGAAAACCTTATGTCTGCCGTCACCTTTGCAGAAGCAGGTGAGCATGAAACGGCAATGAGCATGCTAAAAACGGTTTCACAGAACAGCCTGGAGCGAAAAGTCAGCGAATTGGTCGATCAGTGCGGAAGAGAAGGGGTCGGCGTGAGCGTACATACGTCGGACAGCGACGCTGTCAAGGGCATCAAGATGTTCCTGAAGGAGCATTCGGGGGTCGACAAGGTGGTATTGAGCCCGGTGGTGACCGAGGACGGCCAGGTCTCTTCGCGCGATCTGAACCGGCTCGTCAGGACCGCATCGCGGCCCATCGTGACCATGACCCGGCAGGCCTGCGTTGTGGCGTAAACGTATCAAGAAGCGGTTTCCGGAAGCAGCGCTCTGCAAAATTGACCGGAAACGCCGGCTGGCATGGTCAAATGCGCATGGTGAGGCATCGACCGCGTCTCGAGGTGAATTCACAAACTAGGAAGAGGAGTATGACCAATGCATTTGTATCTACCTGTAGCTTTGACCAGCATCAACATCCTGATCCCCGTGGGTCTCGGTTTGGCGGTGGGCCTGCTTTCGGGGCTGTTCGGGGTGGGAGGCGGCTTTCTGCTGACCCCGCTGCTGATCATGTTCGGCATCCCTTCGACGGTTGCCGCGGCCACGGATTCGAACCAGATCGTGGCGGCTTCCACATCGGGCACCTACGCCCATTGGAAGCTCGGCAACGTGGATTTCAAGATGGGAATCTATCTCCTGATCGGCGGGTTCGTCGGCGGACTGGGAGGCGTGCAGCTCATCAAAGTACTGCGGGCCATGGGCAATGCGGACTTTGTGATCAAGATCACCTACGTGCTGATGCTCGGCATCGTGGGCGGGTACATGTTCATCGAAAGTCTTCAGAGCCTGCGCAAGAAAAAGACGGAGGCGGCGCCAAATAAAGACTCGGCAATGGCGAAGTTCCTCGAGTCCCTGCCGCTCCAGACGAGGTTCGAAAAGTCAGGCGTAACCCATTCGGCGATCGTGCCGGTGGTGCTCGGCGCTTTCGTGGGCGTGCTGGCCGCGATCATGGGCGTGGGCGGCGGGTTCCTGATGGTCCCCGTCATGGTCTATATGCTGCGCATGCCCATGCACGTGGTAGTCGGAACGAGTCTGTTCCAGATCCTGTTCACCTGTATTGAGGTCACCTTCCTGCAGGCCTATACCAATCACACGGTGGATTTCACGCTGGCAGTGCTGCTGCTGGTGGGGTCCACGATCGGAGCTCAGGCCGGAGCGGTCGTCGGCAGGAAGCTGAAGGGCGAGCAGCTCAAGGTCATGCTGGCCGGCATCGTGCTGCTGGTGACCGTCAAGATCGTTTTTGATCTTACCATTACGCCGGCGTCGTTCCTGGCGCAGGCAGGAGGACATTAATGAAAGAGTGTGGAGTTCAAAGTTCAATGTTCAAAAAAATGCTGGCATTTGCATTAACCTTTTGTATCGCGCCATTCGCCTTTGCACCTGACGCGTTCGCCATGCTGACGGCAAAAGCGAACCATGACCATATCAGCGTTGACTTCTTCTACAACGGAAGCGCCGTGAGCGTAAAGGGAGAATCGGAACCGGGCGTGGACCTGGTGGTCAAAATCACCGCTCCGGAAGGGCGCCAGAAGATGCGGAAGAAGGGAAAAGTTGCCGGCTTCCTCTGGATGAACGTGGGCGACATCGTTTTCGACCATACGCCGAACCTTTACTTCCTGCACAGCACGCGGAGCGTCGATGATATCCTGACCCCGGCTGAGCAGGACGCCCATCTCATCGGCTACCGGTCGCTTGAAAAGCATATCGCCGTCGAACCTGCCTTTTCCCCGGAGGAAAAAGAACGCTGGTTCGACGAGTTCGTGAAGTTCCGGGAGTCATCGAACCTGTATGCATTGTCGAACGGGAAGATCGAAACAACATTGACTGACAAGGGACGTCAGAAGTATGCCCTGTATCTTGACTGGCCCTATCAGGCTTCCCCTGGCGGCTACACCGTGACCGTATTTGCCGTCAAGAATGGGAAGGTCGTTGAAACGGCATACTCGCACGTGAAGGTCGAACAGACCGGCGTGGTCAAGGCCCTTGCAGGCATGGCAGTCGCGCACGGCGGTCTCTACGGTCTGGTCTCGGTCCTGGTTGCCCTGGGCGCCGGGTTCGGGGTCGGCATGGTTTTCGGCAAGGGCGGCGGCGCGCACTAAAAGGAGCGTAATTATTATGTACGAGAACATCATCATCGGCTGCGATGATTCTTTGAGCAGCAAGGCTGCAGTCGCCGAGGCGGCTCAGTTGGTCAGGAACCACGGCGGAAAGCTGACGCTTGCCCATGCCGTGTACTTCGACGAGGAGGAGTTCAGCAACGCGCCTGGCCAGCGGGAAAAACGGTTCGAACTGGGCGCGAAGATGTGCTCTGAACGCAAAGGGGCCGTTCTGTCCGAATTCGGTGTTGCCGCGGACTCCATTGTGTGCGAGGGCGAGCCGCCCGAGGTGCTGGCTGACCTCGCCCGGGAGCGGAAGGCCGATCTGGTGGCCCTCGGCACCTACGGCAGAAAGGGACTCAACCGGCTGCTCATGGGAAGCGTCACATCGGGCGTGATCCTGAATGCGCCCTGCGACGTGCTCGTGGTCAAGCGGCCCTGCAGCGAGTGCAACGGCAGGTTCCATTCGATCCTGTTGCCCTTTGACGGGTCCGAGTTCAGCAAGAAGGCGCTGCTGCGTGCCTGCGAACTGGCGAAGACGGACAAGGCGACCATAACGGCGCTCTATGTTATCCCGCGGTACGAGGAGATGGTGGGTTTTCTGCGGACCGAAGCGATCAAGCAGAGCCTGGAGCAGGAGGCGGCAACCATCCTGAGCAGCGCGCGCAAGATCGCTGCGGAGCAGGGCGTGGCCATCGCCACGGTGACCCAGGAAGGCTCGGCCGAAGAGAAGATCGTCGAGCTGTCCGGGAGACTGAAGAACGACCTCATCGTCATGGGGTCCTACGGATGGCGGGGCGTGAACAAGGCGATCATGGGAAGTACTGCCGAGCGGGTGATCATCAGCGCCTCCTGCCCGGTGCTGGTGGTACAGTAGCGGGCGGCGCATTGAAAAGTCGCACTTGTAAAAATACGAGTGCAAGGAGAGGATCTACATGAGAGGATATCGAAAGATCCTTATAGCAGTAAATGGTTCAACGGATGTGTTGAGGCAGGGACTGAAGCTTGCCCAGGATGAGAAAACCTGGGTCACGGTCGTAAAGGTGATCCCGCCCTTTGAGGGGGACCTGGACCTCACGTCCGTCAAGAACATCGGTGATGCGCTGGACAGCGGCGGCGGGAAAGCAGTCTCCGAGATCCGGGATATAGCGAATCAGGAGGGGGCCCTCATCAAGACACGGCTGGAACAGGGAGGGGTACCGGAGAAGATCATGGAAACCGCCGAGGAAGAACGATGCGATCTTATCGTCATTGGTGCGCGAAAGACAAGCTCCCGATCGTGGCTGCGGCGTCTTATTGGTGATAATACGGTGGAAAAGGTCATCAGCGGCGCACCCTGTCCAGTCCTGGTGGTCAGCGCCTGATCTGCGATCCGTCATGCCGAAGGAGTGGGACTGAATAATGCCTGCAGCCGTCCTTCGGCACTTTTTTATTCATCCCGAGCAGAGGACAGGTCACACAAAAGGATAATGCGATAAGTGCCGGTATTCTCTCTTGATCACCATTAATGTTCATTCCACCTGCATATCTATGAAGTCCTCTTTTTTCCCATTCCACAGGAATCCCTTTATTGCGGCCACCTTTCCCGCATATACGGCAACCACAACATGCAGCGCGCTGGGGAACTCGGGTTCGCCGAAGACGGTCTGGACCTCCCTGTCCATTTCTGAGAAATAGGCGCCGCAGTCGATGTGAGAATGATAAAAAGCGACCACGTTTTCGTTCGCTGCAGCCGCGTCGCTGAAGATCCGCTCCATCTCGTTCCTGTCAATGTCGTAGGCTTCTCGGCTCGTTCGCGGATGGGTCTCCGGGTCCTGGGCGTGCAACTCATCCTGCTGGTTCCTGCACCGGTGCACGCGCTGTGTTGACCCCATGCCGGTCACGATGCCGCAGCACTCAGCGGGATACTCATCCTGCGCGTGTTTGGAGATGGCGGCGACTGTTTCCGAGGACAGCATCTATTCCTCCTGCATGCGCTTCTGCGCGAAATGACTTATTCTGAAAAGGGCATTTGGCCGCGGATAAGATCGGATAACAGCGGATACAAACGGGCAAAGAAATTCATTAACTATTTTAAAAGGATCACCTTTGGTGTGATGGCTTTTTCTGCCTGCCTCGTTTTATCAGCGAAAATCTGCGTTCATCTGCCGTTTCTCGTTTATAAAACCATCATCCCACCTGCAAAACCCAAACTTAAAATTCCCTGCTGAGATAGCGATCCCCGCCGTCAGGGAACATGACCACGATCACGCCTTTATCCATTTTCCCTGATACCTGCAGTGCGGCTGCCAAGGCAGCGCCTGAGGAATGGCCTACGAATAGTCCTTCTTTCAGCGCAAGTTCCTTTGTCACGTCAAAGGCCCGCTCAGTGCTCACGGTTAGCCGATCGTCAGGAAAGGTTTTGTCGAAGATGGCAGGCACAATGGCGCCTTCTTCCAGGTACTTCATTCCCTCGATACCGTGCATGGCGTCGTCAGGATGCACGGAGATGATCTTGACATCCGGAACATTTTCCCTGAGCGCTTTTCCCGTGCCCATGACCGTGCCGCCGGTTCCGACGCAGGCGATAAAGTGGGTGACGTTGCCGTTGGTCTGGGTGATGATCTCGGGGCCCGTGGTAAGATAATGTGCTTTCCAGTTTGCGGGATTTGCATACTGGTCCGGCTGATAATAGTTCTCCGGGCATTCGCTCGCGATCTCTTTGGCCAGTCTGATGGCGCCGTCGGCACCGTCGAAGGGGCTGGAAAAGATCAATTCCGCGCCAAAACCTGTCATGATCTTTTTTCGTTCGATGCTTGCGTTTTCAGGGATCACGATCTTTACCCGGTAGCCCTTGACCGCTCCAATCATGGCATAGGCTATGCCGGTGTTGCCTGAGGAGGAATCTAGTATGGTCTTATCCCTTGTCAACAGTCCTGCCTGCTCTGCGGCGCTGATCATGCGGAAGGCGGCGCGGTCCTTGACCGACCCGCCGGGGTTGCCGCGTTCAAGTTTTGCATATATCAGGACCTGCGGGTTGATATGCGCAGCAAGGCTCGCTATCCTGACGAGCGGGGTGCCGCCGATCAGGTCCAGGACCGACGATGCAGGTGCATTCCGTTCTGTGCGAAAATGGGAAGTCATGAGGAAATCATTATAACAAGAGATTCCCGCATTGTCACGGAGACTTCGCTTATGAATCATATTTTTACTGCAGCTGAGTGGACATCGTCGAGCCAATCATCTAAAATCTAAAGTGAATAACATTTATAAATCACCCCTTGACATTTTGTTGATTTGCTTTTACTATTTCAATCGTGTGCAATTGCGAAGCTGCATAGTGGCACAGAAGAATAACTCGCACTAAGGAGTCCAGTGATAACCATGAAATCCTTTTTTTTGTTTTTAGCTGTTCTTGTTCTGCCGCATTCTGTTGCCGTTACCCCCTCCCTGGCGAATGAAAAGTCCATTACTATCGGTGATGTGGCCAAGGTCGTGGGAGCACCGGTGAAGCTCGTTCCCCGGGATGCCTGCGAAGGAGCGGGAGGTGACCTGAACTTCGCCTTAAAGGAGGACGGACGCCTTATTTTGATGGTACGGTTCCTGGATGGCGACAAGTTCAAGCCACTGGCATCGGACAAAAATTCCTATAAGGCCCCGGTAAAGGGCGTGGGCGATGAGGCTTTTTCCGGCCCCCTGACAGATCCGCAGTATATTCTGATCTTGCGGAAGGGAAAACAGACTGTGTCCCTCTCGACCTATTTTAATACGACCGGTCCCGTTAAGGAGCCATTGCTCACTACCGCTCAATTGGCCGAACTCGGCCGGGTCATCGCGTCGCGGCTTTGACGGCTGTCTCATGCTGACCAGTTCTGAGGCCGGAGCCCTGCGGGGCCCGGCTTCTTTTGCTTTTACGCTCTGACTGCCGGGAACGTTATTCATCTTGCTTTTTTTGTGGAAATAGGTACTATTCCTTCGTCGCCTTACGGTCTTCCGAATCGCCGCGGCCATTTCTATGCTGGAAAAAGAATCTAAACTGAAGGGGATCGTCAAGTCTCTCGGCCTCGTTTTCGGGGACATCGGAACGAGCCCCATCTATACCCTCGCCGTCATCTTTCTTCTTACCCCCCGTACGACAGAGAACGTGATCGGCGTCCTTTCGCTCATTGCCTGGACGCTTGTGCTGCTTGTCACGGTCAAGTATGCCTGGCTGGCCATGAAGCTCGGCAAGCTCGGCGAAGGCGGCATTATCGTGCTGAAGGAACTGCTCGTTCCATTCCTCCGGACGGGCAGGTCAGTTGCCTTTGTCACCTTCCTGGCCTTTATCGGCGTGGCGCTTTTCGTGGGCGACGGTGTGATCACGCCGGCCATCAGTATCCTGAGCGCCGTGGAAGGCCTGCTGCTCATCCCGGGCCTCACCGAGACACCTCAGTGGACACTGATCCTGATCGCCGGCATTATCGCCGTCATCCTCTTTTCCGTGCAGAAGAAGGGGACCGACAAGGTTTCAGGCGCCTTCGGACCGATCATGGTCATCTGGTTCACGGCGCTCACCGTCTCGGGGGTGGCTTCCCTGATCCAGACGCCCTTTGTGCTGAAGGCCCTCAATCCGTGGTACGGCATCGACTTCCTTCTCCATAACGGCCTTGCCGGGTTCTTCATTCTTTCCGAGGTGATCCTGTGCGCCACGGGCGGCGAGGCTCTCTACGCCGACATGGGGCATCTGGGCCGCGAGCCGATCATCCGCGCCTGGTCCTTTGTCTTCTTCGCGCTGCTGCTGAACTACTTCGGCCAGGGAGCGTTCCTGATCCAGCACCCTGATGCCAAGAACGTCCTGTTCGAGATGGTCAACACCCAGGCTGCTGTTCTGTATATACCCTTTCTGATTCTGAGCATCTGCGCCACGGTCATCGCGTCCCAGGCGATGATCAGCGGCATGTTCTCCATCGTGTACCAGGGCATTGTCACACGCGTCATGCCCATATTCCGCGTGCGCTATACATCCATGGAGCGGCAGTCGCAGATCTATATCGGTTTTGTGAACTGGTTCCTTCTGGCCGCGGTGCTGTTCATCATGGTCGAGTTCCGTGATTCGCACAGGCTTGCCGTGGCATACGGCCTGGCCGTGACAGGAACGATGTTCATCACCGGCGTGTTCATGACCTTGATCTTCGCGCGCAAGGGCAACCACCTGCACACTGTTATCTCGTTCATCGTCACCGCCTTGTCGCTGGTCTATCTGATCTCGAACGGGTATAAGATACCGCACGGCGGCTACTGGTCCCTCATCATCTCGGCTCTTCCCTTGACCGTGATCCTTCTGTATACACAGGGTCAGAAGGCGCTGTACAAGGCGCTCCGTCCGCTGCCTCTGGACGTATTCCTCCTGAGCTACAATGAGATCTACCGGTCCGTCAACCGTATCCAGGGCACGGCGCTCTTTTTCGCGAAAGACGTGCGCGTCATGCCACCGTACATCGTGCATACCATGTTCAAAAACAATATTGTCTACGAAGACAACGTGGTCGTCTCCGTCGTGAAACGCACTGACCCCTTCGGCGTTGCCGGTTTCTTCAAAGAGCCGCTTGCTGTGGGACTCAGGACCTTTGAGATCCAGGCAGGCTACATGGAATTGATCGACGTGGAAAAGATCCTGCGCGAGGCAGGGATCCAGGAAAAGACGATCTTCTACGGCGTTGAGGACATCATGGCAAGCAATATCCTGTGGCAGGCTTTTTCGGTCATCAAAAAGCTCACCCCGAACATCGTGCAGTTCTACGAACTTCCCGCGAACAAACTGCATGGCGTGGTGACGCGCGTGGAGATGTGAGGATTGACCTTGAGCGCCTTGCCTTGTCCCCGTTTATCCGCTGTTTCAGCGTCAATCTACGGCGAATCATCATTGATGATCTCGTAAGAAGTCATCAGCCATCCTTTTTCACGAAAACAGGCTCAGGCGAGTGTCCATGGGCGGGCATGCCCGCCCCTACAATGGTTTCGTAGGGGTGACCATGGTCACCCGTATTTACGAGACCATCGGCATTATGACGCCATCGCCAGCACGGTCATCATGGAAACGGACCAGATAATGTCAGTTGCCAGGTGCAGTTCGCAGGTCGAGTCGACCAGCAGGTCCGCCCGGGCCGGGAACTCCTCATCTTCCAGCCAGAGAACGAGCACCAGGGGCGTCCGGGGAAAAGGGAAGAGCCGCAGGGCAGCATCTCCCATGGAGGCGGGTTCTCCGCCGAATTCAGTTCCTTTCTGAAGGAATCCCTCCCTGCTCTTCCCGTACGTTTCCGCGATGGAATCAAGGGGCAGGATGTGGGAACCGCGGGCAAAGATATCTCCACCGCTGATCTGCTGGAGCTTCACGAGCCTGCCTGTGCAGGGTACTTCCTTTGAGTTAACAAGATACCACAGGAGGGAAATTCGGAAAAAGTCACTGAGTTTGCCGAGAAAGAGGCTGCTGCCTCCGTCGCTGCTCGTGATCGTGCGTTCGTGCAGGTCCACGATGAACAGCATGCCGTAGCACTGCACGGTATATCTGTTTGATACTGCATCATAGGCGGCGACCGCAGCCCGACAGACATGCTCCGGCGCCAGCGTCCGCAGGATCGCCCATGCCTTTTCCTCGCCTTTTTCCGCAATGCCTGCCATCAACCCACCTCTTGTTACGATCTGTGCTGGTGCTGAACTGAGAAGGGCATAGTAGCAGAAGACCGGTACAAGGTGAAGCGGAAAGAACAGGTGCGTAAAAGAGCAATGGCCTTGCAATGCAGGGAATGCTGTGCTAGGCTTGTGAAAATGGGCGGGCGCGGCGTCCTTGCATCCGAAGCCATGAGATGAGAGGAACCAGGCATGAAAGTTTTTGACGTGCGTGAAAAGCTGGCGGGGTCGGGAGAGTACATCCTGGGCGCAAAAGAGACGGGCAGCCATGCCTGCTACCTGATCTATGGCGTCATGGGGCCTGGTGAGAAGGGGAGGGAGTTGAAAGCGGGTCATGGACACGAAGAGATTATCCTTGCCCTTGTCGGGGACCTGCATCTCAACGGGCAGCATGGCGGCGTGCTGAAGCAGGGCCAGGCGATGCATATTGCCGGGGACGAATCTGTGCAGGTGGATAACCGCACCGGCATTGAAGCCGTATATGTCATCTCCGGCGGGCATTCCGGCGGAGGGCATCATGAGCGTTAAAGAGTTAAAGGGACAGTCCCCTTTGGTTCCAGGGGGACTGTCCCTGTCTTCAGGGGACTGTCCCTGTCTTGCATCAAGCGGAAGGGCCGCGAGATGAACTATCTGGGGCTTATCTGACGTGAAAGGGAAATCAATCAGACCTATGGAGCGAACAGAGCGGTTTGACAGCGCAGACCAGGCGATCAAGATCGGCTTCTGGGCAAACGCGATCCTGATGGTGATGAAGCTGTTGGCCGGCCATTTTGGCCATTCTACCGCTGTTTTCGCCGATGGACTGGAGAGCGCCGCCGATCTCTTCGTGATCTTCTGCGCCATGATCGCTGTCCGTATCGGGCGCAAACCCTTTGACGAGGATCATCCCTATGGCCACGGCCGCGCTGAGAGCATCTCGGCGATCGTGGTGTCCTTTGTCATTTTCGGCACCGGCGCCTGGATACTGGTTCGCGCGATCCGGACCATTATCGATGGAACATTTCAGACACCCGGGTTCATCGCCGTTATTGCCGCCATCATTACGATCCTCGCCAAGGAATCGCTGTTCCGTTATACCTCGGCTGTTGGAGCCAGGCTCGAGAGCCCGGCTGTTGCGGCAGTGGCAAAGGACCACCGGAAGGACGCAGTCTCGTCCGTGGCTACCCTGATCGGCGTAACCGGCGCGTTCTTCGGCGTTGCCGTCATGGACCCCCTGGCAGCAGGCATCACGGCGCTGTTCATCTTTCATATCGGGTACGACACCTTCCAGTGCGCCGCCCATGACCTGATGGACGGCAGCCCTCCGGAAGGATTTGTGGACACCGTTACACGCATCGCCTGCGGTGTGGAAGGCGTTGAGGGGGTCCACGAGATCAAGGCGCGGCGGTCAGGGCAGTACGTGATCGTTGACATGAAACTTGATATGGACCCGGAGATGACGGTGAAGCGCTCTCATGCCGTTGCGACGGAAGTGAAGCGGCTCATCTTTGACCGTATCCCGAATATCGGAGATGTGATGATCCACATCAATCCGTATGATGAAACGCACGAGGACATGATACGTTTGTAGAAAGGGACAGTCCCCTTTGTTTCTAGGGGGACGGTCCCTTTATCAGAACAGGGAAACAGATCATCATACGAGGGGGAGACCATGCACTGCAGAAGCTGCGGAAAGGAACTTTCAGAACAGGCGGTAGCATGCACGTCCTGCGGTGTGCCGCCGCGGGCAGGAAAGAATTTTTGCCAGAACTGCGGAGCAGGGACCAATGCTGCGGCGGTATTCTGCGTGTCCTGCGGCGCAGGCCTCGCGGAAGAACAGACGAAGTCGAAGCTTGCGGCCGGGCTGCTCGGGATCTTCGTGGGCGGGTTCGGCGTGCATCGCTTCTATCTCGGTTATGTGGGAATGGGCATCGCTCAACTGGCCGTGACGATCGCCACCTGCGGCATCGGAGCCATCTGGGGGTTCATTGAAGGGATACTGATCCTGACGGATGTGATCAACAAGGACGCGAAGGGGAGGCCGTTGAAGGAATGATTGGTAGCGAGGCCAAGTCTCAGACCAATGAAAGCGCAGCCAAAACTCTTGAACTGCCAAGGCGCGTGGGGCGTTACATTGTCTCTGTGTTGATTTCTGTTATACACTTCAAAAGTTGTTTGTCACCTTTCTTGCGCGCCCAAGAAAGGTGACCGAAAGAAGGGCGCCCAACTGAAAACTCCTTTAGTACGTGCTCGGTCGTCCTCGGTACATTTCGGAAACTCGCCCTGCCCCGATATCATCGGGACAAGGCGGGCTCAGACAGTCCGATATGTTTAACCCTCGGACTCGGTCGCCTTGCGGCGACGGGATGTCGCGTTGTTAAAAGGGCTGGAGGGACTCCACACGCCTAAATTTTCGTATGGGATTGCTGAGAGGCTACCGGAGTAAAGCTTTACCTAAAAGCCCCGCATGTCCCCGGAGCGGACCTGCAAAATTCGTGGTTTCTTAAAGAGGAAGTTTACCTGTATCATCAGCGATCGCCGCGCTGTCGGCTCCGCTCAGGGATTGCAGGCGGTCGCCGAACTTCTCGAGCCGTTTATCGGCCTCGTCATAACTGCCCTTTGCATTCGTCAAATGCCTGCCGATGAGCCTGAAGTCCTCCTGGAACTTCCTAAGATCGCCTGAAAGCCGCGCCAGGTTCTTCAGTATCTCCTGCGCGCGCTCCTCTACGTGCATGCCCTTGAGGCCCAGCAGGATCGTCTGGAGGTAGGCGTAGAAGCTGTTCGGCGAGACAGGGA
>Ga0154442_1051_pt5 | contig 13586 bp, 8 predicted proteins | sample RifGroC2_FD_115946 | JGI IMG/M metagenome (GOLD analysis project Ga0154442, IMG submission 115946) | Nitrospirae bacterium GWC2_57_13
CGACCCGGATGCCGAGCCGCCCGTTGATGGCGTCGGCGAGCCTCTCCTTGTTGGCCTGCTTGGCTGTGCGGAATTCCTTCCGGAACTCACTGTCCCCGGCCAGGGGCGCGAGCTTCGCGAGCTCTGCCAGGTCTGCCTTCCAGCCGTCTCCGATGCGCGAGGTGATGAGGGAGGAGAGCGGCGGGTTCGCCTGGTTCAGCCAGCGCCGCGGCGTGATGCCGTTCGTGATGTTGATGATCCTGTCCGGGAAAAAACGCTCGAAATCCACAAAGATGGTCTGCTTCATCAGCTCAGTATGGATCTGGGACACGCCGTTCACGCGATGGCTGCCGATGATCGCAAGATGGGACATGCGCAGCCGCCGGCCCCCTGCCTCGTCCACGATGGACATGCGCCGGACCAGGTCCGTATCGCCGGGATGGCGGCGCAGCACTTCCTGCAGGAACCGGTGGTTGATCTCGTAGATGATCTGCAGATGGCGCGGCAGGATGGCCTCGAACAGACTTACCGGCCAGGTCTCGAGCGCCTCGGGCATCAGCGTGTGGTTGGTATAGGAGAAGGTGCGCTTCGAGATGTTCCAGGCGCTGTCCCAATCAAGGTGATGGACATCGAGCAGGATGCGCATCAGCTCCGGAATGGCGATGGCCGGATGCGTATCGTTCAACTGGATCGCCACCTTGTCGGGCAGCAGGTTCAGGGACGTATGGAACTTCGTGAAGCGGCGCAGAATGTCCTGGAGCGTGGCGCTCACGAAAAAATACTGCTGCTTCAGCCGCAGCTCCCGGCCCATGGCCGTGGTATCGTCAGGGTAGAGCACCTTGGACAGGTTCTCCGATTCGTTCTTGTCCGCCACGGCCTTGATGTAGTTTCCTTCGTTAAAATAGCGCAGGTCGAAGTCGCGCGAGGCCTTGGCGGACCAGAGCCGCATGTTGTTCACTGACGGCGTGTTGTACCCCGGCACCGGCGTGTCAAAGGCCATGGCCATGACCCCCTCCGCGTCCAGCCAGTGTGACCGGAGATTCCCCTGCTCATCGCGTAACTGCACGACCCGGCCCCCGAACTTGACGGGATAGAGCACTTCAGGACGGGCGAACTCCCAGGGATTGCCATAGCGCAGCCAGTTGTCGGGATGCTCAACCTGGTAGCCCTTTTCAATGCGCTGGGTAAACATACCGTACTCATACCGGATGCCGTAGCCGTAGGCCGGCAGGCCCAGCGTGGCCATGGAATCGAGAAAGCAGGCGGCAAGCCGCCCGAGCCCGCCGTTTCCCAGGGCCGCGTCCTCTTCCTGTTCGATGATGCGATCGATTATCCGGCCATTATTGCCATTGCCGGACAGCTCGTCCTCCAGTTGTTCGCTGATAAGCTCGATCTTCTCCTCCAGACCGGACAGGGCCTGTTCGCATTCCTCGTAGATGCCCATGTTCAGCAGACTGTTGCTCAGAAGGCGGCCGGTCAGAAATTCCAGGGACAGGTAGTACACGCGCTTGGCGTCGGAGCGGTAGTAGCTGCGCATGGTCTCCATCCAGCGCTCGATCAGCCGTTCGCGCACAGCGTAGGCGGTGGTGTGGAACCAGTCGCGCATCGTGGCCATGATGGGGTCCTTGCCGAGGGAGAAGATCAGGCGGTTCGCCAGGGAGCGCTTGAGGGACGAAGCGTCCATGCCGAGGTCGTCGTGTTCGAATACGCAGTCCTTGATAGTGCTCATGCTTTCCTCACGCTCATGCAACGCCGAATAACAGAACCTAAAGCGTCTCTCGCAAAGGACGCAAGGGGAATCTTGCTTAGTCCAGCAGGAACTTCTTCAAGAAAGATCGCCCATGGAATGCACAAAACAGATTGTCGGCTTATTGCGTTTTAAAGGATCGGTTAGGCGTTTCGGTAAGATCGTTCTGACAACCGGGCGATATCTTCGAGAACCCGACGGTAAAATTCCCAGCTTGCTTTGTCAATATAATAGAAGTCTGAGTGCTCGTGATAAGATTTCCACCAACCATTATACCTTTACTTGAAACCTATCATGCCTCGTTAATTATCTGCAGGGTCGGAGAGCGGTTCATGCTTTTTACCCCGTTAGAGAAAGCCGCCGACTCCTGTCGGCGGCTGATATCATACATTTATAGATTGCGGTATAAAGCCACAAACTGCCAACCTTAGAGAACTTGTTCTCTAACGGGGTTTACTTTGCATGCATAACATCTTTTTTCTTCCTCAAATGACCGTACTTTTTCTTCAGCTCTTGCAACTCCGTGCTTCGGGATTTAGCGTACTTCTCTTCCAACTTCGACCGTATTTCCCGCATTAACTTTACAGCGTCAATTTTCTGTTCCATAAAGCACCTCCTGTGGACTCCGGATTTCCAGAGGTTGATACCCTTGCAGCAGGTTTACCGCATTAAACTTCCTGATCCGGTCCAGATTCACGATCTGCTTGAAATTCCAGCTCACCAGCACATCGATACGCTCAATCGTCGCAATGGCAATATGCTGACAATCGATAATATGTTTTTCCGTAACAGCACCGTGGGCAATGTACGCGTTTGCAAGCGTAATAGCTTCTTCAGAAAGAAAAACATATTCGATGAATGCCGCCGGCACCTCCGATACGAGCAACCTCACGTCCTTGGGGGCCTCTTCAAGTTCCCGAAGTGTAAGGTCGGATACTACGGCAGTCTTCATCCCTGAACGGAACTGGTCAAAGAGCAATTTCGACCATGCGGCAAATTCATCATCCAGGCACCCGCCAATAACCGATGTATCTATGTATACTCGTGAAATCATCTTCGGTTGAATATATTATAACGTCAATTCAGGCTATTTGCACCCATTTTCCCCCATTCGGTCGGAGGACACCTGGCGGCCTACACCTCCATGATGACCGGCAGGATCATGGGCCTGCGCTCCATGCGCTTGTTGATGAACTTCTTAAGGGCGCTGCGCACGCGGGCCGAGACAAGGGACCAGTCGCCCTTTGCCTCGGGGATCATGACCACGATGGTGTCCATCACCAGGGCCTTCACCTCGGCCAGCAGTTCCTGCGAGGCATCCTCGAACACGAAGCCGCGCGAAACAATGTCAGGTCCGGACACGACCTTGCCGGTCAGCCTCTCGATGGCAAGGATCACGACCACCACGCCGTCGTGGGCCAGGCGCATGCGGTCGCGCAGCACCACGGTCTCGACACCGCCCGGCAGCTTGCCGTCGATCAGCACGCGGCCTGCCTGCACGAAGCCCGCGCGGCGGGCCGTATCAGCCGTGAACTCCATCACTTCTCCGTCCTCGAGGATGAAAATGTTCTCCTCGGGGATGTTGACCTTCTTCGCGAGCTGGGAATGGTACACGAGATGGCGGTACTCGCCGTGGACAGGGATGAAAAACTTCGGCCGGATCAGGTTCAGCATCAACTTCAGCTCTTCCTTTGAGGCATGGCCCGAAACATGGATCTCCGAGACCTTCTCGTAGAACACTTCGGCGCCCCGCTTGAAGAGATGGTTGATGATCCGCGTGATGGCCCGTTCGTTGCCGGGGATCATCTTGGACGACAGCACGATGGTGTCGCCCTGCCGGATATGGAAGTGCTTGTGCTCGTTGGACGCCATGCGGGACAGGGCGCTCATGGGTTCGCCCTGGCTGCCCGTGGTGATCAGCACCACCTTGTCGTCGTCCAGGTTCTTGAGCGCCTCGATCTTGAGCCACGTCTCGGGGGGTATCTTGAGATACCCCAGGTCCAGGGCGATCTGGGCGTTCGTAATCATGCTCTTGCCGTTCAGGATCACCTTCCGGCCGAACATGACTGCCACGTCCACGATCTGCTGCACCCGGTGGATGTTCGAGGCGAAGGTTGCGACGACGATCCTGCCCTTGGCCCGGTGAAAGACCTCCTCGAGCCCGCGCCGCACCTCCTTCTCCGAAAAGGTGTAGCCGCCCTGGGACGCGTTCGTGCTGTCCGACAGGAACACGAGCGTGCCCTTGTCGCCGTAGTCGGTGAAGCGGTGCAGGTCCATCACCTCGCCGTCCACGGGCGTGGGGTCGATCTTGAAGTCGCCCGTGTGGACCACGCGGCCCACAGGCGTGGTGATGCCGAGGCCAACGCCGTCCACGATGCTGTGGGTCACGCGGATGAACTCCACCAGGAAGCACCCCAGATCGACAATGTCCCGGGGTTTTACCACGACGAGTTCCACGGTCGTGTCCAGGCCGTGCTCTTTCAGCTTGTCCTTCACGAACCCAAGGGTGAGCCGCGTACCGTAGACAGGAACGTTCAGCTCTTTGAGAAGAAACGGAAGGGCGCCGATGTGGTCCTCATGGGCGTGGGTGAGGGCGATGCCGCGCACCTTGTGGCGGTTTTCGAGCAGGTAGGTGAAATCGGGAATGACGATGTCCACGCCGAGCATCTCAGCGTCGGGAAACATGAGCCCCGCGTCGATGACCATGATGTCGTCGCCGTATTCAAGGATCGTTGAGTTCAGGCCGATCTCGCCGATGCCGCCGAGAGGAATGATCGAGAGCGCGGCGCTGTTCGGGGCTGTACGCAGGAGCGCGGCTGTTGTCTGCGGGGTTTCTTCTGAGTGCATAGACGTTCTCCGGTATCTGGTTTTAACAAGGATACCGTTTTTCGCTGTTTTGTTCAAGAACCTTATTGAACGCCGCCATAGAGCCTTGGACCTCTTCCTTACCCCATGCGAAAATTTAGCCGGGCGACCGAGTCCGAGGGTTAAGCATTTCGGACTGTCTGAGCCCGACCCGTCCCGACAAAGTCGGGGAGGGCGAGTTTCCGAAATGTACCGAGGACGACCGAGCATGGCGTAAAGAATTTTCGCCGGGCGCACTTCTTTCGGTTACCTTTCTTGGGCGCGCAAGAAAGGTAACAAAGAGAGAATAGCGTGTACGAGTCAAGGACATAGGTTACACTTTACTCCCCGTCCGGACGGGCGATTACCTTCTTGAGCGTCAGCCCCTGTACCAGGATGGAGAAGACCACCACCGCATAGGTCATGGTCAGGATCAGGTCGCGCTCCGGCCCTTTCGGCAGCGACAGGGCCAATGCCACGGAGATCCCGCCGCGCAATCCGCCCCAGGTCAGGACCTTGACCGCGCCGGGCGTAAAGGCGCGGAACAGCTTGAGGATGCTGATGGGTATTCCCACGCTCACGAACCGGGCGGCGAGCACCAGGGGGATCGCGATCACGCCGCCGAAGAGCGAGCGGTCCGACACGGTCACGATCAGCACCTCAAGGCCGATCAGCACGAACAGGACGGCGTTCAGGATCTCGTCCACCAGCTCCCAGAAAGTGTCCAGATGCTCCCGCGTCCGTTCCGACATGGCGAACTGTCTGCCGTAATTCCCGATCAGCAGGCCTGCCACAACAATGGCCAGCGGCGCCGATGTATGGACCGCCTCCGCCGCTGAATAGCCGCCCATCACCAGCGCCAGCGTCACGAGGATCTCCACGGAATAGTTGTCAACGCTCTTGAGCAGATGATAGCCCGCGAACCCCAGCAGCAGGCCGAAGAGCACGCCGCCCACAGCCTCCTCAACGAAGATCAGGGCCACCTTGCCTGCTGTGATCTCGGCCCCGCCTGTGGCGAAACCGAGCAGCACCATGAAGACCACAACGCCGATGCCGTCGTTAAAGAGCGACTCTCCCGCGATCTTGGTCTCCAGGCTTTTCGGCACCCCGGCCTTGCGCAGGATGCCGATCACGGCGATGGGGTCCGTGGGCGAGATGAGCGCGCCGAAGAGCAGGCAATAGATGAAGGAAACGGGCGATCCGAGGGCCTGGAAGATGGAGTACAATGCCGTCCCCACAATGGCTGTGGACAGCACGACGCCCAGGGTGGCGAACGTCCCGATCTCCCACTTCTTCTCGGCCAGGTCATTGATGTTCACATGCAGGGCTCCGGCAAAGAGCAGGAACCCCAGCATGCCGTGCAGCAAAGCCTCGCTGAAATCGATATGCTCCATCCATCCGCCCACGGTGGCTGCGCTGATGCCCACGCCCAGGTGGCCCAGGGCGATGAGCGCCAGCGACATGACCAGGGAGATGAGCATCACACCGATGACCGATGGCAGTCCGATGAACCGGTGGTTCAGATAGCTGAACAGCGCGGCGAGGGTGATCAGTATGGCGATGATGTCGATGAGTTCCATATAATTATTCCGGCAGGGACAAGCCAGAACCAAGGATGCCACCCCCGCTCCGTTACCAATTACCATTGGATGCGGGACGGAGAAAGGCGCGAAGACACGAAGAAAAAAGATCAAGGCAGAAGTCTTGATTTTATCCGTTCACATACATACTAATGCTCTGCTTTCTTTGCGAACTTTGCGCCTTTGCGAGAGACAACTTCTTTTTTACTGTTTTCTTCGTGATAAATCTTACCCACTTTCCTCTTCCCTGTTGATGGAAAAATACCCGCCCAGGATGACCGAGGCGATGATGAGCAGCACGCCGATCGCATACATGACGCTGCCCACTGCCTGGTCGTGGCGCAGGAGCCCGAACTTTGTCAGCAGGTAATTCCAGTCATGGATCGCGTCGCCGCCGCCCACGGACACGAGGGGGAGCATCATGGCCTGGGCGTCCTTCACGTAGACAGAGATGTTGAAGAAGTTCTGGCCTGTCCAGAAGAGGGTGACAGCCGAGGAGAACCGCTCATTGCGGAACCAGAAGTAGACCGTGAACGCGGCAGGCACCAGGAGCTGGCCCAGCGTGCCGCCGATCAGCATCATGAACCGGCCGAACCAGCTGAAGAGCATATGGCCCGCCTCATGGGCCACCAGGTCCACGCGGTCAAGGAAGCCGTAGTCGGATGGGTCCTGTGCGATCACGATTCCGTAGATCGCGAGGACTAGGGTCGAGAGGGCTTTGAGGAGGTTGAAGTTCTTCATCACGCGTTAAAGTACTTTACAGGTCAACATCTTGAATTTTGAGTCAAATTTTGAGTTGAACCAAAAAGCAAATCTGTATTCTCGCAAAGGCGCCAAGCTCGCAAAGAAAGGCTGATTCTCTAGGTTTAAAACCAGGATAAAGTGTTTCCTTTGCGTCCTTTGCGGGCTTTGCGAGAGACGCCTTTGATTTTGGTTTTGTTTCATCGGTCTGAGGCGGAGCCTCGCTAAGAATTATAGCACAGCAGAATCCTGAGACCACTGCTCCGTGGACACGGAAAATGCAGAAAGGGCGGCTAACAGCGGATTATCAATGCCCACACTCGGATCTATCCGCCTCTTCCTGTTTCTTCCGCTCTTTCCGTGTCCAGAGGTTTTTCGTTGATCAGATGTTATCCGCGTTTACCCCGTCAGAAGATTCTTAATTCTAATGGGGTGAATCGGCGGCCAAAACTGTCTTCCGCGTCTTTGCGCCTAGATTTTAACCCGGATTTATCTCTTGTGCATTCCTTTGCGAACTCTGCGCCTCTGCGAGAAAACGTCCTGCCCTTATTCACGTTTCACTGATTGTTTCCGCTTTTCCATTCCGCATTCCGCACTTCCGTGCCCCTGACCGCTGATGCCTGATCGCTGACCCCTGTCGTCGCACCTATCTCGTCAAATGCCTGTACTTGATCCTGTGCGGCTGATCAGCCTCTGCGCCCAAACGCTTTTTTCGGTCGTTTTCATAATCCGAATAGTTCCCGTCAAACCAGACCACGGCGCTGTCGCCTTCAAAGGCCAGGATATGCGTTGCCACGCGGTCCAGGAACCACCGGTCATGGCTGATCACCACGGCGCAGCCCGCGAAATTTTCGAGGGCCTCTTCGAGGGCCCGCATGGTGTTAACGTCGATGTCGTTCGTCGGCTCGTCGAGAAGCAGAACATTCGCCTCTTCCTTCAGTATCCGCGCAAGATGCACGCGGTTCCGCTCGCCGCCCGAAAGCATCCCCACCTTCTTCTGCTGGTCCGTGCCTCCGAAGTTGAACCGTGACACATAAGCGCGGGAGTTCATCGAGAGCTTTCCGAGCTGGACCTGTTCCTGGCCGCCCGTGATCACCTCCCAGACGTTCTTGTTCGGGTCGAGCACATCGCGGCTCTGGTCCACATACCCGAGCTTCACGGTCTCGCCGACCCTGATCGTGCCTGCGTCGGGCTTCTCCTTGCCCGTGATCATCCGGAAGAGCGTGGTCTTTCCCGCGCCGTTCGGCCCGATCACGCCGATGATGCCGCCTGGCGGCAGCATGAAACTCATGTTCTCCACGAGGATGTTGTCGCCGTAGGCCTTGCGCACCTTGTCAGCCTCGATCACCACCTTGCCCAACCGCGGCCCCGGCGGGATGTAGATCTCGAGCTCCTTTGCCCGCTTCTCCGCTCCCTGGGTCAGGAGCTGCTCATAGGAGCTGATGCGCGCCTTGCCTTTCGCATGGCGGCCCTTGGGCGACATGCGGATCCACTCAAGCTCCCGCTCAAGGGTCTTCTGGCGCTCGCTCTCGGATTTCTCTTCCTGCCGCAGCCGCTCCTGCTTCTGTTCGAGCCACGAGGAGTAGTTCCCTTTCCAGGGGATGCCCTCCCCGCGGTCCAGCTCCAGGATCCATCCTGCCGCGTTGTCCAGGAAGTAGCGGTCATGGGTCACGGCGATCACCGTGCCAGCGTAGGTCTGCAGATGGCGCTCCATCCAGGCAACGGACTCGGCGTCCAGATGGTTCGTGGGCTCATCGAGCAGCAGGATGTCGGGCTTCTGGAGCAGCAGCCGGCAGAGGGCCACGCGCCTGCGCTCGCCGCCCGACAGCACCTTCACCAACGTGTCTCCCGGCGGACACCGCAGCGCATCCATGGCCATCTCGAGGCGGGAGTCCAGGTCCCAGGCGTCCAGATGGTCGAGCTTCTCCTGCACCGCGCCCTGCCGTTCGATGAGCTTGTTCATCTCGTCGTCGGTCATGGGGTTCGCGAAGCTCTCGTTGATCTTGTTGTACTCGTTCACGAGGTCCACCGTGGCCTGCACGCCCTCTTCCACGATCTGCTTCACCGTTTTCTTTTCATCGAGCTTCGGCTCCTGCTCCAGAAAGCCCACGGTGTACCCCGCCGACAGCACTGCCTCGCCGTTGAACTCCTTGTCAACGCCCGCCATGATGCGCAGCAGCGATGACTTGCCCGAGCCGTTCAGGCCGATCACGCCGATCTTGGCGCCGTAGAAGTAGGAGAGCGAGATGTTCTTGAGTACGGGCTTCTTGTCGTAGAATTTTGCCACCTTGACCATGGAATAGATGATCTTGTTCGGTTCTGCTGACATGATCGAAACGCTCCTTTGTTTGGGACAGGTCATGGCCTCCGGCCATACCTTGATTTTGCAATTTGAAATTTCCAATTTTCAATACGGTCGGAGACCGCGCTATGCTCCTGCAAACGGCAGTTGGATCCACGGATGAACTCGGTTAAACCTGAAGAGAGCATTTGGACGCGGATAACATCCGATAAGATCTGATACAAGCAGCCAATAAACGCCAGGGCCATCAGGGTCATCTTCCATTTTGCTGTTCATCCTCGACTGCAACATACAAAACGAGACCCTAAGGATTTTCTGATTCTTCGGCATGCCCGCCTGTGATCGACAGCTCCAATCCCTCCAGTTGAATGTCCACGAAGAATCGACATCCATCTGCAAACTGAATTCCTATCTCCGTTGGTCTATGTCGCCACACGTTATCGACAATTTTGCCCTTCAGCATGTCTGTTGTTTTTTGCGACTCTTTTTTCAATTGATCCGGCGTTGTAGCTACAGCATGTTTTTTTGTTTTCATGGCTTTTATATTTTACAGCCTAGGCTGCTGTTGTGCAAGTAGACCCTTGATCTCCATACATTACCTTCCCCACCTCACGTCCTTACTCCTCACTCCCTGCTTTCCGGCAGGTTCTCGTACACTGACTCGACGACCTTCTTCATCTCCTCATCGGAAACCGGAAGATAGAGGATGTCCTCGCCCTGGTCCCGGAGGGTCTTGAGGTCCACCACCGCCCCGCCGGCAAGCTCGTCCCCGCTGCTCACCTTTCCCTTCACCGCGTAGAGCACCCACCGGGGCCCTTCGAGCGACAGCACCAGGTATGCGCAGTCGGACACGGCGAGCGCCGAATGGGCGCCGAGGTGCGTAAGCGTGCCGTAGCTCAATACAATGCCTCCGCCGAGCTCGTATCCCGCGGGCACCACCACGGCCTTGGAGACCTCGTACACGCCGTATGCAGCTCCTGCTCCTGTCGAAACCGCGGTCCCGCCGACGAGCGTCGCACCGGTTATGACATTGCCGAACACCCCGGTCGCAACAGCCGTGGTCTCGCCCGCGACCCGCACGGTCCCGCCGGTTACGACACCGGTCGCCGTCACCACGGTGCCGATGGTGCCACCGGCAACAACGATGCCCGCACTCGCCAGGGGCACGGCCAGGTACTCTGTCACTGCTCCTGCTGCGTAGCTGCCGGTCTTGACCGTAACTTCCGCGGTCTTGCTCACCGCCGCAGTGGTCATGCCGATGGTCGTGCCGCCGACCGCAACGGTGCCTGCCGCGAGATTGGATCCGGTGAAATCCAGCACGCCGTACACGCCTGCGACAGCGGCCGTGCCTGTCGGAGCGACGATCTCATAGCCCATCTTGGTTGCGTCCCAGGTCACCTGCACAGCGAGCGCCGTGGTCTCCACGCCTTCCCGCACCACGACCATTGCCGGGAAGGCCACAAGGTTCACGCCGATGTAGCCCACCGAGGCAGACGTAATGTTCACCGCGGGCTTCACCGTCGCGTCCCACAGCAGGCCCTGCAGCACCCACCGGATCGAGCCCAGCACTGCCAGCGGCACCCCCGTGGTCCGGTAGTTCTCCGTCAGTTCCCGCTTCGCCTTGCTGAAGGAGCCGGCCACGTCCGAGCCGTAGTTTCCGACCGTCTCGGCCATGAGGTCAACGGTCTTTCCCGACCATTCCGAGCGCCGGGCATTCTCCTGCTTGATGATCCCGGCGAAATTCGCCTCGGTCAGATGATCTCCCATGGACGACCCGTGCTGCTTCATCTTCTTCGGCACTGTGGCGTATCCGGTTATAAAGGACTTGCCGGCAAAGGACAGTGCGCGCCGGCTGCGGTCCGCCCCGCCTGCGGACAGGTCCTTGGCGGCATCGAGCGACGAACGAGCCAGATCGGTGCCCGCCTCCGTGCCCGCGTCGCCGATACGGTTCCCCATCTGCCGGCCGGTCCGCGAGATGCCCTTGCCGATCTCGTCATGCATCGCCAGCGTCTCTTTGCCCAGGTCCCAGGACCGACCGATGAGGGAACTGCCGGCGTCCGAGGAGCGGGATATGATCAGCGTGCTGTTCTCCCGGCTCATGGCCTGGATCGCGTCCACAGCCTGCTTCGTGCCCTTGTGCATCTTCCCGGCTGTCCGGTAGAAGAACTTCGTCCCCACGGCCACGACCTGCACCGAGTCCGCTGAATTCTTGATCGCCTTGGTGAAGGATTCCCGCGCGCGCAGGCCCATCAGCTCGCCTGCCAGCTCCACGGCGTCCGGCCCGGCCGGGATCAGCCGTATCTCCGTATGCGGCACCTGGAAGGCGCCGTTGTTGTAGAGCGACCCATGGCCTTCCCGCACCAGCTTCTTCGTATTCTTAAGCGGATCGTCCTGCTTCGGGACCGACGCGCAGCCGGCAAAAAGCAGGCAGCACATGGTGATCAGCATTGTTCGCATTGTGATGGCCCTCGTTTCACTGGTATCCTGGATAAGCATTCTATAGGTACTCTCTCTGGCAAAGCCTGTCTTATGTTTTTATTCGCTGCCATTCGCGTTAATTCGCGGCCAATACAAACGCATTTGAAATTGTTGCGGCTTTGCCCCCCAACTTTATCCTCTCCCCAGCGGGGAGAGGGTGGGGAGAGGGGGATTCCGTAGGAATGTAACACTTATTATTTCGTTTGTATTAACTGCCTTCTTCTCTCTACGCTTTAGTCGTTCTCAGTGGTCTCTGTGACCTCTGTGGCAAACCTTGCTTTACGTTTATATTCGCGACTGAAAAATCATTCACGGCTTATCGCTCTTCTCCCGCACGCAGATCAGCCGGCAGCTTTTCGAGCACGTCCTTGATCACCTGCTCATCCGTTGACAGCACCTCGACCTTCGCGCCCGGAGCGGACCGGACCTTCCCCAGGTCCACCACCGTGCCGACGGGAAGATCAGACAGGGACCCGGTCCCTTCCGCTTTTGAGCCGATCTCCCCCTGCGCAGCAGCGATCACGAGCCGGGGCCCGTCCCAGGCCAGGAAGATCGCCGCGTCGCCTGCTGCCAGCAGCGTGTGCGTGGGGATCGCCGTAAGCGCATTGTACCCCAGCACCACGCCCGACGCTCCCTGGTTAATGGCGACCTTTGTCACGCCTGCTGCCGCGTCAAAGGTCACCAGGGCGACATAGGCGGTGGTATCCACAGCCGTGGACGCTGCTCCTACGCCCGCTGCATAGGCAGGCCCCGCAGCAGTGAACGCCACCTGGTTCACCGCCCCGATGGCAGCGCCGCCCGTGTAGGTGATCGGCACGGCGGCCGTGGACAGGAGCGACATGGATGCAAGCAGCCCGCCCTCTACGGTCGGCGAGATGACCTTGACCCCGGTCTTGCCTGTGTAATAGACCGTCAGGCCCACGGCCTGCACGGTCCTGCCTGCCACGATGGACGTGGCGGCAACAGGGAGGAACACAACGTAGGTGACCCCGGCGGTCGTGGTCTTGACGATGGTCTTGGACGTGGGCGCTGCAACGCCGTGGTAAAAGGCCTTGAGCCAGCCGAACAGGACCGGGCCGAGCGCGGCAAGGGAGTTCGATGACTCGCCCGAGCGCTCATACTCCTCGCGGAACTCGCTGCCTGCCCGCGAAAAGGCCTGCTCCCAGCCCGAATCGATCTTGCCCGAGAACTTCTGCCGGACATTCGTGGTCAGATCGTGGAGATTGCTGAAGTCCTCGGCAATGTTCCGGTAGTAGTCGCCCGGCAGGTCAACAAGCTCCTGCCGGTCGGCAGCGGTCCGCTTCGCGATCGCGATGTTCCCGGAAACAAACGCGTCCATGGCTTTGCCGAAGCTCTCGCCGGCATAGGCCATTTCCTTTTTCGCCAAATCGTGGGTCCCCTTCAGAATATCGCCGGTGAGCCCGGTGCCGGTCGAGACGATGGACCCGCCGGTCTGCACCGCGTCTGATACATGCTCCGCGACACTCTCGCCGTATCGCGCCGTGTCCCTGGCCATCTCCCGGGTCGCGCGCTTGATCGCGGAGCGGGAGGATTCGATCGACCGCTCCCGGGCGAAGGCCAGCGACTTCTTGCTCGATGACACGACCAGCCATCCCTCGTTGTACAGCATCTTGTGGCCCCGCAGGTTGCCCATGGTGAGCGGGATCACGTCCTGGACCGTGGAGGATGCCTTGCCGGAGCTTTGCTCGACGCCGGCAGAGTCGGCGGGCGGGGGGGCGGAAGCGGCGCATCCCAGGGCGGAAGATGCCGCCAGCAGCACGATCAGTATCTTTCTCATAGGTTCCTCTCGTAGTGATGACGACGTTGATAAAAAAGCGAGTGCGATTTTAGCGTAAGTATTAATAAATGAACTGCACCCCTGTGTTTGGACAGTCTGGTTAGAGTGCCAGACAGG